>Ga0306920_100009888_pt1 | contig 12757 bp, 12 predicted proteins | sample flu12Cox44000170_FD_204666 | JGI IMG/M metagenome (GOLD analysis project Ga0306920, IMG submission 204666) | Lab enrichment of tropical soil microbial communities from Luquillo Experimental Forest, Puerto Rico - flux4day.12C.oxic.44.000.170 (v2)... | ecosystem: Environmental > Terrestrial >...
GCCCCGGGCACCGGCCAGTGGCGCATCAACGAGCGCTCGCTGGAGGACTTCTTCCCGAACAAGGTGCATCAGCAGCTCATCAGCGAGCCGCTGGTCACCCTGGGCGCGGAGGGCCAGTTCGATGTGACCGCCCGGATCACTGGCGGCGGCGTCACCGGCCAGGCCGGCGCGCTGCGGCTGGGCATCGCCCGGGCGCTCACGCTGGTCGACCCCGAGAACCGGGTTACCCTGAAGCGGGCAGGGTTCCTGACCAGGGACGCCAGGATCAAGGAGCGCAAGAAGTACGGGCTGAAGAAGGCCCGGAAGGCGCCGCAGTACTCCAAGCGCTGACCGGCACGGCTGCCCCGCATGGCGCATCCGCCGCTGCGGCATACCCAGACCGGGGAGCAGGTGTCATGAGACGGCTGTTTGGCACCGATGGCGTGCGCGGGGTAGCGGGGGAAGACCTCACCGCCGGGCTGGCCATGGATCTGGCCGCCGCCGCCGCCGGGGCATTGCGCGAGAGCAGCCGGGCCCCGGCCGGGCGCACCCGCCCGCTGGCCGTGGTCGGCCGTGACCCGCGCGCGTCTGGCGAGTTCCTGGAAGCCGCCGTGGTCGCGGGGCTGGCCGGGGCCGGCATGGACGTGGTGCGGCTGGGCGTGATCCCCACCCCGGCCGTCGCCTTCCTCACCGCAGACCTGTCCGCCGAACTGGGGGTCGTGCTGTCGGCCAGCCACAACCCCGCTCCGGACAACGGGATCAAGCTGATCGGCCGGGGCGGTTTCAAGCTGCCCGATGCCACCGAGCACGAGATCGAGGCCAGGCTGGCCCACCCGGAAACGGCCCCAGCCGGGCCGCCGGCCGGCGGCTTCGGCCGGATCACCGGCAGCACCGACGGCGTCGAGCGGTATCTCCGCCACCTGCTCGCCACCCTGCCGCCAGCCCCGGTGGCCGGGCCGCTGGCCGGGCTGCGGGTGGTGGTCGACTGTGCCAACGGCGCGGCGTACCGAACCGCCCCGGAACTGCTCCGGCGTGCGGGTGCGGACGTGATCGCGATCGGCGCCGAGCCCGACGGCGAGAACATCAACGACGGCTGCGGCTCGACCCAGCTGGCGCCGCTGCAGGCGGCCGTGGTCCGGCACGGCGCCGACGCGGGTGTCGCGCACGACGGTGACGCCGACCGCTGCCTGGCGGTTGACGCCAGTGGCCAGGTCGTCGACGGGGACCAGATCATGGCCGTGCTCGCGCTCGGGCTCAAGGCGAGTGGCCGGCTCGCCGCCGACACCGTGGTCGCCACGGTCATGTCCAACCTGGGCTTCCGGGAGGCGATGCGGGAGGCCGGCATCACCGTGATCGAGACCACGGTCGGCGACCGGTACGTGCTGGAAGCCATGCGGGCCGGCGCCTACACGCTGGGCGGCGAGCAATCCGGGCACATCATCATGCTGGAGCACGCCACCACCGGGGACGGCCTGCTGACCGCGCTTCACCTGCTGGCCGCGGTCGCCCGGGCGCGGGTGCCGCTGGCCGAGCTGGCCCAGGTGATGACCCGCTACCCGCAGGTGCTGGTCAACGTCCGGGACGTGGACAAGCAGCGGGTGGCCGGCTCGCCGGAGGTCGCGGCGCAGATCGCCGCCGCCGAGGCGGAGCTGGGCCGCTCGGGCCGGGTGCTGGTCCGCCCGAGCGGCACCGAGCCCGCGGTCCGGGTCATGGTCGAGGCGCCCGACCATGGCCGCGCCCGGCGGCTCGCGGACCGGCTGGCCGGAGCCATCCGGCTGGCTTCGTCCACGCGTTAGCCTGGCCATCATGTGCGGCATCGTGGGTTACGCGGGCCACCGGCAGGCGGTCGAGGTGGTCGTCGAGGGCCTCACCCGGCTGGAGTACCGCGGGTACGACTCGGCTGGGGTGGCGGTGGTCGCCGAAGGCACGCTGGCGTGCGAAAAGCGCGCCGGCAAGCTCACCAACCTGGTCGAGGCGCTCGCCGGCAACCCGCCGCTGCCTGGTCAGGTCGGTGTCGGGCATACCCGGTGGGCCACCCACGGCCCGCCGACGGACCCGAACGCGCATCCGCACCGCGACTGTGGCGGCCAGCTCGCGGTCGTGCACAACGGGATCATCGAGAACTTCGCGGCGCTGCGGTCCGAGATCGCCGCCAGCGGCCACACACTGGTGTCGGAGACCGACAGCGAAGTGGTCGCGCACCTGCTGGAAGCGGAGATGGCGGGCGGGCGCGACGGCAGCGACCGCGGCCCGCTGGCGGCCGCGATGCGCCGGGTATGCCGCCGGCTGGAAGGCGCGTTCACCCTGGTCGCGGTGGACACCAGGGACCCAGGGGCGGTGGTCGGCGCCCGGCGCAGCTCGCCGCTGGTGATCGGCCGGGGCCGCGGCGAGAACTTCCTGGCCAGCGACGTGGCGGCGTTCATCGCCTACACCCGGCGGGCGGTCGAGCTGGGCCAGGATCAGGTCGCCGAGATCCGGGCGGACAGCGTCGCGGTCACCACCTTCGCCGGGGCGCCGGCCGAGGTCACCGAATACCAGGTGAACTGGGATGTATCGGCCGCCGAGAAGGCCGGCTACGACTACTTCATGCTGAAGGAGATCGCCGAGCAGCCGCGCGCGGTTGCCGACACCCTGCTCGGCCGGGTTGACCCGGACGGGCAGCTGGTGCTGGACGAGATGCGGCTGCCTGCCCGGGAGCTGCGGGAGGTTGACAAGATCATCGTGGTCGCCTGCGGCACCGCCTACCATGCCGGGCTGATCGCGAAATACGCCATCGAGCACTGGTGCGGCATCCCCTGCGAGGTGGAGCTGGCCAGTGAGTTCCGGTACCGGGATCCCATCCTCACCCGGACCACCCTGGTGATCGCAATCTCCCAGTCCGGCGAGACGATGGACACGCTGATGGCGGTCCGGCACGCCCGCGAGCAGCGGTCCCGGGTGCTGGCCATCTGCAACGTCAACGGCTCGTCCATCCCGCGTGAATGCGACGCGGTGCTGTACACCCGGGCCGGCCCGGAAGTGGCCGTTGCCTCCACCAAGGCCTTCCTCACCCAGCTCGCCGGCTGCTATCTGGTCGCGCTGTACCTGGCCCAGCTGCGCGGTGCCAAGTTCGGCGACGAGGTGCACGCCGTGCTGGGCGAGCTCAGCCAGATCCCGGCCGCCGTTGACACGGTGCTGGCGACCATGGAACCGGTCCGGCAGCTGGCCCGGGAGCTCGTGGGCGAGCGGTGCGTGCTGTTCCTGGGCCGCCACGTCGGCTTCCCGGTCGCCCTGGAGGGCGCGCTGAAGCTGAAGGAACTGGCCTACATGCATGCCGAGGGGTTCTCGGCGGGCGAGCTGAAGCACGGCCCGATCGCCCTGATCGAGGACGGCCTGCCGGTGGTGGTGGTGGTGCCCTCCCAGGACGGCCAGGCGGTGCTGCACGACAAGATCATCTCGAACATCCAGGAAATCCGGGCGCGGGGCGCGATGGTGATCGCGATCGCCGAGCAGGGGGACCACCAGGTCAAGGAGTTCGCCGACACCCTGATCGAGGTCCCGCAGGTGCCCACGCTGATGCAGCCGCTGGTGACCACGGTGCCGTTGCAGGTCTTCGCGTGCGAACTGGCCGCTGCCCGCGGCCATGACGTCGACCAGCCACGTAACCTGGCCAAGTCCGTCACGGTGGAGTGAGCGCCGGGTGCGGCTGCCCGATCACCGTACCCAGCGTGCCGCCCAGCGCGCTGCCCACCGGCAGTGTGCCCACCCGATCCAGCGGACGGCCGCGTTCATCGGCTGGGCAGGCCACCTGGGCCGCCTGGCCCGGCTGCGGCGCGCCATCCATCCGCGCCAGCCTGCCGATCTGGAAAGCTGGGACCGTGATCGTTGGCATCGGCGTCGACATCGTGGCCATCGAGCGGCTGGCGTCCGCGCTGCGGCGGACCCCAGCGCTGGCGGGGCGCCTGTTCACCGACGGCGAACGGGCCCGCGGGCCGGCCTCGCTGGCCGGCTGTTTCGCCGCCAAGGAGGCGGTAGCCAAGGCCCTGGCCGGGCCGGCCGGGCTGCGCTGGACCGATGTCGAGGTTGGGCACGACCCGGCGGGCCGGCCGGTGCTGTCGGTCCGCGGCACGGTGGCGGCGGCGGCCGCCAGCCGGGGAGTCCGCGGCTGGCACGTGTCGATCTCGCACGACGCCGGCCTGTGCATCGCGATGGTGGTGGCGGAGGGATGAGCAGAGCAGCGGTGGCGGCGGGATGAGGACGGCACACGAGGTCGCGGCCGTCCGGGCGGCCGAGCAGGCGCTCATGGCCACGCTCCCGCCGGGCACCCTGATGCAGCGGGCGGCCGCCGGACTGGCCGCGGTCTGCGCCGGAATGCTGGGGCGTGTCTACGGCACGAAGGTGGTGGTGCTGGCCGGCAGCGGCGACAACGGCGGCGATGCGCTCTACGCGGGCGCCCGGCTCGCCCGGCGTGGGGCACGGGTGAGCGCTGTCGCCGCGGGCAGCCGGGTGCATGAGCAGGGCGCGGCGGCGCTGCGGGCCGCGGGCGGCCGGGTCACCGGGCCCGGTGACCCGGATCTGGCCGGCCTGGCCGGGGGGGCCGACCTGCTGGTAGATGGGCTGCTGGGCATCGGCGGCCGTGGCGGCCTGGCCGGGCCCTACGCGGCGCTGGCGGCACTGGCGGGGACCGGCCCGGCGGTGGTGGCGGTGGACCTGCCGAGCGGGATCGACGCGGACACCGGGGCGGTGGACGGCCCCGCCGTGCGGGCCGATGTCACCGTCACCTTCGGCACCTGGAAGCCGGGCCTGCTGATCGACCCCGGGGCCGGCCACGCCGGGCTGGCCGAACTGGTCGATATCGGCCTTGGGCCGCACCTGGCACGGCCGGCCGCGGCCGCGCTGCAGGCCGCGGACGTGGCCGCGCTGCTGGCCCAGCCGCCCGGTGACTCCGACAAGTACCGCCGGGGAGTGCTGGGCATCGTGGCCGGCAGTGACCGGTTCACCGGCGCGGCCACGCTGGCTGTGGGCGGGGCACTGCGCGGCGGGGCCGGCCTGGTCCGGCTCGTCACCCCCGCCGCGGCGGCCGCGGTGGCCCGCCAGCACTGGCCGGAAGCCCTGGTCACGCCGGCCGGAGCCGGCTCCCCGCCGGGCCAGGGCGGCCACGACGTGGCCGCGGCGGGCCGGGTGCAGGCATGGGTGGCCGGGCCGGGCATGGGCACGCAGGAGGCGGCCCGGGACCGGCTGGCGGCCGTGCTGGCCACCGGCCTGCCGGTGCTCGTCGACGCGGACGGGCTGACCCTGATCGGGCAGCAGCCGGAGCTGCTGGACCGGGCCGCACCCACGCTGCTGACCCCGCATGCTGGGGAACTCGCCCGGCTGCTGGGCACCGAGCCTGGCCAGGTAACGGCGGCGCGGCTGGCGCACGCCCGGGCGGCCGCCGACCGGTTCGGGGCGACGGTACTGCTCAAGGGCTCGACCACGGTGATCGCCCCGGCCGGCGGCGGCACCGTGCTGGTGAATTCCACCGGCACGTCCTGGCTGGCCACCGGGGGGACCGGGGATGTGCTGTCCGGGCTGGCCGGTGCCCTGCTGGCGCACGGGCTGCCGGTACCGGAGGCGGCGGCGGCCGCCGCCTACCTGCACGGCCTGGCGGGCCGGCTGGCCGCCGCCGGCCTGACCGGGCCGGGCCTGCCCGCGCCGGCTGCGGCAGCCGAGGGCCCGATCGCGGCGGGCGACGTGATCCGCGCGCTGCCCGCCGCCATCCGGCAGGTCCGGGCCAGCCAGGCCCGGTGACCACCGAACCTGGCCGGTCAGCTGTGCCGGGCGGGTTCGGCGAGCACGGCGATCCGGCGCGGGCCGCACCTGGCACACTGAGGGGGCATGGACGGGTTCGCGGAGACGCTCATCGACCTGGATGCGATCAGCGCCAACGTCGCGGCGCTGCGGCAGCATGTGGGCGGGCCGCAGGTGATGGCGGTGGTTAAGTCCGACGGGTACGGCCACGGCATGGTGCCCGCGGCCCGGGCGGCGCTGGCCGGTGGCGCCAGCTGGCTGGGCGTGATCGCGGTCCCGGAGGCGCTCGCGCTGCGCGCCGCGGGCGTGACCGCCCCGGTGCTGTGCCTGATGGGCGTGCCCGGCTCTGACCACCAGGCGGCCATCCGGGCGGGAGTCGACCTGGCCGCCGGGACCGCCGGGCTGGTTACCGAACTGGCCGCCGCCGCCCGGCAGGTGGGCCACCCGGCCCGGCTGCACCTCAAGGCGGACACCGGCATGTCCCGGGGCGGTGCCACCGCCGGTGACTGGCCGGGAGTGGTGGCCGCCGCGATGACGGCGCAGGCGGCCGGGGACGCCCGGATCGTCGGCATCTGGTCACACATGGCCTGCGCGGACATACCCGGTCATTCCTCGATCGGCCGTCAGGTCACCGCGTTCCACCAGGCGCTGGCGGTGGCCGCGCAGGCGGGTGCCGAGCCGGAACTGCGGCATCTTGCCAACACCCCGGCCACCCTGACCCTGCCGCAGAGCTGGTTCGACCTGGTCCGCACCGGCGGCGGCTGCTACGGGCTGTCCACCCTGCCGGGTGGGCCACCGCCCTGGCTGCGGCCGGCCATGACCGTCCGCGCCCGGGTGGTGCAGGTGAAGCGGGTGGCGGCGGGTACCGGGGTGTCGTACGGTCACCGTTACCACACCGCCGGGCCGGCCACGCTGGGACTGGTCCCGCTGGGCTACGGCGAGGGCATCCCGCGCGGCGCCTCCGGTCGGGTGCAGGTGCAGGTGCGCGGCCGGCGACAGCAGATCGCCGGCACCGTCTGCATGAACCAGTTCGTGATCGATTTCGGCGACGGCCCGGTCGCGGAGGGAGACGAGGTCGTCCTGTTCGGGCCGGGCGGTTCGGGGGAGCCAACCCCGCAGGAGTGGGCTGACGCGCTCGGGACAATCTCCTATGAGATTGTCACCGGGTTCGGCGGGCGGACTCCCAGAAGCTACGTTGGACTAGCATCTGGGCACGATCCCGTGCACGCCGGTGCGGGCACCGAGGTGCCGGAGAGCAGTCCGGCATCACCCGCATAACGGCCCGCCTGGCGCAGGCACGGGACAGGCTGGCGGGAGGACAGATGGCCAGTTGGCGACGGATCACCGGCGCCGCCGGGCTGGTCGCCGGCACGGCTGCGGCGGGCGCAGGGGCGATCCTGGCCGCCGAGCGGATCGCGGTCGGGAGGCTGCGCGGCCGTCCCGATCCCGAATCCGGTGAGCCGCTGGGGGAGCTGCACGGCCTGCCGCTCACCGTGCTGGCCGGGGATGGGGTCGCGCTGCACGTGGAGACGCACGGGCCGGCGTCGGCGCCGGTCAGCACCGTCTTCTGCCATGGTTACGCGCTCAGCCAGGATTGCTGGCATTTCCAGCGCCGGGACCTGGACGGCTACCGGCTGGTGTTCTGGGACCAGCGGGACCACGGCCGGTCCGGCCGGTCGGCGCCGGGGCCGGCGACGATCGAGCAGCTCGGCACCGACCTGAAGGCGGTGCTGGACGCCACGGTGCCCGCTGACTCCCGGGTGGTGCTGGTCGGCCACTCGATGGGCGGGATGACCATCATGGCCCTGGCCGAGCAGCATCCCGAACTGTTCGGGAGCAAGGTCGCGGGCGTGGTGCTGATCAACACCGCCGCCCGCGGGCTGGACAGCGGCAGCCCGTGGATGCCCAGCCCGGTCCGGCCGCTGCTGAGCCGGGCTCTGCCGGGCGTGCTCAACGGCGCTGCCAAGGGGAGACGGGCCATGCTGGTGGAGCGTGGGCGCTCATCCGACATGGCCTTCCTGGCCACCCGGTTCCTTGGGTTCGGTGACGGCCAGGTCAGTGCCGCGCTGGTCAGCTTCCTGAGCGAGATCATCGGATCCACCCCGATCGAGGTGATCGCACGGTTCAGCGAGGCGCTGACGCTGGTCGACAAGCGGGACTCGCTGCCGGTGCTCGGCCGGGTGCCGGTCACGGTGCTGGTTGGCGAGAAGGACCGGCTGATAGCGTCCCGGCTGGGCATCGAACTGGCGATGGACATCCCCGGCTCCCAGCTGGTCTGGGTGCCTGGTGGCGGGCATGTGCTCATCCTGGAGCGCCCGGACCTGGTCAACGACGCCATCATCAGCATGCTGGCCCGGGCTGGCGCCGACCGTGGCCTGTCCCGGTCGGCCTGACCGGGGGCCGGCGGGGGACCGGGTGCGTGCCGAGCTGACCGTCCCCAGCGCGGCTGGCATGCAGGCGCTCGGCCGCCGGCTGGCCGCCCTGCTGCGGCCCGGCGACCTGGTGCTGCTCACCGGCCCGCTGGGGGCCGGCAAGACCACCCTGGTCCAGGGCATCGGTGAGGGCCTGCGGGTGCGCGGGCCGGTCACCTCGCCCACCTTCGTGATCGCCCGGGTGCACCCCCCGCTGGGCGGCGGGCCGGCCCTGGTGCACGCCGACGCGTACCGGCTGGCCAGCCCGGCCGAGGTGGACGACCTGGACCTGGACGCCAGCCTGGACACCTGCGTCACGGTGGTGGAGTGGGGTGGCGGGCTGGCCGAGGGCCTGGCCGCCGACCGGCTGGACGTGACCATCACCGTGCCCGCGGGTGCCCCCGATCCCGATCCGGCCGCCGGGCCGGACCAGCGGCCGCGGACGGTGCGGCTGGCAGGTCACGGGGACCGGTGGGATACCGGCGATTCAGCGCGTCTGGCCCTCGGTGACGCGCTGGAAGCCCTATAGTTCGAGCGTCCCGGCCGGCTGCAGCTGGCTGTCATGCGCCGTCACGCACGGTTCGATCCCCTTCCCCGGAGGCGCGCCGTGGCTCAGCAGGGGCCGCCATCCTCGCGGTCTGGGCGGCTGCCCGCGGCCGGCCGCCCGCAGCAGGGCTGGTCCGGCGGCAGCTACCCGGGTGACGAGGAGTACCCGCCCTGGGCCGGTCCCGGTGACGTGCCCGGCTGGACCAGCGAGCGCGAGCGCACGCGGCGGCCGGATCACCCGCGCCCCGCCACCGGCCAGGAGACGGCGGGTGACGGCGGCTCGCGGGGCCGGCCGCCCGGCCACCGGCCCCGGGCCGCCGCCCGGGCCCGCCGCGCGCGGCGGAAGTACATCTGGGCCGGGGCTGTGGCGGTGGTGCTGCTCATTGCCGCCGGGGCCGGTTACCAGCTGCTCCACCGCAGCGCCCCCCGCCCCGCCGCCAGCTCACTGGTCACCACCTTCCTGCCGGGCGAGGTGCAGCGGGTGCCCGACGCCTGCACCGCGGTGACGCCGGCCACGCTGCGGGCGTACCTGCCCGGCCAGCGCCACACCGTCGCGCCCAGGTCGCTGGATGGCAGTGCCCAGAGCCTGTGTGACTGGACGCTGGACGCCAGGCCGCGCTACCGGGTGCTGGAGGTGACCATTCAGGCGTACTCGCCCAGCGGCCTGGCCAGCGGGAACGGCAGCGCGACGGCCGCCGCCAGGGACGCCTATGCGCTGGCACGGCAGCACCTGACCCACCCGGTTAAGGCCACCCATCTGCCGCCGGCCACGCTCACCTGGGTCGCCGGGCTGGGCAGCAGCGCGTTTGCCGCTGCGCAACTGCCGCGGCCGGGCCCGACCAACCTGGTGACGGTAGTGGTGCGGGACCGCAACGTGCTCATCACGGTCGTCTCCGAGGGCCCGGCTGGCCGCCAGGGCGGCTACTCGCCCGCCCCCCCGCCGCAGCTGCAGGCCGCCGCGGCCGCCGCCGCCCGGGACATCCTGGCGCATCTGCGCTAGCGCCAGCGCGCGGGCGGGCACACCACGGCGCATGCCTTACGCTGGGCAACCGTGCTGCTGCTTGCCTTCGACACCGCCACCCCGGCGGTGACGGCCGCCGTTCACGACGGCACCCGGGTGCTCGCGCAGGCGGCCACCGTGGACCCCCGCCGGCAAGGCGAGCTGCTCGTCCCGTGCATCGAGAAGGTGCTGGCCGACGCGGGTGCCACCCGGGCCGGCCTGACGGCGGTGGTAGCCGGGGCCGGGCCAGGTCCCTACACCGGGCTGCGGATCGGCCTGGTCACCGCCCGCGTGCTGGCCAGCGCCCTCGGCATCCCGGCCTACGGGTGGTGCACGCTGGACGTGATCGCGGCCGACGCGGCCACCGCCGCGGCCGGGCGGCCGTTCCTGGTGGCGACCGACGCTCGCCGGCACGAGGTCTACTGGGCGCGCTACTCGGCCGCGGGGGAGCGGCTGTCCGGGCCCGGGGTGGCGGCCCCGGCCGCCCTGCCCGCCCATCTGCCCACCGCCGGCGAGGGCCCGGCCCGGTATCCCGGCCTGCTGGCCAACCCGATCGAGCCGCGCTATCCCGCCGCCGCAACGCTGGCGGAACTGGCCGTCCGGCGGCTGGCGGCGGGGGCCCCACTGCCCCCGCCGGACCCGCTGTACCTGCGCCGGCCGGACGCCCGGGTGCCCGGCCCGCCGAAGCGGGTGACGCCGGCATGAGTGCGCAGCTGCGTCCCATGACCGGCCGGGACCTGACCGCGGTGGCCCGGCTGGAGCAGGCCCTGTTCGGCGAGGAGGCCTGGTCAGTGGACATGCTGGCGGCCGAGCTGGCTGCGGTCGGGAGCGGGCGGTACTACCTGGTGGCCGAGGAGGCGGGGACGGTAGCCGGGTACGCGGGACTGCTGGCGCCGGGCGGCGGGCAGGCGGACGTGCTGACGATCGGGGTGAGCGAAGACCGCTGGGGCCAGGGGATCGGCACCGCGCTGATGGCCGGGCTGCTGGCCGAGGCGCGCCGCCGGGGCTGTGCCGAGGTCTACCTGGAGGTGCGGGTGGACAACCGGCGCGCCCAGCGGCTGTACCGGCAGCTCGGGTTCGCGCAGGTGGGCCTGCGCCGCGGCTACTATCAGCCGTCCGGCGCAGATGCCCTGGTCATGCGCCGGGAGACGATCCCGGGCGACACCGGGGCCGCCGGGGACGGTGCCGCATGAGGCCGCCCGCAGCGGAGCTGGCCCGATGACCGGGCCACTGGTGCTGGGCATCGAGACGTCCTGCGACGAGACCGGGGCCGGGCTGGTGCGCGGCCAGGAACTGCTGGCCGATGCGATCGCGTCCAGCGTGGCCGAGCACGCCCGGTTCGGCGGAGTGGTGCCGGAGGTGGCCAGCCGGGCCCACCTGCAGGCGCTGGTGCCGGCGGTGGACCGGGCGCTGGCCACCGCCGGGGTGACACTCGCCCAGGTGGACGCGATCGCCGTCACCGCCGGGCCCGGCCTGGCCGGGGCGCTGCAGGTGGGTGTGGCCGCGGCCAAGGCGTACTCGCTGGCGCTGTCCAAGCCGCTGTATGCGGTCAACCACCTGGCCGCGCACATCGCGGTGGACCAGCTTGAGCACGGCCCGCTGCCCCAGCCGGTGGTGGCGCTGCTGGTGTCCGGCGGCCACTCCTCGCTGCTGCTGGTGCCGGACGTGGCCGGCCAGGTGGTGCCGCTCGGGGCCACCATCGACGATGCCGCTGGCGAGGCCTACGACAAGGTGGCCCGGCTGCTGGGCATGGGGTTCCCGGGCGGGCCGCCGATCGACGCCGCGGCCAGCGGCGGGGATGGTGCCGCGATCGCGTTCCCACGCGGCAAGTACCGCGACGGGACGTTCGACTTCTCCTTCTCGGGCCTGAAGACCTCGGTCGCCCGCTGGCTGGAAGCGCGGCAGCAGGCCGGCCTGCCGGTGCCGGTGGCCGACGTGGCCGCCTCGTTCCAGGAAGCCGTCGCCGATGTGCTGACCCGCAAGGCGATCGACGCCTGCCAGGCGCATGACGTTGGGCACCTGGTGGTCGGCGGCGGGGTGGCGGCGAACTCCCGGCTGCGGGCGCTGGCGGCCGACCGGTGCGCGGCGGCCGGGATCGAGCTGCGGGTGCCGCGGCCGGGGCTGTGCACGGACAACGGCGCCATGGTGGCGGCACTCGGCGCTGAACTGGCCGCCCGGGGCGCGCCCGGCTCCCCGCTCGAGGTGCCCGCCGACTCCTCGCTGCCGGTGACCAGCGTGCTGGCCGGCCCGGCGCCGAGTTGACGAGGCTACGCGGCGGCGATACTGTTCGGAACTGGCACTCACTAAGGTAGAGTGCTAATGCGACGAGGCCGGTCTGGCACCCGCGACGACAGGCCGCCACGGTCGCCTCTCTAGTCATTGTCAGCCCGCCTTTCCGGAGGGGGAGGTCAGATCGTGACGACCGCTACCAAGGTTGTTCTCAAGCCACTCGAAGACCGCATCGTTGTCCGCACGCTCGAGGCCGAGCAGACCACCGCGTCAGGCCTGGTGATCCCGGACACCGCCAAGGAGAAGCCCCAGGAGGGCGAGGTCCTGGCGGTGGGCCCGGGCCGCTTTGATGATGCCGGTGCCAAGCGCGTGCCGATGGACGTGAAGGTCGGCGACGTGGTGCTGTACAGCAAGTACGGCGGCACGGAGGTCAAGTACCACGGTGAGGAGTACCTGGTGCTCTCCGCCCGCGACGTGCTCGCCATCATCGAGAAGTAAGCACGGCTCACGCGGCGCGGCCGTGGCCCGGTGCGGGTCACGGCCGCCGCCGCGTCCGGCCGGTCAGACGTAAGCAGAGGTGCTCATGGCCAAGATGCTGGAGTTCGACGAGGATGCGCGGCGCGCGCTGGAGCGTGGCGTCAACCGGCTCGCGGACGCCGTGAAGGTAACGCTGGGGCCGCGCGGCCGCAACGTGGTGATCGACAAGAAGTGGGGCGCTCCGACGATCACGAACGACGGGGTCACCGTCGCCAGGGAAGTGGAGCTGGAGGACCCCTACGAGAACCTTGGCGCGCAGCTCGCCAAGGAAGTGGCCACCAAGACC
>Ga0306920_100009889_pt1 | contig 12757 bp, 12 predicted proteins | sample flu12Cox44000170_FD_204666 | JGI IMG/M metagenome (GOLD analysis project Ga0306920, IMG submission 204666) | Lab enrichment of tropical soil microbial communities from Luquillo Experimental Forest, Puerto Rico - flux4day.12C.oxic.44.000.170 (v2)... | ecosystem: Environmental > Terrestrial >...
ATCCCCCGGCCCCCGCCGCTTTCCGACAAAGGCCATCTGCTGCCGGATTTTTATTCCGGCGCTACCGGGCCACCCGGCCGCTTCAGTGAGGGATTTTTGCTCCGGCGACTACACTCCCGCACTGTCTGGCCCGACCAGTTTGGCAAGCTCGGCAAATAACGCACCCTCCGCCGCTTCTCGACCAAAGACCAATCCCGCCACCGCGATCACTATCACGAGCATCGGTGCGAGGGAGAATACCGTGTAGAAGGCAATTGCGGCACCCAAGGTCGGGGCACGATCATCGAGCCAGCGATAAACGGTGGTCTTGCCTAAGCTAGCCCATCCTTGAAGCGGCCCCAAAAATCCCGCGATGAGCGAATACTCAGCGGGTAGGCGCGACGATCCATGTGGTAGAGGTCGTTGCGCGAGGGATTGCGTTCCCGCAACAGCTCGGAAGGAACGGCGCATATCTGTGGAACACCTGCTGCGGGCAAATTGTTCGCCGCGGATCAGTCACTCAGGAGCGTTCCCTTTGGTGATGATCCAGCGAAGCGCTCGACTGCTACAATGAGCAAGCCGGCACGGAGCGGAACGGAGACCGCGAATCCAGCCCTTTTTGACCGATCGTGCTGTCGGTGATTTGAGCGGACTGCCCCCGCTTCGCCCCGTCGCCGACCTGCGACGTGCTAGCCACGGTTTACGCTCGACGGCTTGTTTCATCCCGGCACATCTTTCGCTGGATCTCCAGCGACAGATGTGCCATCGGGCATGATGCGGAAAACGGCGGTACGAGCGATCGTGCGGTCCGGATCCGCAGCGTGATACTTACAAAACCGCAGTCACGCCATCTCCATCTCGGCGGCGTTCACATGGTCGACTGATCCGACGATTTTCGTGCCGCTTCTTCTGTCTGCGCGCACCTTGAGCAACTCTCCGTCGATTGGCAGAGTAAAGACCTCTCCGACGCACGGCGCCGCGCGACCATAAATGCGAAAAATTCTCACTGAACCATCTGCACAGGTCAACACAACATCATGTTCCATGGTCTACCTCCCAACAGACAGCAGGCTTCATCCGTGACGAAGCTTCCGAGTTGGTAACAGTTGGTAACGTCTCGTTGCTCCCAGGAAGGCGTTCGCGTTTTCTCTAAGTCTGATGTGTCTGCCCGAAACGCGCGGTTGCTGCCAACGGCTTGCGGTTTGAGCCGTGTAGTGAGCCAGTCAATCGTCGCACCAAGTCCCCTTAAACGTGCTAAGCGGACCAATGTGCCAAAAATGACACAAGAAAAAGACGAATAATTTACCGTTGGAGCGGCACATTACCGGCACGAAACCTTCCGTTCCAATGTTCAACTTCTGGGGGAGCACGAGATGGGAGCATCAAATGCGTTCAACTCTCGCCATCGCGATCCCCGTTCTCTCGCTGATGGGTACGGGTGTGGCCGAGGCGGCCGATCCGATGCTGCTTGCCGAAACCGGCGGCTTCCTGCTCGGCAATGCTCATCGCTGTGGCGTGCCAATTGAGCGCATCGAGCACGCCGGAAAAGTGATACACGGCTTCATCGAGATCGCCACCAGCGATCCCAGCAAAGCGGCGGCTGCGGATCAGCGCTTTGCCGAGATCTTCCTGGCGAGCAACCTCCCAGAGCCCGACCCGCAAGCGTTCGCGTCCTGCACGGTGGTGATCCAGCAATTCGAAAGGCTCGAGAGACACCACGAGCAAGCCCGCAGTAATCACGGGACCCCTACTGCAAGTCCAGATTTTTGATCAGTTCCGCTGCGGGCCATTGAGGGGCTGCCCGCACAGCCGAGGCGTGTGCTAGCTACTGCTGCGCTCTGCAGCTCGTTCCACGCGGCGCTTTAATCGTCGTATTTCCGGTGACAGCTTCAGATCAGGCGTGACGCGCAAGAAGGCATCGATCCCGCCCTTATGCTCGATTGTGCGGATTGCCGCAGCGCTCAGCCGCAGCCTAACTGGGCCGAGCACATCGGAGAGCACCGAAGTCCGCTGCAGATTCGGCAGGAACCGCCGCTTTGTCTTGCGATTGGAGTGGCTGACATTGTGCCCGACCTGCACACCCTTGCCGGTGACCGGACATCTGCGCGCCATGCCTCACCTCGACCGAATATCGCCAAAACAACGCGCGCGACCGCTTTTCCCGGCGACCGCGCGCGCAACCACTTTTAGTCTCTTCGGTCGCATATGGTCAAGCCGCCGGCGGGACACAAGTAAGTTCGAGCTGGCCACAATCGAAGCCACGACGGATCGTATTCTCTCGACCGAACCCCGCCGCGTCGCCGCCGGCCTCAACAATCGCCGAAGAACATGGCGAGCAACTGTCGGGCGGCGGCGCTGGGGGTGCGGGTGCCGGCGATGACTTCCGCATCGAGAGAGGCCAGGCGCGGCGCCACGGCCGGAGCAGCGCGAAAGCGGTCGAGTAGGCTGTCGCCGATCTCGGCCCAAAGCGCCGCGCACGCCTGCTCAGCGCGGCGGAGTGACCACACGCCCGTACGTTCCAGTGCCGTGTGGAAGCGCTTCACCTCGACCCAGACCTCGCCGATGCCGATGCCTTCGAGGGCCGAGACGGCGCGCACCGGGACCTCCCATTCAGGGAGCGGCGGCCGGATCAGCCGCAGCGCGCTGGCATAATCGGCAACCGACCGGCGCGCCGCGGCGGCAAACTCGCCATCGGCTTTGTTGACGAGCACGAGATCGGCCAGCTCAAAGATGCCGCGCTTGATTCCTTGCAGCTCGTCCCCGCCCGCCGGGGGCAGTATCAGCACGAACATGTCGACGATTTCGGCGACCGCGGTCTCGGCCTGGCCGACGCCGACCGTCTCCACGAGCACGGCATCGAACCCCGCCGCCTCGCACAACAGGATCGCCTCGCGCGTGCGGCGGGCGACGCCGCCGCGGGTGTCGCCGGCCGAAGAAGGCCGGATGAACGCCGCCGGAGAGCGAGCCAGTTCGGCCATGCGCGTCTTGTCGCCGAGGATGGCGCCGCCGCCGCGCTTCGACGCGGGATCGACCGCCAGCACGGCGACGCGTCGCCCAGAGGCGATGCCGTCGAGGCCGAAGCGCTCGATGAAGGTCGATTTCCCGGCGCCCGGAGGACCGGAAATGCCGATACGGACAGCGCCCCCGGTCGGCGGCAGTAACGCCTCGATAAGCCTTTCGGCGGCATCACGATGGTCGGGCCGCGACGACTCGACGAGTGTAATGGCGCGCGCTAGCGCCCGCCGATCGCCCTTGCGCAAGGCCCGGAGGAGATCCTCGGTCACCCCGCCCGGACGGGGAAGAACGAGCCGTCGCTGCGTTTGCGGCGTACGCATTGGGCTACCATTTCCGCCAAAATCTTGTCGACGGTCTCGATCAGCTGTTGAATTCGAAAGGGCTTTAGAAGAAAGGGCTGTCCGCTGGCTTCAAGTCGCTCCCGGTGACGGTAATCACCCGTCACCAGAATTATGCCGCATCCCTGTTGCCGCGCAATTTGCGCTAAAGTAAATCCATCCTCCTGGCCGGGCAAGATTATGTCGATAATCGCGATGTCGTAATCGTCCTTGTCGAGTGCTTCGTGCATTTCTGTGCCGGTCTTGACTGATGAGAAACGGTAACCCTCATCCTCAATGATTTGGTCGAGTAGATGGCGCACGTCATCATCGTTTTCAACAATTAATACTTTGCAGATTCGGGCCATATATTTCCTTTATGTTTGATGCTCAGTCGGCGGCGAGCGCGGCTTCGCGCCGGGCGGCCTCTTGCTGGCGAGCCCACATTGTCGCATAGACCCCACGGTGCAGCACCAGCTCTGCGTGATGGCCCCGCTCGACGATTTGTCCCTCGTCGAGCACCAGAATCTCGTCGGAGTCGATTACCGTCGACAGCCGGTGGGCGATCACGAGCGTGGTGCGGCCGGCGGAGACCTCGGCGAGGCTGGCTTGGATTTCGCGCTCGGTCTTCGTATCGAGCGCCGAAGTCGCTTCGTCGAAGACCAGGATCTTCGGCGCTTTCAGGATCACCCTTGCGATCGCGACGCGCTGTTTTTCGCCGCCGGAAAGCTTCAGGCCGCGTTCGCCAACGATCGTTTCGTAGCCGTCCGGCAGCGAGATGACGAAATCATGAATGCGTGCGAGCCGGGCAGCCTCTTCAACCTCTGCGCGCGTCGCTCCTGGCCGGCCATAGGCGATGTTGTAGTAGATCGTGTCGTTGAACAGCACAGTGTCCTGCGGCACGACGCCGATCGCGCGTCGCAAGCTGTCCTGGGTGACGTCGCGGATGTCGTGGCCGTCGATCTCGATTGCGCCGGCATTGACGTCGTAAAAGCGGAAAAGCAGCCGCGCGATGGTGGATTTGCCGGCGCCGCTGGGTCCTACGATAGCGATCGTCGCGCCAGGCGGAACCCGGAAATCGACATCGGACAGGATCGGCCGCCTGATGTCGTAGTGAAAGTCGACGTGACGAAAGGCGACCGCGCCGGCGCCGACGGCGAGCGGAGGCGCACCCGGTCGGTCAACGACATCGGGCTTGACTGCGAGCAACGCCGTCATCTGCTCGAGATCGGTCAGCGACTGCTTGATGTTGCGGTAGACCATGCCGAGGAAATTGAGCGGCGTGTAGAGCTGAATCAGGTAAGCATTGACCAGCACAAAGTCGCCGACCGTCATGTCGGCTGCTGCCACCCCTTCGGCGGCGAGGCCCATCATCGTCACGAGCCCGATCGCGATGATCGTGCCCTGACCGAGATTGAGCAGCGTCAGGGTCGTCTCGCTCCTGACCGCGGCGCGCTCATAGGCGGAGAGCGCCGTGTCGTAGCGCCGCGCCTCGTGTTCCTCATTGGCGAAATATTTGACGGTCTCAAAATTGAGCATTGCGTCGACGGATTTGGTGTTGGCTTCGCTGTTGCGCTCGTTCATCTCGCGCCGGAAGCGCACCCGCCAATCGGTTATTGAGAACGTAAAACCGATGTAGACAACGATTGTCGCGAACGTCACGGCGGCGAACGTCCAGTTGAACATCCGCCACAGAATCCCGCAGACGAGCAGGATTTCGAGCAGGGTGGGCGCGACGTTGAACAGCATGAAGGACAGCAGGAAATCGATGCCCGCCGTCCCGCGCTCGACCGCGCGCGCCAAGCCTCCGGTGCGGCGGTCGAGATGAAAGCGCAATGACAAGGCGTGGATATGCCGAAAGGCCCTCAGGGCCAGCCGGCGGATCGCGCGCTGGCTGACTTTCGCGAACACGGCATTGCGCAGCTCGTTGAAGCCCTGCGACATCACCCGTGCGACGCCATACGCGACGATGAGTGCCAACGGCACCGCGATCACGGCGTGCGCGGGCGAGAGCGCGTCCACGGCCCGCTTGTAGAGGATCGGTACGTAAATATTGACGCCCTTGCCGGCGAGCAGGAAGGCGACCGCGAGCACGACGCGCGCCCGCAGTTCGAGGGAATCTCTGGGCCAGAGATAGGGTGCGAGCGATTGGAGCGCGCGCAGCTCGTCCCTCAGCCTGCCCTTTTGCCGCGGCGGACCGAGCAGAGGCGGTGGGCGCCCGCGCGGGCTCACCGCGAGGCGTCCGCCTCAGCGGCGAGCCTCGCCGCGCCGGGACCGCTGATCAGTTTCACCGCCACGAAAAGGGCGACGGCGACGAGCACCGCTCCCCAGAAGAAGGCGGCATCGCGACCGAATTCGCCAAAAAAGAACCCGGCGGCCACCGGACCGAGAACGCGCGACAGACTGCCGACCGATTGCGAGACGCCCATCACCTCGCCCTGCTCTTCGCGCCCCGCCCGGCGCGAGATCAGGCTGCTCAGCGAGGGTTGCATCAAACCCATGCCGAGCGCCAGCGCAGTGACAGCGAGCGTGAGCAGGGCCAGGCCGTGGGCAAACGGCAAAACCAGGAGGCCCGCGCCGATCAGCGCCAGGCCACACAGCAGCAGCCGTTCTTCACCGAACAGGCCGGTGAGGCGTCCAATCATCCCACCCTGCAAAGTGGCCGAGATGAGGCCGACATAGGAAAATACATAACCTATTTGACGCGGTCCCCAGCCGAATTGCCCGATCGCCCATAGCGCGAAAGTGCTCTCCATTCCGGCAAAAGCCAGGATGACGAGAAAGAAGATCAGAAGCAGGCGTGACAAAACCGGCCGACGCAACACGTCCAAGATTGCGGCGAAGCGGTTGCGTGAGCGTCCGCGTCCGCGGCGTTGGTCGGCGGGCAGGCTCTCCCGCAGCATTACGACCACGCCGCATAGCGCGACAAACGACAGCCCGGCCGCCACCCATGCGGGGGTCTCGATATCGGCCGCCGCCGGATTATTGCCGGCCAGCAGCCCGCCGAAGGCGGGACCGATGATGAAACCCAGACCAAAAGCCGCGCCGATCAGGCCCATCCCTTTTGCGCGGTCCTCCGGTTTGGTGATGTCGGCGATATAGGCTTGCGCCGCGGCGATGTTGCCGGCGCAGGCGCCGGCCAGAGCGCGCGCCGCGAACAGCATCCACAGCGCCGTCGCGCTACCGATCCAGAAATATGCGGCGACCGACGCCGCCATGCTGACAATCAGCACCGGCCGCCGGCCGATGCGATCGCTGAGCCTTCCCCACAGCGGCGAGGTAAACAGCTGCATCAGGGAATAGACCGCGAGCAGCACCGTCACCTGTTGCGGCGACGCCGCAAAGCGCAGCGCGTAAAACGGCAACAGCGGAATGACCAGGCCGAACCCGATGAGATCGACCATAACGATGAGAAACAGGGTCGGCATCTGCGCCGCCCTGATATCGCGCGCCAGTCGCGGCGCGCAAGGGTATCGCCTCGACGACCCGGTTATTCAGACTGGCGCGGGGCGCTGCTCAGGCGGCACGGCGCAGAGTGAGGCGGCCCCAGACGTCAGTGAGGGCGGTGACCAGCGCGTCGATGTCGGCGTCGCTGTGCAGCGGCGTCGGGGTCAGGCGCAGGCGCTCGGTGCCGCGCGGCACCGTCGGGTAGTTGATCGGTTGCACATAAATCCGGTGGCGGGTGAGCAATTCGTCGCACGCGGCCTTGCACAGACCGGGCTCGCCGACCAGAACCGGCACGATATGGCTCGGCGACGGCATCACCGGCAGGCCGGCCCGCGCGAGGAGCCGCTTTAGCCTCGCCGCGCGCTCCTGGTGGCGGTCGCGCTCGGCGCGGCTTTCTTTCAGATGGCGGATGCTGGCGAGCGCACCGGCGGCGATCGCCGGCGGCAACGAGGTCGTGAAGATAAAGCCCGGCGCGTGGCTGCGCAGAAAATCAATCAGCGCTGCCGAGCCGGCGACATAGCCGCCGATTGTGCCAAATGCCTTGCCGAGCGTGCCCTGGATCACCGTCGGACGGTGCATGACCCCGTCGCGTTCGGCGATGCCGCCGCCATGCGCCCCGTAAAGGCCAACCGCATGCACCTCGTCGAGATAGGTCATCGCGCCGTAGCGCTCGGCGACGTCGCACAATTTGGCGATAGGCGCAATGTCGCCGTCCATCGAATAGACCGACTCGAAGCAGACGAGCTTTGGCCGGTCGGCGGGTACGCGCTCGAGCAGGCGCGCGAGATCGGCGGGGTCGTTGTGGCGGAAGATGTATTTCTCGGCGCGGCTGTTGCGGATGCCGGCGATCATCGAGGCGTGGTTGGAGGCGTCGGAGAACACCACCATGCCCGGCAGTTCGCGGGCCAGGGTCGACAGCGCCGCGTCGTTGGCGACAAAGCCGGAGGTGAAGATCAACGCCGCCTCGCGCCGGTGCAGATCGGCGAGTTCGCGCTCGAGCAACAAATGCACGTGGCTGTTGCCGGAGATGTTGCGCGTGCCGCCGGCTCCTGCCCCAACCGCGCACAATGTCTCCTGAATTGCTGCGAGGACGGCGGGATGCTGCCCCATACCGAGATAGTCGTTCGAGCACCACACCGTCACCTCGGCGCCGATGCGGTGATCATAGGCCCGCGGGAAGCGGCCGCAGCGCCGCTCGAGGTCGGCAAACATGCGATACCGCCCCTCGCCGCGCAGCACATCGAGGCGTTCTTTGAAAAAACCTTCGTAGTCCATCGTCCCCCAAGGAGCCGTTGCGCGAGATTAGCATATCACGGGCACAGGCCTTTTTACATCGGACGACGTGTCGCGGACGCCAGCGAAATTCCGGAACGCGAGGGCTTATTTCTTGGGCGCGCAGACGAAGGTGGCGCGCGCCGGCAGCAGCAGCGGGCAATACTGCATCTGCCAGTCGGTACGAACGGACGTCGCCTCGGTATTGGTGGCGCATTCCTGCTGCGCCGCGGTCTGCACCTCGTCGAGGGTGCTGACGAGCGCGTCGTAGCAGATCGCCACCCGCGGCCCGGTATCGGTCTCGCCGGGGAGCGCGTCGGCGGGATAGGTCGGGTATGGCTGGAGCACCGAGCAGCCGGTCAGCATCACGACGACGACCGCGGATGTGAGCGCGAGCCTCATGCCGTGGCAGCGAGCGCCCGCTCGAGGAACACCGCGCATTCCATCAGCCGCGCATCGTTCCCCAACCTCCCGACGAGCTGGACGCCGGTCGGCAGGCCGTTGTCGGCCCACCGCGCCGGGACGGCTACACAAGGGACACCGAGCAGCGTCCACATGCGGTTGAAGATCGGGTCTCCGGTATTGCCGAGCCCTGCCGGGGCTTCTCCTGGTGCCGCCGGAACGATAACCGCGTCGGACTCGGCGAAAAATCCATCGAGCCTGGAACGAGCCGCGGACGCGCGGGCGCAGGCCTGCTCGTAAACATTGGCGCCGATCGCCATTCCAGCATCGATCGACTGGGCCAGCCGCGGCGACAGCTCGGCACTGTGCTCGATCCGCTCAAAGGCCAGCGCCCGCACGATCTCAAACCACATGATCGTGTCGTGGGTCTCGATGAGCCCCTCATGCTCCGGCGCGATCGCCAACTCCGCGACCGCGGCGCCGGCGCGATCGAGTGCTGCCCGCGCCGCGTCGAGAGCCGCTGCTGCGGCCAGCTCCGCCTCGTTCCACATCGGGGTGCGGTAGAGACCAAAGCGCGGCGCCTCGCTCGGCACGGCGAGGTGTCGCAATGCCGGCCGCTCGGACAGCACGCCGGCGAAGAATGCGGCATCCTCAACCGTGCCTGCAAGGACGCCCACCGTGTCGAGGCTGTCGGCCAACGGCTTGACGCCGGCGCGGTTGATCAGCCCAAAGCTTGGCTTGTACGCAATACAGCCACAATACGCGCCCGGCCGGATCACCGACCCGGCAGTCTGCGTGCCGAACGCCAGCGGCGCCATGCCGTCGGCCACCGCCGCGGCGGAGCCGCTGGAGGAGCCACCGGGCGTGTGCGCGGGGTTGCGCGGGTTCGCGGTCTTGCCCGGCGTGAAAGTCGCGAACTCGGTCGTCACGGTCTTGCCGAGGACGACCGCGCCGGCGGCGCGGGCGAGCGCCACACAGGACGCGTCCGCGGCAGGTCGGTGGCCACGGTAGATCGGCGACCCATAGGCGGTCGGCATATCCACCGTATCGATCAGATCCTTGACCGCGATCGGGATACCGTGCAGCGGGCCGCGTGGCGGCTCGGCATCGCGCCGGCGCGCCGCGGCGAGGGCCTGGTCGCGGTCGAGGTACTCCCATGCGCCGACCACCCCCTCGCGCGCTTCGATCCGGTCGAGAAAGGCGCTCACGAACGCCTCGGCGGTGATCCGCCGGTCGGCGATCTGCCGGGCGGCCTCGCGGACGGAAAGAGAGCGAAGGTCGGGCACGACAATTTCCTCGAAGCTTAGTTACTATACTCGGCAGCGATCGACCGGAGCGAGGGCGACGATGATCGAGATCCCGGCGCGAAAGGGCAAGGCTGCGAAAGTTCGCCGCGGCCAGCGTGTCAGAGTCGTCAACACCAAGGGCCAGCAGGTCGTCGACACCTGGGCCTTCAATGCCCGGGACCTGCATGAGTTCATGTCGATGGAGCACAGCCGCGTCGCGATCGGGCGGATCATCCCTGCGATCGGCGACGCGCTTGTCACCAATAAGCGGCGGCCGATCCTGACGCTGGTCGAGGATACCTCTGGCGGCATTCACGATACCCTGTTTGCGTCCTGCGACCGCTGGCGCTACGAGCTGCTCGGCTGTAGCGACTATCACGACAACTGCACGGACAACCTTTGCGCGGCACTCAAAGCACTTGGGCTCGAACCACCTGAAACCCCGGCGCCACTCAACCTGTTCATGAATATTCCGGTGATCGACGGCAATCGTGTCGAGGTCCGGCCGCCGGTCAGCACACCAGGCAGCCATGTGTCATTGCGCGCCGAGATGGACTGCGTTGTCGCGTTCTCGGCCTGTCCGCAGGACATGCTGCCAGTCAACGGCCTCGCGATGCGGCCCACCGAAGCACACTTCGAGATACTCTAGCGCAGTTTTCCTATACGCCACGCGCGCCTGTTGTCGGGACGTTACGGGAACCTGTGTCATTTACGCGGATATGTCCGCTAAATTCAGGACGGCCTCATACCCGGCAGGACTGCCGGAAGGGGGCGCTGCCCCGTCCGCTTCGGATGCAGCACGGTGACAGCATCTTCGATGCGGCAGCGCGGTACGCGCTGTCACCGCGCCGCATCGCTCCGCAGCCTTCCCGCTCTTCGCCAGAGAGTCAGTTCCGGTTGCGCACACGCGCGCAACACGAAAATAGCAGGAGAAACCATGAGCAAGCCCAGTCACATCGCGTATGTCGTTACCGAAAGCGCCCCTGGTCGTGAGGCAACATGCGGTCGGGGTAGTCTGGCCGCATAAGAACGGCACGGATTCGATCTCGTGATCTACGACCAACTGGCGGTTTCCGGGGCTGGCCCGCCCCTTCGACGAGTACGATGACAAAGGGGCGCGTGCGGTCGGTGAGCCAGACGGAGCGCACGCCATCGTGGGCGTGTCGGTGCACGACGGCCATGCCCCCATATTTTTCGTAAAACGAGATGCTCGCATCGAGGTCGCGCACGCTCAGCGCGACATGGGTCAGTCCCAGGTCAGGCCATTCCTGCTCTCCCTTATTGGGGGGGCGATATCTTTCAGTGCCGAACTCTACGCCCCGCAAAATTCCTGAATAGCCCCTTGCAGCGCGTTCACGCTGTCGAACCCCAACGCTGCTGCGGCATTATTGAGCCCGCCATATTGCTTAGCGAGCTCCGAGACACTCTGGCCGTGACAGTTCGCCGCGTCCCGGCGAACCGTGCCGCCGGCTGGATGAAGTTGCCGGCGCTGATCGGGAACGTCCCCACGGGAACAACAGCAGTCGCCACGTTCGTCGCGGTATCAACGCCGGTAACGTCGTTCGCTTCGGTACCGATCACGTAGAGCTTCGCGCCGTCCGGGGTGATCGAGATGCCGGCGCTCGCGGGCGGGATCGTGATCGTCCCGACGATCGTGTTGGTCGGAGCGTCGATCACGCGGATAGCGTCGGTACCAGTGTTGAGGGCGTACACATTCTTGCCGTCGGGGCTTGCCGCTACACCCGCGGTGGCGATGGAGTTAATATTCTGGGCGGCGGTGGGGATCGTCGCGCCCGTCGAAGCGTCGATCACCGTCACGGTACTGACGACCGGGAAGTTGTCGTTGGCGACGTAGATCCGGCCGCCGTCCGTCGACACCGCGACGCTGATCGGGTTGGTGCCGGCGGGGAAGGTAGGGGCGACGGCGTTTGTCCGGGCGTCGATAACCGACACGGTTCCCGAGTTTAGGTTGGCGACGTAGACCTCGCCCCCGTCCGGCGCCACGGCCACGCCCCAGGGCGCGTCGCCAACCGAAGGATCGTCGCGCCGACGACGGCATTGGTTCGCGTGTCGATTACAGTTACCTTGTCGGAACCCTCGTTAGTGATGTAGGCGTTCTGCGCGAGGCATTGGGCGCTGCCGAGAACAAGGGTTGCGAGCGCGACCAATCCGAAAATACGAGGTTTCACGACATCCACCCCACTGTTTGTAGAAGGAAAAAAGCGAGGTCCCGTCGGACCCTCATTGAGGCCGCAATCTCGGCCCGGTCGAGTTTCCCACGGGCAAGCAGCGCCGCGGTTAGGGTCGCACCGTGCCGCGTGGCGGGGCATAGCAGCGGTAGCGCCGGTTTCGGCAGCTGCAACTTCGCAAGGGTGCCCCTCAGGGTGCAGATTCGCGGCGACAGCGGATAGCGATCGTCGGCAACGACGCAATCAGCAGGGCCGCCAACGCCACCTTTTCATCCACGTGAGCAGGGATAGACCTGGATTAGCCATAGTCTTTGCGTCTCGACAGGCTCGGGTTAGAGGGCGGCGCTGGACGAAGCCCGGCGCCGCTCTCGTTATAGCTCGGCGCCGCCGCAGGCGCACGCGCTTGTCGCCGGCATTCTCCTGCGTGAAGTCGACGCCGCCGGACATTGGACAAAATCAGCCGGTCGCGCCATATCCGCAGGGTGACACTTCCCCGCCTACAACCAATCATCCCGACCTGGGAGAAAGGAGCCGTTTGACGACCCCGAACGGCTCTTTGAGTTCAAATATGATGGTTTCCGCGGCCTCTGCTACCTTGAGCCGGGCCGCGGCCGCTTCATTTCGCGCAACGGCAACGTCATGAGCCGTTTCGAGGTTCTGGCCGACCAGGTGGCCGCCGTACTCGACGTTGACAAGGCGATAATCGACGGCGAGGTGATCGTGGCCGACGAGACCGGCAGACCGCAGTTCTATGACCTCGTGCGGCGCATACGGGCGCCCGCCTATGTGGCCTTCGACATTCCGTGGCTCGATGCATTCTCGCGATCGTTACTGAGCACCGGGCGGTCGA
>Ga0306920_100009892_pt1 | contig 12755 bp, 13 predicted proteins | sample flu12Cox44000170_FD_204666 | JGI IMG/M metagenome (GOLD analysis project Ga0306920, IMG submission 204666) | Lab enrichment of tropical soil microbial communities from Luquillo Experimental Forest, Puerto Rico - flux4day.12C.oxic.44.000.170 (v2)... | ecosystem: Environmental > Terrestrial >...
GCGAGTCTGCCGTCCCGACGATGCGTCTGCACCTTTGCGCGTCCCGATCGACCGCCGACCGTCGCGGGGATGCACTCAGTGTAGGCTCGGCCCCTTGAGAAAACGATTGCGGTCGCCGGAGGTGACGCGAACCTCGAAGGTGCGGCCGTCGCGATAGACCATCAGCGGCACTTCCACGCCGGCCCGACCCAGCGACCAGACCTTGCGGAAGAATCCTGCAAGCTCCTTGACCTCTTGGCCGGCGACTTCGAGTACCACGTCGCCCGTGCGCAGATTGGCTTTACGCGCGGGCCCGCCGCCGGATACCCGCGCGACCACCACTTTGTCGTCAACCTCGGTGGCGTTGAGACCGAGCCAAGGCCGCGGCGGATGGTTCGGCCGACCCAGCGTGAGAAGATCCTCAAGGATCGGTTCGAGAAGGTCGATCGGCACAATCATGTTCAGCGGCTCGGGCGTCCCGCTTTCGCGTACCTGCTGCACCTGCAGTGACCCGATGCCCAAGAGCTCGCCGGTCCGTCCGATCATCGCAGTGCCGCCCCAGAACGGATGCGCCGGAGCGGTGAAGATCGCTTCGTCGAGGACGTATTCCCAATTGCCAGCAAATTCCTGCTTGGCGGCGATGCGCGCCACCACGGAATGCTTTCGACCCCCCGCACCCGCGACTACGACGGAATCGCCCACCTTCGCCGCCTTGGATTGGCCAATCGGCAGCGCCGGCAGGTTCAGCCGCGCCAGCGCCTGGACGAGGCCGAAGCCGGTCTCCTGATCGTAGGCCAAGACATGGCCGGGAACCGCGCGGCCATCCGCCAGATGCAGCCAGATCGTCTCCGCCTCGGTAATGAGGTAGCCGATGGTGAGCACCACGCCTTCACGGATGAGGACGCCGTTGCCGGTGCGCTCGGTGCCGAGCGTCTCGGCGGTGAAGGCATCGGCGGGAATGATGGCGCGCAAGCCCACCATCGAGGTCAGCGCCGCCTCGAGATCGTAGGCGTAATTCTCCGGCTTCGGCTGGAAGGTATGCGGCATCTCCCAGTCGCTCGAGGATGACATTCAGGCACTCCCTCCTTGAGGCGTGCTTCCTCCCGGAACCATATACCAACCCGCGGTACCGGCCCGCCAATCAACTAGCCTATCATCCGCGCTGCGGGAAAGTGAGGGCTGCGGGGTCATGCGACCTCGGAAGCTAGTCGAGGGTTTGACTTTCGCGATGCTGGCAGCATGGGTGCTGTCTACCCAGGGCACAGGCCGCTCCCCGGAGCTATGCACGAACACGCGTCGGATAGCGTCGGACATTGGCCATGCGCGGCAACGGGTAGTCGAGACATATTATCACGCGATTTCGCGACGGGCGAAAGCGCTCACGCCCGGCCTCGGGAAAATGACGGCAGCGCCGGCGAGCGCTACCATGTGCAGCGGCCGAGCGCTGAGCTTAGCGAAAGGCACGCTCGTGATTACCCGCGCCGCCGTTCTGCATCTGCAGTCGGCAAGCTGGAGCGTCTAAATGCCATTCGAGTTCTCCGTGTCCGATATCGTTCCGGCATCCGCGCAGGAGATCTACGACGCTTGGCTCAGCGGCAGCGGCCACGAAAAGATGACGGGCGGGAAACCTGCGCAGATCTCGCCGCGCGAGGGGGCGGAATTTACGGTATGGAACGGTTACATCACCGGACGCAACCTCAAGCTCGAACCGCCGCGCCGCCTCGTTCAATCGTGGCGCACCACCAAGTTCGCGGCGACCGATCCGGATTCGCAGATCGAGGTGCTGCTTGAGCCCGCGGCGGGAGGCACGAAGGTTACGGTGCGCCACACCAACGTGCCCGACGGCCACACCAGCTACCGGGACGGAGGATGGCAGCGCAGCTATTTCGAGCCAATGAAGGAATATTTCAAACTGGCGCGATGACCGGCCGATCATTCGTGGATGTAGTTTGGCGCGCTCGGAGGGATTCGAACCCCCGACCCCCAGATTCGAAGTCTGGTGCTCTATCCAGCTGAGCTACGAGCGCGCGCGAGTTTTACAAAGCGCCAGGCCGTCATCAGGTGTCAAGCGCACTCGCGACAAACGCCAGCATGCAACTGCCGAACCATGGCCTCGGCCGTGGCGCGAGACGCGGCGCGTGCTATGAGCAGTTCCTTGCGCAACCGAGGAATGACCATGGCCCTCCCCGATCTAGCGCCGTTCATCAAGCTGCTCGGCGTGAATGTACTGCATCGCTCGCCCGAACGCAGCGAAGCCAAGCTCACCGTGCGCACCGAGTTGTGCAACCGCCGCGGCGTGCTCCATGGCGGGGCGGTGATGGCCTTGGGCGATACACTCGGCGGGATGACGGCGAGCATTAGCCTTCCGGAGGGCGGCCGCACCGCGACCATCGAGAGTAAGACCAATTTCTTTGCCGCCGTGGCTGAAGGCGATACTGCGCACGCCGTTTGCATGCCGCTGCACCGCGGCCACACCACCATCGTGCTCGAGACGCGCATCACCCGCGGCGACGGCACGCTCGCCGCAATCGTCACCCAGACGCAACTGATCTTTGGCAAGAAGGACAAAGAATGAATGGCGCCTGCCCGGCCCCTCGCCGGAGTCCGGCCACGACGAGCCGCGCAAAACCTGCGCGTTCCCAGGGGGTTCCAGCGACAGGAACTTAGCCATCCGGTTGCGGGTTGTCTCGGCGAGAGGACATCAGACGGAGGTCGCCATGACAGACCCCAGAGACTTTGACCGCAGGATGGATATGGAGAACCAAGCGGAGATGGAGCGCAGGATGGGTGCAACCAGCCCTTGGGGCTGGATCGCAGCCGCGGTATTCATCGTCGTCATCCTGGCCCTTGTCTTTGCTGGAGGTGAGAGCACCCGGACCGCACGTGAGGACGCGAGCCCTCCGGCCACAACCGGCATGGCGCCGAGGACCGCACCGCCGACAGTCGCCGTTCCACCCGGCGAGCCCCCGTCAACAACCGGGCAGCGCGCACACTAGCGGCAGAGTTCTTCATTCGCCCGCACCCCGGCCCACACTGGGCCGGGGTGTTTTTGTCCTACCAGTGAATGTGCTCGCCGTTCACGGCAGGCTGAACATGATCAATTGATCGGTGATGCCGCCGCCCCCGGGCGTCAACGAGCCGCCGACAAAGTACGCATTCGACCCAATCACCGCGCCGCCAAAGCCATGCCGTCCCGCCGGCATGGCTGCGAGCGTCACCCAGCGGTCATGCGCTACATCGTAGGCTTCGTTCTCCGGAAAGGTGTGATTGGGAGGAAGCTCGCCGCCCAGCACCAAGATCATTCCTTTGTGGAGTACCGCGGCGACCCCGCTGCGCGGCGTCGGCAGTGGCGCCGCCGAGGTCCACGAATTCGTTTCCGGATCGTAGACGTCGTGCTGACCGGTGCGGTCGGCGGGGCCTGTCAGACGTCCGCCAATGGCATGGATTTTTCCTTCAGCGGCGACCACCGCCATGTGGTCGCGCGCCTTCGGCAATGGCGCGGCTTCGCTCCATGTGCCGCTTGCGGGATCGTATACCTCATGCGTCGCCACTGTGACTGCGTCGAGACCACGCCCGCCGATGACGTGGATCTTCCCCCTGAGCACGGCGACCCCGACCGACGCGCGCGGCGCTTTCATTGGTGCGAGCGTCCGCCAGCGATCGCTTGTAGGATCGTATTCGAACACCCCGTCGCCGGCCCCTTGGTGCACCGAAGACGTAAATCCGCCGAAGGTATAGATTTTGGCGTTGTTCACGGTGACGCCGAGGTGATCGCGTGCTTGCGGCAACGGCGCGCGCTCGCGCCAGCGGTTGCTCGCCGGGTCGTATTCTTCATTGCGCGCCACCGCCTTGCCGGCGACACCGCCACCAAGCGCGAAGAGCTTGTCGCCGATCGCCGCAGCAGCGACCTCCCCGCGCACCGCTGGCATCGGTGCTTTCTGCGTCCACGTCCCAGCCGGAGTTTGCGACTGCGCGACGGCGCCGAGCGGCGCGACGATCAGTTCGGCGGCGAAGACAAGCGCCAAACAAACGACGTAACAACGCATGTCAACCTCCCGCAATTTTCCCGACTCAGTGAACCTCGAGCGCGTGCGCAGCCTAATCGATGGCCGAAGGCTCGCGGGCGATCCCAAGCGGCACACGCGTGACCGCGACCTTACCAGCAGCGGTCAGCCGCACCACGTTGACCGTGCCGGCATATTCCGGCGAGCCGGAGTAATAGGCGGCCACGGCTCCGACCTTCGCGGCCCGGTTCCAATGCCCGAGGGCAATATAGTCGGCACCAGTGGCCTTGAGCTCATCGTCGCCGATGAGCCAGGACGGACGCAACCTGCTCGTTCGATCCGGCACCGGCACATAATGTCCGTGCGCCATCGCGATCTGCCATCGGGTCGAGCGCGGTCGCAGCCGCTCGAAGGGAATCATGTCGCCGTAGTCGCGATGCGCGCGGCCCCAAATCTCAAGATCGAGATCGGCGAAGCAAACCGCCTCCTCGTGGGTGATGCCGAGGACGTGGAGATTTTCCACCGCAGCTAAAGGCCCGTTGTGATAGACCGCGTCCGGCACGGCGGGATCGTGGTTGCCAGGCAAGAGCACTACGGGCAGCGCCGCCGTCGATATGACCGCGGCGGCTCGTTCGAGCAAATGAAGCGGCACCCGATGACAATCGAAAGTATCGCCCGCGAGCACCAGAACCTGCGCCGCCGCATCGCGCGCCGCCTTGAGGACGCTCGAAAGTCCGGCCGTCCCATCGCCCCCGTGCAGCCGGGCAGTATAGTCATGATCCATGTGAAGGTCGGAGCTGTGAACGACCACGATGTCTGGAGACGGCGGAACCGGCATGGGCGGCGAAATTACCTACCTCGGCCGCGTTGGCAATCGAAGCCGAAGGTTTGGGCGCAAACGCGCGTACAATCGAAGGATCGCAGCAGGCTTGTTGCTCGCGAGCATGGAAGGGATGAATCTATGTCGTCAAGCAGACATAGGGAAAGCAACTCTCGTTCGGCCGATCTTTTAGGCCATGAGTTTGCCCAGGTTAGGGACTTAAGTTGCGCCAAAATAGCGTAGTAGTCGGGGAGCGTAAACATGAGTTCCGACAACCTGTACCGCAACAACGCGGAAGATTGCTTGCGGATGGCGCAAGCAGCGGTGAACGACGGCGATAGACCTTTCTGGCTTACCCTCGCGCAATCATGGCTGCGGCTCGCCGAGCGTGCGACGCGCGGCGGCGAAACGGCGACGCGAAGGCCTCCGGTCGACTCCAGCATGCGCTGATCCGCGCGCTCGCCCCCCTCACAGGGGCAAATTATCGTGCTTCCTGCCCGGCATCTCCACGCGCTTGCCACGCAGCATGGCGAGCGCCTTGGCAATACGCGGACGCGTCGCGCGCGGCATGATCACGTCGTCGATATAACCGCGTTCGGCGGCGACGAACGGTGAGAGGAAGCGGTCCTCGTATTCCTTGGTGCGGGTGGCGATCTTCTTGGCGTCGCCGATGTCGGCGCGGAAGATGATCTCGACGGCGCCTTTGGCACCCATCACTGCAATCTGCGCCGTCGGCCAAGCATAGTTGACGTCGCCGCCGATGTGCTTGGATGCCATCACGTCGTACGCACCGCCGAACGCCTTGCGTGTGATCACGGTCACGAGCGGCACCGTCGCCTGCGAGTAGGCGAAGAGCAACTTCGCTCCGTGCGTGATGAGCGCGCCGTATTCTTGATTTGTGCCCGGCAGGAATCCGGGCACGTCGACGAAAGTCACGATTGGAATACCGAACGCGTCACAGAAACGCACGAAGCGTGCGGCCTTTCGCGAGGCATCGATGTCCAGCACGCCCGCGAGCACCATGGGCTGGTTGGCGACGAAGCCCACGCTGCGTCCGGCGATGCGGCCAAAGCCGGTGACGATGTTCTTTGCGAAAGCCTCTTGCAGCTCGAAGAAATCGCCCTCATCGGCGACTTTGAGCACAAGTTCCTTGATGTCGTAGGGCTTGTTGGGGTTATCGGGCACGAGGGTGTCGAGCGATTTCTCCTCGCGCTCGACCTCGTCGTGCGACGGCCACTCAGGCACGCCCGCCTCGTTATTGGCGGGCAAAAAGTCGAGCAGGCGGCGCATCTGCAGCAGACACTCGACGTCGTTCTCGTAGGAGCCGTCGGCAATGCCGGACTTGGTCGTGTGCACCGCGGCGCCGCCGAGCTCTTCTGCAGTTACCACCTCGTTGGTGACGGTCTTCACCACATCGGGACCGGTAACAAACATGTAGCTCGTGTCGCGCACCATGAAGACGAAATCGGTCATGGCCGGCGAATAGACGTCGCCACCTGCGCACGGACCCATGATCACGGAAATCTGCGGAATGACGCCGGAGGCAATCACGTTGCGCTTGAAAACCTCGCCGTAGCCGCCCAACGCGGCGACGCCTTCCTGGATGCGGGCACCGCCCGCATCGAATAGGCCGATGATCGGCGCCCGCGCCCGCATGGCCATGTCTTGGATCTTGACGATTTTCTGCGCGTGCGCCTCGGAGAGCGAGCCGCCGAAGACGGTAAAATCCTTGGCGAAGGCGAACACCGTGCGGCCGTTGACCGTGCCCCAGCCGGTGACCACGCCGTCCCCGGGAATCCTGCTCTTCTCCATGCCGAATTCGGCCGAGCGGTGCTCGACGAACATGTCGAACTCTTCGAAGGAGCCTTTGTCCATCAAAAGCTCGAGCCGTTCGCGCGCAGTGAGCTTGCCGCGCTTATGCTGCGCTTCAATGCGCGTTTGACCACCGCCGGCGCGGGCGCGGGCGCGGCGTTCTTCGAGCTTTTCGAGGATGTCCTTCATGGCCACGCGCTCGCCTTAGTCCGACCCAAAATCCATAGCATGTACCGCTATTTGAGGGTAAACTTTCCGCTGTTGTAAGCGTATTCGAGGGGAGCAAAACATGCCCGAAGGATTCCGTTACAAGGCTTTAAGCTGCTGCGGCGCGGCGCTCGTTCTTGCCACGGCAGCGATTGCGCCGGCGATTGCACAATTTCCGCCCGCCCCAGAAGATCAGCCGGCGGCGAAGGGAAAGAAGAGCGCAGCCGCGGCTGCGCCCAGCATCAACGGCAGCTGGAGCGGTGAACTCACCCAGGTCGGCAGCCAAACACCTTACAAATTCGAACTCGCGATCAATGCCAGGGGGGCGGAAACGAAATATCCGGATCTCGATTGCACCGGAAAGCTCACCCGCGTCGGATCGTCGAAATCCTACGTGTTCTTCGTCGAGGTCATCACCAAGGGCCAGGCGGAGAAAGGCGGCCGCTGTCCCGATGGCACGATCACCGTTGCGCGTCAGGGCGACAACCTCGCGCTCGGGTGGTTCGGCAGCGTTCAAGGGACGACGGTCGTTGCCTATGGGACGCTGAAGAAGAAATAAGATCGACGTCTTAACTACTGCGTCATATCGGTGCACGAACGTGCGGCAAACGCGCTCCCTCGCCCCGCGGAGCGGGGAGAGGGCACGAGCGGCGATCATGCGCCCGCGGCATGTGACGCAGTAGACCCATTTGCGGTGACAAACCCGGGAATGGCGGGCCCGGGGTTGAGGCGCTTCATCCGACCGCCTCCAACACCGTGGCGGCCGCCTGCATTTCGGCAAAGCGGGCGGCCCGGCGCTCGACTGCGAGCTGGTCACGGCCCCAGAATTCCATATTCCAATCCTCGTCGACGTGTGCTGCCGCCCAGGCGGCATCGGCCGACAGCGCGCCGGCAGCGACTGCGATCGCCATCAGCGCCGAACCGGTGAGCGTCGTGATGCTGTGCACAGCCCCGAGCCGCCACGGGTGCTTCGGGATGGCGGAGTTTGCAGCAGCGAGGGCTTGCGCGGGCTGGGCGACGAAGGCGATTCCCTCCGCTAGCACAAAACGCGCGCCCATGGCCTCGCGCGCCCAGGCGAGCACGGGATCCCAGGCCTGGGCTTGCCGTGCGACCAGGCCAGCGGGGCCCGGGGCGCGATAGAATACGAGATCGCAGGCGAGGTAGCGTTCCACCTCGCTCGCGACCGCCGACGAGGCTTCGATCACGCCGTCGATGATCGTGTTGGCGAGCCGCGTGAGCGGCATTTTCGCTGGATCGATCACCTCATGCTGTGCCTCCCATTCGCCAGCGAGCCGGTGCGCGAGCACGCGGGTCGGCGCAGCCAGCGTGCGACGCGCCGGGGTCTTCACCGGCCGCCCGTCGAGAACGATGCGGAGTCCCTCCCCGGCGTCCTCGAACTCGGCGTGCTGATAGAAGCGATGCCGTAACTGCGGCCGCGTCGCGCGCTGCGCAGCCTGTGTCGGGTCCGGCGGTTCGTTTTCGAAAATGCCCTCGAACAGATCGCGCATAGTTATCAAGATGGGCTTTGGGCGCCGCTCATTCAATGTCGCGCTGGCCGCCTGTCGTGCTGGGCCGCCGAGCTTGTTGGATCACGCGCTTTCGCAGATGATTGGCGGGCTCGCCTGCAAGCTCAGAGACGAGGGCCAATGAAAGTCGGCGTTTTCGACCACCTCGATCGTAACGATCGTTCCCTGCACGCTTTCTATGAGGAGCGGCTAAAGATCGTCGAAGCTTACGATCGCGGCGGCTTCTATGCGTATCATACGGCCGAACATCACGCGACACCGCTCGGCCTTGCCGCCTCCCCCAGCGTTTTCCTCGCCGCGGTCGCGCAGCGCACGCAGCGCCTACGCTTCGGTCCGCTCGTCTATACCCTTCCGCTGCATCATCCTCTGCGGGTGGCTGAGGAGATCTGCATGCTCGACCAGCTCAGCCAGGGACGCTTCGAGCTGGGAGTCGGCCGCGGCATCTCGCCGATCGAGACCGCCTATTACGGAATCAATCCCGACCACCGACAGAAAATGTACCTCGAAGCGCTGCAGATCTTGCGCCAGGCGCTGACCGCGCGCACGCTCACTTTCCACGGCGAGTTCTATCATTATACCGACGTGCCGATAGAGCTCGAGCCGGTCCAGAAACCGCATCCTCCGTTCTGGGCAGGCGCGGGCACACCCGATGGAGCCGAGGCCGCGGGGCGCAATGGCTTCAATCTCGTCGCCAATGCACTCACCTCGCAGATACGCACGATCACGGACCGCTACCGCGCCGTGTTCAAGGGAGCGCACATCCCCCTGCTCGGGTTGGCTCGCTTCGTGATCGCGGGCGAGACCGACGCGGAGGCCCTGACGATTGCGCGCCGCGCCTACCCTCTCTGGCACCGCCACTTCCACCATCTGTTTCGCATGCACGGCACGAGTCCCGCCGGAGGAGATCGGCCGCCGCATTTCGACCAGATCAAGGACGGCGGCCGGGGGATTGCGGGCTCGCCGGCGACGGTGGTGCGGATGATCAAGGAGCAGATGGAGGAGGCCGGCACCAATTATTTCGTCGCCCAGTTCGCCTTCGGCGACTTGACGCTGGCCGAGGTGCTGCGGACCGTCGACCTATTTACGCGTGAGGTGATGCCGGCGCTCAGCAAAATGTGATCGGACGGTTCACGCCAATAGCGGGCCAAGACCGTGGCGACACCCATCGCATCTCCACATGTAGCGTCATGATGGGTGCGCGCGACCCTGGTTATCGGGCCCGCCACCGTTCGCATCTGTCGTGGGCGGCCGCCCCTCTTGCATCGCACCATTGGGCCGCGCCCAAGACACAAAGAAGTTCAATACGTTATGCACCCCGCGATTGACCTCACACAATTTTTACGCGAACGGCGCTAACTCTGGCCGCACACCGCGCAATTAGGCGCAAGAGGAGTCTGTAAAACCCTGTTATGGCAAACACCTGCGTTTCTCGAAGGAAACAGCGTGTTTTTCGGTCCGAGGTATCACCTGGGGTAACGCAATCAGGCAGGGACGGCCGGCGGCGCGTTTTCCGGCCAGGGGGGGTGGGTACCCTACCCCCCGACGCGTCAGGCCGCTTTATAGGGCTTCCTACGGGCTCGTCAATTCGCCTCCGCTCTTGGGCCGCCCGACGTGCTCGACGGCGCCAGCAACTCAGCGAGCGTTTGCTCCGCGTCGGCGCGGCTGTCGCATGGGATAGCTCGCCCCTGCCCGACGACGTAATGAGCGTCTTGCAAGTAAACGACGCGGTATGGTCTCGTCCCACCACACCAGTACATCGCCGCTAGCAGCATGAACGCGGCGGTCGCGAGCAGCGAGAAAACGAACAAGAGCGGCAGGTCCCAATCCACAAGGTGTCCGCAACGAGATGCCTGCTGAGAACGTTCCGTGCATTGTGTGTGGAAGCCCGGCCACTCGAATGCCAGGACTCGTCGATTTTGCGCGCTATGATTGCCCTCGATGCGGCGCGTTTGTTTTAAGTGGAAGTGCCGAGGCCACGCTTGATCCGAGGCTAGCCGAGGTACCTCTTCGGCGGCTCGCTCATGAGCCACACGCTAAGGCGAATGCAACGGCCGGACAATTCTCGATTACACACGATAACAGATCATGATCTTCCCTCCTTCTGGGCTGAGGGACGGCTGCCCACACCGCCGCAGCAGGCCGACGCGCTGATAGTTTGGATCGGCGATCATCAGCCGACGAAGTTTGATCTTGTTGAAATCCAGCGGTCGGCACTTGCTGCAACTATCGGATTGGAGATTTCCACCCATGACGATGGCCAAGGCTTCGCTTGGCTGAACAGCCAGCTTGAACCTAAAAAATTGTACGAGCTTCTCCCAAAGGCAAACAACGTACTCGCGCTCAAGCTCACCATGGCGGGATGGGAAAAGCACGAAGAGCTCAGGAAGACGACCGTTAAAAGCCGGACTGCTTTTATGGCCATGAAGTTTGGGCAGGCTGACCTCAACCGTGTGGTCCAAGAATGCTTCCGACCCGCGGTTGCGAGGACGGGATTTGAGCTTCGCCTCGTCACTGACAACCAGGCTGCCGGCCTCATCGACAATCAGATGAGAGCGGCAATTCTGGCGTCGCGGTTTGTCATCTCCGATCTGACGCATGGCAGTCCAGGCGCTTACTGGGAAGCTGGATATGGCGAGGGGTTGGGTTTGCCGGTCATATACACTTGCGAAAAGTCCGCGTGGGAAAAGCAGAAAAGTCACTTTGATACCAATCACCACAAGACCATCATCTGGGACCTAACGGATCTTAAGCTCGCCGAAGACGAACTCACGGCTACAATTCGAGCGACGTTGAGAGCGGACGCGAAGCAAACGGATGACTGAGACGCCAGAGCGAGCAAGACCAAGATGAGGCGCGTCAATGAACCGTCGCCTTGCGCCAGCTGCTTGATCCTGCGAGCTACGCCCAGATCCCCGGTCTATGCGGGCAGGTGATCGCCCTCACCCTGCTCGGGTGGGGTATCGACAGCCTGATCGGGGGCGTGATTGCAGACTACATCGGGGCAAGCGCGCGATGATGGCGATCCTCGCTATTCAATCGGCGGCGACCATCTATACACCAGAGAACCAGATGCAGTTCGATACAGCACCGTCAAAATTAAATTTAGGCTTGACCAGTGGTGACGGGGGCCGCGAAGAGTTATCGATCGCAATAATGTATCTAAAGGACAAACCTTTATTGACGTTCTGTTCGTAGTAACAGTATTGCGATTTGGGCCTCAAGGGATCCGTCAAGTCATAATTCCATCCGGTCACGACTACTCCCGATTCATAACCCACGCTTTTAAAGATCGTGTAGTTCGTGAAGGGCAGTTCATCGCTTATGCTTGTCGTGTCCAACTGAAGTTGCTGTTTTGAGGGTTGGGCATATCCACAACGCGAACGGACGAGCTTGGGTCGAGCTTTACCGTAGTGCCTTCTTCAATCCTCACCGTCTGCCCAGAAGCAAGTTTAACTTCTGAATTTGGGGCAAGGGACATGGTGCCTGCTAGAGCCAAACGTGAACGGCTGTTATGTTGTTACAGAAGTGATTCATCTGCAGAAACTGGAGAATCCGGAATTCGCGAGGTGAATATGCGAGCACGAACCAACAGCCGATCGACGCAAGTGCCCGCCAAAATAGGGCGGCCTACGAAATACAGCGATGAATGGGCTCGCCAATTCTGCGATCTCATCAGCCAAGGAAAATCAGTCGTCGATATCTGCGCAATGGAAGGTCAGCCCAGTCGCGATTCAGTCTATGCGTGGATGCGCGAGCGCGCGGACTTTTCCGACATGTACGCGCGCGCTCGCGAGGAACGCGCCGATCTGCTGTTCGAGCGCATCGCCGCGATCGCCGAGGATGCGACAGGCGATTACGTCAAGAAGGAAGACGGCACGTGGGTCGTGGATCATGAGAACATTCAGCGCTCTAGGCTGCGCGTGGATACGATGAAGTGGATGGCCTCAAAGCTCGCGCCGAGGAAGTACGGCGATCGCGTCGAGCACGATGTGAAGGGCGGCGACTTCCAGCCGGCGATCTTGATCCAGATCGGCGACGGCGCGCCCGAGGAGCCGGTCGAGGTGAGCGGCAAGGTGATCGAGGCGGAATAGCGCGTCATTTGTAGTTTCGTGCTGAGCATTGGCCAACAGAGCTTTTGGCAAAGTTCGGCGTGGCGTTTTGGATGCCCCGTAGCAGCCTTAGGATGGCCCTGGGCGAGCCAATACGGTTTCTGATTTGCTGTTGGGGGACGCTCGGGGGGGGCCAGAGGAAGCGCATGCCAGTTGCCAACGCGGCGTTCGCCCGTGGCATCGGTTTCGTCCGATGTGCGCTCCCTCAGTCCTTCCAGAACCCATCGAAGCGGTCGGAGCGCAGTTCGGTATAGCGCACCGTGTGCATGATGTTGCGGTGACCCAAGAAGTGCTGGAG
>Ga0306920_100009893_pt1 | contig 12755 bp, 11 predicted proteins | sample flu12Cox44000170_FD_204666 | JGI IMG/M metagenome (GOLD analysis project Ga0306920, IMG submission 204666) | Lab enrichment of tropical soil microbial communities from Luquillo Experimental Forest, Puerto Rico - flux4day.12C.oxic.44.000.170 (v2)... | ecosystem: Environmental > Terrestrial >...
CATCGAGCAGGGTGCCGCTCGTTGCCAGCATCGCCGCCAGCGGGATCGCAAGCGCCAGGATGGCGCCCGCGAGCACCGTGCCGGCCGCGGCATTACCGTGCGCAACCATCTCGCGCTCGTGGAACGGAGTCAGCCTGACATAAATCGCCATACCGATCGCCAGCAGCACGGCGCAGACGACAACCTGCAAGATCAGTTTCGGCAGACCGCTGCCCAGCGCGTCGAGGATGGCGGCAAACGATCCGGGTGCGGCGTCCATGATGCTTTTCCTTTTGGCGCCTTGTTCAGCTGTCGAGCGGCACGGCAGGAAGCGTTAGCGCCGCAGGATTGATGTCGATACCGGAATACACCTCGACCCAGGCTTCGTCGCCCTGCTCGACGGCACACACCAGCACATACTCTATCGCCGGCGCAGGTGGAGCCGCGCCGGTCCGGGCACCGTATAGCATGGCTTGTATTTTTCGCTCCACCGTGCCCGACGTGCCCTGCAAGGTCTCGACCTGCTGACTCGGCTGCACCCGCGAGCTCCCCGACGCCCACACCCGGTCGTAGGTCTTGCCGTCCTTGGTCTCAAACTGCGGCCAGCCGATCATCCCTTGGGCCGGGTCGAGCCAGAACCCCCAGTCGTCCTGGCTGGCCGGGGTAATCCGGTCGAGCAAGGTGAAATACCGGCATTCGTCGGGAGCGCCGTCCCGTCCAAGATGCAGCATGAAGAACGCCTCGCCAGCGGGCAGATAGAGCCGATGCAATGCCACTCCGCCGTCATTGACCAGCCCCACCGCCTCGACGCTGATCATCCCGCCTGCCTCGGGCGGCTTGACCTTGGTCATTCCGGCGGCGAGCACGAACGGCGAAGGGTCGACCGGGAAGGTCATGCCGACGCGGAAGCGGCTCTGCGCGCTGCCCGACAGGCCAGGTGCCACCGCCATCGAGCCGCCTCCGGCGACCGCTGTGGAGCGACGGCGCATCAGCCACAGCACTACGAGGATCGCGCCTCCGACAAAAACGACGACGAACAGCGCGCCGGATCCTCCAGCGTCGGAGGGCGTAGGGCGCGGGCTAGCCGGCTGCGCCTTGGCCTGCCCCATCAAGGAATCGAGCTCGGCGAGCTTGCGGGCGACGGCGGGATCGCTCTGGGCCTTACGCTCTGCCTCGGCTCGCCATTGCGCATAGCCGGGGTCGTCGCGATTTTCCTGGAAATAGTTCACGGTCTGTGGCCGCGACAGCGAATTCAAGAGCGACCAAGCAACGACCGCATCCCACGGGCCGAAGCGAGGCGTGGACACCGTGTAGCCAGGCGCGTAGCCGCCACCGCCCCATCCGCCTGGCAGCGGGCGGCGCCCCAAGGGTGCCGTCCCCCAGCCGCTGTCGTCCCAACCCGAAGACGGTCGGCGGGTGGTCGGGACCGTGGTGCGCTCTTGTGAGGCTCGATAATCGCGTAGTGCCTGGCTCGAGTTGCGCCGCGATATCGCGAGGTCGCCGCCGCCAAAAGCACCACCAAACCCGCCAAACGAGGACGATGACGGAAGCCCGTAACCGCCGCTGACCGACGGCCGTCGGGCATAGCCACCGAAACCGCCGGCGTATCCTCCGCCGCCCGAATAACCACCGCCACCTGGCCGCCGGTAGCCGCCGCTGGTTTGCGCTTCGGCCGGCGGCGCCAGGGCCGCGATGTCGGTGACCGGCGCCAGCCACGGCGAGACGAAACCCGAGACCGGATCGACCACCAGCAATGTCAGGCAGATCAGAGCGAGGCGCACCGTGCGCCTCAGCGCTGGATATTTCACGGCCGGCATCCGAGCCGGTTATGCCGCGTGAAAACGAACGTCGTCGGCCCCTATGGCGCCGACGAGCATGATGAACGTAGCGTCTGCGATGCCGTCGTTGCGAAAGTAATGGACCCGGCCGGCCGGGTTGAAGATTGCGTCCTTCGGGCCGAGGCCCTCTTCGACGCTATGCCCGGCTTCTTCCCAGCCAGCAGTGATGCAGCCCTCCAAGACGAAATAGACGTCCTCGACCGGGCGGACATAGCCGCGCACCGCCACATCCTTCGGTAAATGAATCATCTCCATACGATATTGGCCGGGCGGGGCGCCACCCTTGCCGATGTAAACCGAGCGCGCGACACCCGCTTCCCACACCGGCCGCCGCTCGGAGTAGCGCACGATGTGCCGGGCAAACTCCCGCTGACGCGGATCATCGCTGTCCGGATCGAAGGCCAGAGTCTTCTCCGGGCTCGCGCCGAAATGCCGGGCGACCGAGGGGTCGCTGTCCCGCGGGTGGCAAACATAGACCGGCGGTCTTGGCATGCCGCTACCGACGCTAATCGACATCAGCACCGGCTCGACCCCGTCGTTGCGAAAGCCGTGCGGCCGGCTGGCCTGGTTCAGCACCATGTCCTTGGGCCCGAGGCGCGCCTCGATCACCTCGTCACCCCACGCCCAGCCGACGGTCAAGACGCCCGAAAGCACGAGGAAGTGTTCGACCACCTCGTGGGAATGACAGGCGGCGTATTTGCCGACCGGCTGATGCACCAAGCTCAAGGTGAATTGCCCCGGCTTGAGGGTGCTCGGATCGTCGGCTTTGGGCGAGCCGCCGGCCCCGATGTAGCGCATCTGTGCGCGCTCCAAATCGGGGAAGCCGCGGCTTCCCGGGAAGGCGTCCCAGTCGAAGCTCCTGTCGGTGTGGCGCCCGATAAAGGCGTGCATCTGGCTGGTCAGGTCGAACGGCTCGGCTTGGGCAAAAAGGGCCATGACACAAGCTCCCGTCAAACGCTTTGCCAATCTCGGTCCGGCGCTCCGCCGGCTCAAGCAAAATCGATCGGCGGTGCGAGACGGCGGCAGGTCCCGCCGCCTCTCCCCCAATGCCTCAGGTTGACTTGACCTCGATTTTCTTTTGCGGCTTCTGGGACTCCGCCGTTTTCGGCAGCGTGATCGTCAGCACCCCTTTCGAAAAGTCGGCGGCGACCGTGTTGCGCTCAACGCTCGCGGGCAACTCAAATGCCCGCTGAAACGAGCCGTATGCGCGCTCGGAAAAGTGATAGTTCTTCTGTTTCTCTTCCTTTTCCTGGCGCTTTTCGCCCTTGAGGACGAGCATGTCACCCGACACCGATACGTCGATGTCCTTGGCGTCGATCCCCGGTAACTCGGCCGAGATCTTGTACGCCTTCTCGTCTTCGCTCATGTCGATTGCCGGCATAGAGAAGCTGAACGAACTGCGCCATGCCGGCTCGATGTCGAACATGCGGCGTAGCGACGGAAAACCGAAACCACTGCCGAACCGGTCGAACAGCCGATCCATTTCGCTGCGGAAGGAGTGCCACACATCCGGTACGTTCGTCTGTGGCGGCGCTGTCTTCTTTACTTCAACAGGTACGTCTGCCATCGCTGTCTCCGTCTTTCGTTAGGAAGGGAGCGGGGTTTTCGCCCGTTCGAGCAAAGTGCGTGCAGTCGCCCTATGAAACATTGATCCAGCTCAATCGCTCCGGCGAGGAGAAGAAAATGATATGTATCGTCATTCTCGCCGGCATTTTAACCGCATCCGCCTACACCGCGAACGCTCAGGACGCCTCCGGAAACCCCGAAGCCGGGCGTCTATATGCGCGCGAAGTGTGTTCGCCCTGCCATGCGCTTACTGCTGAGCAGGCTTCACAGAGAACTATCGCAATCGGGCCGGATTTCCAGACCATAGCCAACACATCCGGAATAACGGCGACCGCGCTCCGCGCGTTTCTGCAGACGCCGCACCCGAAGATGCCAAACCTGATCCTCACACCGGAACAATCGGCTGATGTGATCGCCTTCGTGCTCAGCCTGCGCGAGCAACGACAGCCGTAAGCAAGCCCTCGAACCATCGCTGATTCCCGGCATCCAGCGATTGGGCAGTGTCGAACTGTCCGAATCACCCACTCCCGCCACCGGAACTAGGCCCGGTTCAGCGGAGCGACTCGATGTAGCCAACCAGATCATCGATCTCTGTCCGCGTCAGCGACAGATCCGGCATCGCGCCGTGCGGATGCGACAGGAAGGCGCGCAACTGTTCGGCTGTTCTGGCACGGGCAATCGTGGGGAAGCTGGGAGGGCCTTGCTGCAGAGTACCAGCCGGACTGCCGCCGGTCACGTGGCAACTGGCGCACCATTGCTGGGCGAGTTGACTGCCCTTGGTGGAGTCCGCTCGCGTAGAATGCTGGGTAGCGGCTCCAAGCACCAAGAATACCAGCAGGACGGCGGGAGATCTGTATTGCACGGTTGTCGCCCCTCGCCGTCGCATATTAATTCGGAAGCGAGTGCCGGCGTCAGCTCTCGGGGCGCGGCTCCAGTGACGCGCAAAGCAGCTTTGCCGCCTCGCTGAGCTCGGTACGGTGCTGCTCGTCGAGCTGACCGCGAGAGGCCAGCGATTTAGCGAGCTCGACAAGAATGTCCGCCAAGAGCCCGTAGTGCAAATGCATCACCGCCTCGCGCCGATCCTCTCCGGGCCGCACCAGCCTGACGGCGACGCTGTCGTCATCGGCGTAGGCGTCGAACTGCGAATGCCGACCGAAACTGCCGATATAGGCCTTGTCGGGAAAATCGACGGAGATCTCCGCTTTGTCGCTAATTGGATGCAGTGACATGTGTCGGGCTCTTTGGATGCGTCGGGCTAACCCAATAGGCGAGTCGGGACTCGCCGCATGTGATCCTCGACCCGCCGAACACCTGGAATGTTCTCGGCCGCGACAACAAGCGCCCGCTTTTCCTGTTCGGACAAATAGGAGGACCACAAATGCACGACACCGTCCTTGACGGTCACGTTGGCAGGAGATACCTCCGCCCATTTCTGCGCCTTCAGTTCGGTCAGGAGTTTGTCCCGGATCGCTTGGTCGTCAGCCCCCGCGCCGCTTGGGGCTTCGTCGATTGTCATGGCGAGTGCCCGAACGAGGTTTGCGCGGCTGACGATTCCGACAAGCTTGCCGTCACGCACGACGGGGACGCGCTTGATCCGGTTCGTCTCTAACAGCAAGGCGATGTCGGCGACCGGCGTCGTCTCAGTGACAGAGACAACATCGCGCGTCATGACATCATTCACCTTGCCGCTATGCGACTTGATGTAATCGCCAGCGAGCTTGTTTGTCGATGCCATCATGTCCAGCCACCATGCTTGGCGGCGCTCGGTTCCGGTTTCAGCTCGATGCAGAAGATCCCCCTCGCTGACCATGCCGATTACTTGGTTGTCCTTGTCGACGACCGGGACCGCGCTGATGCCGCGGTCGGCCAGCAGTCTCGCGACTGCCGGTACAGTCGCATTCTCGTCGACCGAGATCACTTCACTCGTCATAACGTCGATCGCGTGCATCGGAGAGGTCTCAAGCTGCTGAACTGTGAGATAAGACAGGGACTGTCCACTTCACGCATTGATGCAGATCAACCGCCGCGAGTCGTAGGGCGGACACTGTCTCAGCCCGCTCGACCCACCCGGCTAGGCTCGCGCGCAATTTATCCGATCTCGATGTAATCCGTGAGATCGGCGATCGCCTTGGCGAATGGCCTGATCAGCCCGTCCTTGTCGCGCAGCGGGATCTTGGGATTAACGGAGATCACCGATTTTGCCGCCACCGTGCGGCAAGCCGCCCGCGGCATTCTTAAGGTCATCGCCCGCGCCAGTCGGAAAGCTTCCTCGGTGGTACCGTCGGGCGCCATGCGCACGCCGCAGATCGCGGCCAGTAGGCGAAGTTATCTATCGCAACGACCGCCGTCAGCCCGACGGCGGAACGATGAATGTGGACGAGCTTGAAGGGCCCGAAGTCGTCGGCAAAGCGAAATGTGTGCCTCTCTGACACGAAGGTTATCGGTTCAGAAGCCAGAAGATCAGCGACACGATCCCGCTGGCGACGAGACAGGTCATGATCGGGAAATAGAAACGGAACTCGCTACGCTCGCTGACATGTCACCGGGCAGTCGGCCAAGCCCGAGCCGACCGAGCCACGGCCACAACAGCCCGGTCACAACGAATACCAAACCGACCCCGACGAGCCACCATCTCGTGATCGAGCGCCAGCATTTCCGACTTCAAACCGGCCTCGACCCTCCCTGCTGTGTGGGAAGCTGAGGCAGAAAAACACCTTGCGACTGTGTCGTGCGCCCGAAACTCCCCATCGGATCAGATGCTTGACGACATGTTGAGATGCGAATCGAGCCGCTCTGAGGGAAGCATTGACTATTATTTGACGCCCGAGGGGACCCCGCGCAGCCCGCGCCCGTGCGGCCTAGGCCGCAGCGAGTTCGGCCGAAAGACCGAGCGTCTTGGCGGCGCCAAGCATCCCCTTTCTAAGCTTGTCGACGGCGCGCACTTCGAGCTGACGGATGCGCTCGCGCGAGACGTGAAATCGCCGGCTCAAATCCTCCAAAGTCAGAGGCTCGTCGCGCAAGCGGCGCTCGACGAGAATCTCGCGCTCGCGCGCGTTGAGCCCCGCCATCGCCTCGCCGAGCAGCTTGCGCCGCTGCGTTATCTCGTCGGCCTCTGCGAGCATCGCTTCCTGGCTCGGCCGCTCGTCGACGAGGCGATCGAGCCACTCGATCTCGCCGTCCTCAAGCACGGTCTCGTTCAGCGATCCGTCGGCCGCGCTCATCCGGCGGTTCATCTCGACGACGTCCTTCTCGGGTACTTCGAGTTCGGTGGCGATTGTCGCAACCACCTCAGGCGAAAGATCGCCTGCCTCGAACTGCTCAAGCCGACCCTTCAGCTGGCGCAGGTTGAAGAACAGTTTTTTCTGGGCTGCCGTGGTGCCCATCTTCACGATCGAGGTCGAATGCAGGATATGTTCCTGGATCGCCGCGCGAATCCACCACATCGCGTAGGTCGCGAAGCGGAACCCGCGGTCGGGGTCGAATTTTTGCGCCGCCTGCATCAGCCCGACATTGCCTTCCGCGATCAAATCGGAGACCGGCAGACCGTACCCCGCGAAGCCTCGGGCGATCTTGATCACCAAGCGGAGATGGCTACCGACCAGATCCTGTAAGGCCGCCTGGTCGCCGTCGTCCCGCCAAGCCCGCGCGAGATCCAGTTCCCGTTCCGGGCTCAATATCGGGAACCGCCTCGCGTCGGTCAAAAGGAGGGCGAGTGCGTCGCCTCTGTTTTCATTCACTTTAGTCACCATCATCTCGTCTCGCTTATGCACCCGCGAACAGAAAGACCGCACCCCCGGAAATCTCCAGGAGCTCGGTCGGTAATCCGCAGCGGGGTTTTGCTTGGTATCGGGCGCCCAGCAGATATAGGAACAGTAATCGAACGTTCAAGCGTGGGGGCCCTCCTCAGCGGATGCTGTCGGTTCGACCCTCGGCCGGATCAGCAGCGGCGGCTTCAGGCTTAGCGACCGCCGCGGCACCGAGCGCGGCAACCCGATCGCGCAGGGCAGTGCTGATCCGCTCCTCGTCGGTCCTGCCGGTGCCGCCTCCGCGCAAGACTTCGACCGGCTCGGCAGAGCCGAAGGCAACGGTGATCCGGCGAAGCTTGGGGATCCGGCGCCCACGGGGCAACGCGTCAAACGCACCTGCGATATAGGTCGGCACGGCCGACGCCCCGCTACCCAGCAGCAGCTGCCCGATGCCTGGCAGGAAACGCTGCAGCCTGCCGTCGGGTGAGCGCCATGCCTCTGGAAACCAGACCTGGACGTGGCCGGCCTGCAGCACCCGCCGGGCGCTTTCGAGTGTCGCGCCGGGGAACTTTGCGTCGACCGGGAAGACATGCACAGCTCGGCAGAAGACCCGATTGAGCGGGTTGGAGAACATGCGCACTGCGTCCCCCGCCCAATAGAGACGCCGGAAGCGGGACCAAGGCAGCGCCGCCGCGATGACCAGCCCGTCGAGATCGCTGACGTGGTTGGACGTGATTACAAACGCTCCCGCGGCAGGCAATTCCTTGACGCCCATCGCGCGAAGCTGAAACAGCGCGCGCATTACAAGCCAATTGAGAGCATAGAGCGCCATGGCAAGCGGCGTCAGCAACCCACCCGTCGGCGCCAGCCAGCGCTCGAAATCCGTCGCCATGGCCGGTTCTTCACGTGGCAGCGCGCAGGCTCCCCCCCGGCGCTCGATTGCCAAGCGCAGCAGGTCGCGGATCGTCCTGATGCCCGCGATGTCCGTCTCGGACAGATGAATGTGCAGCCGGTCCTCGAATGCGATCGAAATTTCCATCCACCCGAACGAATCCAGGTTCAGATCGAGGGCGAGATCGACATCGAGGTCGAGCGCTTGGTCTGGGTACCGCTCGTGTAGGAAGGCCCAGACCGCTTCCGCCGTCTGGTCGCGCAACAGCGCCGCGTCTTGGGGCGCCAGCGTATGGGCCGCACGACGTGCACCGCCGGCGAGTGCCTCGGTATAGAGTGCGGGCAGCAGGAAGCGGCGGTATTTTCCGAGCCGAGTCCGCGGCAACGGCTGATCGGTCAGCGCGAACCCCGACAAGCGTTGCCAGGAGGGGAGGCCCTGCGCTTTCTCCGCGAGGATGACACGGATGCCGTCGCGCAAATTCGTGGCCCCGCGGTCGTGCAACTTGTCACGATCCGGCCGCACCAAAGCAACGAGAGTGCCCTTGTCGTCTAGCACCGCCATCTCGGCGATTTCGGGGGCGCTGCCATAGGCCCGCTCCAAATCCTCGGGGGCCACCTTCTTGCCCCCGCTCAACACGAGCACCTCCTTCGTCCGGCCGGTGACGAAAAGGAAACCGTCGCGATCGACAAAGCCTAGGTCGCCGGTCCGGTACCACCCATCGGGTGTGAATGCCGCGCGGTTAGCGTCGGGATCATCGAGGTAGCCTTCCGTGATCGAGCTCCCGCGCAGCTCGATATCGCCGATCCGCTCTGCGTCGGGATTGGCAACGCGGACCTCCCCGTCGAGCGGCAGCCCGGCGCTGCCCAGACGGCGCGCGCCCGGCCGGTTGCCGGTGAACAGCGACGCGGTCTCCGCTAGCCCGTATCCGGACAGCACCGTCCAGCCGAGCGCTTCGAGGGGTTCCTCGGTCTCCCGCTCCAGCCGCGCTCCGCCGGACACCAGCAGCCGCAGGCGTGCGGCAACTTGATGACGTATCGGGGCGAACAGCAGACGTCCGAGACGCAGCCCAATAGAGCGCTGTGCAATGCTCGCCGTTGCCAGCAGCACCCGCCACACGAGCCGCGGCACCCGGCCGCGCGAGGTGACACGTGTTTCGATCGCCGTCCACAAAGCGTCGTAAAGACGAGGCACTCCGATGATGGTGGTGACGTCCGCTTCGTGCACTGCCCGCATCAGCAGCGGACCAGTCGCGCCACCGGGCAAGACGATTGCGATCCCAATCGTCAACGTGGTCAGCATGCCGATGATAAACGGATAGGCATGGTGTAACGGGAGTGGCAGCAGCGCGCGGTCATCCGGACCGACGATGCCCAGTTTCTGCAACGCCTCGATATTGGTAGCGATATTGCGGTGCGTCAGCAAAAATGCCTTGGGCGAGCCGGTAGTACCGGAGGTCCAAGACAACAGCGCCGCCGTTTCGGGAGCCGGCCGCGGCAGATCCGCGGTTCGCTCACTAAGCAGCGACAGCCAACCCGTCGCAGGCCGCCCGCCGCACTCGTTTTCATCGACCAGAATGACCCTGACAGGGCGCAGGATGTCGCCACAGACCTCCAGGTGACCCGCCGTCGTGAAGATCAGACGAGCCGCGCTGGAAATCAGCGCGGCGTCCAGTTGCCCGGCGTCGGCCAGATCATCGATCGGCACCACCACTCCGCCGGCCGTCAGGATGGCGAGGGCCGCGACGATCCAGACTGGGGAATTAGGCGCCCATAGCGCTACCCGCTCACCCTCGCCGATCCCGGCGTCGCGCAGCCCGCGGGCCAAGCGCAGCGCCTTGTCGGCAACCTTCGCGCTGTCCCAGGTCTCGCTGCCTTCCGGCCGAAATGAGATGATAGCCGGATGTTGGCCCCGCGCCGTCAGGCCGCGTAGTAAGCCGCCGACATTCCAGGAAGCGGTCATGAGGAGCTCGAGGTCCCGGCCGAAGCGACAGGGTCTACCCTACATTCGGCCTGTTGCAAAGTCACAGCCCCGGATTGGCGCGATCGAATGGGCATGCGCCGAAGGCCTGACCAAATACAGCCTTGGCGCCACCAACCCTTTCCTAAGGAAGTTTGGCGGCGAGATTCTGCCGGCGACCCGCCATCGCCTTGATCAATCTCAGCTTCGTCGGCACACAATCGGCGATTGGATGGCCGACAGGGTTGAGGAGGTCCGGCCATTCGTCCCGCCGCGGGTGGCTGGCTTTCACCGCTCTCTAAGGAATCACGTCAAGAAGCTCCGCTACAACGGCTGCCGGCTCGCGCTTTAAGATGGGAGCACGCCGCTATATCCGGCGGTCGTTTCCATCGTTGAGTGGCCTGTCACCAAAGACCACATGATTCCGGGCCAGATGAGCTCCAGCCCGTGCATCGAGGCAGCGAAACGCGACGACCTCGCTGAGCAATGTCCGACGATCAGCGCGATGTTATCGATTTTTTGAGCAAGCCATCCTCTTATGAGGCGGCAGTCGAGCGTATCGATGTCATCCAAACCCATGTGTCGCTGGTCTTTCTCGCCGGCGACCGCGCTTACAAGCTTAAACGCGCGATAAAATTTCCTTATCTCGACTTTTCTACCGAGGAACAGCGCCGGTAGCCTGCGAAGCCGAGCTCGCGCTGAACCGCCGCACGGCGCCCGACCTATATCTCGAGGTCAGAGCGATTAACCGGACCGCAAATGGTGGAGTTGGCTTCGGGACCGAAGGTCGCGTGATCGAGTGGGTCGTCGTGATGCGGCGATTCGATCAGGCGGCGCTGTTCGACGAGCTCGCCAAAAGAGGTGGGTTGCACGCCTCTTTGATAACCGAGCTCGCCGACCATATCGCGGCCTTCCATCAAGCAGCTGAACCGCGCCCCGATCGCGGAGGCGCTAAGGCTCTTGCCGCAGTCGCCGAGACGAACCATTGCTGCCTGATGGCGGCGCGAAGCGCTGGCTTCGCCGCTGAGCGCATTATCGAGATCCGGCAGAGATCATTGGAACGGCTTGCCGCCGTCGGCACTTTGCTAGACCGGCGGGCCGCAGCAGGAAAAGTGCGGCGCGGTCATGGCGACCTGCACCTCCGCAATGTCTGCCTGTTCGAAGGCCGGCCAACTCTGTTCGATTGCCTCGAATTCTCGGACGAGCTTGCTTCTGTCGACGTCCTCTATGATCTCGCGATTTTGTTGATGGATCTCGAACACCGCGGGCGGGCGGATTTTGCCAACCTCGTGTTGAACCGTTATCTCGATTTGACTGGCGAGGACGAAGGGCTTGCGGCGATGCCCTTGTTTCTATCGTCGCGGGCGGCGATTCGGGCGCATGTCACGGCAGCATCGATGCAACGTGCGATGCAGCACGAGGCGAAGGAGGGACTGGCTGCTGAGGCGCGCAGCTACCTCAATCTCAGCGGCCTGTTGCTGCGGCCGCGATCGTGCCGTTTGGTGGCGATCGGTGGCCTTAGCGGCACCGGTAAATCGACCCTTGCTGCAGCCTTGGCGCCAAGCCTCGGAGCACGGGTACTGCGCAGCGACGTGATCCGTAAGCGGCTGTTCGGAGTGGCCCCCGAAATTCGGCTGCCGGCCAGCGCGTATACGCCGAAGGTATCACGCCGCGTCTATCAGACACTGCGCCAGGAGGCTGCCGCGGCGCTCGTTGCGGGATATTCAGTGATCATCGATGCGGTATCGCTCAAGCCAGCCGAGCGTCAGTCCTTGGTAGCGGTCGCCGAGGCGGCTGGCGTCCCGTTTACAGGCGTTTGGCTAGCGGCTCCGTCAGCAGCGATGCTTCGGCGCCTGCGGGCCCGGCGCCATGATGCCTCGGATGCGTCTCCAGAGGTTCTCGCGCAACAGCTTCAGCAAAATCCCGGGACGCTCGATTGGGTCCGCATAGATGCGGGCACCGGTCTGGCGGAATGCCTGTCCGCCGCGAGCCGCGCACTTGGGCTCGGCTGAAAGGTAGCCCGCTTCAGGTCTCCCGGGTTCAGATTACGCGCACGAAATATCGGTCTTTCTCGAAATTGTCCTCAACCTCGCCGTCAAATGCGCGCTTGACCGCGCCGCCAATCCGGGATGTTGGCGCTGTCGACCGGCGGGAAAGAGCCCGCCACGGCGAACCGGGTCGGGCTACAAGCAACGCTGGTTGCGGGGGCTCGAAACCACCGACGATTTAAGCTGCCACCGATCCTGATTTGATGTCGCCTCAGATTAATTGGTTAGCCCGCCTTCGAGATTTATGGTTGTAGTCGTCCGATAGATAACAATCTTCGCGTGTTCCTGATGAATGTCCAAGATGAGTCCGCTTAGCCCCTGATTTCTGCCCAACCCGCCGTCTCAGCTGACGGTCGAGATGTGCGAACAGCCGAAATGCACGACCGGGATCAGTACGCTGAGACCGTGCTCGCGGCCTTACGGATGACATCAAGGACCACATCTGGCTTCGATAGCATGGGAACGTGAGATGACGTGACTTCGGTCGTGGCAGCTTTCATCCGTTTCGAGACAAAATGTTGCAGATCCGGGGGAACCGTCTGGTCCTGGGTGGCGAGGACATACCAGCTCGGCTTGGCGTTCCACGCTGTGCCCTCGACCTTTTGGTTGAAGAGGTCTGCCACCGGCGCCGCCTGCGTCGCATACACCAGCTTTTGTTCCGCCTCGGGCAGATCTCCCGCGAAGTGTTTGACGCCGCTTTGTTTGAGCCAGACGCGCCCTTCCGGCACAT
>Ga0306920_100009896_pt1 | contig 12753 bp, 13 predicted proteins | sample flu12Cox44000170_FD_204666 | JGI IMG/M metagenome (GOLD analysis project Ga0306920, IMG submission 204666) | Lab enrichment of tropical soil microbial communities from Luquillo Experimental Forest, Puerto Rico - flux4day.12C.oxic.44.000.170 (v2)... | ecosystem: Environmental > Terrestrial >...
GCATCCCGCAAACGATGTGGAATACTGTCTTGCCACTGGTGTCGTAATAGCCCAGCGATGGGCCGCGGCGGTCGATCTCGAATTTCCAGGAGCCTTTCCAGACATCGCCAGCGGGGAGTGCCTCGGATAGACCGAAGCCGGACATAACGGCAACAATTCCAAGCAGTCTTGGGTACATCCACACCGTGGAACCTCAGCGCAGCGACCCGATTTTTTTCGAAAGCTTGCGGCTTTGCTCTGTGGGGCCGCGCCTTTGCATTTAAGGTTTCCGCAATAGCTCCGGTAATTTTGCCACGTTGGCAGCAATGCGTCTCGCCTCATCTTTCGTGAGTAACTTCGCCGCCGAACCCGCCCCGGTTCATCCTCAAAATAGACGTAGGCGAGCGCTTGGCCACCGTGATCGCGCACGACAAAGCAGGCGTCCAATTCCTCGACGGACCAGGGCGGCGGGAAGCGGCGCTAGCCACGCCTGATGGCGTTCAGCAGAAAATCGCGCACCCCGCGGTCGATGGTGAGCAAGTGGCAATCGGTCGAGCGGTCGAAGGTCAGCCGCTCCAGGCTCCAGGCGAGGTCGCTTCGCGTCATGCTCTCGTCGAGCCGCAGCGGCTCAACCTTTGAGAACACCCCGCCGGGAATCGGCTTGCGCTCGGAGCGTCGGCCTGCCGGTTGCGGAAGGCGACGTGGGGTCACCGCCGAGATCTGAACCATGTGGGGCACCTCCCCCGTTGCCTTCCTTCCACTCGATCCCGATCCAACCAACCAAGGAGCCCCAGACCCGCGAGCCGGTCACCGTTGACGACGGGGGTTGCGGACTAGAACGCTCCCCATTCGTCCAATCCCGACCACCCTGTACCTCACCTGCCCCCACCCCCCAAAACCGCGCCCTCGGCCGTCCCTAAGCCGTTCCGACCTGTCTACGTGTCGAGGGGTCGAAAAACCCCCGCAGGGTCAAACCACCCTCTACCCCCTGTCCAGACCGATCTTTCCGCCCCACCCGTTCAAACCCCCTACGATCGCCACCCATTCGTTTTCCCCCTGACCCCTGCCCGACCTACCCCCACCCCCCTAAAACGCGCCCACGGCCAGCCCTACCCTACCTGTCGACCCGTCGAGCCCTCGACCGGGGCCGGACCCCCCGGGTAAAACCCCTCCCAGACCCAATAGGAAGCCCGCCCATGCGTCCGACCCGTCGGGGCTGTCCGGACACCCCGCGTAAAGGGTCCGTCAACCATTGACCTGTAGACACCTCGACAGGCCGAGAACCCTGACTGTCGAGCATGAAGAGACCCGCGCCCAAGCCCTCCAGGGCCGCCAAGCGCCAGATCGCCGGGTGGTTTCCGCCCGAGGTTTCCCGGGCGCTCCGCATCCTGGCCGCCGAGCACGACACCTCGGTTCAGGCCTTGATGGCCGAGGCCCTCGACCTTCTCTTCGTCCGCTACGGCAAGCCCCGCATCGCCGTCCCGACGCCGCGTCGAAAGAGACCCAAGACCTAAAACCCAAGACCTAAATCTGTGGACGTGAAATAGCGCCGTCTTGACCACTTACGCCCGATTTGCGGAAATAACCCGCAGACATGACGGGCCAAAGTCGGCAAGTGCCCGTCCTCGGCACGTGGATCTCGCCGTGATCTTACGGCACCGCGCGACGTCCGATGCGAATTCGATGCTGGCACGCGACCAGCTCGCAAGGATGCTCGCCCATGGCGTCGTCAACCCCGCGATCAGACCGTCCGGAAAAGAAAAAGAAAACGGGACGTCGTCCCCGCGATCAGACATTCCGCAAAAGCGACGTCGTCCGGGCCTACCGGGCCGCCGTCGACGCCGGCGTTAAAAATCCCATCGTCCGCATCGACACCGTCAACAGACAGATCACCATCATTGGCGGCGCGCCGACCGACGACGATCCGGTGAACGAGTGGGATGAGGTGACCGCGACCGCGCCCGCAACCAAGAGCGCAACCGGCAGAAAGGGCGCGTCGAAATGAAGACGAGAGGACCGCTGGCTGTCATTGGGCCACCCTTGTTCGTCGAGCGTCACAAGGCGGCCGCGACGAAGGCGCTCGCACGCCACGCCAAGGCGATCCGGGAGCTTCGGCGGCGCACGGCGCGGGACATCATCAAGATCGGAAAGCATCTGACCGACGCACGGGACATCTGCGGTCACGGCAACTGGCGACCCTGGCTGCAACGGGAGTTCGGATGGAGCGAGAGCACTGCTCTCAATTTCATGCGGGTGGCTGAGCTGTCAAAAGCACAACGCGTTACGGATTTGGACCTTCCTCTGCGAAGCCTTTACCTCGTCGCAGCACCAAGCACGCCCGAGGCCGTGCGCCGAGAAGTCATTGGCCAGGCAGAAGCCGGCGAGCCGCCGTCCTACGACGAGATCAAAGATGTCGTCGAGGAGCAGAAGCCCGAGAAGCAAACGAAGCGAGCGCTCCCCACTCCGGCTCCCGCTCCCGAACCTCCGACACCCGACGAGATCAGTTCTCAGATGAGCGATCTTTTCGGTCAGCTCGACGACCCGCAGGCGCGGATCGACTGCGTCATCGACCTGTTCAAACAACTCAGCCGGCACGAGCAGCAGGAGTGCTTTCTCAAGCTCCGCCAGATTGCAGCCGGCAGCGCATGAGCCCACTATGACAGCCACAGCAGGCGGCATCCTCGGCATTGATCCCGGCTTGGGTGGTGCGCTCGCCCTATGCCGCGGGCTGCGCCAGTGGGTCGCCGTTCTCGACATGCCGGTCTTCGGCGATCCGCCCGAACTCGATGCCTATGCGCTGCGTGACTTGCTGCGCCAATACAAGCCGGACCATGTCAACCTTGAGCTGGTCAATGCCATGCCGTCTATCCCCGGCAAGGACGGCAAACGGCGCGGCATGGGGGCAACGTCCGCATTCCGCTTCGGCGGCGTGTTCTACGCTATCAAAGCGGTCCTGATCTGTGAGGAGGTGCCTTTCACGCCGGTCCCGCCAGCGGTCTGGAAAAAGGCGGCCGGGCTGCTTGGCTCCGGCAAGGGCAGGAAGGCTAAGGAGGCGTCACGGCAACGGGCGATGGTCTTGTTTCCCGATCAGAGGCCGAACCTCCTCCGCAAGAAAGACGAGGCGCGCGCCGAGGCCATGCTGATCGCTGCCCACAGGCTCATCGCCGAGCAGCAACGGATGACGCCGTTGTCAGCGCCTCAAGTTTCGACCAACGAGGAGGAGGACTGCCGATGACCGACCTACATCAAGCCGCCCTTGACGCCCTGCGCCGCGACGGCAACCCCAGCAAAGCGTTGCATGCTTTCGTTCGAACGCTGCAGCGGCGCCGCGATTTGCTGAACGCGCTGGCGCTCGATTATCTGAAACGGATTGGCGGCCACGGTAGATTTGAAACCCAGGTGTCGGATGCCGCCAAGCCGGGCGGCGGCGACCAGATAACGTCCGAGACCCAATCGTCACGTGTCGCCGCTGTCCCGGCCATCAAGGTCAAGCCGTACAAGGTGCCGCAGCACCGCCGCCGCACCCATGAACAAAAGCAAGCGGCCATCGCGGCCTGGAAAGCCAGCGCGCAGGCGATCTACGAGGCGCGCCGCATCGACGACAAGCCGATTGGCGACCTGAAATGGCGCGAGCTGCGGGCGCTGATCCATGACAACGCCGTCGGTGCCGTCAGCCACCTGATGCTCGGTCTGGCGCAGACCAGGGACGTGATCCTGATGCAGAAAATCTACAACCACGCCACGGTAAGCGATGACGAGGCGCGCATCCGCGACATCGTCGGCCCCGAAGTGCTGCAACGCTATGACGACGAGGCAAGCAACGAGGCGCCGATCCGTATTTCGGAGAACATGGAGCTGGTGCGCGCCAATTTGGAGCGCCTGCAGGCCGGACCAACACCGATTCGAGCGGCCTAAAGGTTATTGAACTCCGTTCATCGCATGCCGCTCGCGCCGCTGCTCGGCCATCGCACATCTGATGCCCATGGAAAATGTGCCGGGCAGCGGCACCTTATTTTCGGAGCAAACAAAAAATGACCGACCCGACCACGATCATCGTCGACCACCATCGTCGCCGCCGCTTTGCAATGAAGGTGCAGCAGAAGCTCGACCGCGCCTTGGAGAGCTTTCTGCGCGCCAACTTTACTGCATGGTCACCCGATCTCGGCGACGCCGAGCGCGACAAGTTCAACGCGCAAGTGACGGCCATGATCAAGGCAGCGCGTGATGGCACCGGCAATCCCGATGTGGTCGAGCTGGTCAAGGCGCTCGATCAGTCACGCGAACCGTTCGATGCGATCCGCGCCACCGCCGAGAAGGCAATGGAAAAACTGGCCAAGCAGCTCCCGGTCTATCCGTGGCTGGAGACGGTGCGCGGCGCTGGCGCGCTCGGCCTCGCCACCATCATCGCCGAGGCCGGCGATCTCTCCCGCTATCCCAACCCCGCCAAGCTGTGGAGGCGGCTCGGCTTCGCCCCATTCGATGGTCACGCCGGATCGACGTGGAAACGTCAGACATGGCGGCCGCGCACGCTGACGGCCGACGAATGGATCGACAATCCGTTTTCAGGTCAGCGTTACGCCCTCATGCATCAGGTCGGCGTCTGGCTGGTCAATGCCCAGTGGATCGGCGCGGCAAAGTCGGACACCGGCCAGGGCAAACCGAATGGCCCCTATGGCGAGGTCTACGCCAAGCGCCGCGCCCACACTGCGTTGACGCACCCCGACTGGAGCAAGCAACATTCTCGAATGGACGCGCTCCGCATAACCATGAAATCTTTTCTGCTCGATCTATGGACGCAATGGAATCGGACGGCCAGAACTGACGTGAAACCCATTGCGCACGTGCCGTCCGTAGCGGCGGGCCAGCGTTCGAGTGATGCCCAGCACGTTCCTGCCCGCCGCACCAAACGCGAGCGCCCGAAAGTCAGTGATGACCATGGAGCATTTGCGCTCGCCACCGACGCCGCCCGATGCGGTCTGAAGCCCAGAGGAGCAATGCGGCGTCGGCACCCTTCCAAACGGACGGCCAGCCGGGCTCTGATGCCCAACGCCAAGGTGCCGTCCGCCCGTGCGGCGGGCCATTCTCATGGCGATAGTGCCCGCCGCACACTCATTGACCGAGACGCTCACCAATGACCCGCATCAGGCTTCGCTATGTCAACAGCTTCGCCAATCGCAGCCGCAGAAGCGCACGGCTGCGCTACTACTTCCGCCGTCGTGGTCACAAGGCCATCCCGCTTCCCGGTCTCCCCGGCTCGGAAGAATTCATGGCCGCCTATTCCATGGCCCTGGCCGCTCTCCCCGAGAGCATCCAGGTCGGAGCGAGCCGTACGTCCCCGGGCACCATCAACGCACTCGCCGTCGACTATTACCGCTCTCAACAATGGAAAGACCTCGCCGCCGACACCCGCAGGAAGCGCTGGCGCATCATCGAGCGCTTCCGTGCCAAGCACGGCGACAAGCGCGTTGCCTTCCTGCGCCAAGCGCACATCCAGATCATGCTCGCGGCCATTCCCAAACTGTCCGTCAAACGCGACTGGTTCAAAGCCATCCGCGGCCTGCTCCGGTATGCCGTCCCCACCATGCTCGCCGTCGATCCCACCCAAGGCATCGCCAGCATCAAGCTCCCCAGAAGCAAGGGACACCACACTTGGACCGACGACGAGATCGAGCGCTATCGCGCCCACTGGCCGCTGGGCACCCAGCAGCGCCTCGTCATGGAGTTCGCGCTTGAGACCGCCTCCCGCAAAGGCGAGGTCGTTCGATTAGGTCCACAGCATGTCAGGAATGGCCGCATCCGCATCGAGCGAACGCACGGCAGCGAAGATGTCGACATCCCCATATCGCCACAGCTGCAAGCCGCCTGCGACGCGATGCCCAAATCGCATCTCACCTACATTGTCACCATCTACGGCAAGCCCCGCTCCAAATACGGCCTCGGCAACGACTTCGCCCAATGGGCGACCGCCGCCGGCCTGCCGCCACGCTGTCGCCTCCACGGACTTAAGAAAAGCGCCATGCGCCGCCTGGCCGAGGCTGGTAACACCGCCCACGAGCTCATGGCGATCTCCGGTCACAAGACCCTCACCGAAGTCCAGCGCTATACCGCCGCCGCCGACAAGAAGCGGCTTGCGGAGAGCGGCATGGCCAAGATGCGGCAGGGAACAAAAAGAGACGAGACTTACACAAACATCGGCCCCCCATTACACAAACAATCAAACAAACCGTTGAAACCAGTGGGCTGACGCAATCCCATGGCGCTCCCTAGGGGACTCGAACCCCTGTTTTCGCCGTGAGAGAGAGATTACCTCGTCCACAGGCGTCCGTCGATGTTTAGAGATCTCAGTGGGATAAGCATTTAGCGTCCTTGCTCGTCCACACGTATCCAGCTACATCTATGCCGTACGTTATGCCGTACAATCCGGAATTTTAGGCCGAGCTGGAAATGGCAAGGACGCTTCAAGACGCAAAGTTGGATACGCGTGCAGCACGCTTGCGTCTCAAAAGGCGGCGCGAGCCATATTGGCGTTCGCTTTCAGAGGGATTGGCAGTTGGTTACCGTCGGGGCACAAAGGGCGGCACGTGGATTGCGCGTCACTACAGCACAGAACACGGTCGCCGGTATTATGCGATCGGTACGGCTGACGGCACCAGCGATGCCGACGGCACACACATCCTATCATTCGCTCAGGCCCAAGAAGCGGCGCGCAAATGGTTCGCTCATCTGGCCCGGCATGACCGGGGAGAGGCGAGAAGTGGCCCTTACACCGTCCGAGAATGCGTTGAGCAATACCTTGCTTGGTTGCAAGCACATCGAAAGACTGGTTACGACGCGCGCCACCGGGTCTTCACGCACATCGTTCCGCATCTAGGCGATATTCAGTGCGACCGACTGACCACCTCGCAAATACAGAAATGGATTCGCGAACTTGCCGCAAGCCCTGCTCGTTTGCGGAGTAAAAAAGATGCCAAGAAGCCAAATGTCCGTGAGTTGGACAAAACCGATCCCGAAGCCATTCGGCGCCGTCGAGCGAGCGCAAATCGAACCCTGACGGTCCTCAAAGCAGCGCTCAATCGCGCGTGGCGCGAGGGGAAAATTGCTTCGGATGAGACTTGGCGACGCGTCGAGCCTTTCGAGGAAGTGGACGCCGCCCGAGCGCGTTATCTGACTGTTGCCGAAGCAAAGCGGTTCCTAAATTCATGCAACCCTGATTTTAGGCGTCTGGCCCAAGCTGCATTGGCAACAGGCGCACGCTATGGCGAATTGATCACTCTTCGCGTTTCAGATTTTAACGCTGACAGCGGCACAATTCATGTGCGAACCAGCAAAAGCGGCAAGGGCCGCCATATTGTTCTCAACGACGAAGGTGCAGCACTGCTCAAATCGCTAGCGGCCGGCAATGCGAGCAATGCCCTGTTACTGGTGAAAGACGACGGTACGGCCTGGAAGCCTGCCCACCAAGCGCGTCGAATGAAGGAAGCGTGTAAACGGGCGAAGATAGTTCCGCCTGTCTCATTCCATGTTTTACGACACACGTGGGCTTCGCTAGCGGTTATGGCAGGCGGCCCACTGCTGGTCGTTGCCCGCAATCTTGGACATTCGGACACACGGATGGTCGAGCGTCACTACGGCCATTTGGCGCCGTCCTATATCGCGGATGCGATCCGCGCCGCTGCACCGAACTTTGGCATTAAGCCTGAGCGCAGGGTGGTTCCACTCGATGTAAGCTCATAGGATCAGTCATGCCGCCTACTAAGAGGTTCACGCGTTCGAACACTGCGCGCCGATCCCGAATGGACCGCCGCATCCCCAGCGGCAACAGGACCATTGAGAAAAATTTTTCCGGCGCGGGTGAAAAAGGTTGCGCGCGAGTCCAAAAGGTCGTCGCTCGCACTGAGGGTTATGACGGCCTTCGCGCCGAGCAGATTGTTGCCGATCGCCTTCGCTCTATAGAGCAGACGTTCGCCAACGGCCTTCGCGTAATCGGGCGGCTGAGCGCTGACATCAATAAAAAACAATACGCTGACGGCGTAAGGGCTGGGAAACGCCTTGCAAAGGGGAAATCTGAATTTGCCAAGGTGCATGGTGGCCAAAAAGTACTCGACGATATTATGGCTCTGCAATTCGTGGATTTTGTAGATAGCAGCGGAATTGCTCTCGGAGCTGCTGCCAATCAGTTTCGCAGCCAAGTAATCGAAGCCTGGAAAGAACACGATCTGATAAAGGAAATCCCATCAGAAGACGCCCTAATGCGACTTTACACGCGGATTAAAAAAGGCAAGCGCAAGATCGAGAGCCACAATCGCCGAGCCTACGAGCTACTAAAGCGTGATCACCCAGACACTTAAGAAAAATCGAATGGGGGAACTGTCGAGGAGGCTCCTCGTGATTAATTCGTTGGTGAGACAACGCTAGTCACGAGGGTGCGTGCATGAATACGACGAGACATGTCCTCGACGATCCGAGGACTGACCCGCTAAAGCCAGCGCTGGCGTCGATCCGAGCTGCCTGCAAATACATGGGCGACGTTTCCCGGGCGAAGTTCTATTCCGACATTTTGCCAAAGCTAGAAACAGTGCACGTCGGGACGCGGCACCTCATCGTGGTGTCGTCAATGGATCGCCTGATTGCGAAACTGCTAGAGAAACAGTGTCCTGTCGCAGACCGCCGCCTAACCAGACCTCGTCGTGCAGTTCGCCCGTGGGACAGTGATACATGAGCTGTTCGCCGCCATCGAGAGTAGGCAAACCGAGAGTCAGCGTTCCCCCAAAATGTCGTGCGCGTACCTTGCCAGCGGCGGCAGCACATACGCACGCAACGCTGGCGCGTCGTGTGTAGCCCGTCCAATGGGACCGTTGCAAGGTCCGGAACGGGACTACACATGGGAAGCTCCTCCGATCCCACCGCGCTCCGCCACCAGCTCCTCGCTGCCGGATTTTGCCCGCTGCCGCTGCGCGGCAAGGCCCCATTCCAGAAAGATTGGCAGAAGCGGATCGAACCGTCAGCCGCCGACATCGACGCCTGGGCGCTGCATTATCCGGACGCGCCGAATACCGGACTGCTGACGCGGTTGATGCCGACCCTCGACATCGACATCCGCGACGAGAAGGCCGCGCAAGCCGTCGAAGATTTGGTGCGCGAAAAATACGAGGAGCGCGGCTACATTTTGGTTCGCGTCGGGAATGCACCGAAGCGCGCAATTCCATTTCGAACGCATACTCCATTCGAAAAGATCATCGGCAAGATCCTCGCGCCGGATGGCAGCACTGATCAGAAAATCGAATTGCTGTGCAACGGCCAGCAAATCGTTGCCGATGGCGTTCATCCTGACATCCAAAAACCCTACGTCTGGCATGGCGGGGCACCAGGCGCGATAAGCGCCGAGGAGCTGCCTTATCTGCACGAAGAAGAAGCGCGGGCACTGGTCAACGATGCGGTCGAACTGCTGTGCCGCGACTACGGGTACAAGCGCGCGCCGGAGCGTCCGCGCAAGGCGCGCGGCGGCGACGAAGCCGATGGCGGCGACGGCGGCAATGGCGCGGCTGACTGGGGCTATCTGGCCGACAACATTCGCTGCGGCCGCGAGCTGCACGACAGCGTGCGCGATCTCGCCGGTAAACTGGTCGCGGCCGGTATGGGAATCGGCGCGGCGATTAATTTCCTGCGCGGGCTGATGGACAAGTCGGAGGTTGCGCACGACGAGCGCTGGAAGGATCGTTATGACGACATCCCGCGTCTTGTTGAAAGCGCTGCAGATACAGCTTGGCGAAATCGGGCTGGGCGTGAGCCAGAAGCCAAGCCCGAAGTAAAACCAACGACGCTCGACCAGGCGCACCAGACGTTCCGCCATTGGCTGGGGGAGGATTACGACCTCGACACGCTCGATGCCATGCTCGCGGTCGTGGCCGCGGAGCGGCTGGCCGGCGATCCCGCCTGGCTGTTGATCATCTCCGGCCCCGGCAATGCCAAGACCGAAACGGTGGTGGCCACCAGCAAGCTCGGCGGCGCTCACGTCGTCAGCACCCTCACATCGGAAGCCGCATTATTGTCGGCGACACCGCGCAAGCAGCGGGCCGAGACTGCAACCGGCGGCCTACTGCGCAAGATTGGCGAGCGCGGCATCTTGGCGATCAAGGACGTCACCTCGATCATCTCCATGGACCGCAATCTGCGCGGCGCCGTGCTCGCAGCCCTACGCGAAATCCATGACGGGCGCTGGAGCCGCAATGTCGGCACGGATGGCGGTCAAACGCTGCATTGGCAAGGTCGCATTGTCGTCATCGGCGCTTGCACCACGGCCTGGGATCAGGCGCACAGCGTCATCGCCACCATGGGCGACCGTTTCGTCCTGATCCGCTCGAACTCGCGTACCGGCCGCATCCGCAGCGGACTGAAGGCGATGCGCAATACCGGCAACGAAGCCAAGATGCGTGAAAAGCTGGCGGCTGCGGTCGCTGGCGTGGTCGCCAGTGTCAAGCCGGACGAAGTCTATGCGCCCGCCGACGACGACTTCGATGTCCTGGTGAAGGCCGCCAACCTGGTAACACTGGCGCGGACCGGCGTCGAACTCGACTACCGGGGCGACGTCGTCGACGCCCACGACCCCGAGATGCCGACCAGGTTCGCCAAGCAACTGTGCCAGATCATACGCGGAGGGGTGGCCATCGGCTTGGACCGCTTGGCCGCCCGGCGGCTGGCGATGCGCTGCGCTAAGGACAGCATGCCCCAGCTCCGCCTCGCGGTGCTGCGCGACATCGACAAAAACCCCCGCTCGCGGGTCGCCGACGTGCGGCGGCGGCTGCAAAAGCCGCGGGCGACCATCGATCGGACCCTGCAGGCGCTGCACACGCTCGGGCTGCTGGTCTGCGAAGAGCAGGAACCCCGCAAACGCGTCGACGCCCTGCTGATCGGCGATGAAGACGAGACCCAACCCGACGACGGCAACAGGAACACGGTCTGGAAATACCGCTTGGCCGCCGACGTGGATTTGGCCGTGCTCGATGACTTAAACGCGGGAGGCTGAATCTGTTACCAGATTTGTTAGTAGATATAGATATAGAGATATTGAAGAGGGGGTCCGTAGCCCAGAGAAAGGGCCTGCAGCGGCGAGCCCATCAGTACCTCCCCACATTTCTGGTAACGCCCGCCAAATCCACTTCGCGCGAGCGGTAACGCATTCCGCCGACATCTCCGGAATCATTTTCCCCACTCGAATTCACGGTTTGTTTTTGATCGTACGCCTAAACTTTATACATATGTCACCAAACTATTTGAGTGGGAGCCGAGTTGTTTATGCTTGGCGGTCTGGCGCCTCATTTTTTATGAGTAGCTTTCTATCGCGTAGACGTTGGTTGTTATTAAGTAGAAATTTGATTTTTATTTCGAAGTGACATTCAGCGCGTGCCTGCACTGTAACGTGCTCAATAAGTTATTTTTTTACATAATATCAACCGCCGCACATGCTACGAGCTAAGTGATTGACGTATCAGGACGGATTTCAACCAATTAAATATAAAGCATCTCACGGGTGGAAATTCTCCAAAATTCCAAACGACTTTTATTTTGTGCATGTCGTCACACCTCCATGGGCTCTGATAAACACCTCTAAAGGCACGTTGACTTTTTGATAGAAGGACAAAAGAGGAGACCGTTATCCAAAGCGGAGAAGCTTTGATGCGATCGTCACGCCCTCGACGAAGACGGGTAAGTTGGCGTCGGCGCTGCAACGCCCATTGCAAGCAGCCCCCGCTGCGATATTGTCGCAACTGGGCCATCCGCGGAAAAATCAGATGTAAATTTCATGGCGGCATGAGTACCGGTCCTAAAACTCCCGAGGGCAAGGCGCGTGTAGTAGCGGCGATGGTCGCCGGACGGCACCGCTGGGTCGAGAGAATGAAGGCGGAGGGAGGTAAATTCCCCTGTGGCCGCAAGCCCGGTTCGCAGCTCAAACTTCAAACGGCCGGCGCGCTGCCGCGCAAGGACTACCGCAGGATGACGCTGCAGGAGCTCCGCGCAGCGGCGTTAGAATCAATTGAAATTTTGCAGGAGCGACTTCGGCGGACGGGCAGACTGTCAGGCTGAGCTCTGTTCAGTCATTTTTCAGAAGTCGCCATGGCTCGACGCGAGCGATGTCCGTTTCGATCACCCACTACAAGTGATGCGCCAGCAATAAACTATTGGGTTGTGCAAGTCCAAACATCGCCGATCCAAGAACAGCGAGTCTTCAGCGGAGGTGCCCGACACCCCATCGCGATCTGGAGTTGATCTACCGCTCTGGCGATCACTCCGGGTGGAGCGCCCGGATTGGCCTGTATGACTATGCGTGCGATTCCCGCAACATCGGTGCATGCTGGCAAACCGTTAGGCGTCACGGAGCTAGAAGATTGTGGTGGTATTGGCGCCGGCGTCAGGGAGCCAGAAGGTTGTAGCGGCACGGGCGCAGTGACTGCTTTCGGGACGTGCGTAGGTGCTTGCTTAGGGCCAAGCATCACGGCGATCTTCGCTTTGGTTGCGGGATCAAGTGGCGATAACTGCATTTCCTGAAGTGGCGTTTGTCCATCACCATTCTTGATCCTTACATCGGCACCATGTGCGAGCAGAACAGCGACGATCTCTTTATGGCCCGCTGTCGCAGCTAGATGTAGCGCGGTTTTCCCGGTCGATGCTTGCGCGTTTACCAGACCGCCTCGATTTATGAGTAACGAAACGACTTTCTTGTTTCCGCGCAAAGCGCCCCACTCCAACGGAGTAGCACCTGCAATGTTCCGTGCGTCA
>Ga0306920_100009898_pt1 | contig 12752 bp, 8 predicted proteins | sample flu12Cox44000170_FD_204666 | JGI IMG/M metagenome (GOLD analysis project Ga0306920, IMG submission 204666) | Lab enrichment of tropical soil microbial communities from Luquillo Experimental Forest, Puerto Rico - flux4day.12C.oxic.44.000.170 (v2)... | ecosystem: Environmental > Terrestrial >...
ATCGGCGCAAGCCAACGCGCGAGCGCTTCGAGGATGCGATACATCGCGCTCTGTGCGCTGCGCCGGCCGTGGCTGTCCGGCTGCATCGTATAGAGGCGGTCCTTGGTGATGTCGAGATAGAGCGAACCCAATTCGTTCGTGCAGAAATTCTGGATACGCTGCACGATGTCGGGATAGTCGTAACGTGCATACGCCGCAACCACGGCCTGCTGCACGTCGTGGGCTTGCTGCACCGCCCATTGGTCGAGCAGCAGCGACTTCTCAACCGGCACCAGATCCTTGTCCGGATCGAAGCCGGCGAGATTGCCGAGCAGGAAACGCGCCGTGTTGCGAATACGACGGTATGCATCGGCGACGCGCTTCAGGATCTCATCCGACAGCGCCATCTCGTTGCGGTAGTCGGCGGCGACGATCCACAGACGCAGGATATCCGCGCCGTAGGTCTTCATCACGTCCTGCGGCTCGATGCCGTTGCCGAGCGACTTCGACATCTTGCGGCCCTGCGCATCGACAGTGAAGCCGTGCGTCAACACCTCGTCGTACGGCGCCTTGCCTTGCATCGCAACCGAAGTCAGCAGCGAGGAATGGAACCAGCCGCGATGCTGATCCGAGCCCTCCAGATACATCACCTTGTCGCCCGGCTTGCGTGCGAGCTCCGGGCGCTGGTCGAGCACGCAGAAATGCGTCGTACCCGAGTCGAACCAGACATCGAGGATATCAGTGACTTTCATGTAGTCGTCGGATTCCGCGCCGAGCAGTTCGCGCGGATCGAGCGCATACCACGCATCGGCGCCCGCCTGCTCGACGCGCTGCGCGACCTGTTCCATCAGCTCGACGCTGCGCGGGTGTGGTTCACTTGTGGATTTGTGTACAAATAGTGCGATCGGTACGCCCCAGGTGCGCTGGCGCGAGATGCACCAGTCGGGACGATCCTTGATCATGCCGTAGATGCGCTCCTCGCCCCAGGTCGGATACCAGTCGACGTCGTCGCGAATCGCCTTGAGCGCGTCAGCGCGCAGACCCTTCGTCTCCATGCCGATGAACCACTGCGGCGTCGCGCGGAATACGACCGGCGTGCGATGACGCCAGCAATGCGGATAGCTGTGCGTGATCTTCTCGGCCGCGAGCAATACGCCGCGCTCGCGCAACAGATCGACGATCGTGTCGTTCGCCTTCCAGATGAATTGACCGGCGAAAATTTCGGTTTCGGGCGTGTACACACCGTTCGGACCGAGCGGATTGACTCCGGCGATGCCGTACTCCCGCGCCACGGTGAAGTCTTCCGCACCGTGACTCGGCGCGGTGTGGACGGCGCCGGTGCCGTCGTCGGTCGTGACGTGATCGCCTACGATCAGCGGAATGTCGCGCTGATAGAACGGATGATGCAGCTTGATCAGATCGAGTCCGGCGCCTTTGATTCGTCCAAGCGCTGCCGGATTCTCCACGCCGTAACGCTTGCCCGCTTTTTCGAGCAGCGCCTCGGCGACGACAAGCAGCACGCGTTTGCCGCCCCGTGCAGGGCCTTCGAACAGCACGTATTCGATGTCCGGCCCGAGCGTGACGGCCACGCTCGCGGGCAGCGTCCACGGCGTCGTCGTCCAGATCGGCACCGCAACGATGTCGCCTGCATGGATCGCGACATCGAACTTCGCCGCGAGCCCGTGCGGATCGAGCGCGTCGTAGGCTACGTCGATCGCAGGCGACATTTTGTCCTGATACTCGATCTCCGCCTCGGCCAAAGCCGAGCCGCAGTCGAAACACCAGTAGACCGGCTTGTCACCGCGCACGAGATGGCCATTCGCAACGACCTTGGCGAGCGCGCGGATCTCGTCGGCTTCGAATTTGAAATCGAGCGTGCGGTACGGATTTTCCCAATCGCCGAGCACGCCGAGGCGCTTGAAGTCGGTGCGCTGCAGATCGATCTGCTTGAGCGCGTACTCGCGACAGAGCTTGCGGAACTCGGCAGCGTCGACCTTCTGCCCGACCTTGCCCACCTTTTTCTCGACGGCGACTTCGATCGGCAGGCCGTGGCAATCCCAGCCCGGCACGTAAGGCGCGCGCAGGCCGGCCATCAGCTTCGACTTGACGACGATGTCCTTGAGAATCTTGTTGACCGCATGGCCGAGATGGATCGCGCCGTTCGCATACGGCGGACCGTCGTGCAAGATGAACGCGTGTTCGCGATTCGCCGTGTGTTTTTGGATTTCGGCGTAGCGTTGGGACTTCTCCCACTCGGCCAGCATCTTCGGCTCGCGTTGCGCCAAATCGGCCTTCATCGCGAAATGGGTTTGCGGAAGGTTGATCGTGTTCTTGTAGTCGATGCTCACTTTTTCTACTCCGGCCGCCACCGTCGTGTAGCGACTCAAATAATCTTTGCCCGTCATTCCGGCGAAAGCCGGAATCTATTTTGATCTTGCATAGAAAAGCGAAAATGGATGCCGGCTTTCGCCGGCATGACCAATCACATGCCCAAACCGAGAATACGGCGCGCCTGCGCCGCGTCGCAGTCGATCTGCTTCACCATCGCGTCGAGGTCGGGGAATTTCTCCTCGTCGCGCAATTTTTCCACAAATTCCACTTCTATACGTTTTCCGTAGAGGTCGCCGTCGAAGTTGAACAGATGCGCTTCGAGCAGCGGCTCCTTGCCGTTGACCGTTGGGCGAATGCCCAAACTCGCCACGCCGGGCATCGGCGCGTCACGCACGCCGTGAACGCGCACCGCGAAGATGCCTTCGACCGGCGAAGTGCGCCGCCCGAGGCGCAGATTCGCGGTCGGATAGCCGAGCTTGCGCCCGAGCTGCTGGCCGCGCACCACGTGCCCGCCGATCGCGAACGGCCGGCCGAGCCAGTGCGCCGCGACTTCGAAGCTGCCGCCGGCCAGCGCCTCACGGATCGCCGAACTCGACACACGCTCGCCTTCCACCTCCACCGGCGCCAGCGCATTCGCGCTGAAACCGTGCTCCTGTCCAAGGCGTTGCAGCAGGGCAATATCGCCGCCACGCGCATGACCGAAGCGAAAGCCCTCGCCTACCCACACTTCCTTCGCGTTCAAGCGCGCGACGAGTACGCGCTCGACGAATTCCTGCGCCGGCATTGCCGACAACGCCGCATTGAACCGCAACAGCAGCAAGCGATCGGCACCCGCCTCGCCGAACTGCGCGATCTTCTCGCGCGGCGAAGACAGGCGCGGCACCTTCCGCGCATGTGCGAAAAACTCGCGCGGCAAAGGCTCGAAACTCACCGCGATCGAACTCAGCCCGGCGGCGCGCGCACGTTCGCGCACGCGCGCGAGCACGGCGCGATGGCCGAGGTGCATGCCATCGAAAGCGCCGATGCAAACCACGCTGCCGCGCGGGGCCAGATTCGGCCCGGCGACGTCCCGCGAAATCCGAGTCATTGCAGCGAGTATAGCGGTTGCGCTGCGCTGCACAAACCTAGATGTCGCGCAGGTTTCGCTCGCCGGTGCGGGACCAGCGCCGCTCAAACTCCGCGCAGATCGCGCAGGCGCAATCCGCCGACGTACAGCGCGCCGACATAGACGAACCCGGCTGTGATGATGATGGTCAAGAGATGCTGTACACGCTGCGCGATGGATACGGCAGTCCAGTCCGGCCACAGATACAGGCCCGCGAGGACGACCCCGACCATCGCGAGGCACGCAAAAGCGAGGCGCCATAGGTGCGCCGCCCAGCCGGGCTCGCGTTGATAGACGCCCTCGCCGCGCAACGCACGCCACAGCAGCGCGAGATTGAGGTAGCTCGCCAGACTGCTCGCCAGCGCGAGGCCGAGGTGCAACCCCGGCAGCTGCGCAATGCGGTCGAGCCAAGTCGCACCGCTCAGCTCACCGCCGTGCCACAGCAGATACAGCAGCGCGATCATCAGCACATTGAGCCCCATGTTCGCGCTCATCGCTGCGACACCCGCGCGCACCGGCGTCTTGGTGTCCTGGCGGGCGTAGAACGCGGGCAGCACGACCTTGACCAAGGCGAACGCCGGCAGGCCGAAGCTCAGCGCGGCGACCGACAATCCGACCATGTCGACGTCGTGCGCATTGAAGCGGCCGTGCAGAAACAGCGTCGCGACGATCGGCTTGGCCAGCAGCACGAGTCCAAGCATCGCCGGAATGGAGATCATGAGGGTCGTGCGCAGGCCCCAGTCGAGCGCGCGTGAAAAACCCGCGCGATCGGTATTGACGTGGTGGCGCGACAGGCTCGGCAGGATCACCGTGCCGAGCGCAACGCCGAAGATGCCGAGCGGAAATTCGAGCAGCCGGTCGGACAGATTGAGCCAGGTCTGCGAGCGCTCGATCAGGTAGTACGCGATAAAGGTGTCGAGCAGCAGGTTGACCTGCGCGACCGACGAACCGAACAGCGTCGGCACCATGAGCCGGAGCACGCGTCGCACGTCCGGATGCGCGGCCGCCCAGCGCGGCGCGGCGAGAAGGTCAAGCTTCGCAATCGCCGGAAATTGCAGCAGCAGCTGCAGCACCCCGGCGACGAGAATCGCCCAAGCCAGCGATTCGACCGGCACAGCGAAACGCGGCGCGAGGAAATACGCCGCGCCGATCATGCACAGATTCATGACCACGGGCGTGACCGCAGGCAGCGCGAAGCGGTGGAAACTGTTGAGCACGCCGCCGGCCAGCGCGGTGAGCGACACCAGCATCAGGAACGGAAATGTGATGCTGAGGAGCTGATTGGTGAGGCGAAACTTCTCCGGCTCGTCGAGCCAGGCCGACGGCCAATACTGCGCCGCGAGCAAGGCGCCGCCGCTGCCGATCAGGGTCAGCATCATCAGTACACCGCCGAGCGTGCCGGCGATGCGTCCGATGAAGGCGCGCAGTTCCTCGTGCGAACGCTTTTCTTTGATCTCGGTGAGCACCGGCACGAAAGCGGTCGAGAACGAACCTTCGGCGAACAGCCGGCGCATGAAATTCGGGATGCGGAACGCCACCCAAAATGCGTCGGTCATCCAGCTTGTGCCGAATACGCCGGCGATTGCGACCTCGCGCCACAGGCCGAGCAGGCGCGAGACGAAGGTCATCGCACTGAACGAGAACATCGAGCGCAGCAGGCTCGGCGTTTTCACGGCGCGCCCCCCGCATCTGAAACATTGACGTAACTCGGGATGCCCCTTACAATTACGCCCCTTTTTCCGCCCCCGATTTTCTTTTCTTTTTTGTCCGGAGTTTTACCTTGGCTAATATCAAATCCGCGAAGAAGCGCGCCCGTCAGGCCGTCGTTCGCAATGCCCGCAATTCGAGCGCGCGCTCGGCGCTGCGCACCGCTGTAAAGAAGGTCGTCAACGCGATCGCCGCGAAGGACAAGACCGCTGCCGAAGCCGCCTACAAGGCCGCCGAGCCGGTTCTCGACCGCGAGTCGAGCCGTGGTCTGATCCACAAGAACAAGGCCGCACGCCACAAGAGCCGCCTGTCGGCGCACATCAAGGCGCTTGCCTAAGTCGCACTCTTTACGAGAACGATTTGCAAAAAAGCCGGTGAAAGCCGGCTTTTTTCTTTTAAGCCCTCTCCCCTGACGCAGTCGGGGGAGAGGGTTGGGTGAGGGGGCAACACCACGCTCAGCGATGGCGTGTCCGGAGAGCAAAGACCCCTCCTCACCCTCCCCTCTCCCCCATCGCTGCGCGGTGCGGGAGAGGGTGTTGAGTACGTCTGCCTTCACGCGTCTTCGCTCCGCTGTTCTTCCGCAGCCTCAGCCTTGAGACGGTCGAAGAAGTCCTGAATCTTCAGGCACACCGGCCACGTGCCCTCGCGCGAAATCGCCGACACGACGAACCACGGCTCCTTCCACTTGAGCTTGCGCACGAGCGCCTTGGCGAGTTTTTGCCGCTCGTCCTCGGGTAGGAGGTCAGCCTTGTTGAAGACGAGCCAGCGCGGGCGTCCGAGCAATTCTTCGTCGAACTTCTCCAGCTCGGTCTCGATCGCGCGCACCTGCTCGACCGGGTCGATCTCGGCATCGAGCGGCGCCATGTCGACCAAGTGCAGCAAGAGGCGTGTGCGCGATACGTGCTTCAGAAACTGGATGCCGAGCCCCGCGCCTTCCGCCGCCCCTTCGATCAGGCCGGGGATGTCGGCGATGACGAAACTCTGATCAGTGCCGATGCGCACGACGCCAAGATGCGGCTGCAATGTCGTGAACGGATAATCCGCGACGCGCGGAGTCGCCGCCGAGACGGCGCGAATGAATGTGGATTTGCCCGCATTCGGAAAACCGAGCAGGCCGACGTCGGCGAGCACCTTCAATTCGAGGCGCAGCTCGCGTACTTCACCTTCGGTACCCGGCGTGGCCTTGCGCGGTGCGCGATTGACCGAACTCTTGAAATTGACGTTGCCCGCGCCGCCATGGCCGCCCTGCGCGACCTTGAGCCGCTGGCCATGCTGGGTCAGGTCGCCGATCAATTCGTCGGTATCGACATTGATCACCGCGGTGCCGACCGGCACGCGGATCGTGTAATCCTCGCCAGCCTTACCGGCCATCTGGCGGCCCATGCCGTTTTCACCGCGCTGTGCGCGAAACACACGCTCATGGCGGAAATCGACGAGCGTATTGAGCCCTTCGTCGGCGATCAGCCAGACACTGCCGCCGTCGCCGCCGTTACCGCCGTCGGGGCCGCCGAACGGAATGAATTTCTCGCGCCGGAAACTCACGCAGCCGTTGCCGCCGTTGCCGGCGTGGACAGTGATTTCGGCTTCGTCGACGAATTTCATGATGGCGCCGGGATCAGGGTTGGAGGCTGGGTCGAAAGAGAAAAGCGTACGTCATTCCGGCGAAAGCCGGAATCCAGTGTCTTTCGCCGCTTAGCTATCCTTGCGGAAGCAAAGTCGCTGGATTCCGGCTTTCGCCGGAATGACGAGCAAAACTATACAAAAACAAAGCCCCGCGCGAGGCGGGGCTCTGTCGAAACGATGCGGAACCACTTACGCTTTGACGACGCTTACCGTTCGACGGCTCTGCGGACCTTTCACGCCGAACTCGACCTTGCCGTCGACGAGCGCGAACAGGGTGTGGTCGCGGCCGAGGCCGACGCCGGCGCCCGGATGGAACTGGGTGCCGCGCTGACGCACGATGATGTTGCCGGCTTCGACGGACTCGCCGCCGTAAACCTTCACGCCGAGATACTTCGGGTTGGAGTCGCGGCCGTTACGAGTACTGCCGCCTGCCTTTTTATGTGCCATGACTGATTACTCCTCAAGCGCCCGAAATGCCGGTGATTTCGACTTCGGTGAAATACTGACGATGTCCCATCTGCTTCATGTGGTGCTTGCGGCGACGGAACTTGATGATGCGGATCTTTTCCAGGCGGCCCTGCTTGACCACCTTGGCGGCGACCGTAGCGCCCTTCACGGTCGGCGTGCCGACGGTGACGCCTTCGCCCGAACCGACCAGCAGCACCTGATCAAAATTGACCGCGGCGCCGACATCGGCTTCGAGCTTCTCAACACGCAGGGTTTCACCCTGCGCCACGCGGTATTGCTTACCGCCGGTGACGATAACTGCGTACATGACTTAACCTCTGGTTTCTGTAGTTATTCTCGACCACCCGGATTGCGGGCAGCCGCGCATTATAGCGAGCCGAGGGAATCAAGGTCAACATGTTGTTTTTGCTGTTGAATCCCGCCACCCCGGCATCATGAAATAGCGCAGGCCCCCACTGTCACCAGGACTCGACCATGCTTTCCACCCCCGCGTACGCCGCCGCGAGCGCCACCAGCATTCTCGCCCCCTTCTCGATCGAGCGCCGCGAACCCGGCCCGCACGAGGTGCTGATCGATATCGCCTGGTGCGGCGTGTGCCACTCCGACGTGCATCAGGCGCGGGGCGAATGGAAGGGGTCGATTTTCCCGATGGTGCCAGGACACGAGATCGTCGGCACGGTCGCCCGCGTCGGTTCCCAAGTGCAGAAGTGGAAACCGGGCGATACCGTCGGCGTCGGCGTCTTCGTCGACTCGTGCCGCAGTTGCGCCGCCTGCCACGCCGGAGACCAGCAGTACTGCGAATACGGCATGAGTGAGACCTACAACAGCTACGAGCGTGAACCCGACCACATCCGGCTCGACCGCACGCGTCCGACTTATGGCGGCTACTCGACTCGCATCACGGTCGACGAAAACTACGTACTGCGTATCCCTCCGAACCTGCCGCTCGAGCGCGTCGCACCGCTGCTCTGCGCAGGCGTCACGACCTATTCGCCGCTACGCCATTGGAACGTCAAGGCCGGCGACGAAGTCGCCATCGTAGGTCTCGGAGGACTCGGCCATATGGGTGTGAAATTCGCGCGCGCGTTCGGCGCCAAGGTCACCGTGCTGAGCCACTCGTCGGCCAAGCGCGACGACGCGCTCAAACTCGGCGCGCACGATTTCGTGGCGACCGGTGAAGCCGGTGCGCTCAAAGCCAACGCAAACCGCTTCGACTTCATCCTCAACACAATCTCGGCGCCGCACGACTACAACGCCTACCTCGGCCTGCTCCGGCGCAACGGCACGATGGTCGTGGTCGGCATCCCTACGGATCCGACACCCGTGGCTGCCGGCGCACTGATCCGCAATCGCCGTCGCCTTGCTGGCTCAGGCATCGGCGGCATCGCCGAGACGCAGGAGATGCTCGACTTCTGCGCGGCGCACGACATTGCCGCAGATGTCGAAGTGATTCGCATTGATCAGATCAATACGGCATGGGAAAGAATGCTGAAGAGCGACGTGCGGTATCGCTTCGTGATCGATATCGCGAGCTTGCGGTAATTGGAGACTCTTTACGCCGTCATTCCCGCGCAAGCGGGAATCCATTTTGCTTCTCGATCAGATCAAAATGGATTCCGGGTTCCGCCTTCGGCGGCCCCGGAATGACGAAAATTTCAACGCAGCAACCGAACCTCAGCACTCGATCACATTCACCGCAAGCCCGCCGCGCGACGTTTCCTTGTACTTGTCCTGCATGTCGCGTCCGGTGTCGCGCATCGTCTTGATCACCTTGTCGAGACTGACGCGATGCTTACCGTCGCCGCGCATCGCCATGCGCTGTGCATTGATCGCCTTGACCGAGCCCATCGCGTTGCGCTCGATGCATGGAATCTGCACAAGGCCGCCGATCGGATCGCAGGTGAGGCCGAGGTTGTGCTCCATGCCGATCTCGGCGGCGTTCTCGACCTGATAGACGCTGCCGCCGAGCGCGGCAGTCAAGCCGCCTGCGGCCATCGAGCATGCCACGCCGACCTCGCCCTGGCAGCCGACTTCGGCGCCGGAGATCGAAGCATTTTCTTTATACAGAATGCCGATCGCGCCGGCAGTCAGCAGAAAATCGAGCACGCCCTGCTCGCTTGCGCCGGGTACGAAGCGGTCGTAGTAATGCAATACCGCGGGAATGATGCCGGCCGCGCCGTTGGTCGGTGCGGTGACGACGCGGCCGCCCGCGGCGTTTTCCTCATTGACCGCGAGCGCGTAGAGATTGACCCAGTCGAGGATCGTCAGCGGATCGCGCAGGCTCGCCTCGGGGCGATTCTTCAGTTCCGCGACCATGACCGGTGCGCGTCGCTGCACCTTGAGACCGCCGGGCAGCACGCCCGTTTCGCGCGTGCCGCGCGCGACGCAGTCCTGCATGGCTTTCCAGATATTCAGCAATCCTGCACGAATCTCGTCCTTGCTGCGCCAGACCTGTTCGTTCTCGAACATCACCTGTGCGATGGTCTTGCCGGACTCCTCGCACAGCTTGAGCAGCTCATCGCCGGTTTTGAAGGGATACGGCAACGGCGTGGTGTCGGCGACGATGCGATTGCCGGCAGCCTCATCGTGATTGACGACGAAGCCGCCGCCGACCGAGTAGTAATCGCGCGTCGCGATCAGCTCGCCATTCGCATCGAATGCGCTGAAACGCATGCCGTTGGTGTGATACGGCAGCTTCTGGCGCTTGTTCATCACGAGATCGGTCTTCTCGTCGAAGGCGACTTCGTGCGTCCCGCCGAGGCGGAGTTTTTTCTCGGCGCGAATGCGCTTGAGCTTTTCAGGGATGACGTCGGGATCGATCTTGTCCGGCCACTCGCCTTCGAAGCCGCAGAGCAGCGCCTTGTCGGTACCGTGGCCGCGCCCGGTCAGCGCGAGCGAGCCGAACACTTCGCCACGGACGCGTGCAACGCGTGCGAGCGCACCCTTTTCGATCAGCCAGCGCTCGACGAAACGCGCGGCTGCGCGCATCGGCCCCACCGTATGTGAAGACGAGGGGCCGATGCCGATCTTGAACAGGTCGAAAACACTGACGGACATAAAGGTGATCCGCTGCGCTCAGTCCGAGCTTGAGATTACGCCGCCTGCGCTTCCGATGTGTAGCTTTCCATCGGTTCGCAGGTGCAGTGCAGATTGCGATCGCCCCAGGCGTTGTCGACGCGGCCGACCGGCGACCAGTACTTGTCCATGCGCGAGACGCTGTGCGGGAAACAACCTTCTTCTCGCGTGTACGGGCGATTCCAATCCGCGGCGCAAACGTCGTGCACCGTATGCGGCGCGTTGCGCAGCGGCGAGTGCTCGACGTCGAAGCGGCCCCCTTCGACCTGCGCAATTTCGGCGCGGATCGAAATCAGCGCGTCGCAGAAACGGTCGAGCTCGATCTTCGGTTCCGACTCGGTCGGCTCGATCATCAGCGTGCCGGCGACCGGGAAGCTCATCGTCGGCGCATGGAAGCCGTAGTCGATGAGGCGCTTGGCGATGTCGTCGACGGTGACCCCCGCGCTGTTCTTCAGCGCACGCGGATCGACGATGCATTCGTGCGCGACGCGGTCATGCTCATTGCGATACAGCACCGGGAAGTGATCGTGCAGGCGTGCGGCGATGTAGTTCGCCGAGAGGATCGCGATCTCAGTCGCACGCTTGAGTCCCTCGCCACCCATCATCAGCATGTAGACGTAGGAGATCGGCAGAATCGACGCCGAGCCCCACGGCGCCGCCGCGACCGGGCCGACCGGAGAGGTGCCGTTGTTCGGATGCCCCGGCAGGAACGGCGCGAGGTGCTTCTTCACGCCGATCGGACCCATGCCCGGGCCACCGCCGCCGTGCGGAATGCAGAAAGTCTTGTGCAAATTGAGATGCGAGACGTCGGAGCCGTAGTCGCCGGGGCGCGACAGGCCGACCTGCGCATTCATATTTGCACCGTCGAGATATACCTGGCCGCCATGCGCGTGCACGATGTCGCATATCTCGCGGATCGCGAGCTCGAATACGCCGTGCGTCGACGGATAGGTGATCATGATCGCGGCGAGCTTGCTGCCGCACTTCTCCGCTTTCGCACGCAGATCGGCGACATCGACGTTGCCGTCGGCATCGCAGGCGACCGGCACGACGTCCATACCGACCATGTTCGCGGTGGCGGGATTGGTGCCGTGCGCCGAGGTCGGAATCAGGCACAGATTGCGCTGCGCATCGCCGCGGCTGTGGTGATACGCGCGGATCGCAAGCAGACCGGCGTATTCGCCCTGCGCGCCCGAGTTCGGCTGCAGCGAGACGGCATCGTAACCCGTCACTTCGCACAGCTGCTGTTCGATGTCGGCAAACATGCGGCGATAGCCCGCGGTCTGCTCGGCCGGCGCGAACGGATGCATGTTTGCGATATTCGGCCAGGTGATCGGAATCATTTCCGACGTCGCGTTGAGCTTCATCGTGCACGAACCGAGCGGGATCATCGCTCTATCAAGAGCCAAGTCGCGGTCGGCGAGCTTGCGCATGTAACGCAGCATCTCGGTTTCCGAATGATGCGTGTTGAATACCGGCTGCTGCAGGAAGCTTGAAGCGCGGTGCAGCGCCGCAGGCAGCAGCGCAGGGGCATTCGCCACCGTGCTCGCGTAGGCGAGCTCGCCGCCGAACGCGCGCCAGACGTTTTCGATGATCTTCGGCGTAGTTGTTTCATCGAGCGATATACCGAGCGTCTGCGCATCGATCTTGCGGAAGTTGATGCCGGCGGCTTCAGCGCGCGCGACGATTTCCGCGGTCTTGGCGCCGGTGTCGACGGTCAGCGTGTCGAAGGCGGTCGCATTGCGCAGCTTGAAGCCGAGCTTGGCGAGGCCTGCCGCGAGCGTTGCGGTGCGCGCATGCACTTCACGCGCGATGCGCTTCAGGCCTTCCGCGCCGTGATAGACCGCGTACATCGAGGCGATCACCGCGAGCAGCACCTGCGCGGTGCAGATGTTCGACGTCGCCTTTTCGCGGCGGATGTGCTGCTCGCGCGTCTGCAGTGCCAGGCGATAGGCCGGATTGCCGCGCGCATCGACCGACACGCCGACGAGACGGCCCGGCATATTGCGCTTGAGCGCGTCCTTCACGGCCATATAGGCGGCATGCGGACCGCCGAAGCCCATCGGCACACCGAAACGCTGCGTGGAACCGACCGCGATATCGGCGCCGAGATCGCCCGGCGATTTGAGCAGGGTCAGCGCAAGCGGGTCGGCCGCAATGACCGCGAGCGCTCCGGCGGCGTGCAGCTTGGCGATCACCGCGCTCGGATCGTTCACGTCGCCGAACGTGCCCGGATATTGCAGCACCGCGCCGAAACATTGCGCAGCGTCGAGTTCGGTTGCCGGATCGCCGACCTGCACTTCCCAGCCGAGCGGCTCGGCGCGCGTGCGCACGACCGCGATCGTCTGGGGGTGCACGCGATGGTCGACGAAGAAGCGCTTGCGCTGGCCCTTGGCGCTGCGCGCGCACAGCGCCATCGCCTCGGCGACGGCAGTCGCTTCGTCCAGCAACGACGAATTGGCGA
>Ga0306920_100009899_pt1 | contig 12750 bp, 8 predicted proteins | sample flu12Cox44000170_FD_204666 | JGI IMG/M metagenome (GOLD analysis project Ga0306920, IMG submission 204666) | Lab enrichment of tropical soil microbial communities from Luquillo Experimental Forest, Puerto Rico - flux4day.12C.oxic.44.000.170 (v2)... | ecosystem: Environmental > Terrestrial >...
TACCGATCACGCGTCCTCCGTGTGAGAGCGCGCCATCGGCGAGCGCGCCCATGGAGCCGGCGGCGCCTCCGCCGTAGACGATCCCCACTCCCTCAGCCGCGAGCACCTCGCCCAGCCGCCGGGCCGCCGCGCGATAGTCGGGATGAGCAATGCGGCTCGAGGCGCAATACACGCAGACTGCGCGCCCGATCGGCGCTGCCGCAGGCGGCAGACTCATGACGATTGCCGGCGCACCGACTTCCCATTTCCCAACAGGTGATGCTGTATCACGAGGCGCTTCCTGTCGCAGGATCCTGCCGTTAACATTTTGTAGCCGGCCCATGTGAGCGTCTAGTCGGGTGGGCGGTGGGGAGGAGCGGAAGGTCCATGGGGCGGCGCCGGCAAAGAAAGGGAGGCGCCGCGGCAGGAGCGGCCGGTGTGCTGTGGCTGCTCGTTGCCGGCTCGAGCGTGGCGGACGGGCAGGCACCGGCCGACCCCGCGGCCCTGCCTGCGCCGGCAGCGCCGCCGGCACCCGTCAATCCGCCGGGCGGCATCGCGCGCTGGCTCAACCCGGCTACCGCACCCTTCATTCCCATCCCCGAGATCGACGTCGATCCGCAAAGCGGAGTTACGCTCGGGGTCATCGCAACGTTTCTCGACGTCAACCAGCATGGTGAGATCGAGCGCATCACGGCACCGGATGTCTTCCACAGCCAGTACTTCGGCTGGGGTGCGGGCCTGAGCCTGTATGGCTTTCCTTCCGAGGACAATCAGTGGCTCGTGCTGGGTAGCGTGAAGCAGCACGTCGAGCACGACTTCGACGCCCGCTACCTCGCAGGTCAGACGCGTGCAACGCCGCTCTCCTGGTCGGTCGAGGCGATTGACGATCGTATCGGGACCGCACGCTTCTTCGGCATCGGCAACGAGACCCCCGACTACAACGAAAGCACCTACGTCAAAGACCAGGCTTCACTCGCCGCGTCAATCGGCTACAACTTCACGCAGGCCACGCAGCTTGCCTACAGCGCGCGCTGGCGGCGGGTCGATGTGCTGCCCGGGGTGCTGAGCGGTATTCCTTCGATCGAGACGCTGTACCCCGATGTCAACGGTGTCGGCAATGAGCACGCACTCGAGCACAGCCTGACATTCACGCGCGACACGCGCGATGCGCTCAACATCCCGCACAGCGGGGCGCGCTACCTCCTCTATGCCGGCTTCGCGAGCCGCAGCCTCGGCAGCTCGGTCGCTTACAGCTTTGTCGGTGCCGATGCGCGCTGCTACTTTCCGTTCGGCCCTGACTTCACGCTCGCCTGGCATGGAAGCGTGCGCTACATGCCCTCGGCCGCCGAGGCGCCCTTCTGGGCGCTGTCGAGTCTGGGCGGCGATCGCAGCATACCCAACGGCCGTGAGCCGCTGCGCTCGGACGGCGCCGACCGATATGTGGACGAAAATCTCATCGCCACCGGCGCGGAACTGCGCATGCGCGTCGCGGGCTTCGGCGCCTTCAGTACCCACGTCAGTCTCGAGCTCGCGCCGTTCGTCGATGCGGGCAAGGTATTCTCCAACGGGCCCGGCAATTTGCTGTCCGAGATGCATACGGCGGCGGGAATTGGCGTTCGCGGCGTGGCCAGCCCTTACGTCGTAGGTTATGTCGATGTGGGTTACGGCCGCGGCAAAGCCGTGGTGTTCAGCGGCATCAACTATCCGTTCTGATCGCCCGGCGAAGTAGTGTAAGGTGTGCGGCCGTCGCCACTGACGGGGAGGGTGGTCCATGTCTGAGAGCAACGAGGGCGGATTCAACCGGCGTGAGTTCGTACGTGCATCGATGTCGGCGGCGGCACTGGCCGCGCTTCCCGCCTCGATGCTCGCCGCAGCGGCGGAAGCCGAGGCCGACAAAGCGGCGGTGCTGGCGCAGGTTCCAAAAATGCACGCCGACAACGTTCGCCGGCTGCAGGAGTGGATTGCGCTGCCCTCGATCGCCGCAGAGAACCGCAACTACCCGCAGGGACCGGAGTACATGGCGCAGCTGGCGCGTGATGCGGGATTTACCGGGGTGAAGCTGGTGCCGAGCTCCGGCAAGCCCGGAGTGTTCGGGCGGCTGGACGCCGGTGCACGCACTACCCTCGCCATCTATTTCATGTATGACGTGAAGCAGTTCGTCCCCGAGGAATGGAGCTCCCCGCCGCTCGAGGGACGGCTGGTGCAGAAAGCGGGTCTCGGCACGGTCTGCATGGGACGTGGCGCCGTCAATCAGAAAGGCCCCGAGAATTCCTTCCTCAGCGCGCTGCAGGCGTTCAAGGCGGCCGGTCGCAAGCTGCCGGTCAACCTCGTGCTGGTATGCGAGGGCGAGGAGGAGATCGGCTCGCCGCACTTCGCTGAGATCGTGAACAGCCCGGCAGTGCTCCCTGAGCTGAAGAAATGCATCGGCGTATTCATGCCCGAAGCGGCCCAGGATCGCGACGGCGGCGTGCAGGTCTCGCTCGGCGCCAAGGGAGTCGTGGAGCTCGAGCTCGTCTCCAGCGGGGAGAAGTGGGGGCGTGGCCCAAAGCACGACATTCATTCGAGCCTGGAAGCGGCGGTGGACTCACCCTCCTGGCACCTGGTACAGGCGTTGAACACACTGGTCGAGAAAGATGGCCACACCCCCGCGGTCGAGGGCTTCTACGACAAGGTGCGGCCGCTCAGCGAGCAGCAGAAGAAGATGATCGAGGATTACGCGGCGAAGACTTCCGAAGAGACCGTCAAGCGCACACTCACGGTCGATCGCTGGGTGCAGGATTCCGGCTGGGTCGAGTCGCGCATGCTGCTCGAGTCACGTCCCACCATAAATATCGAGGGACTGGTGGGCGGCTATACCGGCCCAGGTGGCAAGACGGTGCTGCCGCATCGCGCGGTGGCGAAGATCGACATGCGGCTCGTTCCCGATATGACTGCGGCAGACACGCTCGCGAAGCTCAAGGCGCATCTCGCGAAGCACGGCTTTCCCGACATCGAGGTGAATATGAGCGGCGGCTACGATCCGACGCAGACCGATCCCGACAGCCGTCTCATCCAGGTACAGCTCGCCACCTACCGGGGTCTCGGAGTCGACCCACTGCTCTGGCCGCGCTCCGCCGGATCGTGGCCGGGGTGCGTGTTCACCAACGCACCGCTCAGTCTGCCGGCGGGCCATTTCGGCATGGGACACGGCACCGGCGCGCACGCACCCGATGAGTACTACCTCATCGAGTCGAGCAACTCCAAGGTGCAGGGTCTCGATGGCGCGGTGTCATCGTTCGTGGAGTACCTCTACGCGCTGGCCTGAAGCGCGTCGCTGACGCGCCGGTGCAGATGCCGGCGGTCCTGTGACCGGCACTCGCTCACAGGCGTGGCGGGTGATGAATGAGCGCGTCGTAGTGCGGATCATCCTTGAGGAGGAGGAGGTACACCGGGTCTGGGTAATCATCGATTAAATCGTTCCGGGCGGCGAACGGCACGTGCAGGAGCCGCTCGACCTCGGCATAGGCCTCGCCGGTGCGCCCGGCGCGGGCGAGTACCACGCTGCGGGTGAATGAGCACTGGGGCCCAAAGAGCGGCTCGAGCGACTCTGGATATTGCTCATGCAGCGACTCGATCGTCCTGATCGCCGCCTCGTGCTCGCCCAGCATCGACTGCGTCAGCGCCAGCGCCTGCGACAGGTCGGGTGGCAAGCCCTGTTGCGCCTTTGACTGGAGCTCGCGCTCGAGGATGTGGAACTGCGTCTCGCTCGCCGCGGTGTCACCGGCTGCGCGGTACAGGAAGCCGAGCACCTCCAGTCGATACAGCGGATCGGCGTCGTTCGGGGGCTGCCAGAGTTCGATCGCGTCACGGTAGCGCCCCTCCGCGGTGGCAACTTCGGCCTCGACGCTCCGGCGCAGGCTGGCATCGAAGGTGGCCCCCCGCTCGCGCAGCACTGCTCGCAACGGCTCCGGACTCTGCGCGGTGAAGGAAGCAATGCGTGCGGCGCCGACGTAGCCGGCGGGATCATCAGGAAACCGCCTGATATAGAGGCGTGTCTGCCCGGCGGCCTCGGGGTAGCGGCGCAGTCCCATGAAGGTGGAGATCGGGCCGAGATCCCATGCATGACTCAGCGGATCGAGGTCCCAGGCGCGCTCGAAATAGGGCAGCGCCTCCGTCATGCGGCGAGGCGACGCATGACCAGCGCGAGCGCGTGCTGCGCCTCCGGCGAGTTCGGTCGCAGCCGCGCGACCGGCTCGAGATCGGCCAGTGCCTGGTTGCGGTCACGGACCACATAGAGCGTGTACAGACCTCGCGCCATCCGTGCATCGATGAGGTCCGGCGCGATCGCCAGCGCGCGCTGGAACGCTGTTTTCGCGCGCTCGGCGTCGGCGCGGCTCGCGGTCGATACGTACGCCGTCGCGTGGACCCGCGACAGCAGTGCCCAGGCGTCGGCATACTCGGGATCGAGACGCACCGCCTGCTCGAGCAACTCGGCCGATCTGATGGTCCCCCTGTCATCGCCGGGCGCGTTCATGAACACAGCCACCGCCTGCAGATAACTGCGGTAGGCATCGCCGTTGTTGGTGCCGACGTGCTCGAGCTCGCCGCGCTCATACTTGGTGAGCGTGGCGGCGAGCGCCTCGGCGACCTCGCGCGCCACCTCGCTCTGCAGCCCGAGGATGTGGCCGAGCTCACGGTCGTAGTTGGTCGCCAGCAGGTGGCGGTCGTCGCGTGCGTCGATCAGCTGCAGCGTGAGACGCAGCGTGTTGGCGTCGCGGCGCACCGAGCCTTCGAGCACCGAGCCGACACCGAGCCGGTCGCTGATCTCGTGAATATTGCGGTCGCCGCCGCGGAACTGGGCCACCGAGGTACGCGAGATGACCTTGAGATCGCGGATGCGGGCGAGCGCATTGAGAATCTCCTCCTGCAGCCCGTCGGCAAGATAGGCGTCCGCGGCCTGGCCGGTGAGGTTCTCGAACGGCAGCACTGCGATCGATTTGCGGTCCGGAACGCCTGCGGATGCGGTTGCCGTGACGCCGCTGCTGGAAGCACGCGGCAGCCACGCCGAGCGATACAGCGCCGTCAGCACCGCGGCGGCCGCGAGGGCGCCGGCCACCAGCGTGATCGCCGCCAGGCGCGGCTGTGCCCGGCGGCGGCGCGACGGGGGGGTTGGCGTCACCCCATGCAAGCCGCCAGAAGCCGGGGCCGGAGTCGCCGCGAGCACGCGCCGCAGGTGCTCGATGAACTCCGGCGATGCCTCGCCCTGCGGCAGGTAAGTCCAGTGCCGCTCGCGGAATCGCTCGGGCACGCGCGCGCGCTCCTGCGTCGTCGGATCGATCACGATCGGAAGCAGGAACGCCCGGTCGTCCGCCATCTGCAGCGAGCGATCCACTGCCAGACGCCATTCAAGCCGGAAGTAACCCTCGCTGCGCGCCTCGGTGTTGGCGGAGATGATCGGCACGAACAGCGTGCAATCGCGGATCTGCTGACGGATGCGGTTGTCCCAGGCATCTCCGCCGCGCAGCTCGTTACGGTCGAACCAGGTCTCGAACCCGGCGGCGGAAAGCCCGGCGGACAGGCGCTGCGCCGCCTGCTCGTCGTCGCTCGCGTAGCTGACAAAGATCGCCTTCGATCGATCGATCACCTGGAGGCCTGCCGTGCCGTCGCGGCCGGTAGCGTTGCTTATTCCTTAATATATCCCGCATGGCGCAGCGAAGCAGAACAATGCTGGGATCGCCGCGGCCGGTCCGGGGTGCAATTGCGCGCGCAGGATGTCATGTACAATCGGGCGACCAGGCGGGTGTAGTTCAATGGTAGAACTGCAGCTTCCCAAGCTGCTAACGTGGGTTCGATTCCCATCACCCGCTCCAATCCTACTGCGTATTTGTGCGACGCGCATCTGCCGCCGTGACCGTTCGATGACAACCGCACGGCATCCCGGCGGTTAAGCTTGCGGGATGCACCAGATCGGTGTGGTCGGCCTGTCCTATCGCCACGCAGCGGTGGAGGAAGTCGCGCGCTTTGCCGTTCCGCGGGCCGAGGTGCCGGCACGCCTGCCCGCGCTGCGTGACCTGCTCAAGGCCTCCGAAACCCTGTACGTCGGCACCTGCAACCGCGTCGAGGTGTTGTATTCCACCGAAGATGGCATCTCTGCCGGTGACCGGCGCCAGGAGGTGTTCCGCATTCTGACCGGCCGCGAGCCCGCGCCGGGTGAGGCCACGCGCATCCTGCGGGCATGGACCGGGGAGGCGGCGGTCGAGCACCTGCTGCTGGTTGCCTGTGGGCTGGACTCAGCGCAGACCGGCGAACACGAGATCGCCACGCAGTTGCGCGGCGCATGGGAGGATTCGCGCGCCGCGCGTACCTGCGGCCCGATTCTCGATCGCCTGATGGGGGAAGCGCTCGGCATGGCGCGCCGCATGCGGCAGCTCTCGGCCGGGGTACGCACGCCATCGCTGGCGGACCTGGCGGCCGATCGAGTGCTGCAGCACCTGGGCGGCGAGCCCGAGCAGGTGGCACTGCTTGGGGTATCGCCCATGACGCGCCGCTGCGCGGGCATACTGCACAGCGCAAAAGTCCCGCTGGTCATCGTCAATCGCACGCCGGAAGCCGCCGAAGAGCTGGCGGCGAGCCTCTCGGGCACTGCACTCTCACTGGAGCGTTTCCGCCTGCAACCGCCGCCGGTGGGCGCTGTGGTGCTGGCGGCCGGCGGTGGCCAGGCATTACTGGATGGCGCGGCCCTGATGCGTCTCAAGGCTGCGGCTCCCTGCGCACCGCTGCTCGTTGACTTCGGTGTCCCGCCCAACGTCGATCCCGAGGCGGCGCGCCGCGCGGGCATCGCTCGCGTGGGAATGCACGAGCTCATCGAGGTCGCGCAGGGGCGCCGGCTCGCCGAACTGGTGCGTCTCGCGCCGGTGCGTGCCGCGATCGATGAGCGGCTCACGCGACTGCGCACCGAGCTGGCATTGCGCGCGGTCGGCCCCCGCCTCGCCCGGCTGCGGGAGACTTTCGAGCAGATTGCTGCGGCCGAGGTGGCCCGTGCGCTCAAGGGAGAGTTGCGTACACTCGATGCGCGCGAGCGCGCGCAGCTCGAGCGCATCGGCGCAACGCTCGCCCATCGCCTTGCCCACCTGCCGCTCGCGGGCTTGCGGGCGGCGGCGGTGCACGCCGGCAGCGATGCGGTCGAGGCGTTCTTCGACGGTGTGCACGCGCCAGGGCGTCATGCCATGGATGTTGGTACGGGGGAGACATGAGCCAACAGTCGGCCACAGGCGAGACCTCACTCCGGCCACGCTCAGCGGAGCTGTACGAGCGCGCCTGCCGGGTCATTCCCGGCGGGGTGAGCTCACCGGTGCGCGCGTTCCGTGCCGTCGGCGGGACGCCGCTTTTCATCGCCCGGGCAGCGGGCGCGCAGGTGTTCGATGCCGATGGCCGCGCCTACCTTGACTTCGTCGGCTCCTGGGGTCCGCTGATCGCAGGCCACGCGCACCCCGCAGTCATCGCCGCGGTTACCGAGGCGCTCGCGCGCGGCATGACCTATGGCGCTCCCTGTGCGGCGGAAGTGGAGCTCGCCGAGCGGGTCGTGGCGGCTTACCCAGCCGTCGAGCAGGTACGCTTCGTGTCATCCGGTACCGAGGCGGTCATGAGCGCGATCCGCGTGGCGCGCGCTTTCACGGCGCGCGATCTCATCGTCAAGTTCGCCGGCTGCTATCACGGTCACGCCGACCACCTGCTGGTGGCGGCCGGCTCGGGACTCGCCACTTTCGGGCGCCCCTCATCGGCGGGAGTGCCCGAGGCTTTCGTCGGCTGTACGCGCGTGCTGCCGCTCGATGATGAGGCAGCGGTGGCGGAGCTGTTTGCGCGCGAAGGCGAGCGGGTTGCCGCGGTGATCATCGAGCCGCTGCCCGCCAATCACGGTCTGCTTCCACAGCGTCGCGCATACCTCGCGGCGTTGCGCGAGCTGACACAGCAACACGGCGCGCTGCTCATTTTCGACGAGGTGATCTCGGGTTTCCGCCTCGGCCGCGGCGGCGCGGCCGAGCGCTTTGGCATCGCACCGGATCTCGCCACCTTCGGCAAGGTGATCGGTGGTGGTATGCCGGTTGGCGCGTTCGGCGGCGCGCGCCGCGTCATGGCGCGCCTCGCGCCCGACGGTGACACCTACCAGGCGGGCACCCTCTCGGGTAACCCTGTCGCCATGACCGCAGGTCTCGCGACACTCGCACTGCTGGTGCGCGAGTCGGGCTGGGAGCGCCTCGAGGCTCGCGGCGCAGAGCTCGAGCGATTGCTCGCGCCGGTGCTCGCCGCCGCACCCTTTCCGGTGCATCTGGTGAGAGTCGGCTCGCTGTTCTGGCTCTCCTTTCACGAACGGGGCGCACCGCGGACCGCCGCCGCGCTCACGGCGGCGGAATCCGCGCGTTTCGCAACGCTGTTCCACGCCATGCTGGATCGCGGCATCTATCTGCCGCCTTCCGCGTACGAAGCCTGTTTCCTCTCCCTCGCGCACGGCAGCGACGAGCTCACCCGCTTCGTGCAGGCGCTGCGCGAATCGCTGGCGACCATCGCATGAAGGCGACGCGCGTCTTTCAGCTCACCGCACTGGTGCTGGTGGCGGTGTCGGCCGTGCAGGTCGGGTGGTGGCTCTTCGACCAGCATGCCTACACCGTCGAGAAGGTGTCCGCAGCGCGGGCAGCGTACGCCGAGCAGGTGGCCGCGGCGCAGGCGCTGCTCGATTCAGGCACGGCACCGGAGCGGGTGCGGCAGCTGTTGCCCGGTATCGTCACCAGCGCCGGACACGCCTCGCTCGCTCCCGAGCTCGCAGCGGCTCTCACCAGCGAAGAGCATCGCCGCTACCGGCAGTATGCCTGGGAGGGATCGTTCTTCCTGCTCGCGCTCGCGGCATGCATCGCGGTGATCGCGCGCGCACTGCGCGCAGAAGCGCATGTGCGCGAGCAGCAGGACAGCTTCCTGGCGCTCGTCTCGCACCAGTTCAAGACTCCGCTCGCCAGTCTGCAGCTCTCGCTGGAAACGCTGGCACTGCGCGCGCCGAGCCCCGAAGCCGCCCGGCCACTCATTGACCGCATGCTCGCCGACCTCGCGCGCATGGAGCAGATGGTGACGCAGATCCTCGAGAGCGCACGGCTCGAGCGCGGGCGGGTCGATCTGAAACCCGAGCCGTTGCAGCTGTCCGCAGCCGTAGCGCGCGTCATCGCCCAGCTGGCAGAACGCGAGCGCCCGGAATCGGTTGCGATCTCCACTGACATCGCACCGACGCTCACCGTGGTGTGCGATCCGCTGGCGCTCGATGTGGTGGTGCGCAATGTGCTCGAAAATGCGGTCGCCGCGGTAAAGAGTGCCGGCGGGGGGCGTATCGCGCTCAGCGCCCACGCCAGCGCGCAGGAAATCGAATTGCAGGTAAATGACAGCGGAGTGGGCTTTGCCCCCGCCGAGAGCGCGCGGCTGTTCCAGAAATTCAGCCGCCTGCGCGCTGGTGCGGGCGGCTACTACGGCACCGGGCTCGGCCTGTACATCGTACGGCGGCTGATGGAGCTCGCGGGCGGCCGGGTCAGTGCCCAGAGTGCCGGCCCCGGCAAGGGCGCCAGCGTGCGGCTCACCTGGCCCGTGGCTGCGGCGCAGGCCACCAGCCCGGCGCAGCCGGCGGTCGGGCAGGAAACACGCCCGTGAGCGCCGTGATCCTCGCGCAGGTGCTCGTGGTCGAGGATGATCCGCATCTCGCGGCCGGCGTCATGGAGAACCTGCGCGCCGAAGGCTACGAGGTGAGCGTCGCCTCCGACGGTGAGCAGGCGCTCACCTGGCTGACAGGGCACGACTGCGCACTCATCGTCCTCGATGTGATGCTGCCGGGGGCGGACGGGCTCAGCGTCTGCCGCACGCTGCGCGCGCGCGGCAACACCACCCCGGTGCTGTTCCTGACCGCCCGCGGCGATCCGGCCGATCGTGTGCGCGGCCTCGAGGCCGGAGGGGATGACTACCTGGCGAAACCTTTCCACCTGCAGGAATTCCTGCTGCGGGTGCGCGTGATCCTGCGGCGCTGGGACTGGTACCGCAACGCCTCTGCCACCAGCGCCACGGCGATGCTGCGCTTTGGCGGCAACGAGGTGGATTTCCGCGCCTTCCGTGCGCGCAGCTGGAGCGGGGAGTCGCAGGAGCTCACCGAGAAAGAGGCGATGATCCTCAAAGTACTCGCCGAGCATGCCGGGCAGATCGTATCGCGTGAGGATCTGCTCGAGCGCGTCTGGGGCTACGACGTGTTTCCCTCCACGCGCACCGTGGACAACTTCATCCTGCGGCTGCGCAAGCGCTTCGAGAAAGATCCGGCCAACCCGCGCCATTTCCTCACCGTGTGGGGCGTCGGCTACCGCTTTCTCAGCGAAGGCGAGCCATGAGCGGGGCCGGCGTACTGCGCATCGGCACGCGCGCCTCGGCGCTCGCCCTGTGGCAGGCGCGGGAGGTGGCGTCACGCATTGCCGCGCAGCCTGGTGCTCCGAGGGTGGAGCTGGTGCACATCCACACCTCCGGCGACCTGCAAAGCGAAGTGCCACTCTGGCAGACCCGCGGCCGCGCGTTCTTCACCCGCGAGATCGATCGCGCACTGCTCGGTGGCGAAGTCGATGTCGCCGTGCACAGCCTGAAGGACTTGCCGACCGAGCTCGAAGCCGGGCTCGCGCTCGCGGCGCTGCTGCCGCGGGCCGATCCCCGCGACGCTTTGCTCAGCCGCAGCGGCGCAGGTCTCGCGGCACTGCCGGCCGGCGCGCGCATCGGCACCAGCAGCCTGCGACGGCGGGCCTTTATCGCGAGCATGCGCCCGGATGCGGTGCTGCTCGAGTTGCGCGGCAACGTGCCGACGCGCGTCGAGCGTTTGCAGCGAGGAGATTACGACGCCATCGTCCTCGCGGCTGCCGGGCTCACGCGGCTCGGGCTCGCGCAGCACGTGAGCGAGTACCTGTCCCCGGAGAGCTTCCCGCCGGCGGTGTCCCAGGGGGTGATCGGGGTGTGCGCGCGCAGCGGCGATGAGCTGACACGGCGCTGGCTCAGCGCGCTCGATGAGCCCGAAAGCCGCCTGGCTGCGAGTGCCGAGCGCGCCCTCCTCAGGCATCTGGAAGGGGGCTGCCAGGTGCCCCTCGGCGCCCTGGCCACCGTGCAGGGCGGCAGGTTGACACTCATGGCACGTGTGTGCGCTCTTGATGGAACCCGGCACCTGTCGGCCCGTTCAGAGGCTGTCGCAGAACCGGCGGAGGCTGAAGTACTCGGGGTACGCGTGGCCGAGGAATTGCTCGCCAGCGGTGCCGGCGAGCTGATGCAGCAAGAGCGCGCGGCCCGCGCAGTGGAGCCGCCATGAGCGAGGCGCTGAAGCCGGTGGTGGTCACCCGCGCCGAAGGCAGCGATGGTCCGCTCAGCCGTGAGCTGCGCGGCCTCGGACTCGAAGTGCTGTCGTGGCCGGCTGTGAGTGTGACGCAGACGGACTCGCGCGCCCTCGAGGCGGCGCTGAGCGAACTGCAGAGCTTCGGCTGGATCGTGTTTGCGAGTCGTCACGCAGTCGCCGCCGTGATCGAGCGGCTGCCTCACCCGCCTGCGGGAGTGCGCGTAGCAGCGGTCGGGCTGGCGACCGCGCAGGTGCTGCGTCAGCGCGGGTGGCCGGCAGACCTGGTGCCGGAGGAGCCGAGCGCGGCCGCGCTCATTGCCGCCTTCGCGGCTCGGTGGTCGGCCGAGGATGCCGGGGTGAAAGTTCTCTATCCTGCGAGCTCGCGCGCATTGCCAACCATTGCCGCCGGATTGAGGCAGCTCGGTGCAGCCGTGACCCAGGTGGAGGCCTACCGCACGCAGGCCGCGCCACTCGACATCGATCGCTGCCGCCACTGGATCGCCCGCGGCGGAATCGGCGCGGTAACCTTCGCCAGCCCATCGGCGGTGAGCGAGCTCGCCCAGGCACTGGGCGAGGCTGACTTCCAGCGGCTGCTCGGCGGCGCTACTGCGATCGCGATCGGCCGCACTACCGCCGCAGAAGTCACGGCCCACGGCCACAGCGCCGTGGTCGCCGAGTCCGCGACGCTGCGCGGTCTGGCACTCACCACCTTCCGGCTGTTGCAAACGAGAGCGTCATAACCCATGGGATTTCCACAACTGAGACCGCGGCGCACGCGCGCGAACGAGGCCTGGCGCCGCATGGTGCGCGAGACGCGCCTGACGCCGGAGGCGCTCATCTACCCGATGTTTGTCGTGCCGGGGCGCGCGGTGCGCCACGCGGTCACCAGCATGCCCGGCATCGCGCAGCTCTCGGTGGACGAGGCAGTAAAAGAAGCGCGGGCGGCCGCGGCGAGCGGCGTGCCCGCGGTGCTGTTGTTCGCCGCCCCCGACCGCAAGGATCCGCGGGCGAGCGATGCGCTGGATGAGCATGGACTCGCCGCCACCGCCATCAGCGCGATCAAGGAGGCCTGCCCGCAACTGCTGGTCTGGGCCGATGTGTGCCTGTGCGGTGCCACCGACCACGGCCACTGCGGCCACGTAACGGAGCAAGGCGTCATAGATAACGACTCCTCCATCGCGACGCTGGCGGAAGTGGCGCTGAATTACGCGCGCGCCGGCGCGGATGCGGTGGCGCCGAGCGACATGATGGACGGGCGCGTCGCAGCGATCCGCGCGCGGCTCGATGCGCACGGGCACAGCCACACTCCCATCGTCTCCTACGCCGCGAAGTACGCTTCCTCCTTCTATGGACCATTCCGCGAGGCGGCGGACTCCGCTCCCGCCTTCGGCGATCGTCGCTCGTATCAG
>Ga0306920_100009901_pt1 | contig 12749 bp, 12 predicted proteins | sample flu12Cox44000170_FD_204666 | JGI IMG/M metagenome (GOLD analysis project Ga0306920, IMG submission 204666) | Lab enrichment of tropical soil microbial communities from Luquillo Experimental Forest, Puerto Rico - flux4day.12C.oxic.44.000.170 (v2)... | ecosystem: Environmental > Terrestrial >...
ATGAGCACGAAACCGGCAACGCAGGATAGCAACGGCTCGCGCGATCGGTCGTCGGCATCGGACGGCCCGGCTTGCTGCGCGAGCATTATGACAAAGATGAAAGTCACGATGATAGCGCCTGCATAAACGATGACAGTGGCCGCCATGAGAAAAGGTGCTGCCTGTAGAAGGAACAGTCCGCAAGTGCTCAGGACCACCAGGGCAAACGACAAGGCGGCTCGGACAGGATTACGTTGGGTGATGAGTAACCCGCCGGCGACGATGGCTATGGCGGAAAAGGCGTAAAAGAGGACATTCTCAGGAAACGCGATTCCGCGTCGGATAAGAAACCAACCTCCGAGCAAGATCGCCAGTCCCGCCGCGGCACTGCCCCAAACTACTGGATACGGACGCGGCCGGGGCAACAAAAGGTAAACGGCCACCAACCCAAGAGCGATGGGAAGAGCGATCGGCCAAATGCCGTTTGCGCTAGGCGAGCCATCAATTTGGAGAATCAAGATACTTCGCATCAACACATCGGATCTTTCAGGGTACTTGCGGCGCGACCGCTGCGGGTAGCGAGGCCACACTCAACTCGCCTCTGTGAGTCCGAACCGGGTCCGTTCCCGCTTTCACCGTGCGATCGAACACGCTAAGGAGCTTCTCCTTGTCGAACATCATCTCTTCCCTGTTCAGCCCGGTCAGGTCGTAGAGGGAGGTCAGTTCGATTGCATCCACCGGGCAGGCCTCCTCGCACATGCCGCAATAGATGCAGCGCAGCTCATCGATCACGAATGTTTCTGGGTATTTTTCGCGATCGGGCCACGGCGACGGCGCAGCCACTATATCAATGCAGTGCGCCGGGCAGGCGGTCGAACACATGTAGCAGGCAACGCATTTCACGCGCTCTTGCTCGTCACGATTCAACCGATGCACGCCCCGATAATTGGGTGGAAGCTTGGGCCGTTCTTCGGGAAACTGCTGTGTGACCTTTGGCTGAAACATGTGCGTCACGGTCGTCTTCAGGCCGGCAAAGAGAGCCGGCAAATAGAGCCGTTCGGTCAGGCCGATCGTCGGTTCCGCAACCCACGTGATGTCCTTCTCTGCAATCGGCATCGTGAAAATCACTCCCGAAGGGCTAGCGTGCTACCAACTCCAATTCTTCTTCGCGGTCGATGGCCGCAACGCGTACCGGCGCGTTGGGCCAGTATCCAGCTGTCAGGGCGGCGCCCAGCAGGATCGCCAACGAAATCGGCAAGAGAACCCACTCGGTCAGGCGATACTCCTCGACGACCATAACGGCGGCCAAATTCAGAACAGACAAGGGAATCATCACCTTCCAGGCCAGTCCCATCAACTGGTCGAATCGGAATCGCGGAATAGTCCAGCGCACGAGCATATAGAAGAGAATAAAGATCGCGATCTTGAGGAGGAAAACAACCAGTTTGAGGATGATTGCAACGATGCCCGTCTCGCCACTCTCGGCAACCCAGGGGAACTGCCAACCGCCGAAGAAGAGAACTACCAACAGGAAACTCGTTGTGACAACGTGGGTGTACTCGCCCAAGAAGAACATGCCGAACTTGAGTGCGCTGTATTCGGTGTGATAGCCGCCGACGAGCTCTTGCTCGGCCTCCGGCAGATCGAAAGGCAGCCGATTGCACTCCGCAAGGACGCTGGTCAAAAACAAGAGAAACGCCAACGGCTGATACCAAACGTTCCAACCGAAGATGCCGAGCCACGCCCACCAGCCGGCCGCCGGCTCGCTCAAGAGCCACGTGGGGTTGGCCTGATGATCGATGATGCGCTCCAGATTGAGCGATCCCGTCAGGAGGACAATGCCGAGGATCGACGTCGCCATTGGTATCTCGTAGCTGACGAGTTGCGCGCTTGAGCGCAGAGCGCCGAGGAGGCTGTACTTACTATTCGAGGACCAGCCACCCAGGATGATCGCGTAAACAGTCAGGCTCGTCACCGCAAAGACAAAGACAATGCCGATGTCGACTCCGGGAGCAATTACAAACTGATAGGCACCGGATTTGGCGTTGGACGGGTTCGTCGCCCCGAACGGAACAACCGCGAACGCTAGCAGCGCCGTCGTGACGGCGATCGCGGGCGCCAGCAGGAAAAATAGTTTGTCGACATGATCGGGGATAATGTCCTCTTTGAGAAGGAACTTCAATCCGTCGGCGATTGATTGCAACAGACCCCACGGCCCTACCCGGTTAGGTCCGATCCGGTTCTGCACCCAGGCCGCGACCTTCCGCTCGACAAAAATGAGGTAAGCGCAGGTCACCAACATCACTGCCATGACGCAGATAATGGTTAGGATCGTAATCCAGAAACTGAAATCCGACATAAACCTTCGCGAATTCTATCTCTTCGGTTCCAACATGATGCCGTGCTCACCGAGCGAGCCCTCGGCCAGTGGCGCGAAATAAGGAATCTCGCGAGCGATCTCCGCTCGTAAGGCATCCGCATTAAGTAGGCCGGGCCGTTCCAACAGACCGAGGAAGACTCTACCGTCGGTCCAAAAATCCTGCGGCGGCCGAATCGCCCAGCGGACGGCCTGGGCCAATCCCGCGTGATTGACGAATGTGCCGTCTTTCTCCGCGAAGGATGCCGCAGGCAACACATACTTGGCGACATCACTTGCCGGCGAATTAAACAAATCTTGGACGATCACGATAGGCACGTGACCTAGAGCTTCCGACTGGGCAGGCGTAATCCAATGCGATTCTCGAGGCGGATAGCCGGCCGCGACGTAGATGGCCTGAAGCTGGCCTTCCGCCACCTTGCCGAGAAGATCCTCCAACGTGAGCAGCCCTCCTTGAAAGTGGCGCAACACCTCTTCCACACCCCGGCGGTTCGGACACTTTTCTGCTCGAATGGTGAACCGGACAGGCTCGACGGGCCTGCCGCGACGGTCCTTGGGGTACGTGTCGTCGCGGCCGACTAGAGGAACGCTGCCCAGCGCCAGTAAGGCGTCCTTGGACATGCCCTTGAGAAACTTCGCCACCAGATAAGCTTCTTCGCAGGTGAGAAAGGGAGAAAGCATCCCCGCGATTGTTGAGCCACCCTTGCCGGCCGCATCCGTCAATTCCCGCCGGATGGCGGGGAGAACTGCTTCATAACTGGTTGGAGTGAGCGCCCCGTCACCCTGGCTCTTCCCACGAACTAGCGGACGCGTAATGCGATCGTCCGAGTTCACGTAGTGAAAACCAAACCGGCCTTCGTCACAGATGAAGTAGCCTTGGGCCTGCGGGTTTTCGCGCGGGCGAAGTCGATAAACGATGTCTTTGTTTTGGTCGACGAAGATGCTGCAGCCGGTGCTGCAGTCGGCGCACACGCTCTTCTGCGAGCGCAGAAACCACACCCGTTGCTTGTACAGGAAATCCTTGCTGCACAAGGCGCCAACGGGGCAGAGGTCAACCACGTTGCCGGCCAGTTTGTTGTTCAGGGGTTCGCCAGGGAAGATGTCGATCTCCGAATGATCGCCCCGGTTGATGACCTGCAGCTCGGCGGTGCCGCTGATCTCTCGGGTGAACCGCACGCAGCGCGAACACATAATGCAGCGATCGCTGAAGAGCGTGATGTTGTCGCCGATATGAGGCTTGTTCGGCGGCGTATTCTTCTCATCGACCATTCGGCTCTCCGAGCGGCCGAAATGGTAGCTAAAATCTTGCAGCAGGCACTCTCCTGCCTTATCGCAAACCGGACAGTCGAGGGGGTGATTAAGGAGCAGCGACTCCAGCGTTTGCTGCTGTGCATGGCGTGCCTTGTCGCTATTGGTAACGATAACCGTCCCATCGCGGGCGGGCGTCTGGCACCCGGGCACGACCTTTGGCTGCATGGTGATCGTGCCGTCCGGCTTGCGTTCGCCAACTTCGACAAGGCACATCCGGCAACTAGCCACGACCGTCAGCGCCGGATGCCAGCAGTAATGGGGGACGAAAACGCCCCCCTTCATTGCTGCCTGGATCAAGTTCAGCTTCTCGGCGCCGATATCGACCGGCTTGTTATTTACGTAAACAACTGCCATGCGCAATTCGATTATCTAGAACGACTCAACCTTGAATTACTTCTCATCCAACGCTTTCTGGAACTCGTTTTCGTCCATCTTTTGGGCCGCGGCGGCCCCGTTCACTACCCATCGCGTGCCTTCCTCGTCGGCCTCCCGTTCATAGGCCACGACGGTGCCTGGCCGCAGGTCCCTGATCTTGCAAACGACGGTGTAGTACTTGTCTTTGATCGCCTCGGCAAGCTTTCCGGCGTCGCGCTCTATATACGCCCGAAATTCCTCCGACGTGCTCGGGGCGCGGTTCATCTCGTCGAGGTACATCTTGTAGAAAAGTGCCAGATTGTGGAGTTCTTCCGGCACCTTCGTCCGAGCAATCCTTTCTCGAAGCCCTCCCTTGACCGGAGCGCGTTTTGTATTTTGTGCTTGCTCGGCTCTCGGGGCCGGGGCTCGCTTTGCGTTCTGTGGCTGCTCGGCGGTCGGGGCTCGATCTTCCGATTTGGAGCTACTCGAAGTCTTCTGTTTATTGCAGCCCGCCAAACAGATAGTCACGGTAATTCCCGTCAGAATGGCAACCGGCACTCGGAATGAGAGCTTCATTTGATGTTTCCTCACGAGTGGAGCGAGCCTAATGGGCGGCCATCAGGGCGCGTTTCTCACTTTTTCGCCCGCTCTTGAGATAGTCTTCTAGCTCGGCACGAAACTTGGAGACGATGTTCTTGACGGGCCAGGCGGCTCCGTCAGCAAGGCCACAGATTGTCGTTCCGGGAATGATACCGATTGAGTTGCCGATTTCTTGCAGAATCTTCAGATCTTCGATCCGCCCTTGGCCATGCCTCATACGATCGACCATTTTCAACATCCAGCCGGTTCCCTCCCGGCACGGAGTGCACTGGCCGCACGATTCATGCGCAAAGAAACGGCAGCAGTTGTACAAAACGTCCACGATGCTCGTCGTCTCATCAAACACGGTCACGGCCGCGGTCCCCAGTCCCAAGCAGCCAACCTTTCCGGGGCCATTGAAATCCAGTCGAGTGTCAAACTCCTTCTCGGTCATGACCCCCATGCTTATTCCGCCGGGGATGCAGCCCTTAGCCTTGCGTCCTTTCCAAACGCCACCGCCGTGTTGCTCCAGCAGCTCTCGGACGGTCACGCCCATCGGTAATTCGACGCAACAGGGCTTGTTCACATGTCCGCTAATGCAATAGAGCTTCGGGCCATAGCTGCCCGCGTCGCGTGGATTGCTTGGGTCCGGTGGCACACCGACCGATTTGAACCATGCCGAACCGCGATCCACAATGTGTGTGACGCACGCAAGCGTTTCGATATTGTTGACAACGGTCGGTTTGCGAAACGCCCCTTCGACAGCGGGAAACGGAGGCTTGATGCGAGGCCAAGCCCGCTTGCCTTCCAGGCTTTCGATTAGCCCCGTCTCTTCGCCGCAAATGTATGCTCCAGCGCCGCGGTGAATGTACACATCGAGATGAAAATCCTTGCCAAGGATATTCCGCCCCAGAAGGTTATTCGCGTATGCTTCGTCGATGGCCTGCTGCATCATCCGCGTACTTCGGCCATATTCGTAGCGGACGTAGATGTAGGCGGTGCTCGCGCGCGTCGCGTAAGAAGCAAGAATAATGCCTTCCAGCACCTGATGCGGATCCTCCTCCAGGAGGATGCGATTGTTGAAGGTGCACGGCTCACTCTCGTCCGCATTGACGCAAAGATAGATCGGCCCTGGGTGATCTTTGGGAAGAAAAGTCCATTTCAGCCCGCAGGGGAAACCGGCGCCGCCTCGACCACGAAGTCCCGAATCCTTGACGACGTCCACGACCTGAGCCGGCGTCATCTCGTGGAGCGCTTTGGTCAGTGCACGGTACCCGCCGTCGCCTCGATAGCCATCGAGCGCTTGGCTATTCGGCTGGCCTAGCCGACGCAGGAGTACCGGTTCAAACTTCATTGCCTAATCCCTATCTAACGCCTCAACTCGTCTAGCAAAGTGTCCAGCTTTTCCTCCGTCACGTTCATTCGCTGCTCGTCGTTAACGAGCACGCAAGGCGCTCCTTCGCATCCGCCCAGGCACTCGGCAAATTCCAATGTGATCTTGCCGTCGGCTGTTGTTTCACCGGGCTTGATCCCGAGCTTATCCGAAACCTTTTGGAGAAGCTCTTCTCCCCCGCGCAGCATGCAAGCGAGGCTCCGACATACCCAAAGCCGGGTTCGGCCCAGTGGATTATTCTCGGTTCGGAAGAAGCCGTAGAAGGTCATCGTGTCGTTGACTTCGGCCGGGCTGAGCTCGAGCAGGTCCGCGATTTCGCGAATGGCTTCGAGCGGAACGCCCCGCAGCTCATCCTGCACAACGTGCAGGGCTGGCAACGTTACTGCCTGTTTGTTCGGATAGCGGGGAAGGTACCCCTGGATCCGCTGTACCAGGTTTTCGTTTAGTACACTCATCGGTCGAGCTCGGCCGCAATAATGTTCAGGCTGCCCAATACCACCACGATGTCGCTGATCTGATGTCCGACGATCAGGTCGGGAAAGATCGCGAAATGGATGAATGACGGGGGGCGCGTGCGGGCACGATACGCACGCTCCGTTCCATCCGAGACAATGTAGAATCCCAACTCACCGCTCGGCGACTCGATGGCCCCGTAGACCTCATCGACGGGTGCTGGGAAGCCGCGATTGGGCATAATGATCTCAAAGTGCTGAATCAGACTCTCAATGCTTCGATAGGTCGAAAACTGGTCGGGTAGCACTACCTTGCTATTCGAATCGACATTTACCGATCCGCCGGGCAAGTTCTCAATCGCTTGATGAATGATCTTCAGGCTCTCCAGCATCTCTTCCATACGGACCAGGTATCTGGCGAGCGAATCGCCGCCGGTTGCGCAAATTACCTTGAAGTCGAAGTCTTTGTAAGCAAGATACGGCTCATCTTTGCGCAGGTCGCGAACCACGCCGCTGGCTCGCGCGATCGGTCCGGTGCAGCTTTTGTTGATGGCAGCTTCCTTCGAGAGGACGCCGATATCTTTCATCCGGTCAATGAAGATTCGGTTGCGATTGAGCAGACGGGTGACGTCGGCATGGGTCTTGGGAAACCCTTTGACGAACGCTCGGACTTTATCCACAAATGATTCATTGACGTCGTACATGAGCCCGCCAACGCGCGTGTAGCTCGGATGGAACCGCTGGCCGGACGCTGTCTCGCAAATATCGTAGATAAGCTCACGCTGATAGAACGCGTACAAGAACGCAGTAAACGCGCCCAAGTCGAGTGCCGCAGCACCCACGTTGAGCAAGTGATCGTGGATGCGCATTAATTCGGCAAAGATGGTGCGCAGGTACTTGCAACGCGGCGTGATTTCGATGCCGAGCAACTTTTCGACGACGTGGTGCCAGGCGATTTCATTGGCGACCGGCGAAATGTAATTCATCCGGTCGACGATCGTTACATATTGATTGTAATTGAGATCCTCGCCAAGCTTTTCGAAGCCGCTGTGCAAGAAACCGATGTCCGGCACCGCCTTGACAACCGTCTCTCCGTCGAGCGTGAGGATAAGGCGCAGGGTCGTATGCGTAGCCGGGTGTTGCGGCCCGAAATTCAGCGTCCAGAGGTACTCCTTTTCGGGAGACTCCGGAGCGATAGGTTCAACCAATTCCAGCGGCATCAATCCACCAAAATGGCAGTTAGCCTTCGGCCCGCGTTAGCACCGGGAAGTTGTGCCGTTCACCGCGACCGCGCAGCGGGTAGTCCTTTCGCAGTGGGAAGGCCGTGAATTCCTCGGGCATCAAGATCCGTCGCAAGTCGGGGTGTCCCTCGAACACGATCCCGTACATGTCGTAGACTTCGCGCTCCATCCAGTCGGCCCCTTGCCACAGCGAACACGCGGACCTAACCGCAAGCTCTGGCTCGTTAAGGTACGTCTTCACATAGATGCGCTCACCGGAGACAGAATCGAGCAAGGCATAGACCACCCCGAATCGATCCTTCGCGTTTGGGTAATACAAGTAATCCACAGCCGTAATGTCAATAAGCGAATCGAACCCGCACTCTCCCCTAAGAGAAGCCAACACGGCGAAGAGATTGCTCGGCTGCGCAATGATTCGGCGATTGTCGCGGAATTCGGAAGTGGCAAAACCATCTGCTCCGAACCGCGATTTCAAATGTGCAACGATATCCTCGTGCTTCATGGCGGACTCCAGGAAAGGAGCGCGGCATCGGCTTCCCGCCTAAGCATCGCTACTGGCCCTCATCGCGGAGGCGCGTGCCTGTCGCGAAGTCTCCGGGAGAGATCACAGTTTCCGTCGGTGCCAGCTCCAGCGCCAGCGGCAGGGGCGCCTCGGATGCTTTTCGTTCCCTGAACTCTTTGCCTATGAGTGTCCCGGTTTTGCGAATCTTCTCTTGTAAATCGATGACCGACTGAATCACCTGTTCGGGGCGAGGCGGACAGCCGGGAATGTAGACGTCCACCGGCATGAACCGGTCAACTCCCTGAACGACAGCGTAAGTATCGAAGACACCGCCGCTCGAAGCGCACGCGCCCATGGAAATGCACCATTTGGGCTCGGGCATCTGCAGCCATATGCGTTGGAGAATGGGTAGCATCTTCATCACGACCCGGCCGGCAACGATCATCAGGTCGCACTGGCGCGGGCTGAAGCGCATCACCTCGGCGCCAAAGCGGGCAATATCGTGGCGGGACGCGCCAGTAGCCATCAATTCGATGCCGCAACAAGCCGTTCCAAACGGCATCGGCCAGAGGCTGTTCTTTCGCACCCAATTGGCGAGCCGATCAAGTTGCGTCAGGATCACACTGTCCGATAGGTCTACCGCCATCGAAAAACACCTTTCCTCCACGCATAAACGTATGCGATCGCCAGGCTCGCTAAGAAGACCACAACCTCACAGAATACGGGCCGTCTCATGATTCCCGGCAGGATCGCTGGCTCGCGATAAGCGATCACAGCCCAGGGATAGAGGAAGAGCAATTCGACATCGAACACCAAGAACAGGATCGCGATCAGGTAAAACTTAACATCGAAATGTTGACGAGCCGAGCCGATCGGATCCATCCCCGATTCGTAGGGCATCAGTTTTACGCGTGTTCGCCGGAACGGTCCAACCAGGTGTGCCAAGAGCAGGCTGACACCGGCAAACGCCAGTATCAAGATCAGGTAGAAAAAAACAGGGTAGTAAGTGGAAAGCTCGAATGATTCGACATTTGGCGGCGGCATGAATACGCTCGCGGGGAATGGGATCACATTCCCTCAACCAAGTGACACTTCGGCCAGGCTTTGCGATTCTGTTCACAAAGCGGGACAAAAATAATCCCCGACCGTGCTGGCCGAGGTACTTTTTTTCGGTCACTAATGCTGCGGTCAATATAGAAGAGGGTGGTCCGCTGTCAAGCGAGCACGTTGCTTGTATCGGCCAGGATTTGGACATCATTTTTATTCCCTGTGCACAGGAGCGAAAGTCTCGATGAACGCAAATCGAATGCTCTTGCACGTAACCGGCATATCGCTACTAGTTGCGATTCCGGGCTTTGCCGAAAAACGTTCCTTCACGATCGACCAGATCATGAGTGCACCATTCGCCGAGCATCTTGTCGCGTCGCCAGCCGGGGGCAAGGTCGCCTGGGTTTTCAACGAACGCGGCGCTCGCAACATTTGGGTTGCTGAACCGCCAAAATATGTCGGACGGCGACTGACTTCCTACAAGGAAGACGATGGTCAAGAGATTACCGGGCTGGACTGGTCTGCCGACGGCAGTAGCGTCGCTTATGCGCGCGGAGGCGAAGAGGTTGGCTCCACGGACCCAAACCCGCTGAGCAAACCCAATGTGCCCGAGCAGACCGTTTGGATTGTGTCCTTGGCAAAAGCTGAGACGCGGTCCGTCGGTCCAGGCCGGTCTCCGAAGATTTCGCCCAAGGGCGAGCGAGTGGCCTTCGTCAAGGGTGGTCAGATCTGGTGGGCGCCACTGACCGTGAAGGAGAAGGCTCAGCAGCTTTTGCATACTCGCGGCACTTGTCAGACATTGCGCTGGTCGCCAGACGGGGCCAAACTTGCTTTCGTCAGCGACCGTAGCGGCCACGCCTTCATTGGCGTCTATGATTGGAAGACGCAGCAAGTGACTTGGCTCGATCCAAGCGTAGATAACGACAGCGAGCCAGTTTGGTCTCCCGACGGAAAGGAAATCGCCTTCCTCCGCAATCCGCGGGAACACAGGCTCCCGTTCACTCCCCGACGCAGTGGGGAGCCATGGTCGATTCGCCTTGCCGATGCTGCCACCGGTAAAGGTCGGCTTGTTTGGCAGGCCGCCATGGGTACGGGCAGCGTTTTTCATGGAATCAACAGCGAGACGCAACTATGGTGGGCTGCTGGCGATCGGATTGTTTTCCCGTGGGAGCGCGAAGGATGGGTGCACCTTTACTCGGTGGGAATGCACGGCGGTGCAGCCGTGCCCCTTACCCCCGGCAACTTTGAAGTGGAATTCGCCTCCCTCAGCCATGATCGGGGAACGGTGGTCTACGCCTCCAACCAGGACGACATCGACCGTCGTCACCTGTGGAATGTGACTCCGGCAGGCGGCCCACCCAAGCAGCTGACTTTCGGCAATGGAATCGAGTGGTCCCCGGCGATCACCGACGACGGCAAGGCCATCGCTTATTTCCAGGCAGATGCTCGTCAACCGGGCCAGCCCGCGATCCTAATTGACCGTGAGAACCGCAAACTAGCTCCCGAGAGTTTGCCATCGGATTTCCCGCAGCAGGCGCTGGTCGAGCCCCAGCAGGTGATTCTCCCGGCAGCCGACGGGCTGTCGATCCACGGCCAGCTCTTTTTGCCGCCGAACCTTCGCGCTGGCGAAAGGCGGCCTGCCATGATCTTTTTCCACGGCGGCTCCCGACGACAGATGGTGCTCGGCTGGCACTACATGCGCTACTACCACAACACTTACGCCTTCAATCAGTACCTCGCCAGTCTGGGTTACATTGTCCTCTCGGTGAACTACCGTAGCGGCATTGGATATGGAATGGAGTTTCGTGAAGCGATTAATTACGGCGCTGGCGGGGCCAGTGAGTTCAACGACGTGCTCGGCGCCGGGCTGTATTTGCGTGGCCGCTCGGATGTTGACCAGAAACACATCGGCTTGTGGGGCGGTTCCTACGGCGGCTACTTAACCGCGCTGGGTCTGGCCCGTGCTTCGGACCTCTTTGCGGCCGGCGTCGATATCCACGGCGTCTATGACTGGAACGCCGAGATTCGTAACTGGGTTCGCGACTATGAGCCGCAGAAGCGGGAAGACGCCGCTCGTCGCGCTCACCAGTCCTCGCCCATCGCCGACGTCAAAACCTGGCGTTCTCCCGTCCTTGTCATTCACGGCGACGATGACCGCAACGTTCCGTTCACAGAAACCGTTCACCTGGTGGAGGACCTTCGCAAACAGCGCGTCCATGTCGAGGAATTGATCTTCCCCGACGAGGTGCACGACTTCTTGACCCACGTCCGTTGGGTCCAAGCGATGAAGGCAGCGGACGACTTCCTAAACCGGCACCTGCACTGAGAACGGATTCCGACTGGCGCTTGTCCGGAGCGATGTCATCCTACAAGATAGTAAAAGCACTCCGTATTCCGGATCACGCACCTTGGAGCAGTCATGCCATCGAGACTGAAAGAACTCTTGCGTCAAGACAAACTCGCTCGTGTGTTTTGTTTGGGGCAGCTCTGTAGCCCAAAGTTCGTGGAATTATTGGCTCTGTACGGGGACTACGATGCGGTATGGTTCGACCAGGAGCATGGCAGTGTCTCCACCGAGCAGCTCGAGCACGGAACTCGCGCGGCACGAACGACCGGAATTGACACGTTCGTTCGCTTGGCGCCGACTGACTATGCGGCCGTGATGCGCCCACTCGAAGCTGGAGCCGGCGGCATTATGGCGGCGCAGGTTCGAAGCGCCCGGCAAACCGAAGAAATCGTCCAGTGGGCGAAATTCTATCCGCGTGGAATCCGCGGCATCAATAACACCGGCGTCGACGGGCAATATGGGAAGACTCCTCTCGGCGAATACATGCGCGACGCCAACGCCAACACTTTCGTTGCCATTCAGATTGAGAACCTGGACGCCGTCGAGGACGTGGAGAGAATCGCGGCAGTCAAGGATGTCGATCTGCTCTTTGTTGGCCCAGCCGATCTGAGCCAATCTATGGGTTTGCCGGGTGAATGGGACCATCCCCGACACTGGCAAGCCATCGAGCGTGTTGCCCAAGCAGCAAAGAGTAATGGCATACATTGGGGCACACTGCCGCTTAACGTTACGTATGCGCGGCGGTGCGTTGAACTTGGCTGCAACATGCTTTCGCTGGGCATCGACGTGTGGGTCATCCAGCGCGGCTTGAGAACGTTTCAAGCGGAATACGAAGAGTTTTTCGCAAAGAAGTAACTGTAGTTTGCGTGACGTGGTTCTTTTTTGGAACTGCCGCGCAGCTGCGCGAATTCACCTTTCTGCTCCCCTACTAACAGCTGCGAGCGGACCTAAGATGTTTAGGGTCGTGACACCAAAGTGTCAGCTGTACGGTTTCAAGAGGGAAAAGCCGTTTCCGGCCGAAGTCAAAGATGGACCACCGTTGCTCTTCGTGTCGCGATCAGCGCGGGGCTGGTGGCATGGGTGATTTGGCGGGTCTCTCCTCAAGACTTGATCCGGGTAGCACCCTTGTTGCCTTGGCAGCAGTTGGTATCTGCCACGGCGGCACTG
>Ga0306920_100009902_pt1 | contig 12749 bp, 14 predicted proteins | sample flu12Cox44000170_FD_204666 | JGI IMG/M metagenome (GOLD analysis project Ga0306920, IMG submission 204666) | Lab enrichment of tropical soil microbial communities from Luquillo Experimental Forest, Puerto Rico - flux4day.12C.oxic.44.000.170 (v2)... | ecosystem: Environmental > Terrestrial >...
TCGTGGTGCCCGGCCCGACGTGCAGCTACATGCTCAAGCAGGAGTACCCGTGGCTCGACGGCTCCGCCGACGCCAGGCTCGTCGCGGCCAACACGCGTGACATCTTCGAGTACCTCGCCCGGCTCCAGGCGGCGGGCGAGCTCGACACGAGCTTCACGAAGCCCGTCGGCCCGGTGACCTACCATATGCCCTGCCACCTGCGCGCGCAGAACATCGGCCACAAGTCGGCCGACGTGCTGCGGGCGATTCCGGGCGCCGCGGTCGACGTCGTCGAGAAGTGCTCGACGGTCGACGGCATGTGGGGATTCAAGAAGGAATACTACGAGCTGTCGATGAAGCTTGCCAAGCCGCTGTTCGACGCGGTGACGGCGGGGGCCCCCGTCACCGCCACCGACTGTCCGCTGGCCGCGCTCCAGATCGAGCACGGCACCGGCCGCAAGCCCAAGCACCCGATCGAGGTCCTGGCGGCGGCGTACGGGTTCGAGGAGTGACGTGGTCCTGAGAGGTGATGGCGTATGAAGCAGCTGGAGCAGTCCGAGATCCTGAATCTCGTCGAGTACGAGAAAGCCCGCGTCGAGCGCCGGCGCGAGATCGTCCGCCTCAAGCAGGCCCGCCGCGTGTCGGTCGGCCGCTACCTCACGTTCGTGTTCGAGAACCGCGCGACGGTGTGGTTCCAGATCCAGGAGATGGTGAGGGCCGAGCGGATCGTGGACGAGTCGAAGATCGCCGAGGAGATCGAGGTCTACAACGGGCTCTTGCCGCGGCCGGGCGAGCTGGCGGCGACCATGATGATCGAGATCGCGCAAGCCGCGGAGATCAAGCCGGTGCTCGATCGGCTGCTCGGCATCGACACGCGCGACTATGTGAAGATGACGGTCGGCTCCCACGTGATCGTCGGCGACTTCGAGAGCGGCCACTCGGACGAGGAGCGCGGCAAGCTGAGCGCCGTCCACTTCGTCCGCTTCGCGCTGCCGGTGGACGCGCGCGCGCGGTTCCGGACCAGCGAGGTCGCCCTAGTCGTCGAGCACCCGAACGAGCGCGCGCGCACCGTCCTCTCGGACGAGACCAAGCAGAGCCTCCTGGACGATCTCGTATGAGGAGCATCCCGCTGGCGCTGTTCGCGCTGGCCGCCGCGCTCGGCGGCTGCTCCGACAGTGGGCTGTCGCCGGCCGCCGAGCGCGGGCGCCAGGCCTATCTCGCCCAGTGCATCGCCTGCCACAACCCTGACCCGACGCAGCCGGGCGCGGTCGGCCCGCCGATCAAGGGCTCGTCGCGCGAGCTTCTCGAGGCGAAGGTGCTGAACGGGACCTATCCGGCGGGCTACACGCCGAAGCGCCCGACGAAGGTGATGGTGCCGATTCCGGCGGCGGCGCCGGAGATCGCGTCGCTGGCGGAATACCTGCGCTGACGCGCGGCGCCGGAGACGCGAAAGGCCCGGCGGAACGCCGCCGGGCCTTCGTGTCGAGCGTGACGCCGATCAGCCGAATATGATCTTGAGCGCGATCGCGAAGATCGCGGTCAATACGAAACCCGCCCACAACGTGCCGTTGACCGTCGCGAGCAGCTTCTTGCCGGCGTTCGCCTTGTCCGGGGTCGCCGGGCCGACGACCGCGTTGCCTTCCACGATGGCGAGGATGACCAGGAATACGATGAGCATCGTGATCTTCACGGGCCGGCCGATCGGCGTGAAGAACGCCCAGTGGCTGGCGGTGCCCATGAAGAACAGCATCGGGATCGACAGCAGGGTGTTCGTCCGGGACGCGACGCCGCCTCGGGCGCCGCGCGTCGCGGCGTCGGGGATCGCCTGGCCGCCTTCCTTCACGCGGGCCGCCGATGCCATCACGACCTGCTGCGCCGGCCAGATGATGAACCAGACGTTGAACCACATCACGCTGCCGATGATGCCGCCCATGAAGATCGCCCAGCCGTACGACACGTTGAAGAACGACTGGACGCCGCCGAGCTGGAACATCCGGTGGAGCAGGTAGAGCCAGCCGGTGATGAAGGTCAGCATCGCGCCCCACCGGAACCACCAGAGCGCGCGGCTGACGAGCCCACCCGCGATCATCCCGGTCCGTACCGGGGCCTCGGCGCCCGCGAAGAACGGGACTTGCACGAAGTTGAAGTAGTACAGCATCCCGATCCAGGTGATGCCGGCCAGGAAGTGAAACCACCGCAGTAGGAACAGCCAAGCATCCATTCTCGCCGCCTCCTCGTTGCGTGGTGGGCTACTGGCTACTCGTCTTCGTCATCCTCCTCGGAGTCCTCTGCATCATCGTCGTCGTCGAGGGTGTCGTCGTCCTCGTCGAGATCGTCGAGATCGTCGTCGTCCAGATCGTCGTCGTCGAGGTCGTCGTCGTCGAAGTCGTCGTCATCGTCGAAGTCGTCGTCGTCAGCCTCGCCGGCGCCGTCGGCGGGATCCTCGTCGTGGTCTTCGGCGTCGTCGTCGGCCGTATCGTTCTGACGCAATTCGACGTCATCGTGCCACGGGTGTTTCCGAAACGGCATGTGAAGACTCCTTCGGTAGTGTGTCCCGGCGGATTATAGCAAAACGTCTTCTTCGCCGATTTCCGCGGTAAAGTCCGTCCTGCGCTTGTCCTCGAGTAGCGGTGTGCCTCAGCGGCAGAGCAGGGGTCTCATAGGCTTTGCGGCAGCAGGGGCCGCCTCGAGATCCTTTAACAGTTCCCAGGCGCCTCGTCTGGCTCTTGCACGGAGCCGAACCTGACTGTACCACTTCGCATGAGTTTGGGCATGACGTCCGGCATGTCAGCCCGGGCCCTGAGCGGCGTGGCTCGGCCAGCTACCCCAGCACCCGTTCGATCAGAGGTCGTTTCCCGAATACGAAAGATTGAAGGACTTGTTGCAGAGCGGAAAGTCGGGGACGATGTTCTTCAGCACGGCATACTCCAGCGCGGGCCAGTTCCGGAAGGACGGATCGACGACCTTCACGCGGCCGAGGGTCGCGGGGCCGCCCGCCACCACCCAGTGCCAGACTGGTCCGCGCCACGCCTCGACGAGACCAAAAGCCTGGGCGCCCGCGGTGAGGGGCTGGAGCGGTGCCTTCGCCGGGCCTGCAGCATCCCGACGCGCCATTTCGCCAACAAGGCGCGCGGCCTCTCTCGTCTCGTCGAGGCGCACCATCGTGCGCGCCCAGACATCGCCTGCCTGGTAGACCGAGACGTTCACGCCGGTCTCGCGGTACGCCGCAAAGGGTTCATCGCGTCGCAGGTCAGCGTCGATCCCGCTCGCTCGCCCGGCCAGCCCGACCACCTGCATCTCCGCCGCCGTACGCTCGGTGAGGCGGCCGGTGCCCTGCAGCCGCTCCAGCACCGTCGTGTTGTCGAGACAGAGGCGTACCACCCCGGCGAACTCGGCTACCAGGTCGCCGATTCGCACCGCCGCCTCGGCCAACCGGGCTCTCACGATCGGTCCCGTCACGCCGCCCGGCACCACCGCCCCGCGGAGCAGGCGATGCCCGGTCAGCTGGTGGTTGAGCCGGAGGAGCTCCTCGCGAATCCGGAAGCAGTGCGCATGGCCGAAGCCGAATCCGGTGTCGTTGACGATCATGCCGACGTCGCCGACGTGGTTGTAGATGCGCTCCAGCTCCAGCAGGGCGACTCGCAGCCGGTTCGCCCGAACCGGCACGGTGCAGCCGGCGAGCGCTTCGACCGCCTGACAGTAGGCGAGAACGTGGCCGACGCTGGTGTCGCCGGAGATGCACTCGGCCAGCGCGGGCGCCCGGTCGAGGGCGATGCCCTCGAAGAGCTTCTCCGTGCCCTTGTGGACGAAGCCGAGCCGGGTCTCGAGGTTCACGATCGTCTCACCCTCGACGCTGAAGCGGAAGTGGCCGGGCTCGATGATCCCCGCGTGCACCGGGCCCACGGTGATCTCGAAGATGCCTTCGCCTTCGACGCGCCGGAAGGGAAACGGCTCGCCCGCGTCGACGAAGTCCGTCCGCGGGACGACGTCGCGGCGAAGCGGGTAGTACCCCTCCGGCCAGTATTGATGGAGCGCGAGGCGCCGGGGATCCGGGTGACCCTCCGGGACCAAGCCGAAGAGGTCGTGGATCTCGCGCTCGAAGCGGCTGGCCGCGAACGAGCGCGTGGCGAGCGACGGGAAACGGGCGACCGCCGCCGGGACCGCGACGAGTACCGTGACCGACGGCGCGAGCTGAGGTGGCGCGAAGACGTAGACGAGCGTGAAGTCGCCGCCGGTGGCGCGCGTGTCCGCGGCGGCGAGGAATTGGCACCGGACGCCCAGCGGCGCCAGACGGTCGGCGAGCGCCGGAATCTCCCAGGCGGGCAATCGGCACTGGATCCCGCCCGTGGTCGATGTCGCGACGCTCGCGGCACTGGTGCCGAGGACGCTGCGTCGCAACGAGTCGACCGTCATCGTCGTGGCCGGCATCTCAGGGCACCACGATCGCGACGATCCGGTCCAGGGTCGCCCCGAGACCTGGCGGCCACGCCAGCCCGGTGAGCAGCAGGAGCGCGAACGCGGCAGCCATCGGCAACGCCGGACGCCATGCCGAGGCCTCGGCGGTCGGCGCGGCCACCGGTGATCCGTACACGATGGCGTGCACGCCCCGGAGGAGACCCGCGAAGGCGACCACGAGGAGAGCGAGCGCAACACCCGCGACGATCCAGAACCCTTGCGCGAAGCCGGCGCCGAAGATCATCACCTCGCTCACGAACAGCCCGAACGGCGGCAGGCCGACGAGTGCGAGCATCGCCGCCAGGAACGCCGCGCCGGTCCGCGGCATGCCGTGCAGCACGCCGCGGACGGCGGCGATCTCCGCCGAGCCGTACGCGGAGCGGATGCGCCCGGTCAGCAAGAAACCGATCGACTTGGCGAGCGCGTGATTGGCGATGTGAAGGAGCGCGCCGGAAGTGCCGAGTGTGCCGCCGAAGCCGAGGCCGAGGCACACCAGTCCGATGTGCTCGACGCTCGAGTAGGCGAGCATGCGCTTGTAGTTGGGCGACGTCCAGAGGAATGCCGCGGCCACCGCGACGGACAATACGCCGAGCGTCAGCATGATGCCCCTGGCGAATCCGGCCCCGGCGGCGGCATCCACGGCGGGCTTGAATCGCAGGATGGCGTAGACGCCGACGCTCAGCAGCACGCCCGACATGAGCGCGCTCACCGGTGCGGGCGCCTCGCTGTGCGCGTCGGGCAGCCACGTGTGCATCGGCGCGAGGCCGGCCTTCGTACCGTAGCCGACGACCAGGAACACGAAGGCGAGCTCGATGATCCTGGGCGAGAGCCCGGGTGCCAGGCGCACGAGCGTCGTCCAGCGCAGGGCGTGCACCTCGTCGCCGAACTGCTGGATGCCCGCGAAGTACACGAGGACCGTCCCCAGGAACGCGATCGCGATACCGACCGAGCAGATCAGCAGGTACTTGTAGGACGCCTCGAGCGAGGCGCGCGTGCGCTCGAAGTTGACGAGAAACACCGACGCGAGGGTCGTGCCCTCGACCGCCACCCACATGAGCCCGACGTCGTCGGTCGAGACGGCCAGCAGCATGGTGAACACGAACAGGTGGAAGAGCGAATAGAAGCGGGCCGACGTCGCCTGCGCAACGTAGCGCGGCGCCTCCGACGCGGCGAGCGCCGCGACGATACCGATGAGGGCGATCATCCACGCCGAGAGTGCGTCGGCGCGGAGGAATCCGTCGAACGCCACCAGCGGCTCTCCGCGATTGACCGTGATCGTGACGGCGAGGGTGCCGGCCAAGGTGAGGGTCGCGGTCACGGCGTGAAGCGCCGTCGCCCGGCGGCCGATGGCGCGCGACGCGAGCGCCGCGCCGAGGAGCGGGATGGCGAGGACCGTGACCAGCATCATCCGCGAAGCTCCCGCAGATGGTCGACATCGATCGAGTCGTGCTCGCGGCGCACCTGCACGACCACGGCTTCCATGATGAGAACGATCACCAGCACGTCGAGAAACACGCCGGCCTCGACGATGCCGGGCAGACCGTAGGTCGCCAGGATGGCCAATCCAAAGATGCCGTTCTCGAAGACCAGAAATCCGAGGATGTGGCCCAGTGCATCGCGGCCGGTGACGCAGAGCGCGAGGCCGATCAGTGCCATCGCGAAGGCCAGGGGGATCGCGCTCTCGGTCGGCAGCTCCATGGCCGAGGTGACCGGCAGCATGATGACGTAGGCCACGACGACGAGCGTGCCGGCCACCAGGAGCGTGATGCCGGAGGACCGGCCGGGTGCGATCGGTCGCACCGGAGCTCCCGACCCGATCCGGGCGAGCACCCGTGGAATCACCCACGCCTTGACGACGACGACGGCCGCGGCCACCAGCACGAGGCCGCGGCGCTGCGCCAGCACGCCGACGGTGCCGGCGAGCGCCGCCAGCAGCAGCGATTGAGCGGCGAAGAGCCGCAGTCGCGCCGGCCAGCTCTGGCGCCAGACGATCAGCAGGGTGATCACGAGTCCGAGAAACGCCAGGAGATTCGAGGCCGTGGTCATCGAACGACGAAGACGGCCATGAGCGAGAGAAAGGCGAGCGCGAAGGATCCCGCCAGTAGCTCGGGCACCCGGAACAGTCGGAGCTTCGCCACGGCCGTCTCGAGCAACGCGACGGCCGTCGTGAGCACGGCGAGCTTGGCGGCCAGGGCCAGAACGCCCATGAGCGCCGTCGTCGGCCCGGTGGGCTCCGCCAAGCCCAACGGCACGAAGAGGTTGGCCAGCAGCGTCATGAACACGAACAGCTTCATCGCCGACGCCCACTCGACGAGCGCCAGATAGCGGCCCGAGTACTCCAGGACCATCGCCTCATGGATCATGGTGAGCTCGAGGTGGGTCGCGGGATTGTCGACCGGCAACCGCCCGGTCTCCGCGAGCATGACGATGAACAACGCGGCGAACGCGAGCAGGTGCGCCGGGTTGGCGGCCAGCCACGGCTCGCCGCCAAAGCGCTCGACGATGCGCCCCAGGTCGATCGAATTGGCGCGTAGCGCGAGCGCGAACACCGCGACAATGACCGTCGGTTCGGCGAGCGCGGCGATCGCGACTTCACGACTCGACCCCATGCCGCCGAACGCGCTGCCGGCGTCCAGGCCGGCCAGCGCGAGAAAGAACGTCCCGAGCATGAAGAGATACACCAGCAGGATGATGTTGCCCGCGAACGCGAGCGGCGGGCGTACCGTCATCACCGGTACGATCAGCGCGGTCGTCAGCAAGGTGGCGACGAGCGCATACGGCGTCGCGCGGAACACCCAGGACGTCGTCGTGGAGACGACCGCTTCCTTGGCGAGCAGCTTGCGCAAATCGGCATAGGGCTGCCACGGGCTCGGGCCCCGACGGCCGACCAGGCGCGCCTTGAGCGTTCGAAGCGTGCCCACCAGCAGCGGCGCTCCCAATCCGACGATCGCGATCTGCAAAACCGCAACCGCGATGCCGATGCTCACGCGAGCACCAGCATCAGCAGCAGGGCGGCGAGGATGTACGCCAGATACTGATTGGCGCTTCCGGATTGCAGCGCACCGGCGGCGCGGGCCCCGGCGTGCAAGAGTCGAAGCGCCGGTCGATACAGCCAGTCCTCGAAGATCGATCGGGTGGGGTTCTCATATTCGATGCGCTCGACGAAGAAACGCGATTCCGGATGGAACTCGATGTCGAGCCGTTTCGTGGGGCGGTAGAAGAAGTCGAACACGCGCTTGAACGGGTTCGCGAACGCGGTGGCGGTGTACTCCATCCGCGGCGTTTGCACGATACGACCGCAGCCCCACGTCTCGTAGGCCCGCGTCCGGCGCGAGGCACCGACGAGCCGGAGCGCCACGAGTGGAGCGAAGAACAGCCCGGCGAGGACGACACCGATCGCCGCCGTCGAAACACTCGCGAATTGGCCCGATACGCGGACCGTCAACCAGTCTCCACCGATGGCGTCGGGCGCCGTCCGCAGGACGGCGGAGGCGACGGACCCGAAGGCCGGAATGACGAGCGTCGGTCCCACGCCGAGGACCACGCAGGCCGTCGCGAGCGTCACCATCGCCACTCGTATCGGACGGCTCGCCTCATGGGCGTGAGCGGCGGCGTCGCTGCGCGGGAGAGCCAGGAACGTGATACCGAACGCCTTGACGAAGCACGCCATCGCCAGCCCGCCGGTCAGCGCGAGGCTCGCGATGCCGAGCGTAAACACGAGATTCTGCCCGATGGCCTCGAGACGCATGTTCTGGAACAGGGCCAGGAACGTGAGCCACTCGCTCACGAAGCCATTGAGCGGTGGCAGCGCGGCGATGGCCGCCGAGCCGACGAGGAAGCAGGCCGCGGTCCACGGCATGCGCTTGATCAGGCCGCCCATCGCTTCCATGTTCCTGGTGCCGGTCGCGTGGACGACGGCGCCGGCGCCGAGAAAGAGCAATGCCTTGAACATCGCGTGGTTGACCGTGTGATAGAGCGCCGCGATCAACCCGAGCACGGCCAGCGCGTCGAAGCCGGCAACCCGGTAGAGAGCGGCGCTGCCGATGCCGAGCAGAATGATTCCAACGTTCTCGATACTGTGGAACGCGAGCAGTCGCTTGAGGTCGTGCTCGACGAGCGCGTAGAGCACGCCAATCAATGACGAGGCGGCACCCGCGATGAGCAGCGCCGCGCCCCACCAGGGCGGCCCGATGCCGAGCCAGTCGAGGCTCACGCGCAGCAGACCGTAGATGCCCAGCTTGATCATCACGCCCGACATGAGTGCCGAGACGTGGCTCGGCGCCGCCGGATGCGCGAGCGGAAGCCAGACGTGCAACGGGACGACGCCGGCCTTGCCCGCGAAGCCAAGCGCCAGGAGAAGGAAGGCCGCGTTCCGCGTTGTCGAGGTCAGCGTGGGCGCCGCGGCCCGCCAGTCCTCGAAATGCGGGCTTCCGACGTCGGCTCCGAGCAGGAGCATGCCCGCGAGCAAGCAGGCGAGGCCGGCGTGGGTCATGACGGCGTAGACCCACGCGGCGCTGACGGATTCCTTTGACTGCCGGTCGTGGAGCACCAGGAAGTACGACGCCAACGACATCAGCTCCCACGCGATCAAGAAGGTCATCGTGTTCGCAGCGACCGGGACGACGCACATCGACGTCACGAACACCGCGTACGCGAACCGACCGCGCCGGGCCCCGGCCGCGTCGCCGAACGCATAGATGGACGCGGGTATCGCGGCGAAGCCAATCAACGCGAGAAAGAGTCCTCCGAGAGGATCGAGCGTCAGCGCGAGACCACCCAGCGGTAGGACCGATGGCAACCGCAACGCGGCGCCGCCGCCGGTCATGCCGTGACCGCCGAGGCCGACAGCGGCGACGCCCAGCAGCACGACCACTCCGTAGACGAGGCGGGTCATCGCGGGCGGCGGCCCAACGCTTCGAGGAGACCGGCCAACAGCGCCGCCGGCGAAGGCGGGCACCCGGGTATCACCGCATCGACCGGCACCACGTCGGCGACTCCACCCACCACCGCGTACGATCCTCGAAAGAGGCCACCGTCGAGGCCGCAGGCGCCGACGGCCACCACGAGCTTCGGGTCCGGTGTCGCCTGCCACGTACGTCGCAGCGCCTCGGCCATGTTGCGGGTCACCGGGCCGGTCACCAGGAGGCAGTCGGCGTGGCGCGGCGAGGCGACGAAGTGCAGTCCGAACCGCTCGAGATCGTAGTGTGGGCCGATCAGGCCGGTGATTTCGAGCTCGCAGCCGTTGCAGGAGCCGGCGTCGACCTGCCGGATCGCGAGCGACCGGCCGAACCGTCGCACGATCTCCGAGGCCAACCGGTCGCCGATGCGCTGGATCTCACCGACCGGAGCGCACGCTTCGGTGACGATGCCCGTTCGGACGGCAGTCCGGAGCTGGCGAAGCACGTCAGCGCCGAGCCGGGCGGCGCGCCTCCTGACGAAGCGCGCGAAGCATGGTCTGGGTGCCCGTGAGCTGGTTGTTGAAGATCCGTCGAGCGACGTCGAGCAGATCACCGACGAGCGGGTCGCGGACCTGGTACCGCACCGTCGTGCCCTCCTTGCGGGCGGTCACGATGTTCTTGGCGCGCAAGACCGCGAGCTGCTGCGAGACGGCGGATTGATCGAGCCCCAGGTGTGTCTGAAGCTCCTGGACGCTCCGCTCGCCAGCGCGCAGGATCTCGAGGATTCGGATTCGGATCGGGTGGGCCAGCGCCTTGAAGAACTCGGCCTTGAACGCCTGGAGGCTGGTCGAGCTGGTCGACGTCACACGATCAATATATCAAAATATTTCTATATATTAGTGCTTCGAAATAACTCAGGCGACGAGACGACCAGAACGCGAACGCGCGACCTCACTGGCCGCTCTGACGAACGCCTGGACGAAGGGCATCTCGCGTTCGCGATGCCACGCGATGACAGTCTCCACCGCGGGGCCGGCGGGTTTCAGACGCCGATACGTGACGCCCGGGCGCCTGAGCACCTGCAGTGACGCGGGCACCAATGAAACGCCGAGGCCGGCCGCGATGACCGCCAGCACGGTTTGCGGATGCTCCACTTCATACTTGACTCTGAGCGTGACCCCCGCATCACGACAGGCCCGGCTCACGACCGACTGGTAGGCGGGCGCCCGGCGGTGGGAGAAGAGCACGTAGGGCTCATCGGCGAGGGCTTCCCAGGGTACTCGCTGATAGCTCGCGAAGCGGTGCCTTCGGGGAAACGCCAGAACCAAGCTCTCGGACAGCAGACGCTCACTCAGCAGCACATCGCTCAGAATCGGCGGTCGAAGGATCCCGACATGGATGGTCCCGTCCTCGAGCGCGGCGATCTGCTCGGGGGCCGTGAGATCGCGCAGCTCGACGTCGACGCCGGGGTGTCGCCGGGCAAAGAGTCGGATAATTTGGGCGCCGTTGAGGAAGTCGGCCCACAGCGCGCAGCCCACGACGAGCTGCCCGATCTCACCACGAGTCGCCCGTCGCACGGTTCCGGCGGCCTGCTCGGCCTGCGCGACCACGGCTCGGGCTTCGGTGAGGAACATTCGGCCGGCATTCGTCAGCTCGACGTGACGTGTTGTTCGGTGGAAGAGGGGTGTCTGCAACTCGGTCTCCAGACGCCGAATCTGTTGGCTCAGCGGCGGCTGAGATATGTGGAGCTTCGCCGCGGCCCGCCCGAAGTGGAGCTCCTCGGCGACCGCGAGGAAGTACCGCAAATGACGCAACTCCATGATGGGCAGACTCATACCACCGACCTCTGAATCGTGCAGGAAAAATGTATTGGACTGTGGACCTCGCGGATCGCATCGTCGCCTCGACACCGCGAGCACGCGGCACAGCGCGTTCCTGTCAGCCACCAGATCGGCGACGAGCAGTGCCCTGGGTCGGGCTCCCGGTCGGTGGTGTCGAAGGAGGACACTATGGCGGCCTCCACTGGTTCCGGGCGGACGATACTCACCGTGGTCATCCTGGCGACGATCGCCGTCGCCGTCGTCGTGGTGGCGAGATATGTGAGCAGGCGTCGAAAGCGAGTGGCCGACGCGGTGATCCTCCAGTCGCAGCTGTTCGATGCGCTCTCGCGCGAGGCTCAACTACGTGGACTGCACATCACGCCGAGAGCGCGCGTTTCGGGCTGGCGCCGGTCGCAGGTCACGATCGAGGTCGCGGGCGAGGTGCCGACGCCCGAGCTGCGAGGCGCCGTGATGCAGATCGCTTCGGCGGAGACAAAACGACTTCAGCCGGATGCGATTCCCGAGGATCACCTCTTCATCGTTCCGCCGACGCCTCGGGGCTGAGATCGCCGTTGGGGGAAGCACACGATGGGACCACCGTAGGTCTCTGGCACCTGGTTGGCTTCAAGCTTCGGCTCGTTTCGGCCACGGGGGTGCCCAGCGAGGACCAGCTTCGTGATCTGCCTCCCCGAGCAGGCGCCGAAGACGAAGTGAATCCGCGCGGAGGGTAAGTGACTATGCGATCCGCCGATCTACTCGTCGCGTGCTCTCTGCTCGCCTCCGCTTCGACGGCCTCCGCCGACTGCTCCTGGAGTGTCAGGTGGCCAAAGGACGAGCGGATATGGGCTGTCCCATGGGGCTCGGTGCCACACGGCAGCTTTGGCACGAAGGCTGAGTGCGAGAGGGCCATCGAGAGAATGCTTCAAGAGGCGATCCGGGGCCAAGCCCTACTCATCGAGGTGCCGGCGTGCGTATGCGCCCCGGGCCGCGATGACATGGCGCGGCTCTCTCGATGGCCTGGCGCTGCGTGCGCCCACAGCCCCACGCATCTTGAGTGATGGTCGGATCACGAGTCGCCAGGATTCTGGTGGTCGACGACAATCCTGATTTGGTCAACATCCTGACGACCTCGCTGCGCGAGGAGGGATACGGAGTCCTGGGCGCGCTGACGAGCGACGAGGGCCTGAGACTCGCGATCCTCTCGCGCCCCGAGCTCGTGCTGCTCGACATCATGCTACCGGGAATGAACGGCGTTGACATGCTGAAGCGTATTCGCTCGCTCAATCCGAGCGCCAGGGTCATCATGCTCAGCGGCAACACCGATCCGCTCCTCGCCAGGGAAGCCCTCGAGCTCGGCGCGCTGGCCTACGTCGACAAGCCGTTCAACTGCGACTACCTCAAGCGAGTGATCGCCATGGCATTGCGGCCCGAGAGCACGTCGTCTGGTGACGCCACCGGATGACATCGTCTCGCGGCCTGGTGCTCTTGGCCGGGTATCTCCTGTCCGACTGGCAGCTCTCACGACCTACCCCGCCCGCATAACGCGCCCCCTGAGCTCGTGCTTCCAGCTGCTCTCCGCCCGCCCGACCGCCGTCGT
>Ga0306920_100009903_pt1 | contig 12749 bp, 13 predicted proteins | sample flu12Cox44000170_FD_204666 | JGI IMG/M metagenome (GOLD analysis project Ga0306920, IMG submission 204666) | Lab enrichment of tropical soil microbial communities from Luquillo Experimental Forest, Puerto Rico - flux4day.12C.oxic.44.000.170 (v2)... | ecosystem: Environmental > Terrestrial >...
TGCGCGCGATCATCCGCGAGCCGCAACACCCCTATACCAAGGGCCTGCTTGCCTCGACCGTGCACGGGGCCATGCGTGGCCGGCGCCTCGAGGCGATACCGGGTGCGCCGCCCAATCTCGCCGCCCTGCCTCCCGGCTGCGCCTTCGCGGCGCGATGCCGGTATGTCCAACCTGCTTGCACGACCGCCGTGCCGCCCGAAGTGTGGCTCGGCCATGAACACATGGTGCGCTGCATCAGGGTGACAGCACGAGAGCGCCCCATTCCATAACCTGTCATTCCGAGAATCGGTTATAAGCGCCGCCAAACGACTCATGGCCGTTTGGATTGCGATGGCAACTCTTTCGGCTAGAGTGAGATCTAATTGGAGTCGTTCATCGATGCCTGGCGGCACTCACCGCGGCACTGCGACACCCCGCTGGGATTGGAGCGGGGTAGACCAAGTCCGCGTGCCGGACATCTGCGGTGAGTTGCTGAAGAAAATTTACGAGATGCTTCCCGTTAAGCGCTCGTCTCCTCAGCAACTCGCGTCCGAAATCTCGGCACTCGGAGCAAGATATCACCGATATCTGCGCCAAGACGAGTTTGGCCCGACGCGCGCCCAATGTATGGCTGCGCTGCGAGAGACGCAGACTCGGGTCGGGCTCCTTGACTCGCTGATCGGCGATCTACCGCAGCATCTCGCGCTGGAACTGACCTATGGATCTGCGGAGCCGGACCAATCTCTGTCTTTTCGGGTATTGCGCAGCTGGTCTATTCTGCGTGGCTTGACTCTCGAGCAGATCGACGAAGCCGCGAGCACCGAGCTGGGATTGCGATCCTCGCTTCATACAGCAGATGACCTAGGCATGTTGCAGGAAATCTGCGCACGGGCTGCTACTGCTATGGAAGCGGTGAGCCGGCTCGACACCGACTCGGTAGGTGAACTGTTTGATGATGCCGTCAGCACGGGATTGCTGATTGTAAAGGATGAGTTTTCCGTCATCGATGCACCGCTATTTGCATTGAAGGCTCAGGTCGGCCTGACATTGGATCGCCTTACAAAACGGAAAGGGCCGGAACGACAGGTTTCCTTGTCCTTGCTCGTGTGGGAGGCTTGCGAGCTTTGGACTCGTGAGACGGGGGAGCCCGTGACCAACAGTGCTTTTCGGAACGCCCGTTATACTGGCGCCCCAGAGTCGCTGGCCGGAAAGTTTGTGGTGGCCGTCGTCGAGGCGTTGCAGCCTTCCAAATCTTGGGTCGCAGACCGCCTGCCTCCGGATGCAGCCATACGTGCGCGGAAATTCGCTGCTTCGCCAGCGGCCCGAGCTCGGATGGTTCATTTTGCCATGCGAGACTATGTGGCCCATCACCGGCGCCCCGGTACCCGGCGCGGACGTCCAAGTGCGGCGCAGTAACTTTGTAAATTCGGTCCGGTCCGCGCGGGTGTACGTGCGGAGCCATGAAGCACCGCCAAGATCCCGCGGCCGGGCGCGGCAGCCGCCGGCTGTTCAAGCACAAGCAAATCACTTTCGCAGTTTCGCTGCCCCAACCGGAACTGCGAAATCTTCAGACACTCAAACCTTATCAACACAACGCGCGCACGCATTCCAAGCGCCAGATCGAGCAGATTGCTCGATCGATCGAACGCTTCGGATTTCTCAATCCGGTCTTGATCGACGCATCCGGCGCGATCATCGCCGGTCATGGACGCGTGGAGGCCGCAAGGCGATTGGGTCTCAGCCGCGTTCCCACGTTGCGGATCGAGCATCTCAGCGACGCAGAGAAGCGCGCATACATCTTGGCCGACAACAAGCTCGCGGAGAAAGCGGGTTGGGACCGCGAGATCCTGGCGATCGAGTTGCAAGCTCTCGTCGACATGAACTTCGAGATTGAAGTCACCGGCTTTGAAATGGCCGAGGTCGATTTCATCCTCGATGAAGCAACCGAGATCAAACAGGCTCCCCTGCTGCCAGAAGACAGCATCCCAGAACTGTCCGCCGAGCCGCCCGTCACAAAGCATGGAGACCTCTGGTTGCTCGGTGCTCACCGGCTTCATTGCGGCGATGCACGGGATGAAAGCGCATACGACGCGCTCATGAAGGGTGCGAAGGCGGATTTCGTATTCACGGATCCGCCCTACAACGTGCCGATCGATGGGCACGTCAGCGGCCTCGGACGCATCAGGCACCGAGAATTCGCCATGGCTTCCGGCGAGATGAGCCAGGCGGAATACACCACATTTTTGGAGAAAGTATTTCGCCTGCTGTGCGCGCATACTGAGAATGGATCAATCCACGATATCTGCATCGACTGGCGGCACGTCTTCGAAATGCTGGTGGCCGGCCGCGCGGTCTATCACGAGCTCAAAAACATTTGCGTGTGGAACAAGGGCAACGCCGGGATGGGATCGTTCTACCGATCCCAGCATGAGCTGGTCTTGATTTGGAAAAACGGCACACAGCCACACATCAATAACTTCGAGCTCGGCCAATATGGGCGATCGAGAACGAATATCTGGAATTATGCAGGCGTGAATTCATTCAAGCGTGAGCGAGCAGTCGAGCTCGCCATGCACCCGACGGTCAAGCCCGTCGCCCTCGTGTCCGATGCCATCAGGGACTGCTCGCGCCGCGGTGGTCTTGTCCTCGATCCCTTCGCCGGCAGCGGGACCGTGGTGATTGCGGCCGAGCGCACGGGACGCAAGGCGCGCGTCATCGAAATCGACCCGGCCTATTGCGATCTCATCGTCAACCGCTGGCAAGACTACACGGGCAAGCGAGCAACCCACGGCCGCAGCGGTGCCGAATTCGACGACCTTGAGAGCCAAATTCGGGCACAGAAAGGTGACTCAAATGCGAAGAACAAGCGGCGCCAGAAGCCGGCGTGAGACCGCGAGCGACGGTGGGCATGGGTTGACCGATCAACGTAGCTCCACCACCGGCTCGGCGGGCGGGCCGGTTGGCTACGCCCGCCCACCGATTGCCTCGCGCTTTAAGCCTGGCAAATCCGGAAACCCGCACGGACGTCCGCGGAACAGCCACAACCTGAAGACCATCATCCAAAGCGCCCTCACCGCCCCCGTGGTCCTGCGCGAAGGCGCGCGAAAGCGGTCGATCAGCAAGCTCGAGGGGATCGTGCTGAAGCAGGTCGAGAGTGCCCTGAAGGGCAACGAGAAGGCGGCGCTCGCGACCCTCAAGATGGCGGCGCAGGTCGGCCTGTTGGAGGCGCCCGAGGGCGCCGGGGAGACGCCCACTCTGAGCGCTAGCGAGCAAGAGATGGTCAATGAGCTCCTATTGCAACGTCCAAAGAGGCGGCGTTCGAAATCGCGCCGATAGCCCCATGCCCAAAGTACTAAGCCTGAGTCCTGCGATCCGTCGTGCGGTCGCCGACGAACTGCTGCGGCGCGAGCTCGTAGCCTTTGTCCGCAGGACGTTTGAGACCGTGGTGCCGGGTGAAGAGCTTCATCTCAATTGGCACATTCGCGCCATGGCTCACGTTCTCGAGCGGGTCCGGCGGGGCAAGATCAAACGCCTAATCATCACCGTGCCTCCTCGTCACCTCAAATCGATTACGGCATCGGTCGCATTCCCTGCTTTTGTGCTGGGGCACGATCCGACCAAGAAGTTCGTCTGCTTGAGTTATTCAGGCGATCTCGCCGTGAAGCACGCGGCCGACTTCAGGGCGGTCGTCAATGCGTCGTGGTATCGCCGCATTTTTCCAGCGATGCGGATCTCGTCAGAGAAAAATACCGAGTTTGAGACGGTTACCACCCGACGGGGAGGTCGGCTCGCAACGTCCGTCGGCGGCACGCTCACCGGTCGGGGAGGCAATATCTTCATTCTTGACGATCCGATGAATCCGAAACAGGCCATGTCGGAATCGTCACGCAAATCGGCTGTTCAATGGTTCCAAAATACGCTGCTCTCTCGCCTCAACCTCAAGGGCGAAGACGTCATTATTGTCGTGATGCAGCGGCTCCATGTGGATGATCTCGTCGGCGTTCTGCTCGAGCAAGGAGGCTGGCATCATCTCAACCTCCCCGCGATCGCGGACGGGCCCGAAGTCATCCCGATCGGGCACAGAAAGGTTCATCGTCGCGAGGTTGACGACGTCCTTGATCCCGTTCGCGAGCCTCGCTCCGTTCTGGCGGAGCTGAAGGCACGAATGGGACTGATGGATTTCACGGCTCAGTACCTGCAGCGGCCCATTCCAGCCGAAGGAAACCTGATCAAGCGCGAATGGCTGAAGACTTATCGGACACCTCCGCAACCGCAGCCTGGCGACATCTTCGTCGTCAGTTGGGACACCGCCATGCCCGCAAGCGAGATCGCGGATTATTCCGTTGGAACGGTGTGGCACGTTCAGGGTGACAACTGTTATCTGCTGAACTTGATCCGCAATCGCTTTGATTTTCCCGATCTCAAGCGAGCGGTGATGAAGCAAAAGGAACAATGGCCGAGCGCGCAAATCCTGATTGAAGACAAAGGATCCGGCACCAGCCTCATTCAGGAGTTGCGTCACCAGCAGATCGCTGTGATTGCAATCAATTGCAAGGATGACAAAGTCACCCGGCTTTACTCGACCCAACCACGATTCGAGAGTGGATCGGTGCATTTTCCTGAGCAAGCGCCTTGGCTCGAGGATTTAATTACCGAGCTCCTTGCGTTCCCGCATGGGCGTCACGACGACCAAGTCGACTCGGTTGCGCAGGCTCTGGCCTGGCTCGATCAACGAAAGCGGAGTTCGGAAACCGTGCCGATCGTCGCTCCCTTCATAGGCCGCGTGCGCAATCCATATCGGGAAGCCTTTCCGGATTATCGAGATCTCTGGTGGAAGCCATGACCGACGACGACGAAGACCGACGGCCCTTACGCGATCCGAACAAGAACATGTTAAGCGACCGTCGGCTAGCAATCGACCTAGTGCGGGAAATCGAGGAGCTTATTGAGGAGGAGCGCGGAGGGCTTGAAGCACTGCACATGTATGGCGCCGCGCGCGGCGAAGTTCACATGATGCAACGCTATCTCGACTCTGGCGACCTAGTCGAAGCGTACAAGTGCGGTTACGTGATCGCGATGTACATTGCCAAGCGAGTGCGCGTGAGCAGGCCGAAAAGCTGATTCCATGCCCTTCTCAAATCTGTCCGGGCTAAGCTTCATTGCCGAGCATAACCTCGACTCTGGCGCGTCAGACCCCCATTTATGGGGCATGTTGTGGCGTGACTTGCCATGGACGAATACACCAAGCAATTGATCGAGGATGCCGCGCCACCTATCACGTCGTCGCAGGCAGAGACAGCCGCATTCAGCGCGGCGCGGTCTTGTGGGGCTTGTTTCAGCTCCGTGCCGGCGTGTGCGTAACGGCCAGCTGGCTACGCAGCCCAGAGGAGCGGTACTTTACGTGGCGCGGATGCGGGGCTTTGGTGGGAAGGCAGGTTCGCTCTACTCACCGTCGATGGCCGAGCGGCAAGCCGAGGCTGCGTGCCTTTTGCCGGAGTGCTCCCGCTGTGCGTTTCATGGCTCTTACAATCTTCTTGACTGGCGACTTGCTTCGAGAGTGCGCCCTCAGCTCTCGGACGTCCTCCTTTGACCAGGGTCGGCGTTTAGTGCGCCGCGCTCGTTTGGTTGCCATCAATCCCTCCCGTCGACGGTGCGCTAGGCATCTTGGGGTCACTGAATGAGCTTGACCCGACCCCAAATCGGTGGCGCAGGGAGATCGCCTATCGGGCCGCCTGGCGCCAGGTCTTGCATTTACGCCGGGGCCACCAACCGAGGCGGCATAAGGTAGCCGGGGGAGCGACCCCCGGCTCCTAGGCCTAACAGCGGGCTGACTACTTGACCGCACATTTGGGGAGCGACCCCGTGCATCAAGGATCGTTCAAGCCCTAGGGTTAGACCAACCCTCCACTTGATGAGCATTTTAAAACGGACCGCGACATTCAGCCAGTCGGCAAACGGAGAGAGATCTTTATTTCGCGGCGTTGCCCGGCTCGACCAAGATCATCCCAGAGCAGATCGCGCAGGCAATCGGGCGCCGGGGGCGGCAGGAGCAGACGAAATAGCGCCCAGCTCGAAATAGGCCGCAGCGCGCTTTCATCCTCAACAGGGCCGACGCAGCCGGCTCATCGGTTAGGACGCGACTGCGCCGTGAGGGGCGTATCACCTCGTTCCACTCGACCTTGCTGCACCAGGGCATGATCATCGTCGGCCTGCCCTATGCCTTCCCGGGACTGACCAATATGAACGAGATCACCGGCGGCTCGCCTTACGGCGCCAGCACCCTGGCCAAGAGCGACGGCTCGCGCCAGCCGAGCGCCAACGAACTCGACGGCGCCCGCTATCAGGGCAAGCACGTCGCGCAGATTGCGGCGAAGCTTGGGTGCGAGAGATGAACCGCATAGACGTGTCAGAAGCCGCAGATGCTCTGATTCGCGCCGCCGCGCCGGAACATGTGGACGAACTGTCCGAATTGTGGGGCACGGGGCCGGATCGCGTTCACCTCGTCGATAAAGGTGCCTTCGACATCAAGGAAATGTTCGGCCTCATCCAAGTGACGGAAATCACGCTGCGGCAAATCTGGCTGCTCAGCTTCGCGGCATGGCGCGCGATCCAGGCCTATGGCGGACTCTTCTGGTATCTGAACCTGGCGCGCCAGCCCTTTGAGCGCGCGATTGCCGCCCTACACGGCCAGGCGGAAGCCGACGCCGGGCTCGAAGGACGCCGAATTTCGATCTGCTGGTGGCTGACGCGTGTGCCAAAGTATATGGTGCAACGGGGCACCTATCGATAGTGACGCTCGATGCTCCAGATCTCGCAGCTGAGCTCATAACGATGAGCGCTGGCCAATCGAATTCAAGCTAATACCATGCGGACGGGAATCTCTACCTCGCGAAATGCGCGATACATGCCCGTATCAGACTCCTCGCAAGCGCCTTGTCAGTGTCCTCATACTTAAGTTGACGTAGCGCATACGCATACGCCACCGCGACCACCTCGTCCGGGCGAAGCTGCCTCTGCGAGCGCCCAGGCGCGGCACGCCGCGATAAATTGGGCGAATGCGCATCCCTCCGTGTAGCGTTCCGCAGTTACCCATTGACCTATGCCCCCCTCGGTGGGCCAGCCGGGAGGTAGGAGTGTGTGCTGGTAATGAAAGATCGTGCTCAACTCCAACGTCACGGGGTCCATCGATGCGACTGAGGGGCCGACATCGCCAAAGTCAATCAGCATTGCCTGGTTTCTCTGGTCGAACACGATATTCGCGCAGTGCAGATCTCCATGTTGCACGCAATGTGCGGCGTTCACCACGCGTGACTCGATGTCTGCAATTTCGATTCCATCGAGCTCTGACGTCACTTCGGGCAACGCCGTATCCCCGATGAGCTGTCTGCGGATTTGCGCCGGCTATCGGACCGCTCCCTGTCTAGTCTACTGCGCCTTGATGTTTGCTGCTCTGATCACCTTGCCCACTTTTCGGTTTCGTCGGCGATGAGCTTACCGAAGTCGGCGGACGACTGGACGAGCGCCGTGGCTCCCAGGTCGGTCAGGCGCGTCTTGATGTTGGGATCCGCAAGTCCCGCATTGATATCCCTGTTCAGCTTGTCGATGATCTCGGTAGATGTATTTCTGGGTACGGCAACGCCGTTCCAAGTGCTCGCCTCATAGCCAAGCAGAAATTTGTTGACCGGCGGGAGGTCCGGCAGTGCCTCTGAGGGCATGGACTCCAATCCCTCTCGGGCTGCCGATCGGTCAGCGTTGTAGATGCACCCGCAAGCGTCGCGCCCGCTCCTAAAAAGCCCGCTCACCGCCTTCAAGGATGTCGCAGACTGCCTGGCGGATATATGCGTTCTCCAACCCTCCAGAAAGATAGCTGATCGGGGGCAACTGTCCGGGCGCGTGCGGCCCCGCCCGCGCGACGATGACTTGATCCGCATCTGTGTTCACAACGAGGTTCGCGTTGTGGGTGATCATGATCACTTGGCGCTTGCTCTTGGCCTCGAGGAACAGCGCGACGAGCTCGTCGAAGATGGATTTGGGATCGAGATTCTCTTCGGGTTGATCGATGATTAGCGGCCGGTCATCGGCATCATCGAGCGCGAGATACAGCAAGAGCAGGACGATGCCGCGCGTGCCCGGAGACAGCTTGCGGATGTCGATGCCGTCGTAGTCGATGCTATACTGGATGCGGATGTGCTCGGTGCCGTACAGCCACTTCGCGAATCCCTTGGACCACTCTCGATAGTCAGCTTGCTGCGATTTGGGAACGGGAGAGTGCTCGAGCAACGCATCCTGATTGTCGGCCCGGAACGCTGCTATCGCCGCGGTTACGGCCTTGGGGTCGCCAGTCTCCCACGCGGCCTTCAAGGAGGCGTCGCCAAGCTGGCGAAGCGTTCCGCGTCCCTTGAACGATCCTTGCCGGCGCAAGTCGAGCAGATCCTCGCCGGCCGTCGCCCAGCGGCCCACATCGGCGACGCGGCCGACCGAGAAGGATAGTTTCCTCATCGTGCCGCCGGCCGCTTCGAGGCGGGCCATTAGCGGGCTGTAGAGGTCGCGCAGCACGCCTTCTTCGGCGACAATCGCCTCGAAGACGCGCTGGTAGGCAGCCTCGCGCTCCTGAACGAGCGCCGCGACACGCTCGCGCGCGCCCTCGCAATCAACAAGCCTCTCCTTCAGCCGGGCCAAGGCGGTCGCTTCCTCGGTGATCCGCCTTGAGAGCGTGGCGAACTTGTTGGCGGTGTCCTTGTCCACGCTCACAAGTTTCTCGAGGCGTGCGATTTCCGCCTCCAGCAGAGCGAGCGGCTGACGCTCCAGCTCCGCATCGTCCGCGATGAGGGCCACGTTCACGTCCGCAGGGGCAGCCTGCGACTTCCCCTTCCATTCCGTGGTACCCCTGCGTGCACTTGCCAGGTGACCGGTGATGGCCGTGTCAACATCGCCGGTGAAATCCAGCAGGAAGGGCTGCCATTCCTCCGGCTTGAGCGCACTGGCGCGGTTCCGCTCGCTCATCCGTCTGAGCGTTTCGGGGGCCGTGGTGGTGCGGAGATGACCGACTTCGTCCTTGATGGCCAAGAGAGACTGCTCCTTGGCCGCGAAGAAACGCAGATAGCCCCGCACCTTGTCGGCGGCAGCGGCGAGTTCGCCGAGCCGCTTGACCCGGGCCTCGCTGCCTTTCGAGACCAACTTGGAACGGTCCTTGGTGTAGCCCTCGATGAGCTTGACTTTCTCCTCGACCTGCTTCTTCAGCGGCATAACAAGTTTGATCTTCTCGAGGTCCGTGCCAATTCGCTCGGAGATGTCCGCTAGTGCATCCTCTTCGCGAGCGCGGGCTTCGCGGAACCGCATGGATCGCAACTCGCGCAGCTCATCAAAATCGGTCGCCCCGTCCCGGTCGGCGAGAGAATGAGCCTCGAAGATCACTCTTTCGAGTTCGCGCAGGAGCTCGTCGGTCATGCCGGTGGCTGAGCACAGCTCTTCGACGAATTTTTGCGAGAGATAGCGCGCGCGAGGATATTCCGCCGCAGACCAGTCATCCGAGCCGTCGAGACTGCGGGTGGCTTCCTCCCCCTCCTGCCAGCGCAACGTGACGGAGGCGCCGGCGAGTAGTTCCTGGGCTCGGCGCAGGAAGGACGCCGGGCTCAATCGGTCCGAGGTGGCGTCGCAGCCATGGGCGATGGTATCCGCCAAGGCGGTCTTGCCCGATCCTCTGGCGCCAATGATGGCGATCAGGCCGGGATTGAGTTCAAGGAAAGGAGTCGTCGCCCAGGGGGCATCTTTGATCTCGACGCTGGCGACGACCTGCGAGGGCGTCGCTCGCACTGGCGGCTCCTCACCAACGTAAGCCCTGCCCGTCGGATCGATGCAGGCTTGCCGCAGCGTGTCGAATGCGGGCACTCCCTTGATCCACGAATAGCGGTTGCCGTGGGGCAGCCCGACGGTGCGCACGTCATGCGCATCACTGCCATGCATGCAGGGCTTCAGGTCGCCATAGCGCTTTCGGATCTCATCCGCTGAGAGGCTGCGCCGGCCGAGCCAGAAGTCACGTTGGGCAGGACTGCTCGCGAAGATGATGTGGGCGAACTTCTCGACCTCTCGGCGCAGGGTCGCATCGGCGCCATCGCGTACGCCGGAGGTGCCATCGGTCTCGCTCCCCGCGATGGCGATGAGGATGTTCTCCTTGGCCCAGGCGCTGTCGGAATAGATGCTGCGCAGATCGTCGAACGCGACCTTGAACTGCTCCGAGCCGCATTGAAGCGCTGCCATGGGATCGGTCAGCTTCGCATCGAAGCGCTGGCCGAGCCGGATCAGATCGTCTCGATTGCAGCAGTAGGTGTCGCCATGCGCCTTGAAGGTAAGGCGCTCGAGAAAGCGCTTTACTTCGGCGAGATGGTCGGGATCGTCGGGGCTGACCAGCAGGTGGACGTTGACCCATTTGCCCTTAACGGTGCCGACGGCCAGACGCATCTCGATGTTCGGAAAGATCAGGTCGCACGCAGGTAATCGCCCGTTGCGCTTGGTCTCGAGCACGCGCTGATAGCTCTCCGTGCTGTAGTAGTCGGTCACGCCGAGCGCGCGTATGACCGGAGCAGCCTTCTCCAGCGCATCAAGGTACTGCTCCCAACGATCCACACCCTTGAACTGGTCGTTCAGGACAGTGCCCGGCGCATGAATGTGGGGTTCCCACCGATGCCATTGGGAGCCGGAATTGGACGCGATCGGTAGTGCCGGCATGGTTGCCGTCTCACTTGAGGCATCTCGTTCGCCAGCGCTCGATCGCGCACGGCGGAGCATCACAGGAGTTGGCATTCCCATACTCCTATACCTTAATTTACTATAGAAATCGTGCTGTCAGTCGTCCTTGGCTGCTTGCTCATTATGATAGGCGCAAAGCGACCCGTCGCCCCAGCCACCGGTTTCGACGGATGAGCGGCGAATGGCCGTCTCGATCCGCTCCTGGAGCCCCCCATCGTCGTCGGCCTCGTAGTGCCTCAAAGCCGCCTCGGCGAAGGCAGACGGATCGACGATTGTCGTGCCGCAGATGGCGCAGGCATTCGTTGCCCCTAGCGCCTCCGCCCAGCCCTCGATGTCGGCGCCGCTGCCCGAACCTTCCAGCTGCTCGACGAGATCCTCGATCGTCGCCGGCAATTCCGCGAGCTTTTCGCGGCGGGCGATCTGGTCTATCTCACGCCATTCGCGCCGGGCATCGCGGCGTACCTTGCTGATGGCGCGGGCCTCACCGCGGGCGAGTGCGTGGAGCGCGGCAAGGAACATCCCCTCGGCGCCGATCGAGGCCGGCATGACTGCTTGATGCGCGTCGGCGACCTTCCTGCGAAACTCCTCCTGGCCGAGGATCGCGGGCAGCCCGTCCAGTGACTTGATGCCGAGTTCGCCGCTGAGATATTGAGGGCGCGCCGGATCACATAATCGGGCGGCGAACGGCCGAAAGTCTCCTTGAACAGGAAAGCGAGCCCCTCCCGCGAGACGCGGCGAAGATTGGGCCGCTGCTCGGGCGGGATGCTCTCCTCGGTGACCCGCTCGCGGATGTCGCTCGCGATGCGGTCCGCCGCCGCCAGGGTTTCGGCGAGGTCCTTGGCGCGCGCGCGAAGATCGGCCGGCAGATCCGGCTGTTTGTAGATGTCATCGTGGGAGAGTTCGGCCCACGCGTCCTGCAGGCAGGAACGAATCTGCACCTCGCATGGCACGCGATCGGGCGCAAACGGATTTGTCCCGATGTCGAGCCAAAAATTCACATGCAGCGCCCGGTACCCGCCCTTATTCGGCTCCTTGATATGATCCTGAATTTCGAATTCCCCGGGCATGCCGGGAAGCCGTTCCTTGAGCAGTTCGGCGAAGCGGTACACGTCCTCGATATTGTTGCAGACGACACGGCCGCCGATCAGATCGCTGCATTCCAGGAGCGCGTCTTCAGCCCTCCATTCCTTCGCGGTAGCCTTCCGTTCAATGCTCGAAAATCCCTTGATCCGGACGCCGCGCACTTCGGCGCGCACCAAGGTTCTGTCCTCGATCGCGGCAACGACCTCGGCGAGGATCGAGCGGAGCTGTCGGCCGGCGCGTTCGAGCGCCGGCGACCGCCGGTCATAGATGTCCTTCAAGCTGGCCATGTGCCGAATAGTAGCTCAGCCGAACAGTTCCTTGGCAATCGTATCCATCGCACGCTTATGGCCCTTGGACTTAAATAAGTGACCATAGCGGTCCATGGTCACGGCCAAGCTGCTGTGGCCGGCGAAGGTCTGCACGGTCTTGGGATCGAGGCCGGCTTCGATCCAGCACGAGATCGCGAAATGCCGCAGCGCATGCCAATTGAAGCGGGCCGGCGGCTCGGGGTGGCGCTGCGGGTCTTTGGCATGCAGCGCGGCCAGCTTGTCGAACATCGATTGAACTTCCGCTTGATCATGTTGTCGTGGTTTTCGTACCAGCCGCGCCGGTTGGGATCGAATGGTGAGACGGCGCGAGTTCATCACGCTGCTCGGCGGGCGGCAGCCGCGTGGCCGCTCGCATTGCACACGAAATGAAAGACCTCGATGCCAAGCAAACGATGCTGCAAGGGATTATGTTCGTCTTGCAATAAGAGCCGAAGCACAGGCAAGTTTGCCACAATCAAATGATGCTTTCAGCGCTGCGGCGCCGCCTATTGGCTTGCGATAGGAACGCAAAATGGCCACTCAGAATCCGAACCGGCTGCGGACGAATTGTCCTGGTGGCAGCCTCACCCTCGGTGGCGACACGACCGTGAATCGCCTCGGGTTCGGCGCCAT
>Ga0306920_100009904_pt1 | contig 12748 bp, 13 predicted proteins | sample flu12Cox44000170_FD_204666 | JGI IMG/M metagenome (GOLD analysis project Ga0306920, IMG submission 204666) | Lab enrichment of tropical soil microbial communities from Luquillo Experimental Forest, Puerto Rico - flux4day.12C.oxic.44.000.170 (v2)... | ecosystem: Environmental > Terrestrial >...
GGTTGTGCGGCTCGGCATTTGCGATTGAGCACTCGGTGTGACCGGCGGTCCGGTTTGCGTGGGGGCGCAGCTTACGAAAGCGAGCGCAGCGATGCTTAGGAACGTAAGCGTAAACAGCTTTGCGCGGTCCAACATTCGACACCTCCAGTTGAGAAGTCGAAACATATCAGCGGAGTGTGAAGAATTCCTGAAGAATCGCGTCGGGGCAGTCTCCAGACTGGGGATTTCTTCGGCCAGCTGGCCGAGCAAGGCCCGAACCGTTTACTTGCGCATCAATTTAGATGCACAATCGCGCGAAGGCAAACCACAGTTTGTTCCCGCGCCTTTGCTCGAGTCAGCTTCGATCGACGAGCCAAACTACAGGACACCCCCATAGTGCCGACTCCGCCGAAACCCGTCAAACAAGGGCGCTTCTGCATGGGATGGCCGGGAATCGAACCCGGACGCCCTTTCGGGCTGCAGATTTTCGCACCACTATGGCTTTAGCCACCGCATTTGCGTTTGTGGTCCGGACTGTGCCTTGACCGTATGAGCTTCATGCTCACGTAGGCCGCGCCCGTCCAGTCTCTACACCTTCTCCGAAGTTACGGAGCTTGGCTCGGCGTTGTCACGCTTTTTCAAAAGCAGAGAGTTCGCCGAATTTGAGCGCATCCCGCAGCGGGTTTCCCACGCTGCGGCTCAACGATGTTTCGCTCGGTGTCGTCCTTCGACTCCGCCAAGGATGACACTGAGCGATCCTATCAAGTCTGCTGTGTCTGCCTATTCCACCACCATCCCATGTGCGTGTCACCCTTCGACTCCGCTCAGGGTGACACTCTCGCTCAGGGTGAGACGTTTTGCTACTGCCGGTAGTGCTCGACGACGTCTTTCTTGCGCATCCGTGCGACGTCAGGATCCTGGCCAGCGTCGCGACGAGCGCGTCGTTGCCGTAAGAGATCCCAATATTGGTCGAGCCGAACCGTGATCTCGTCCAGGCGAGAGCGATCTTCGGTCGTCAGCTTGCCGTTCTCGCCATGCTCGAGTAAGCGGTGTTCCTCGGTAACGAGTTCCTCGATGTGGCTGCGTATTTCCACGTCTTTCATGCACGAAAACTCCTTCGAGGCCCCAAAGCTGCGGGCGGACGCGGCGGCATTCCTGCCGCGTCGCGCTCTTGCAGCAGTGTGCCGAGCAGCAGATCGGCCGTCGTCGCGACGGCTTCGCCTTTCCCCAAGGTTTCGAGCGCCTCGTCTAACACGACGATGCCGGCGGGAAGAATATCGGCGCGCTGCGCCTTCATTCCCACGACCGCTTTGCGCTCGGCAAGGTTCATTGGAAGCAATCGCTCCAGCGTACGCTGCAGGTCAGGGCGTGTTAGAGTCCGTGACGCAGGCGGCAGTCGTTTCCCGGCAACGATCGCGGCGGTGGTCGTCGCGCTGCCTCCGACGAGCGCAACGCGTTCGACGGAGGAACAGTCAGATAACGGTTCCAACGCCTCTCGCGCCAGCTCGCGCGCACGTTTAAGCGTAGGGGCGTTCACGGCGCCGTCGTTACCCGACAGTGCCGGCACGCTTTCCGTCAAACGCACCGCGCCGATCTCGCACGAGACGACCTTTTCCGGTACAAGCGAATCGCCTACCGCGCATTCGGTACTGCCTCCACCGACGTCGCAGACCGCGACATGCTCGCCGCGAAGCCGGCCAAAGGCGGTGAGTGCGCCGCGATACGATGCCGCTGCCTCTTCCTCACCGGACAGCACGCGCAGCGGCACGCCCAAGATCGCCTTTACCTGTTCCGCGAGCTCGTCGCCGTTTTCGGCGCGCCGCAACGCGCTAGTTCCGATTGCAAAAAGTCGAACGTAATGTCCCCGTAGAGCGCGCGTGAGTTGAACGACCGCATCGAGCGTTCGCTGCATCGGCTCGTCGGCGAGCCTCCCGTGTTCGCCCAATCCTTCACCAAGACGCGTGCCGATCGACCGCGCCAGCTCCACGTGGGGTTGCTCCGGCTCGACGTCGGCCAGCAACGCGCGGGTGGAGTTCGTGCCGATCGAGACGATCGCGTAGCGCTTACTCAGCCTGGAGTCCCCTAATGCTTCGCTTCAAATAGCGCCGCTCGGCGCTTCTTGCGCAAGAAATGCCGCTCGGCGGCCGGAGGGCCGTCGGCCGGCTCCCATTCCTCGGTACTCTTGAGATACGAGGCAATCTGTAGTTCGAGCTTGTCGTCGAGAATCTGCGGCGCGAGCGAAACCGAAGCGCGCCGGCCTTTGCGTCGAACCTCAAACGCCAACCGCTTGTGCTGCGTCAGCGATACTTGATACTGATCGCGATGCGTTTCGACATCCGACGCGCTTGCGGTCGCCAAATCGCCGTCATCAAGGCGCACGGTCGCGCCATACACATTGAGGTTGATGACGATTCCGCCGAGCGTGTCGTTCACGGTGAGGGCGAAGGCTGCGGAGCAGCCGGCTGGGGCGAGACAAAAATAATAGCTTCGTTTGGACGCACGAGACGCAAGCGATCGTGAATCTCCGGTATCGCGCCCTGCGGGTCGCGCAAGCGAATCAGCTCGCGACGCTGGCGATCGCGCTGCTCTTTGAGCGCTTTGATATCCGAGTGTATCGCCGAGAGCTCACGGGCTGCGCCGACGTTTTCACCGATCGCGCGCGCGAACTGCACGGCTACTACCGTGACGACCAGCAACGCAATTCCGACCGTGACGATACGGCCTGCGAGACGAAACACTGGGCGCATTCGCGCCTTCAGCGCGCTCGTGCGATCGGCTCTAGACCTTCGGCGTGCCATTCTCCCAATCGCCGGTACTTCCGGTATCGCTGCTCCAAGAGTCTTTCTTTTGAAAGCGCGCTCAAGCGCGTGAGCGCGGCATCAATTGCTTCGAGCGTGCGCCTCACGACGTCGGCTGTGTTCCGATGCGCACCGCCGAGCGGCTCGGGCAAGATCTCGTCAACGATCCCGAAGCGCCGCAAATCATCGGCTGTCAACTTCAACCGCGCGGCCGCTTCTTCCGCTTTGCCCGCATCCGACCAAAGAATCGCCGCGCACCCCTCAGGCGATGCGACCGAGTAGGTGCTATGCTCCAACATCACGACGTGGTCGGCGATCGCGAGCGCCAACGCGCCGCCCGACCCGCCCTCGCCGATGATGTTGGCAACGATCGGTACCGGCGCGGTTGCGAACGCCTGCAGGCAGGTCGCGATCGCCTCCGATTGCGCGTGTTCTTCGGAGCTGATGCCGGGATCCGCGCCTTTAGTATCGACGAACGTGACGATCGGCAAACCTAACCGCGCTGCCAACCGAGCGAGGCGGCTGGTCTTGCGATAACCCTCGGGCGCGGGCATACCAAAGTTACGGCGCAGGTTCTCTTTGGTATCGCGCCCCCGTTGTTGGCCCAGAACGATGACGGGGCGTGATTTTAGGAGTGCAAAGCCGCCGACGATCGACGGATCGTCGCGATAGTGACGGTCTCCATGAAGTTCATCGAAGCGGTCGAACCGTGAAATGTAGTCGAGCGACGTCGGCCGGGCCGGATGCCGCGCCATGTGAACCTTCTCCCACGGCGAGAGCGAACCGAAGAGCTCGTGCATGATTTGCCGGTACTTTTGTTCGAGCGCGGCAACTTCGGTCGACATATCCAACGGCTGCCCCGCCGAAGCTTCGCGCAGCTCGGCAATGCGCCGTTCGAGCTCTACCAAGGCTTTTTCGCGTTCGACGATGATGTTGTTGCTCATGATGCTCTTGCGGGCGCCTTCGCGTACTCGAGCAAACGCACCAGGGTATCTTTGAGATTTCGCCGGTCGACGACCATGTCGATCGCGCCCTTCTCCAGCAAGAACTCCGCCGTCTGAAACTGATCGGGCAGGCGCTGACGAATCGTTTGCTCGATGACGCGCCTTCCTGCGAAACCGATTACTGCGCGCGATTCGGCGACGATGACGTCGGCTTGAAACGCAAACGACGCCGAAACGCCGCCGGTAGTCGGGTCGGTCAGCACGACCACGAAGAAGTTTCCGTCTTCCATGAAGCGCGCGACCGCTGCGGTGGTCTTGGCCATCTGCATGAGCGCGAGCATTCCCTCTTCCATGCGCGCGCCGCCGGAAGCCGCAAAGATTATACACGGCACTTTTCGCCGGCGCGCCTCCTCGAGCAGCAACGTTATCCGTTCACCGGTGACGCGTCCCATCGTCCCGCCGCGAAAGTGAAAGTCCATGACACCCAGCGCGATTGGGAAACCACCGATTGTCGCAAAACCGCAGAGGACCGATTCGGAGAGGCCGCTCCGCTCGCGATCTGCCTTCAGCTTGGCCGGATAGCTTTTCTTATCCGACCACTCCAATGGATCGCTCGAGACGACCTCCTGTCCGATCTCGGTGTACTCGCCGTCCACGATTGCATTGATGCGATCGTAAGCGTTCATCCGGAAGTGATAGCCGCAACGCGTGCAGACATCGAGATTCGCCGCCAGGTCGCGACGGTAAAGCACCTCGCCGCATTTCGGGCATTTGCTCCACAACGCCGTGTCGGCGCTCGGCGTTTCTCTTCCGCGGCGCGACGGCAGCCATTCAGGTCTTGGCATCGGACCTTACGCTCCTTGCCGCTTGCGGAAGAAGCCATGCCGCATAGAGACGGCTAAGCTGTCTGAGGTAGTTGAAGATCTCGCGCTCGTTGAGTTTCGATACGCCGGCGACGCGGTCGGTAAAGACGTACGGCACCTCGATTGCCTTGCCGTAATGTGCCTTCGCGATGACCTCCAACCCGATTTTGAAGCCGATCGGGTCGAGCGTCACGCCCGCAAGCGCGTCGCGGCGAACCAGAAAGAATCCGCTGGTCACGTCTTTCACGGGCGTGAGCGGTCGCGCGAGCCAGCACGCAATCCGGGAAGCAATGATGCGCCGTTTCGGCCAGTTGGCGATGCCGCCGCCGGGAACGTAACGGCTGCCGACGGCCAATCCATATTCGCCGGATTCCAGTGCGGTCACCATTTTTGGTATTGCGTTGACATCGTGGCTGAAGTCTGCATCCATGGCACCCAACGCGAACGATTCATTGCGTGCGATGCTCCAGCCCTCGATAACTGCGCTCGACAGACCGAGTTTTCCGCTACGATGAAGGCAACGAACCGGCAACTCGCGCGAAAGACGCTCGACGATATCGCCCGTCCCGTCGGGAGAGTTGTCATCGACCACGATGATCTCGCCGTCGAGCGAGTTCTCCGTAAAGCTAGCCGTTAAGGCTCGGAGCAACTTTCCGACGCCGGAAGCTTCGTTGTAGGTGGGGATGACGATCGAAAAGGGGAGCGGCATGCCGAATCGGTGCTTCTACGACGCGAAGGAGCCGATCACCGCCAACAGCACGATTGCTGCGGTGTCCGTCCGCAAGATGCGCGGGCCCAGCCAGAGCAACGCCGCCCTGTGCTGCACGGCAAGATCGGCCTCGTTGTGCGTAAAGCCGCCTTCCGGCCCGACGACGACGAGGACGCTGCCGGACGAGGGCAAAAGCGATCGCAGCCGCTCCTGCAGTGCGAAGGGCTGCGCCATCTCCCATGCAAACAGCACTGTCCCGTATCGAGCAAAGCGCGTGACCAACGCCTCAAACTCGAGCGGTGCCAAAATCTCAGGAATTTCCCGGCGGCCGCATTGTTGCGCAGCGGTACGCGCCAGCCGCTGCCAACGCGCCAGTCTCTCCGATCCGACGTTTCGCGTGACGCTTCGTTCGCTGTAGAACGGTAGGAATGCGTTTGCACCAAGCTCGGTGCATTTCTCGACCACGAGCTCCATCCGCCCCGCTTTCGGCACGGCCTGGGCCACATCGACTGTCACCGCCGAAGCGGCTGTCCTTCGACTCGGCTCGGAACTGCGCTCGATCAGCGTTGCGCGAACCGTGTGCCCAATTTCGCCGATCGTTGCAACGAACGTTCGGGTATGTGAGTCGATGATCTCAATGCGGTCTCCCTGGCGCAACCGCAGCACGTGTGCAATTTTGTGTGCATCGCCGCCGCCGATCTCGACGACGCTGCCGATCTCTCTGTTTCCTTCGACAAAGAACCTACGGGCAGTCACTCGGGGCGGAACGCGTCCTTCACCCGCTCGAAGAACGTGCGCTCGTCGATCACATCTCCACCCGCCTCCGCGTAATCTTCGAGCAGCTGGCGCTGCCGTTTGTTAAGTGTTGTCGGCACGACGACCCTGACGGTCACATAATGATCGCCGCGCTGCGATCCGCGCACTTTTGGCATACCTAAGCCGCGCAGACGAAATCTCGTTCCGGTTTGCGTGCCAGGCGCGAGCATCAGCTCGAATTCGCCGCTGAGCGAAGGGACGTCGATCGTTGCGCCAAGCGCCGCCTCGGGAAAACTAATCGGCACCTCAACCGACGTGTCGTGGCCGTCGCGTTTGAAGAGCGGGTGCGGAGCCACGCTCAAGTACACGTAAAGGTCGCCGCTGGGACCTCCGCGATTTCCCGCCTCACCTTGACCTGCGATGCGGATGCGCGACCCGTCATCGACGCCGGCCGGAATATTAACGCTCAGGCGCGACTCGGATTCGCGCCGTCCGCGTCCGGCGCAACGCTCGCACGGCTGCGTTACCAAATGCCCCTCGCCGCCGCAGCGCGAACAGGACGACTGCGTAACGATCTGCCCGAGCGGTGTCTGCCGTACCGTGCGCGCCATTCCACTTCCGCCGCAACGCTCGCACGCCGCGATGAGCGTTCCAGGACGTGCGCCGCTACCTTTGCAAGTATCGCATTGCGCAAGCCGAGGGAAGACGATCTCCTTGCTCGTTCCGGTGAACGCCTCCTCAAGTGAAATCTCGAGATCGTAACGTAGATCGGCGCCGCGTTCGGGTCCGGCTCGGCGGGCTGCGGTTGGACCGCGCGCGGCGCCAAAGAACATGTCGAAGATGTCGCCGAAAGAGCCGGGACCGAATCCAAAATCACTGCCGCCGGCTGATGCACCGTTACCTACGAAGCCGAAACGGTCGTACTGCGCGCGTTTGCTCGGATCCGAAAGGACCTCGTACGCCTCGTTTATCTCCTTGAAGTGATGCTCGGCTTTCGACTTGTCGTGCGCAACGTCGGGATGGTGCTGCCTCGCCAGCTTACGATAGGCTCGCTTGACCTCGTCCCCGGTTGCATCGCGAGCGACGCCGAGGATATCGTAGTAGTCCTTCGTGGGCATCTTACGGTGAGTGTTCGACGTCCGAGAGCCGCTGGCTCAAGCTTTGCGCGGTGCCCGAAGCCAGCGCCAACAAACGCGCGTAGGGCATGCGTCTCGGTCCCAAGATTGAAAGCATTCCAAGGGCATGCGCTCCGAAGCGATAGGGCACGGTGACCACCGAAAGATCGGCGAGTTCTTCGTTGCCGAGTTCGTGTCCGATCTTGACGCTCGCAGCGTCGCTGCTCATGGCATCCGCGACGATTTGATAGAGCGTCTTTTGCTCTTCGACGATTCGCAAGATCGAGCGGAGCTTGCGCAGGTCTTGAAACTCCGGCTGATCGAGCAGATTCTGGGCACCCGCGGCAGCGATAGCCGGCTGTTCGTTCGAACGCGCCGAGCGAAAGGCGGCGACGACGGCGCTTCGAAGGTCGTCGGAAACGCTGGTTTCGCGGGCCGCTTGCGCGATCTCGTTTTCGGAGATGTCGCGCAACGGGTGGTTGGCAAGGCGCGCGTTGAGCGCGTTTGAAAAGCTAGTGAGATCGTCGGGCTGCACCTCTGCACCCAGTTCGAAGAGGCTCTGCGCGGCCACGCCGAGTGAGGTTACGACAATCGCCACGCCGGTGTGCGGCGAAAGCCAAATCAGCTGAATATGCTTGAATCGTTGAGCCTCTTGCTGCGGCTTGGTGACGAAGGCCAAATTGTTCGAGAGCCGGCCTAGGAGGCGGGTTGTGCTGTCGATGATCTCGTCGAGCTCGCGCGTTGCATCCGAGAGTTCATCGTGGATGCGGCGGCGTTCGTCTTCCGTCAACTCTTCGGGTTGCATCAGCCGGTCGACGTACGTGCGATAGCCCGCATCCGACGGAATCCGTCCCGCAGAGGTGTGTGGCTGCACGAGATAGCCGCCGGCTTCGAGCTCGGCCATCTCGTTGCGGACGGTGGCCGAACTGATGCCGAGGTTATATTTTTGGGTCAGCGACTGCGAGCCGACCGGCTCCGCCGTGGCGACGTATTCGTAGACGACGGTTGCCAGGATGTAGGACTTGCGCTTGTCGAGACCGCTGCTGTCGATCACGCCCCTTACTGTAGCACTCCCGCCGCGGGAGTGCTAGCCGAGGGAGGGTTGGCTTCCGCACGCTCGATTGCTCCGCTGAGCTCCTCCCAGTTCAATCCGCCGACCGAAACATAGGTAACGTTCCCGGCTGGGTCCACGACGAGGGTCACTGGGATCTTCGAAACCGAGTAGGTGCGCGAGATCGCGCCGCTCAGATCCTCGACGAGCGGCAGTGTGATCTCCCAGGTATTCAAGTAACTTGCCGCTACGTCCGGCGGCTCATCGGAAATAGTCACGATAGCGACGCGATCGCCGAATGTGTGCTTCGCTTGTACGAAGTCTTTGAGCTCGGCGGTGCAGACGTGGCACCAGCTTGCCCAGAAATTGATAATGACGACTCTACCCCGAAGATCGAAGAGATAGTGCGTACCACGTGGCGAGGGGATCGCAAAGTTCGGCGGAGGCGCGTCGTAGTGAATTGTCTCGAGCCCGGTTGCAGGCACGGTGAGCGCCGCGAGTATCAGTGCAGAGAGCATTTAACTTTGCGAGACCCTTCGGCAGGCATGGGTGGGCGGCCTAGGTAAGACGCCGCGCTATGACGACGCCCGCGATTGAAGCGCTCTTTGAAGAGGGGCGGCGCTTCCCGCCTTCTGCCGAATTCGCTGCCCAAGCAAACGCAACCGCTGAGATCTACGCTGACGCCGAGACCGACTACGTCGCTTTTTGGGCGGAGTGGGCGCGCAAGCTGGAGTGGATGAAACCGTTCACTTCGGTGCTCGACTGGCGCGAGCCGTTCGCGCGATGGTTTGGCGACGGTGAGCTCAACGTTTCGGTCAACTGCCTCGACCGCCACGTGCGTGAGGGTCGCGGCGACAGGATTGCCTATTACTTCGAAGGCGAAGCCGGCGATCGGCGTGCGATTACTTACCGCGAGCTGCTCGACGACGTCAACCGCTTTGCCAACGGATTGCGTCGCCTGGGGATCTGCCGCGGCGACCGGGTCGCGATCTACATGCCGATGATCCCCGAACTGCCGGTTGCGATGCTGGCCTGTTCGCGCATCGGCGCCGCTCATTCGGTCATCTTCGGCGGCTTTTCGCCCGAATCGATCGTCGATCGCGTCAATGACGCGCAGTGCGTCGCGTTGATCACCGCCGATTTCGGCTGGCGTCGCGGGACTAAAGTTCCACTCAAACGCAACTGCGACATTGCGATGGAGCGCACCCCATCGATCAAGCAATGCATCGTCGCGCGGCGCACCGGCGACGAGGTCTTCATGCACGAGGAGCGCGATTTCTGGTGGAGCGAGATCGTCGCCGGCGAAGCAACTGAGTGCGAGCCCGAAGCAATGAACGCCGAAGACTTGCTCTTCCTTCTTTATACGAGCGGCACGACGGCCAAACCGAAAGGCATCAAACATACTACGGCGGGTTATCTGACCCATGTGACGATGACCCATAAGCTCGTCTTCGATTTAAAGGAAGACCGCGACATCTTCTGGTGCACGGCCGACATCGGATGGGTCACCGGACACTCGTACATCGTCTACGGACCGCTGGCCAACTGCGCGACGAGCGTCATCTACGAAGGCACCCCCGACTTCCCCGACAAGGACCGTTTTTGGGAGATCGTCGAGCGGTACGGCGTCACGATTCTCTACACCGCCCCCACTGCGATTCGCACCTTTATGAAGTGGGGCACCGAGTACCCGGCAAAACACGACCTCTCGTCGTTGCGGCTGCTCGGAACCGTCGGCGAGCCGATCAATCCCGAAGCTTGGATCTGGTACCGCGAGTGGATCGGCGGAAATCGCACGCCAGTGGTCGACACGTGGTGGCAGACCGAAACCGGCGGCATTATGATCGCGCCGCTGCCGGGCGTGACCACGCTCCTCCCAGGCAGCGCGACGAAACCGCTGCCGGGAATTTATGCCGATATCGTCAACGACCGCGGCCAACCGGTGCCGCTCGGCGGCGGCGGGTACGTTGTGCTCACGCGTCCGTGGCCGGGGATGTTGCGCGGCATCTGGGGCGACGACGAGCGCTACCTGCAGACCTATTGGTCGAAGGTGCCGCACATCTACTTCGCCGGTGACGGCGCGCGCCGCGACCATGACGGCAACTACTGGTTCATGGGGCGCATCGACGACGTCATGAACGTCAGCGGGCACCGCATCTCTACAACTGAAGTCGAGAGCGCGCTCGTCGACCATCCCGCCGTCGCCGAAGCCGCCGTCTGCGGAAAACACGACGAAATGACCGGGCAGGCAATCTACGCCTTCGTTTCGCTCAAAGGCGGAAACACCGGCACGCCCGAGTTCGCCGACGAGTTACGCGCGCACGTCGCGGCGCGACTGGGAAAGTTCACGCGTCCGAAATTCATCACGTTCACTCAAGAGCTGCCGAAGACGCGCAGCGGCAAGATCATGCGGCGTTTACTGCGCGATATCGCCGAGGGACGCACGCTCGGCGACACGACGACGCTCGCCGACTCTTCAATCGTCCACGAGCTGCGCGAGCGCGCCAAGATCGAGGTTACTCAAGAAGAGTAATCAGTCTCCGCCGAACGCACTCGCGCCCGGTTGGAGCCTTCCGCTAAGAATTGCTTCTACCGGAATCTCGGGATAGCCGACCGACCCGTAGAGACTGTCGCCCCAAGCGAGTACGACGAGATCGCGCAGCTCGCGCGCTCCCGCCGCCAGGCGAGCTGTGGTAAACGCGACCGCCGCATCGCTCGACGTTCGGAATCCGCCGGCGCGTTCAATTTCGTAAAGCTGCGGCACCTGCGATTCGGTGGTGGAGAGATAGCTGCCGACCGCGGCGAGTATTTCGCTTTGCGAGAGCAGATGATCGGGTAATCGCGGGCCTCCTTGCGATACGAGACGCGCCACGCCCTCAGGAACGACGTGATCGCGCACGAAAGCGCCTTCGAACGGAGCGTGAATGTGCGAATGCGTGTAACCCTTAGGATTGGGATAGTTTCCCCAGCCGTTATAGTGCACGCTAACGTGTAGCGGCTGGCTTCCGTCGCCCACGAAATGCCCCCAAACGCCGATATCACGAATGACGAGCTCCTCGCGGAGGTCTCGCTCGGCGGCGAACGTAGCGCGTTCTCGGCTCTGCGGAGCGTGGCGTGCAAGGTAATCGAAAGCACGCCAGTAAGCGAAATCCTTGCGCAGCTGCTCCCATCCGTCCACGATCGCATAAGGCAAATAGCCGGTGCGATACGGATCGCTGCCCACGTGGGCAAGCGCTGCTGCATAGGTTTCCATGTCATCCGGCAGGTTGTTCAAGGAAATCGCGCCGGCGATTAACCCGTTGTCGTCGATGTCAACGTAGTGAGCCGGATCGTTGTCACGATCCCATGAGAGACCGGCTCCCTTTAGACGATCTTCTTCGGGACCAAGAGCTTCGACGGCAGCCACTGCGTGGCTCGTCTGCAAAAACTGCGGAACATCGGACGGCAGCGTGCGCATTGCTACAAGATTGATGTCGTGATGGCCGCTGAATCCCCACGCGAGCGTAACGCCGCGCGAGTTCAGGAAAGCGCTCAGACAGAGCACGAGCACGAGCAGATGCTTCACGATGCGTCGCTCGCAGAAAAGAAAGGCTCCAAGTCGTCGAGGTGCACGATGCGGGTCGCCGGAGGCAGCGTTGCGAGGATCGTCGCACCGTAGCGCGTCGACGCAGCGCGGCCGTCGAGCAGCGCCACTAGTCCGCGATCGCTACGGCTGCGAATCAATCGTCCAAAGCCCTGTTTGAGCCGTACGGTCGCGGCAGGAATCATGTAGTGCTCGAAGCCGTCGAGCCCTCGCGCTTCGAGTGCGCGTACGCGCGCCATCACGAGCGGATCGTTAGGCGACGGAAACGGGAGCCGATCGATGATGACGCACGACAACGCATCGCCGACGACGTCGATGCCTTCCCAAAACGTGGCGGTCGCGAAGAGCACGGCGCCGGGCGTTCGCCGGAACCACTCCAGCAAGTCGGTGCGCGGCAGTTCGCCTTGCATTCGCATTGGAAAGGCCAGACGCTCGCGTACCATTGAGTAGACTTCACGCAGGCGCGCGTGCGACGTAAAGAGCACGAAGGCACGTCCACGCGAGCGATCGAGACACTCTTCGACCAGCGGAGCGGCGCGGCGCGCGAACTCGGATGACTTGGGATTGACGTGGGCCGGTGCAATGAAGAGGCGTGCTTGACTAGCATAGTCGAAAGGCGAGGGCGCGATCAGCTCTTGTGCGTTATCGATGCCGAGCGTCCGCCGAACGAAGGCGAACGATCCATCGGTCGAGAGGGTGGCGCTCGTGAGAACGACGCTGTGCGTGCGCGCAAATAAGGTCGCGCGTAAAAACTCAGAGACTTCGTGCGGCGCGCAGTTGACGCAGTACCGCCCTTCAGCGTCGCCGCGCTCGACCCACGCGATTGCTTCGGGAGCGCCGGCCTCGATGCGGTCGATAACCGATTCGTGCGCGAGCACTGCGCGCAACGCCAAATCGCGCCGCCGCTCAGCTTCCGCTTCGTTCTCAACGCGTTTCTTTAAGGCTTCGTG
>Ga0306920_100009908_pt1 | contig 12743 bp, 9 predicted proteins | sample flu12Cox44000170_FD_204666 | JGI IMG/M metagenome (GOLD analysis project Ga0306920, IMG submission 204666) | Lab enrichment of tropical soil microbial communities from Luquillo Experimental Forest, Puerto Rico - flux4day.12C.oxic.44.000.170 (v2)... | ecosystem: Environmental > Terrestrial >...
GCCCACCCCACCGACATCACCTATTCATGCGCCGACCCCTTCTGCAGCACGTCCGTTTCTGCTTTCGGCCCGGTCGACTGGAACGGAAACGGCACCACCACCGATACACATGTCGTCAGCGACCTCAACAGCGACTTCGACCAGCCTCCCAACGAACCCGCCCCTAACGCCCAGATCCTTCACGGCTTCGACGACTGGGCCTGGATTCACGCCCACCTGCTCCCGCCGACCGTCACCGACTTCTGCCCAACCACGGTCGCTCCGGGTCAGGGGATGGTGATCGCCGGTTCGAACATCTATGACCAGGCCACGGTCGTCTTCGGCTGAGGCGCCACCGCGACAGCGTCCGTCGGTCCTGGGACCGGCGTGACCGTCCCACCCGGAGCCAAGAGCGGCCCCATCACCGTCATCACCAACGGGGCCAAGGCGACCAGCAGCCAAAGCGTCACGATCACACCCTGATCTGCCACGCCGGGTACCCGTCCAGCAACCCTCCGCCGCCTCCTCCTCGTTGCCGGCGACCCGGCTCAAGTCAAGCCCTGCCTACACAGCGGATCGGACATTCCCCAGGCGGACCGATGCAGCGGTGGTCACTGGTAGCGGAGCGCCTCGGCCGGGTAGATGCGTGAGGCGCGGCGGGCGGGGGCGAGGGTGGTGAGCATGGCAATCAGGTAGACGGCGAGGAAGATGGCCGCGAGGGGGAGCCAGGGGACGTCGAAGCTGATGTTGTGCCAGCTGGGGGTGCGGCTGGCGTCGCTGATCACGTTCGAGGCGACGATCAGGCCGAGGCCCGTGCCGACGATGATCGAGGTGATGGCGACGAAGGAGGACTCGAGCAGGAAGGCGAGCTGGACCGTTGACTGGCGGAACCCGATGGCGCGCAGGACGCCGATCTGTTGCCGGCGTTCGACGACGGCGCGGGCGGTGATGACGCCGAGGGCGGCCACGCCGACGACGAGGCCGAGGCCCATGAAGCCTTCGATCAGCCAGTCGAAGGTGAGCGAGGCGGAGACGGCGTCGTCGAGGAGTTTCTTGAGCGAGTCGGCCTTCATACCGTTGGCGAGGAAGGCGGATTCGAGCTGCTTCGCCGTCTGCTTGGCGTCCACGCCGGGCGCGAGCTTGAACAGGAACACCGTCGGCAACACCCGGTCGCCGAACGTGCGGGCGAGCGTCACCTGGGAGGTCCAGAGCCCCGTCATCATCTGAGGGGCGGAGTCGGAGAGGACGCCGATCACGGTCAGTCGCTGCCGGTGGCCGGTCTGGGGGTCGCGGATCTCGACCGGGACGGGCGTGAAGGTCTTGTCCTCGACATAGAGCCCGCGCAGGTGGAAGGGCGGCAGCGGCCCGAAGTTCCAGTTGGCGCGGTGGGGGACGCTGAGCGCGTCGATCACGGCCAGGCCCGGATGCTGCCGGAGCGCCTGCCAGACGGCTCGGTCGGATGCGTAGCCTCTGGCGATGGCGCCGAACCCGTAGGTGGTGTGGGCGAGGAACGCGCTGTCGAGGCCGTGGACCACCGCCGACTCCTCCTTGACACCGGCGCTGGTCTGCAGCGCCTTGACCGGCAGCAACGATTGGCTCGAGATGACGCGGAAGTGCGCAGGGTCGAGCCCCCGCGTGTGCGCGAGCACCCGGGGCATGTCGGTGATCGGGCTGGCGGGTGAGACGGTGGCGCGCACGTCGAAGCCGCCGCCGAACAGGTTGAGGTTGTTGAAGGCGTTGGCGAAGGAACCGGTGGTGATCGCGCCGGTGACGAGCGTGAACACGACGAGCGTGAACATGGCCACGGTGACGCCGGTGCGGAACAGCCCGCGCAGCGGGTACGCGATCGACAGCCGCAGCACCGCGGCCAGGGCCGGGATGCGGCCGAGAGTGGCGCCGGGCGCTTTCAGGAGCAGGTCGGCGTTGTACATCAATGCCCAGGTGGCGCCGACGACGATCATCAGGCCGGCAAGGATGAAGATCGAGAAGTTGACCTTCAAATCGCCGAACAACCAGCGGCTGATCGGCAGCACGAACCACAGGACGAGCGCCAAGCCGGCGGTCGTGTAGACCACCCGCTCGGAGGCGCCGAGCGCCTTCGCGATCGGCACCAGGCTGAGGATCACGATCGAGACGCCGAGACCGAGCACGATCGCGTCCTTCGAACCGATCCCCGAGACGGCGAGCACGGCGCCGACGAGCACGCCGACGACCCCGAGCAGCCAGCGGTGCCGCTTCCCCTTTTCGGCCGGCGGGTCGGGCAGATTCCGGATCGCGGTGACGATGTTCATGCGGCTGACCCTGGAGGCGGAGAAGCCGACGACGAGCAGGGTGAGCAGGACGCCGATCGCGTACGCGACGATCACGCTGGTCGCGTGCACGGAATAGGCGATGTGGAAGTCGCCCTGGGTGACGAAGGCGCGGGCCAGGATCAGGACCATGCCGTAGGCGACCGCGACTCCCAGCAATGCCCCCACGGCTGCCGCCGCGAGGTCGTAGGCCACGCCCTCGTAGACGAACATCTGCACCAGGTGCCGGCGGCGGGTGCCGACGGCGCGGGCGATGCCGAGCTCGCCGCGTCGCTCGGCGGCGAGCATCACGAAGATCAGGAAGATGAGCAGGATGCCGGCTGCGATCGAGAACGAGCCGAAGGTCGTGAACACGGACATGAAAGTGGCGCCCATCGTGTCCGCCGTCTTGAGCGCGTCCTGCTTGGTCTTGTCGGCCTCGAGCCCGAGCGGCGAGATCACGGGTGTCAGCCGCCGCACTACCTGATTGGTCAGCGGGGCGCCGGACTCGCTGCCACCCCGGTTGGAGACGAACACTGCCCGGATCAGGCCGGGTTTCCCGAGCAGCTGCTGGGCCTGCGCCAGCGGCATCAACAGCCCATTGCTGTCGGTAGCGCCACCCTGGTAGCGAACGACCGCCTTCACGGTCGTCGTTCCCGCCCTCTGGCCGACGAAGACTCGCAGCGTGTCGCCTGGACGGGCGCCGAGCTCGTGCGCGGCTTTCGCGTTCAGATACACCTGCCCGGGCCGGAGGCCGGCGAGTGACACCGCCTTGCGGTCGGTTCTGATCTCGCCGAAGCCGCTCATGCGCGCCGGGTCGGTCGCGAACAGCGTCGCCTGGGGCTCCGTCTGTCGGCTCGTGAGATCCTGCAGCGCTACCTGCTCGAAGATCACCGGCTCGACGCCGTCCACCAGCTTCGAGCCGGCGAGGACACGGGCGACCCGGTCGGTGTAGCCGACGGGGAAGTAGCGGGCGTCGGTGGCGCCGCCGGCGTTGCCCTGTACGGCCAGCGCCGCGCCGACTCCCTTTGCTGCCACCACTTCGTCGGTCTGGCCGAGCGAGGCGATCGCTGACGAGCGGATCGTGGTGCTCATCGTGTCGCCGGTGGCGAGCGCGGCGGCGATGATCGCCGTCCCCAGCATCAGCCCGGTGATGATCAACGCGGTGCGGCCGCGGCGGCGGCCGAGGTTGCGGACGCCCAGGCGCAGGAACACCCGGTTGCGAAGAGCCAGAGCCGCCACGACACCGAGGGCGACCGCCAGCACCACCGTCAGCACGACCGCCAGCGAGCCGACGGGAACGCCGAACAGCTTGGTCATCGCCGGGCCTCCTATCCGATCGCGACGAGCGGAGCGTCGGCAGCGACGACCACGTACGCCTCGCGGCCCGGCGGCGCGCGAAAAACGGTCACGAACTTCTCGATCTGCTCCGCGTAGAAGCCGCTCAGCCGCGACGCCCTCGCCGCTTCGTCGCTCTCCCAGAACGTCAGCACCAACGCCTTGCCCTCCGGCGACAAGAGCACGTACGCGCCCTCGTACCCGTCCTGCTCCTGCAGGGCCGGCAGCACCGACTGCTTGAACTTCTCGATCGCCGCCGACACGTTCGTCCGCACGGCGTCGATCTCAGCCAAGGTCACGCGCGCCACCATCACTCACACCCCCAGCAGTTCCTCGTCGACGATCTGCCCGTCCACCATCCGCACGATCCGGTCAGTCGAGCGGCCGATGGAGATGTCGTGCGTGACGATCACGAGCGTCAGGCCCTGCTCACGGTTCAACCGCCGCATCAGCGCCAGCGTCTCCTCCGCGCCCTCGCTGTCGAGATCGCCCGTCGGCTCGTCCGCCCACACGATCGCGGGACCATTGACCAGAGCCCGCGCGATCGTCACCCGCTGCCGCTGACCACCCGACAGCTCCTCCGGCAGATGGGTCGCCCGCTCACCCAGGCCCACCATCTCCAGGCACGCCAGGGCACGGCGCCGCGCCTCACCGGCGGGCACACGGCTTACCAGCAACGGCAGCTCGACGTTCTCCACCGCCGTCAGCACCGGCATCAGGTTGTAGAACTGGAAGACGAAGCCCATATGCCTGGCCCGATAGTCGGTGCGCTCGTCGTCGCTCATCGCGCTCAGCGCGGTGCCCTCGATCAGCACCTCGCCGGAGTCGATCCGGTCCAGCCCGGACAGGCAGTTGAGCAGCGTCGTCTTGCCGCAGCCGCTCGGTCCCATCACCGCGACCATCTCGCCGGGCTGGACCGAGACGCTGACGCCGCGAAGTGCCTGTACCTCGACCTTCCCCGTGTCGTAGCTCTTGACGACCGTTTGCGCCTCGACGATCGGCTCCGCGATGGGCGTAAGAGCCGGCGCCCCGCGCCTCGGCTCGACCTGAACCACCATCGGGAACCCCCTCCCTGAAATCGACTGAACGCACAATCCTTCCCGGATCGAGATGTATCGTCATCGGACGCAGCCCCGAATCGCATCGGACTGCTCCCGTATCGGCCATCGGCAACAACTACTCACCGCACCGGCGGGAACCGCCCGCGTCGTCTCACCGGCCTTCTGCGTGCAGCAGCGGGGCCGGAGCGCCTTCACACGGCGACGACGAGCTTGCCGCGTGCATGACCCTCGCCCACGAAGCGGATCGCATCGGGGACCTCGCTAAGCCGGTACACGTGGTCGATCACCGGCGTCACCTTGCCGGCCTCGATCAGCTCCTTGAGCACGAGCAGGTCCTCGCTGCGCTCCCGTACGATCAACGGGCGCAGCGTCTGGCCGACGAACAGCGACAGCAGCGGGGCGCGGACCACACCCCGGTCGAAGCCGCCGAGCCAGCGTCCGCCGCCTTCGCCTCCCACGATTACGAGCGTCCCTCGGGGGTTGAGCGCGCGGCGGAGCTTCGACAGGGGACGGTTCCCCGCCATGTCGAGGATGAGGTCGTAGCGCCGGGCGCCGTCAGTGAAGTCCTCGCGGGTGTAGTCGATCACGTCGTCGGCTCCGATCGAACGGACCAGGTCGAGCTTGGCGCTGCTGCAGATGCCGGTCACGACCGCGCCGAACGCCTTCGCGAGCTGCACCGCGAAGGTACCGATGCCTCCTGCCGCGCCGATGATCAAGACCTCCTGTCCCGGCCGCACCCTTCCCACGTCGCGCAGGCCCTGCAGCGCCGTCATTCCCGAGATCGGCACCGCTGCTGCCTCCTCGAAGGTCAGCGTCGCGGGCTTCGGCGCCAGCCGCTCGGGGCGGGCGTCCGCGTACTCGGCGAAGGAGCCCTCGCAGGTGCCGAACACCTCGTCCCCCGGGGTGAAGCTGTGCACCTGTCCGCCGACCGCCTCCACGAGTCCGGCGACGGCCCGGCCGCGCACACTGACCTTCGGCTTCCGGAACCCGAAGACGATCCGCATCAGGTACGGCAGGCCGGTCATTAGGTGCCAGACACCCGGATCGACGCTGGCGGCATGCACCCGCAGCAGCACACCGTCGTCCCCGACCGGCGGCTCGTCGATGTCCCTGAATTCCAGGACGTCGGCCGACCCGTACCTGTCTTGAACGATCGCCTTCACGGTCCGCGTCTGTCCTCGACGAGCCGCGGCAGCCGGCGCCCGTCGTCCGTCGTCGTCGGGGCCGTCCTGGTCAGCGCGAGCCGTGCTCGCGCTCCGCCTCCGCCTCCATCTGCTCCAGCCGCGTGTAGTAGTCGGGGAACTCGTTCAGGTGCGCGAGCGCGATCTTGCCCGTCACCAGCGGGTCGTCGCCGGTTACGTTCGTGATCGGGTCGTGCAGCCCGTGCTCGAGCTCCACGTCCATGCCCATCCGGAACTGCTCGACGTCGAACGGGGCAGACGACCAATCGATCCCGATCGCCTCACCGACCTGCCGCGCCTCCTCGGCGGTGAAGCTCGTATTCCGCGCAGCCATACCGGAGCTAGAGCAGCCTTTCGCGTCGGGGCTTCCGGATCGCACGATACGGGTTTTTCACCGATGCCGCGTCGTTGGTTCCCACCGATTCGCTTCGATGACCGTGGTGCGAGTCTTGGAGCCGCGTAGCGGACATGTGGAAGCGAGCCGCTAGCGCGAACATAGCCCTGTTTGAAGGCCTTGAAGGCCCTGACTGTCTCCGCCCAGACCCGCCGAGGGCCTTCTCGTGTGACGCGGCCTCGTCTGCTACCGGTCGCAAGCAGCCACGCCTCCTGGCTGAGCTGCGAGTCGGGTCGGAGCGAATCGAACCGGGTCCGCAGATCGTCAGACCCCGAGTAGACGAAGACCCCCGGCTGGTCTGGGAAACGACCGAGGGTCCTCTTGTTCGCAAACAGGGCCCCTGTTCGCGTCAGCGGCCTGTGTTGTCCGGCCGCCTCTGGTGCTTGCCACGGTCGCAGTCGGCGTGATCGCCCGCATCCGTAGAAACACCGGACATGGCGTCAGTCAGAACACGTATTTGCGCCGGGTTCACCCCATGCGGATGGCGCGAACGAACCCGCCATCGCCGAAGGTGAGGCGACGCACCCGCGCCGGCCTGCCTCGAGGGCCTGGTACGACGCGGGTGCGTCTATGTTCTAGCCGCTGGGACGCGAGCGGCCCGCGCCGTGTTGGCGTTCGTGCTTGCGGCGGCGTTTCTAGTGATCGGGACGCAGGCCGGTTCGGATGCGTCGGTTGACCGTGTGCAGCGGGCCGGTTACCGGTTGCGGAAGCAGAAGCTGACCGCATCACCAGCGGCTGCGCCAGGTTCGCAGCGCGCCTGAAGCGGCGAGTCCGGCGGAGACCACGATTGCAGCAGCACCGGCACGGGTGGCGATCGAAGCGCCGGCCAGAGAACCGGTCGCGAGCAGCTCGACTCCGGCCGCGAAGGCGACCGCCTCGGTGATCCAGACGCGCCGAGGGTAGAGCGAGGACTGCTTCGGTCGCGGCCCCGGTGGCCACCAGGCCCACAGCGACAGGGACAACAGCTTGCCGAGGTGCCCGATCGTCACCCCGGCCGCCCAGCCGACGAGCAGAAAGACGACGTAGGCGGTCAGCGCTCGACCGGGCGAGACGGCGCCGCCCAGGACGAGGAAGCCGAGCACGACCGCTTGCAGAAGGAAGACGACCCCCGCCAGCAGGTGCGCAAGTGGCCCTTCGAACTCGATCCGCCGCGTTCGCGCAACGCGAGCAACGAACACACCGAACCGGCCGAGCGCGATCACGACCATCGACGCACCGACGATCGACGTCGGAGCCGAGGAGGTCGCCAGGCCCACGACCAGCACCCAAAGCCCTGCCGTTACCGAGAGCTCGGTGAGCGGAAATCTCCTCGGCGGCGCCGTCGGCGCCAGGGCGAGCATCGGCGCGAGCGTCCGCCCGACGGTGACGATCAACAGCGTCAACCAGCCGATCACCGCCAGATTTAGATGGACGAGAACCCAGCGGGCATGGACGACGCCGACGAACGGCTCGTCGCCGTGCGAGAAGACGAGCGCTCCGAGCACGAGCGCGGCGGTGACGTTGAGGCAGACGAGCACGATCCCGGCTCGGCTGGCGACAAGCATGCGGTCGCGAGGAGCATGCACGACGAGTCCGACCAGCTCGGACAGCACGAGGACAAGCCCGACCGTCACGAACGCCGCGCCGAGCCAGACAAGAGGCGCCAGGTCGAAGGCAATGCCGGGGGCGACAAGAAAGCCGCCGGCGAGCGCCGGCAGGGCAAGGCGCAGCCGTGCCGGGTGTCGAACGTCGTTTCTGAGCATCACCGGCAACAGGTGGAACGAGGCTCCGGTGACGGCGAACGGCAGGACGACAAGAGCGACCAAGTGGGCAGCAAGGACAGGGCCCGAGGCGAGGGGATCCCTCCGCGCCAGATCCGGCGCAGCGATCAGAAGCACGACCGAGCCGGCAAGCCAGCCGGCGAGAGCGACAGCGGCATAGCAGGCAAGCAGCCCGAGCGGGATCGGCCCGCCCACCGCCCTCGCGTCGGCGAGCGGCAGCGCTTTCGTACCTGGGCGGCCGCGAAGCGGTTGGGAGAGCGGACCGTCGGTCACGACCACTTGATGTTGATCGTCGTCAGGGCGCGGCGGCAAACCGCCTGCGTGTCAGACGGGACGGTATTCGGCTGCGAGTCCGACTTCGATGTGCATCGCTCGTACGCCCGGCGGTGCCGAAAGGAGGTCTCCGTGGCGGGCGGCGAGGAACGGTGCCAGGTACTTGCCGGCGATCTTGCTCGGCGGCCACCAGAGGCTGAGCGCGTCCATCTCCGAACGTCCCGGCTGCTCGAGCTCTGCCCGAAGGTATCGGGGGATACCCCCGGTCAGGAGTAGACCTCTGAGCACGGGATCGAAGGGAACCGGCTCGACCCGCGCTCCGGCGGCTGCCGCGATCGTCTCTGACGCCGCCTCCGCCTGCTGCGCGGCAAGCCCGCCTTGCTTGATCGGAAAGCTGGTCACGTCCCCGGCTGCGTAGACATCGACCAGCTCCGACACCCGTCCGAAGCGGTCGGCGTCCACGAAGCCATCCGAGTCGTGCGGAACGCCGTCGATGCGGATACCCTCGAGGCGCGGCAGCGCGACGACCGCGTCGGTCTGGACGCTGTCCCCGGACGCGAGCTCGAGCCTGCCGGCCGAGAACGCGACTGCCTCGGCGCGGGTCAGGAGGACGATCCCGCGGTCGGCGAGGAGGCGTGCGATCTCCTCGCTGGCCGCGCTTCCAAACAGCCCCAGCGGGTGCTCCTCCGGTGTGACCAGCTGGAGCTCCACCGTGCGCACGTGCTGGCTCTGAAGGTGAGAGGCGGTGAGGAGCGCAAGCTCGTAGGCCGGCAGCGTCCAGGTGGATTGGACCGGGATCGCGAACGCCAGCGAGCGCACGTCCCGTCCGAGCGTCTCCAGGAGGCGTGCGAATGCCGGCACATCCGCGGGGCCGCGGAACGTGAATGCGCCTGGCACGGCGGTGCGCGGTGCGGCGCCGCATGCGATCAACAGCGCGTCGTAGCAGAGCTCGGCGCCGGCGTGCGACACGGCCACGTGATCGTCCGAGCGCACGGCCGCGAGCGCTCCGAGAGTGACCTGCGCCTCGCACTCTCGGGCGAAGTCGACAAGAGCCAGACGGGCAGGCTGGCCGACGCCGAACGGCTCGGCAACGGCGAGCGGTCGATACCAGAAATCCGGCTCGGGAGCCAACAGCTCCAACCGAACTCGCTCCTCCGCGAGCTCCCGAAGCGCCAGCGCTGCCTCCAGGGCGGCCACCCCGCCGCCTGCGATGACGACTCGATACCCGGTAATGGACTGGCCAGCGCTGCCCATCTCCCCGCCTCGGAGGACTCACGAGCGGACGGCAAATCTCGCACGCGGAAGATACCACCGCTTCCGCAGGCCGAAGAGAGGACTGCGAGCGTGGTGAGAGCAGCGCCCCGATCGACTCAAGGAGGGCGGCCCCGGACCCGATGAGACGCGAATGGAAAGACGGGATGGGCTCGCGCAGAAATGGGCGAAATCACGGGCTCTGCGCCGCGTTGCCGTCGTTCTGTGCCTCGTTCCAGTGACGCTGGCCGCCGCGAGAGCCTCGCTGGGCGACCCCGGCATCGGCGAGAAACAGGCCGAGGCCCAGCGCATCCTCGCCGAGATCGGCCGGCTCGACCACCAGCTCGATCGCGCGACCGAGGCCTATGACGGAGCGACGTACGAGCTCCGGCGTATCCAGGCCTCGCTGCGGCGGAACGAGCACGAGCTGACGATCGCGCGCCGCAACGTGCGCATCGCCGAGCAGCGGCTCGGGGCGCGGCTCCGCGAGATCTACGAGACGGGATCTCCCGACTCCACGCTCGAGGTGGTGCTCGACGCCCGCTCGCTCGACGGCGTGATCACCGCGCTCGACGCCCAGAACCGTGTCTCGCACGAGGACGCCCAGATCGTCGCCGAGGTGATCCGGTACAGGAGAGCCGTCACGATCAGACACGACCACCTGCGCACCGAGCGCGCGGCCCAGGTGCGCCTGGTCGCGGAACGGAAGGCCGCGAGGGAGCGGATCGCCGCCGGGCTCGCGGAGCAGCAACGGCTGCTCGTCTCCGTCAGGGACGAGATCGCGCGGTTGCGCCGCGAGGAGGCGATCCGCCAGGCGCAGCTGGCGGCAGAAGCCGTGGCCCGGCTGGCGCAACAGCGCTTCGAGCAGCAGCGGGCGCTGAGCTTTGCCGCCGTCGGAGCGACGGTCGAGAGTCCGGGTGGTCCGAACGGCCTCCCGGCCGCCGGTGTCGTGCCCCCGTCGCAGATCGGCAGCCGCGTCGTCGCGATTGCCGAGCGCTATCTCGGTCTGCCCTACGTGTGGGGCGCCGCCGGGCCAGACGCGTTCGACTGCTCGGGCCTCGTCACGTACGTGTTCGCGCAGGTCGGGATCTCGCTGCCGCACTTCGCGGCCGCGCAGTGGAACTACGGCGTCTACGTCTCCGAGGACCAGCTCGAGCCCGGCGATCTCGTCTTCTTCGAGAACCTCGGCCACGTCGGCATCTACATCGGGGGCGGCTACTACATCGAGGCGCCACATCCGGGCGACGTCGTCCAGATCACGCCGCTGTCCGAGCCGTGGTCGAGCGCGAACTACTTCGGGGCGAAGCGCATCACCGGCTGATCTAACCCGTCTGCCCGGCTCTGGCGAGCGCGGTCGTCAGCGCCTGGCGGGTTGCCGCATCCACCTGGCCGGTCGGTGTCAGACCGGCGGCGGTCTGAAGCTGCTCGGTGGTCGTCTGCGTGGCGGTGCCGAAGCTCCCGTCCGCCGTCAGGGGTGTCTGCGTCGGCGCGGTGATCCTCAGCCACCGGTTGAGCTGGTTCTGCCAGGCGACGACGCCCGGGCCCGTGTCCCCGAGCTTGAGCGTCGGCGCCGCGGGCGAGGTCGGGGAGGACGACGGGTGGCCGGCGAGAGCGCGCTGAAGCGCCTGACGCGTGCTCGCGCCGACGACCCCGTCCGCAGCCAGGCCCTGCGCCGTCTGCAGCTGCTCGGTGGCGATTCGCGTGCTCGCCCCGAAGGTACCGTCCGCCGTCAGCGGCGTCTGGGCCGGCGCGGTGAGCTTGAGCCACCGGTTGAGCTGGTTCTGCCAGCCGACGACGGCCGGCCCCGTCGAGCCGAGGGAGAGCGTCGGGCCCGCAGCGGCTGTGCCGGCGTGACCGAGAGCCGCTCCGGCGGCCGCGAGCAGCGAGGTGGGAGCCGTCACGAACGTCGACGCCGGGAAGAACCCGGTGATTCCATGTGCCTGCAGGTAGCCGTCCGTCGAGGTGCGGGCGCCGTCCCAGATCAGGTCGCTCGTGATCAGGTCGTCGACCTGCGCGGAGGCGACGGCGTCCCAGGACCCGGTGCTCTGGCTGGCGAGTGCCTGGGAGAAGGAGTCGCGCAGTCCCCGGAGCCCTCGCAGCCGCAGATCGAGCGCTGCGAGCGCCTGCGCCTGCTGCGCGCTCAGCGCCGCAGGCACCCGCAGCGCCTCGAGCCTCGTGATCTGGTCCGACGCCTGTCGCGCCAGAGCGTCGAGCTTGGCGACCACGTCCTTCCTGCCGGCCGCCGTCTGCGCGCTGCTGAGGGCTGCGTCCAGCGACGTGCCGGACTGAGCCGAGTCGGAGGCGATCGGCGCAATCTTCGTGAGGTAGTCCGCGTACCCATTGCCTCCTCCGCTCGACCCCGAGGTCAGCACGACGATCAGGACGATCAGCAGGATCACCCCTGCGGCCACGGCCGCCGCCGCGACCCGGCGGCGCAGGATGATGTTGTCCGAGGGGGCCGCCGCCTCGGCTCGGGGCCGGGGCCGCTCCTCGTCCGTCCCCCGGGTGTCCCACGGGGTCTCCTCGTGCAGATCCTCCCGCGGCCCGGGGTCTTCGGGGAAAGATTCGAACTCGAACTCGAAATCGTCGTCGTCCACGTCGCCCACTCGTCGTCGCACTCAACCCTACCGAGCGGTGCTCCGGCCTCTGCCGGCAAGAGGCGCGAGCCGGCAGAGGGTGTGCTGGTCGACGGCGCCGGTACCCGCGGCGGAGAGTCGAGCACCGGAGCCTAGACTCGGTGCATGAATGCAATCGTCGCCGAGGATCTGTGCAAGCGCTACAAGGCCGTGCAGGCGCTCGATGGGGTCACCTTCGCGGTGGGCGAGGGCGAGGTGTTCGGGCTGCTCGGGCCCAACGGGGCGGGCAAGTCGACGACCGTGCGGGTGCTGACGACGCTGACACGCCCCGACTCGGGTCGCGCGCTGGTCGCGGGGGAGGATGTCGTGCGCCACCCGAACAGGGTCCGTCGCTCGATCGGTTACGTCGCGCAGGACTCCGGCGTCGACTGGGAGGCGACCGGCCGGGAGAATCTGCTCCTCCAGGGTCGCATCCACGGGATGGCCGGCGGGTCGCTGCGCCGGCGCGTGGGCGAGCTGCTCGAGCTGCTCGGGCTCGTGGACGCCGGCGACCGCGTGGCGCGGACCTACTCGGGTGGCATGAAGCGCCGGCTCGACATCGCGCTCGGGCTCGTGCACAGGCCGCGCCTCCTCTTCCTCGAC
>Ga0306920_100009910_pt1 | contig 12741 bp, 17 predicted proteins | sample flu12Cox44000170_FD_204666 | JGI IMG/M metagenome (GOLD analysis project Ga0306920, IMG submission 204666) | Lab enrichment of tropical soil microbial communities from Luquillo Experimental Forest, Puerto Rico - flux4day.12C.oxic.44.000.170 (v2)... | ecosystem: Environmental > Terrestrial >...
CAGCGACCGATACCGGTGGCCCTCGTATTCGAACCCGTCCTCGCGCACGAGGACGGTATGGGTGCGTCCACGCCACTGCCGCACCAAAGTTGCGCCGGTCTTCAGCACTGTGCCGGGATCGAAAGAACGAGCGCCGTTCTCGAAGTCTGCCGCCAAAATCCGAAGGCGGCGCTGCAACGCGCGGCTTGGGCCGCCATGGGCGCGCTGTTGCAGCTCATCAGCGAGCCCCCGGATGATCAGATCGCGACTGAGGCCCAGAGGCGGTCCAGTGTGATGCAATGTCCGCCAGGCACGCCGCAGCTCCTGTGTCGACCGATCGACCAACCCGGCGATTTCGCCATCAAGCTCGCCTAGGTCCCGGTTTCGAAGCCGGTCCTTCCCGGCACCGTTTGGACCGAGACCGGAGGACGGCTCGCCAGAGTGCTGGCGAGCCGAAGCGTCGTGGACTGGCGGTTTCATGGGCTGGCCGGCTCAGCGATGCGGTAGACCCGGCCGCGCTCCTCTTTGGTCGACGCGAGAGTGAGCCCGAGCTTTTTCTTTAGGGTTCCCGAGAAGACGCCGCGAACGGTATGACGCTGCCAGCCGGTCACGCTCGCCACCTCGTCGACCGTTGCCCCCTCGGGCTGACGCAGCATTGCAATCACCACGTCCTGCTTCGAAGGGCGCTTCGGGCCGCGTTGCGGCTCTGGGTCCGGCAACATTTCAATTGCCGACCACAGCTGATCGATCAGCGCGCCGCGGTCGCCAACTTTCCTTCGCTTTGGGACGCCAGGCAGCGCGTTCCACAGCGCCAGCAAGCGCTTGGCGCCGAGCGGGGCCGCGTGCAGCTCCTTGTTCGATGCAACGGCAATCTCGCCGTCATTGACTGTCACCGGCGCCTTGCGGCATAGCGTGATTCCGTCGTTGCCGATGATATAGACGCGCATGAGTGGGTGCTCCTGATTGACCCGGCGGCGGTTCCGCCGTGACCACACTCACGCTCTCGTCACGCAGCAAAGCCAGTCGTTTCCGGATAATCTTGTGGCGTTGTTGGCGGGGATCCGAGCATGGAATTACTCGGCCGAGACCGCACGACTCGCGGTAGGTTGTTTGCCGCGCAGCGGTCTGAAAGCGTCAACTGAACAAGTCTAACAGGTCGGCGGATGACGGATCGCTAGGTAGGCTCGCTCGGGTTCGCGGGCTGGGGTTCCGCTTATTGAGAGTTTATGTGCGTCAAGTTCAGCAAGTTGGTCTTGGGAGCGGCGGCTGGCCGCTCGCCCAGCATGTCCGCCGCACTGGCTGCGCGAACCTACCTGCGAGCACAATCCAATCCGCCCGCTGCCATATTCTCGATCCCTCCGTGCGATCCGCGAACCCGCGATAGTTTTGGCAGGGAGCTTGGTGGCTATGGTGGCGACTGCCGAAGCGACAGGTGGATCGTCTGCGACTCACGATTCGCGATCAGAAGGCGCGGGCCGATGTCGAAGACAATTTTCGCAAGACAATCGCGCAGTTACCCGATGCATAGATGAGAGGCCAAGAGATCGCCTGATTTCGCCTGAGGCCGTCACGCAGACGAGGGAGGGTAGTCATTCGCAGCTGTCGGAGACAGTTTGCTGATGACGGCGATAGCTGGTCGAGGCCGAAAGAGGTGCCCACCACTGGCGACAGCTCGGATCACCCCATGCTGTTGAGCGACGGTCGGCCTTCCTTCCTGTCCTGGCAAGAAATTAACCTCGGAGTAAAAGCCGTTTATTGTCGGAAGCAAAACATCAGTGAGGAAGGAGCTTGACACCACACCGCCGCGATAGAAAAGGTTCCCTAACGCGTGCTGCCCAAATCGCTCGCTTCCTTGGGTTTGGCCCAAGCACGCTCCATCACTTTGTCGCTGGCAAACTATGAAGCCGTGCCCTCGGCAGTGGCGCCACTGATGCGATCGTCACCGTCATTCATGTGGCACTAACCTTCCAGGAGGTGACCGAAGGCGCGGAACGGTCGCAGTCGATCGCAAATGATCTTGATGATCGCTAACATGGGCACCGCCAAGATCGCCCCGGGCACGCCCCACATCCAATACCAGAAGATCAGGGACAGGATCACCGCCACCGGATTTATCGTAAACCGGTTCGCCAGCAGCAACGGCGTGGCGATTTCCCCCTCGAGCACGTGAATCGCGAAATAGAGGGCCGCTGGCAAAAAAGCTGCCCAGACCGGCCCCAGGCTGATCAATCCTACCGCCAGGAACAGAATGATTCCGCAGAATGGGCCGAGAATCGGAATAAAATTCAAACAGAATGCTATCACACCCCAAAGCACTGGCGCGGTGACATCGCACAGCCACATCACACCTGCGGTGGCACATCCGACGGCGCCGTTGATAATCGCTATCGTCAGCAAATAGGCCGACAAATCACGCTCGACATGGAGCGAAATTTCCACCGCCTCGCGCTTATTGGCGAATGTCGGCAAAACCTCGACAAGCCGACGCAAGAAAGTCTCTCCGAATACGAGGAGGTAGAACAGAACGAGAAGCGTCTCCAAAAGATGAGCGGCAACGGTACCTGTGCCACTGAAGACTGCCGTCACCACGCCAATAGGGTTGGATAGCAGTGCCGACGGGCTTTCGAGCTGGACGCCCATCTCGTCGAGCGTGCGCTGTATATGTTCGATCGGAACCTTGATAAACGCGAATTTCTGCTGCAGCTGTGGCCACGCCTGAGGCAATTCGGACGCCCATTGTGCTGCCGGGCTGGAGAGCAGCATACCAAGGCCGACGAAGACCGAGAGCAACACGGCGAGCGCGATCAGCGCCCCAACTGGCTTGGGCACTCGGAGGCGCTCCAATAGGTTGACCAAAGGTTGGAGAAGCAGCTTCAGCACTATCGCCAGCACGACGGGCAGCACGACGGGCTGCGCGATGTAGAGGCAGACGAGCAGAGCGATGACGCAGAGTATGCCCTGGAAGATCGTCTGTGCCTCTTGCGGCCACCGCATCTCCAGACGCTCCTCCGGTAATTGACCGTCGGTTTCGGGGCGCTCGGCTGCCAAGTCTTTTCTCTGTGGCTGAAGATCGGTGCCCCGGACGGCATCTGTGGAAGTCTCCATAATGATCTTAACCTTCTTCTTCGCCTCCCCGATTGGGATGGCTGGCGCGAAGCTGGCGCTTGTCACCGGCCCTTCGGAGAAAGTGGATCGACACCTAAACTTGATCGGAGCGCTCTTTCTCGAGCCGCGCGAGGGGTTCTTCTCTCCTTAATCATTATTTCGATTGCCTGGAGCGTGGCTTCGCCAGTTGCGAGATCGGGCAGCCCCCATAGTGTTTCAGGGAATCGTAGAACTTTTGCCGCTCATCCATCGCTATCTCCGGAAGCTGCGCTTCTGTCCAACGTCAGCTGGGACAGGAAGATCTCTCGGCTGCCAGAGATTTTTTGACGGCTTCTATGGCGTCGGCGCCGTGGGGGGCGAGAAGCGAAGAGGCCCCGCCGTAGCCCGCCGGCGGATGCATGCGTACTGACGCTGCTGAAGTAGCGTTCCGTCTTAGCTGCCCTGTTTTCCGACAGCAGCCGAACGCCTTAGCCCTGCCTCAGGCAGGGCTCTTTTTTTCCCGCCGCAAACCGCCAAAGAACCGGCCTTGCTCCACTATCAACAGATCCCACCACCATCTTCCGAATAGAAATGATGCCGTAACGGCCGACGGGCGCTATCGAGGGAACCCAGAGGGATCGGCTTTTGTTAAGAATGATTGTGATGGTCAGTGCGGGAAGGGTAAGACCTCTGCAGCGAAGTCACAAGAGCGTTGCAATTTGCAACGCAAGGACGCCGTACGCGGTCCGCAATCCTCGACCCGTGCGCCGCGGGATCATTTTGCGGCGAGCCTATCCAACTCCTGATGGAGATCAACGTGGCCGAGAAGCCCATGAAGATCAACGTGGCCGAGAAGCCCATGAGTCGATCGAGCGAAGCGTTTTATCGCGACCTGACCGTCACGGCGCCCGAGCAGGTCGAAGCGGCCGAGAAGGTGAGCCAGGAACTGTTGCATCCGGTTGTCGAGACCATGCCCGATTGTGGCGAGCGGGTCGCGCGCGACAGGACGGTTCTGGAGAACCCGGTCGCTCGGCAGGTGCACCGGGCGGAGCCGGGTGCGGGGATGCAAGGCGTATGGTGCGGCGACGTGCTTAATGTATTGCCTGCGGCAATTTATATGACGAATGCTGCGGGACGGATCACATTCTTCAATCGGGCTGCAGTAGACTTTTCCGGTCGCATGCCCGAAATGGGCAGCGATCACTGGTGCGTTACGTGGCGCCTGTATTGGCCGGATGGCCGGCCGATGGCGCATGACGAGTGCCCGATGGCGAGGGCCCTGAAGGAAGACCGGCCGATCCGAGGCGGGGAAGCTGTCGCGGAGCGGCCGGACGGAACGCGCGTACCGTTCATGGCCTATCCAACGCCGCTCCATGATGCTTCGGGGAAGCTCGTCGGAGCAGTGAACATGCTGGTTGATCTTACCTCCCGCAAAGAGAGCGAGGAGGCACAGCGACGCCTCAATGAAATGCTCGAACAGCGTGTGGAAGCACGTACCCGAGAGCTGACGGAGGCGCTGACCCAGCTTCGTGAGAGCGAACGCCGCTTCCGACTTCTCGTCGAGGGGGTAACTGACTACGCCCTTTTCATGCTGGATCCAGGAGGCATCATCACCAACTGGAACTCCGGCGCCGAGCGGATCAAAGGTTATCGGGCGGAGGAGATAATTGGTCAGCATTTTTCCCGGTTTTACACTCCCGAGGATCAGCAAAACGGGTTGCCGCACCGGGCATTAATGATTGCCGCTCGGGACCGAAGGTTCGAGGCGGAGGGTTGGCGTATACGCAAAGACGGTTCGCGGTTCTGGGCGAATGTGGTCATCGATGCCATCCACGACAGTGCCGGTGTCTTGATCGGGTTCGCCAAGATTACCCGCGACATGACCGAGCGCCGCGCCATCGACGAGCAGCTCCGTCAAGCGCAGAAGATGGAGGCAGTTGGTCAGCTGACCAACGGAGTGGCGCATGACTTCAACAATCTTCTCGCCACGATTATCCCCAATCTCGAATTGGCTCTGCCCCAGGTCACAGAGGAGCGCGTGTTGCGATATTTGGAGAACGCGATGCACGCCGCCGAGCGTGGTGGGAAGCTGACGAATCAGCTTCTCGCATTCTCGCGCCGTAACGACCTCCTCACCGAACCGGTCGATGTCAATCGCCTCATTTCCGAAACATGCGAGATGCTCCCCCGCACGATCGGGCCGACGATCACGATCGAGATGGTTCTCGACGGGGATCTCTGGCCGGCGATGACCGAGGCGAGCCAGTTGGAGCTGGCCATTCTCAACCTCGCGATCAACGCGCGAGATGCCATGCATGCGGGTGGAAGATTGACGATTTCGACCACAAAAGTCACTCGCGGCGATCGCAGTCGACTCCCTCACGTCGATCCTGGCGATTACGTAATGATCTCCATAGCCGATACGGGCACCGGCATGAGCGAGGAGGTCCGCGATCGTGCCTTTGAGCCCTTCTTTACGACCAAGGAAGCGGGCAAGGGCACTGGCCTCGGGCTGAGCATGGTCTACGGGTTTGCCAAGCAGTCCGGCGGGACCGTTACTATTGACAGTGAGATCGGCAATGGAACCACGTTCCGGGTTTATCTCCCGCGCGCCCAACATCGACTAGGGGGCACGGAGGCACCGGTCTCCCAACGCCAGCGGAACGTCGGACCGCCCTCTCGAATTCTGGTGGTCGACGACGACAGCGCTGTTCGCACTGTTACTGCGACGCTGGTGCGAACCTTCGGCCATGAGGTGATCGAGTCCGCCAGCGGCGAGGCTGCGCTTGACATTCTGGAGCGGGACCGACGGTTCGACCTATTGATCGTCGATTTGGCAATGCCAAACATGCATGGTGGAGAGTTTGCAGCCAGCGCCGAGCGGCTCATCCCTGGCGTAGCGACGCTGTTCGTGACCGGTTACACCGAGGGGCACCGGGTCCGCGAAATGACAGAAGGCTACGTATTGAAGAAGCCCTTCCGACAAGCCGAACTTGCAAAAAAGCTGCGGCATATCTTGCGGCGTGCAGACCGATGCGACGGCCGATTCTCTAGAGCTTGACAGATCCGTGCCGCGCACTTCCCTCGCCTGGCTCGGAACTCCGCCGATCCGATCTGCGTTTCTTGGCTATGTCCTCAGATGATCGAAGCTACGACGAAGGTAGACCGAGCACCGTTCTCGTCCTGGAGCCCGACATTCTTGTCCGCATGGTTATCGCAGACTATCTGCGCGATTGCGGCTTCAAAGTAGTCGAGGGCGTTACAGCGGACGACGCAGTGGCCGTGCTCGAGTCCGGACAAAAGATCGACATTATTTTTGCTGAGGTTCAGCTGAGCGGCAGCATGGACGGGTTCGGTCTTGCTCACTGGGTTCGCGAGAAGCAATTCGACATCGATGTGATCCTGACCTCCGGAATTGCGCGGGCGGCCGAGAAGGCAGGGGACCTTTGTGACGAGGGTCCGCTGGAAAAGCCCTACCATGCAGAGGAGGTCGTCCGCCGCATCAACATCCTACTCGAACGACGGCGAACAGCGCCGAAGGCTTGAGCAGGACCGTCAGCCCTGCCCGCCCGGAACACATCGAGTGCCAAGGGTGTTTTGCCCTCAATGTGGTGCAGGGCCCTGATGTGTTGAACGCAGTGAAATCACGCGCAGAGGAAGACGCCCGCCAACCGGTGGTTTTAGTTGTCGAGGATGAGGTTCTCATCCGCGGCGCCGTCGCTGAGTATCTGCGGATTTCCGGCAACTTGGTTGTCGAAGCGGCTGATGCGGCGGAGGCTATCGCAGTATTCGCCGCTGGGGTGCCGATCGATGTCGTCTTCAGCGACATCCACATGCCCGGTACTATGGATGGGCTCAGTCTTGCTCGCTGGGTCTATCAGCATCACCCTGCCGCCCGTGTGGTGCTCACTTCCGGCAATGCCGATGCTGCCCGCGCTATCCAAGTTGCCGAGCTTTTCTTTTCGAAACCTTACCGCACGGCGGAAGTCGCCATGCGCATCCGCTTGTTGCTTGCAGAAGTCCGACATCCGGACTCCTGAAGCGCTGAACCGTCTTCGACGAGCGCCGACGAGGCCGTGACGTCGCTCCCGAAGGCCAGGCGCCGCTGCGCGGCCTCATGTGCGCTTTCGGGTTCCTCGCTCACGTCCATCAGCCGGCAAAGCGTATCGCGCCCACGCGACAGGCGCGAGCGCACTGTTCCGATCGGGATGCCGAGGACCTCGCCGCTGTCTCGTAGGACATGCCTTCGAGACCGACAAACAAAATCACCTGCGCTGCTCGTCGAGAAGCATGCTTCATACTTGGATAAACTGCGTTACACGCAAAAAAAATAGATTGTTTTCGTTCACTGAACGAGAGGATCGTGTTTGCGCCGGCAGGCGCTGTTATCGAGCTTTGGCGAATATTGAACACGAGCGCCAGAAAACTATGGGAACCATTCCCGGTGGCATTGCTGTCGCGGCGATGACGGTCTCGTTGGGCCTCATCGAGGCAAAAGTCCCGCCTCGCGACGGGCTCCCCGACTTCGCCGGCCAGCATTTGCCAGGCGAGTGACAAGCAGCGGCCCGCTTGACATCGCAAGACGCCGAAATTCGAGGATCAATTCAGCAGATCTCACTCAATAGTGGGCGGCGATCGGCGCCGCTCTTGATCCTCGAAGTGTCGTGCGAACTTCTCGGCCTCCTCGGCCTTGTGGAACTCCACCGAGATGACGGCGGCGTCTCCGTCCTGATCGTAGGTGAACTTCGCAGACTCGTACCGAGTGCGATCGAGCCATTCGCGCATTGCGGCCATCTCGCGAGAAAGATCCGCCATACGCAGCCCGACAGTGGCGGTGTGCATGTCATCTCCTCGTAAAAGCCGTGCGATCCCGAAATAGTTAATGGCGATTGGCGTTCAAGCCCTCGGTGTAAGACGGCCAGCGATTGATGGCAGTGTGTGACGAGGCGCCTCGGATGGTCACGATACCTAGACCGGGTCAGGATCGCTCGTGCTTCTTTGCGCCCACTGCGAGGCCCACACCATGGTGATCGCCGTTGCGCTTCGCAGGACCCCGGGCGGGCGCCCGGCCTAGAGAGGTTGCGCAAGATTATTTAGGTCCGCAATCGCACCTAAATCCGTCCCACCAGTAGGAGAATGATGACGATGACAAGCAAGAGGCCGGCGCCACCGCTCGGGTAATACCCCCAACCGGCGCTGTATGGCCAGGTTGGTAGTGCGCCTAGCAATATAAGGATCACGATGATGAGCAGGATCGTGCCAAGCATTGCGACACCCGAGCTAATTCTTGTTCTTGGACACAAACGTTGCGCGGCAAAAGCAAGTTCCTCGCGTCAAAACGCTTATTGCGGGGCAGAGGTCGCTGTTGCGGTTTCACCCTCCCCTCCAACCCGAGCTCCAGACAGGCTCGAAGTTGATTGGTTCAGATGCCAACACTCAACTCGTCGCAATTCAGAGAGCACGAAACAAGTTGCTTTGGCGCCCGAAGCCAACCTCGCCGATCTTCCAACCCAAAGTTACGGCCTGCGCGCCCGTGCTAATCACTGCCGAGCCCCACTGTGAAGAGTTGGGCTCATCCCGTCGAGTCCCACGGCCGATGTAGGCCGGGATTGCTCATAAACTTATAACGGTCCGGTTGTTTTGTTGCCCGCCCCACGGGAGCTGCCTTGCGCTTGAGCGCCGGATCAATTCCGCGCGGCCCTAGAAACTCAACTCAATTAAACTTTGATTTCACCCAAATAGTGGAGCGGCTCTTCGCCGCTCCACCGGTTTTATGTTACGCACTCAGCTGTCACCAGTAAGGCGACGCCCGATAGTAATCATGAAGGTTGCGCTCCCAGTCGCGGCCGATCACCCCGGTATCCCATCCGGTCGCAAGCACAGGCGCATTGCGAAGCTGATCTTCCGTGACGTTGAGCTCGTAGGCGTCGAGACGTTCGTTGTAACGCAGCACGCTCCACGGCAGAGCGCGATATTCGTCGCCAATGCCGAGAAAGCCGCCAAACGTCATCACAGCATACGCGACCTTTCCAGAGCGTTTGTCGATCATGACCCGCTGGATCGTACCGAGTTTATCTCCATTGCTGCGGCGAACCGCCGTGCCTTCGACCTTGTCACTAGCGATCAAGCGGGCGGTCTCCCGGGCCATGACTTCCGGTCCAACAGTAGCTGCCATTATCACCTCCTTGCAAATGCTGATACTGGGAAAACCGCGGCCAATGATGTCAAGTTCCGTCAGAATATCGTAGGGGGCGAAAATAAGAGCCAGCTGAGGTGCACTTGCGGTCGGCCGAGACCGCGCTTAAACGAAGCTAGCGTACGCAAGCCGATTCCCCTTGCAGACTATTGTTGCCGACTGGCGGGCTGGTCCAATACACTGGCTCTCGCCAACCACCGCTCTTTTGTCGTTAGAATCAGCAACGCGGCTGATCGGCGTCGTCCTTTTCGTGGTACTGTGCGTCTTGAACGCGTTCGGACTTTGGCCGTCACGAGATTGACCATTGCACCAGCTTGGTCGAGCAATTCGCATGGCTCGGCCAAGTTTGGTCTGCTCGATCCGTCAGCTGGGGAGCGCGGTACGGCGTTTGTCTGTCAGCTCTACTCCCATAACGCTTTGCTGACCGCCTTGATGCCCGGCCTCAGCCGCGCGTTAACCCGGATGCTCGTTCTCGGCGCCCAGATTCTGCTGGGTTTCGGAGCGGCGGGAACTTCGCCCATGACCGTGAGCGGGCGTCGGTGGCCGGGCAAAAAGGCGGCCAGGCTGGCCATGGTGGCCACGGTAAATCATAGGGCCATAGCTCTCACCTGAGCGCCACGGTTCAAGATCGGATGGGCGGCGTTGTCCGCCCATCTGCTATTTGGCGATACGTTTTTCTCATCCAGGTGCGAAGCGGCGGATAACGCGAGTTCAGCGGCGTCTTCCGAGACGGGTTCGAGAGCTTACCAATGCATGCGCGCTATCTCGACGGCATCGCTTTGCTGCTGATGATCGTCACCGTTGCCTTCCTCATCACACCCGAGAGCTATCACCAAATCGTCGACATCGGGACGGATACAACGCTTCCACCGGTGATTTCCCGTATGGCAGGTGTCTCATTGCTGCCGTTCGCGCTCAGTCTGGGAATCGCTCTTTTTATCACTGGCGAGAGTATCTTCGGTTTCTCAGCTGGCCTGGCTGCCGGCTGCTTTTTCATCCTTCTCGCCCTCGGCTGCTGGTACGTCCTTCAATATCTGCGGCCGCGGCAAGCGGGTCGTAAGGAGCGGACAATCTCTGCCCGTCAGCAAATCACGACGGAAGATACCTCTCTGGACAAACGAATTACCCAGATGCTGACCGAGGCGCGCGTCGTCTTGCCGGGTGCGCAGGCGCTGCTCGGCTTTCAGCTCGCCAGCGTCATCAGTCAATCTTTCGAGAAGCTTCCAGCCAGCTCAAAAGGTGGTCCAGGCGGCGAGCCTCGGCTGCATCACCGTGGCGGTGATCCTGCTGATCGCGCCTGCCGCATACCATCGCATCGTCTTTTCGGGTCAGGTTACGGAGGAGGTGCATCGCTTTGGAAGCTGGTTCGTCGCGTGTGCCACCGTACCTTTGGCCTTTGGGCTCTCGGGTGATATCTACGTCGTCCTCACCGAGATCACGGCCTCCACCATGCTTGGTATGTTCATCGCCAGCTTCACGCTCGTGTTCAGAGCTCGCCTTTGTTGGTTGGAAGCCATCAGGATTGTGGGGCTCCGATCGTGTCCGCCATTGGTCGCGCCGCGTATGCCGAGAGGCTTCGATTGCCCGTCGTCGTTTCACGCGCAGTGTGGTGCTCGATCTCGGCATTGAGCTTGGCGCCGACCAAAACGACGATGATCGAGAGCCAAATCCAGGTCATAAAGCCGATGATCGCGCCGAGCGAACCATAGGTCTTGTTATAGCTGCCGAAATTCGCCACGTACCAGGAGAACAGGACCGACGCGGCCAGCCATACAATAGCAGCAAAGACGCTGCCCCAGGTTGCCCAGCGCCATCGCGGCTGCGTGCGGCTGGGACCGTATCTGTAAAGCACTTCCAGCCCCAAGGTGAGCAGAACGAAAAGAATCGGCCATCTGCCGACTTTTACGAGGAAGGTTGTCAGTCCAGGGACCGGGATGAAATTGAGAGCAATCGGCAGGGCAACGACGGCGGCAAGCATCAGCGGGATAAAGCCGATGATTCCAAGTGTAAACAAGAGAGCAAGGGCATTGAGTTTAACAAAACTGCGCTTTTCTTCTTCTTCGCAAACGAAATTGAGTGCATCGAAGATGGCCTTGACCCCGGAGGTGGCGGTCCACAGTGAGATCGCAAGGCTGATCAGAAAGCTGATGCCCAGCGCCGTCCCGCCTTGCGAGGCGAGACGGGCCAGTTGGTCGCGGAGCACGTCGGTAGCCCCACCGGGTGCGATGATCCCGACGGTATCGAGGTGACTGGCTATCGTGGCTGGGTCGGCAAACAGCCCGTATATCGAAATCAGAGCCGCGAGGCCCGGGAAAATGGCCAACAGCGTATAGAATGTCACACCCGCGGCGACCAATAAAATTCGGTCTTCAGAAATACCTCGGTAGACGCGCAGAATAATGTCCTTCCACCCCCGGCGAAGGATTTGCGAAGGTTTGTCTGCGGTTCGCCCCCGACCGGTTTCCCCTTCCCTTCCGTTGCTCCGCTCGGGGCGGCAGCCGTGCAACCGGCGCCGTGAAAATTCGAATGCGATCAGCAAAGCGCTCAACCCAATGACCCATACAGGCGCCCGATCTGAGCCTGTTACGCGCGTTGCTGCCGGTCGGTGCACATCACTGCCGCTCATACGCTTGTTCCATAGCGCGCGCATCCTGCCAGTTGGTACACCTTATCGGTTCTCTGAGACCGCGGGCGATGCCTCCACTATTACCGCTAGCGTATTCCGGAGCTGCCGTGGGTGGGATGGTTAACGCGGGCCCGAGCTGCGCTTCGATTGAACCGGCATCTAGGGCGGCGCTGGCTTCGACGGTTTCTTCAACGTCGGAGCTCGGCCGACGACTGCGGGACGAAAGAGTGCTGGCAATGATGAGCCATGCGACCCCTACAGCGATCAGGGTAAGCGGAAGCGGGTTCTGGCGGACTTCGCGGGCGAGATTGCCGACGAACTCGGCCGCAGGGCCTTGACGCACATAATCTCTGAGCTGATCAACCACTTGGCCCGCGGTCATTCGGGCACGCAGCTCCTCCAGTGTATCGGTTAGCCGGGCGCGGGTGTGATGCGCTTCTCGCTCGAGCTGCTCGCTTTGCGTTCCCATCGTCCTTCCTCAACTTAACTCGCGAGCGATGCGCATCCCAACTGTAGGGATAACCGGTCGCCTTTGACCTAAGTTCCTCTTTGCTATTGAGGAATGGCGACGTTGTTTTCATCTCGCCAATGCGGCGATGCTGCCCTTGCTTAGCGAGAAGCTCGCCCAGAGCAAAAAGGGCGCCGAGACCTTGTTCAGGGCAGCATGCCTATAACGGCGCAGCTCGTCATGGTGCCGATGGTCATACTGGCCGGTCACAAGGCCGACAGCTAGTGGTTTGACGCCATCGTTTGATACCCTCTATTGACCTTCTCGATGATGCGGTTGGGATCGGCGGTCCAGACAAAGGGTCTGGGTTTGCGGTTGTGTTCCCCGAGGTACCGGTTGATCGCGGCC
>Ga0306920_100009912_pt1 | contig 12740 bp, 13 predicted proteins | sample flu12Cox44000170_FD_204666 | JGI IMG/M metagenome (GOLD analysis project Ga0306920, IMG submission 204666) | Lab enrichment of tropical soil microbial communities from Luquillo Experimental Forest, Puerto Rico - flux4day.12C.oxic.44.000.170 (v2)... | ecosystem: Environmental > Terrestrial >...
TTATCGGGTCCTGCGGTCGCCGTCAAGGGTTCGCTGCGCCGGGCTTCGCCCGCCCTTGACCGCGCCCACAGGACGCTCCTCAACTCACCCAACCCACTCGAATTTCAAAAGAGGCTGAATCCTCAACAGGTTATCCCCGATGCAGAAATCGGGTTCGAATGACCGAAAAGGGTCGAACGTGATCGTTCGATCAGGGTAATGGGAACCGCGGCTTTCGGCGCATCTCGCCCGTTGCTCCGCGTCCTCGTGAAGGTCCGTTGACTGAACCGACAGCGGCCCCTCAGCCTTGGCCGCGGGAACGCGTCCTTATGCCCCATACCTGCCGTTCGCAATATGGGTCGGGATCGGCTCAGTAGGGTGGTAAGCGTCCTTCGCGCAGAACCCGCCCGCGAATGGCCGACTGATACTCAACTCGCCACGGCGAGCACAAGCCGTGCAAGCGAACCTCGGTCCCGCGCGCGCGCGGCGATAACTGCATCGAAGCCAAGACTGCGGCCAAACCGATGCACTGCAAAAATAAGCATCAACACCACGATGAAGAAATAAGTCCACGGCCAGTTGTAATAGTCGTTATACAGACCGATCCACAGATTGAGTGCCTGCAGCGCGCCAATGACCCCCCATATTCGCACGAACAGCCCGAGAATTAGGGACACTGCGGTCAGCACTTCCAGGCCATAGACAATCGGCGCGAACAGATAGAAATGCGGCAGGACGATATTGTTGACGAAGTCGGCCTGCAGCGGCAGCGCGGCAGTTTTGCCGAGCCGGATCATCCAGAAGGCAAGGCCCGTCTCGCCGAAAGGGTGCCCCGGCTCGTCGGTATAATCCGGCGGCAGCTTCCACAGGGTCGCTTGCCACCACATCGCCCCGATCAATAAGCGAAACACGAGGTTCCAGACGTGTGCAAAGCTCCTCTGGCCCGGGATCGCGGCAAAGTCATAAATAGCCACGGCGATGCCGGCGGCGAGCAACAGCCAGAACACCGGGGTCGGCCAGCCGAGCTTCTGCAGAAAATTGACGACGTCGAAAAGCGGATTGTCCATGAGACTGTTTCCTCCCGGCCTCGGTCAATGGCGCTAGGCGCCAACGCCGCGACGTAATCCTTATTGAGAAGGATCGGCGGCAGCCGATCCGGATCGGCCTCCATGGCCACCAGACCGGCCGGCGCCAAGCCGAGGCGTAGCGCGATGGCGCCGAGAAGGCGGAATAATGGCCCACAGCACGGCGGTCACTTTTCCCGACGGAATCAACCATGGCTTACGAAGGCATGGCTACAGAATATCTCGATCAGCCGCCAGAAGCACGAGCCGATGTCGGCCCACGTCGCGCGGTCGTTTAATCCGGGCCCGTTCCCGAGATGGGTGATGCCGCCCGGCCGGGACGATAGGGCTATGGGGCAAGAGCACGCGTTGCTGCTGGGCGTTCACAAAATCTTGGTGCTGCGCGCCGACCGGATCGCGGCCGCCTGCGGCGTTCGCCGTCGGGCAAGTGGCCTGATCGCCCGATAGCGATCATCGAGGCCGACCTGTTGCTGGAAAGCATCGGTTTCCGGGTGACCCTCGCCGACCTCTATGTCCGCGCGAGCGTGCAAGGCCTCCACGGCGGCGCGGGTCGGTAGTGGAAATCGACACCGACCCCAATTTACACTAAATTGGGGGCGAAACTCATCAGCGCTCGACCGCTTGACCGAGCGCCCCGAATCCGCGTAGTCGCATAGCGATCGCTGTCGGAACGTCTATCTCGACGATCTTGCTGAAGGTCGCATCGCTGGCGGCCAGGACATGATGCCATTCGTCATGCAGCCCGACATGGTCTACCAATACCCGCTTTGGGCGGTTGGGTTCCTATTGGTTGGGCTGGCTGCGCTCGGTGCGGTGCTGTTCGAACTGGTTGTCCACCAATTCCTGTCGATCGAGCTTCGCCGCAGACACAACGACGTCGCCGCAGCGATATTCTCGGTCGTCGGCGTGACCTTCGCGGTGCTTCTGGCATTCGTCGCCATGCTCGCCTGGGACGGTTTCAACAAGGCGAAAGCCACTGCTTATGCAGAGGCCGCGACCGTTCTCGATGTCTACAATGTCGCGGTCGGATTGGCTGGCCCCGAGACGGCCGCGATGCGCGACGATATCGTCAGCTATCTCGAGACGGTGATTAGGGTCGAATGGCCGGCGCAAGCCGAAGGCTTGGTCGCCGACAGGGGTAATGCCTACCTGCAGAAGCTGAACGCGTTAGCGAACAGTCTCAAACCCTCCAGCGTCGCAGACGGCAACCTGCACGCACAGTTGCTGCAATCCCTGGTGCGGCTATCGGACGCAAGACAGCAGAGGTTGCTGGCCGCGGAGACCACCATTCCCTCAGTCGTCTGGATCGTCACGATCCTCGGCGGTGGCCTGACGATTGCTTTCGGCTCTTTTCTCGGCGTTCCAAGTCTTGGTATGCATCTTGCCATGTCGGCAGCACTGGCGATTTCAGGAGCGCTGGTGCTGATCCTGATCATTGCGCTCAGCAACCCGTTCCGTGGCGATTTCCGGGTGTCGACATTGCCGTTTGACCGAGTGTTGGCGCAGATTCAAGCATTTGCGACTCGACCCTGAGTGGGACCTCATCTCGCTATGTTCGAGCGCAATTCTCCGTTCGGATCGCGCAGTCATTGAAAATTGAACGTCTGTTCCGCGACGCGCACGCGGGCGTCGTCATGGCCCCTACCGGCGACGTCTTGTGCGAGTTTATCGCCAAGGCGATCCTGTGAATTGCCGCTCTTCTGGCCGCGAGCATAGGACTGACCGCGTGGCAACCGAGAGTAACCACGGGGCTGAAACCCGTTGGGGAGGATCATCATGAGCAGAACGATCTGGTTGGGTGCGGTCGCATACGATCCCAAGGTGGTCACGATCTGGGAAGGAATGCGCAGGTACTTTCACGAAGAGGCGCATCTGCCCGTCGAGGTCGTGCTGTTCCAGAGCTACGAGGCCCAGGTCAGCGCATTGCTGGCCGCGCCCGGCGATCCTCTGCCGCGCATCGACATCGCATGGAACACCAACCTCGCCTTCCTGCAGGCCGAGGAGTGGAGCGGCCATGGGTGCCGCCCGATCGCCATGCGCGACACCGACCTTGGCTGGATGACCAAGATCGTCGCGGTAAGCGGCGGTCCGGTCACGGGGCTTGCCGATCTGAGAGACCGCACCTTAGCGCTCGGCAGCCGCGACAGCGGCCACGCGGCGATCCTGCCGGTTCACTTTCTGGCGCAGCAAGGCCTCGTCGAGGGCCGCGACTACCGCACCCTGCGCTTCAACAGCGACCTCGGCAAGCACGGCGACACGGGCGCGAGCGAGACCGAGGTCGTCCGCGCCGTCCTCGACGGCCGGGCCGATGCGGGCGCGATCGGCAGCCTATACTGGCAGGCGGTGCGCCGCGAGCGCCTGGTGCCGACAGGCGGGCTCAGCGAGATCTGGACGTCGCCGCCCTACAATCATTGCATGTTCACCGCCCGACCCGATCTCGACCGGGAAGCTCAGCAGCGGTTCGCCGATGTTCTGTCGGGGATGAGCTACGACAATCCGAGCCATCGTGCCGTGCTCGATGCCGAGGGGCTGCGCCGCTGGGTGGCGCCGCACCTCGACGGCTATGGTTCGTTGCGGCAAGCGGCCGCGCAGCAGGGGTTCTTCGACCGTCCCGCCGAGGCCTGACGCGAGGCCGGTACCGCCCTTTTCGCTTGGCCCGTCAGGCGCAGTTGAAGATCTGCGCCAAGCGGCGCTTGTGCTCGCTTTCCCGGTCGAAGGCGCGGCGCACCGCGGCAAAGGACTCGGCAAGCGGAAAAATCTCCGAGGTGACCAGCAAATCGGCATCCTCCGCCCCGACCGGATGCCAATAGACGCCCTCGGCGGTGATCGTGACTTCCGGCACCAAATCGGCGCGTGCCAACGCGATGCCCTCCGTGGCGAGGCCGCGCAGCGCAATGCGGCGGACCACACGGTCCTCGGCCGCGATCTCCCGGTCGTCGAGAAAGCGGCCGAATTCGTCGGCCTCGGCATCGGTCGAAACGGTCGCCGCCAGCCTCACCCGAAATCCTTCGGCGCGAGCGCGCTCGATGCCGCGCCAGGCGCGCGCCCATGTACCCGTTCCACGATGACGGTCGTGCCGCGCCGGTGTCGGGCTATCGAGGCTGATCTGCAAGGTCAAGCGCTCGCGCGGCAATGAGCGCAGCGTTTCGAGCCGCCGCCCGGCGAGCAGCATGCCGTTGGTCAGCATCGTCGTGGGCGCGGCGGCGGCGCACGCCGTCAGGATCCCGCCGATGTCCGCGAGCAGAAAGGGCTCGCCGCCGGTCACGAAGATTTCGTTGACGCCGAGCTCGGCTGCCTCATGGGCGATTCGCCGCACGCGCCCGAGGCCGAGCGCCCGCCGCGGCGCCTTGGGCGAGGAGCGCACGCAGCAATAGTCGCAATGCAGGTTGCAATCGAAATTGGTGTAGAGCCAGAGGCGGGACCCGACAGGGCGATCGGCGGCGTCAGCGGTCGGAGCCTCACCGCATCGAACCACCCAACGCGTGTGGCCGGCTGCGGCCGTAGTGTCGATCAAGCTGTTCCGCGTGAAGCGGCACCAGGTCTCGAGATCGGCGCCGATCTCGGCCTCGCGGCCGATGACAGCCAAGAGCTCGCCCGGGCGGCAGCGGCGCAGCGCAGCGATCAGCTCGGGCAGCAGGGAAGCAAAAGTCCCCCCGCAAGCATCGATCTCGATCCGCGCTTTCGCTTCCATGGATTTTACTATGGTGGGTCCGCGAAGAAATCCATCACGCCGAACGCACCATATAACTGCAACGCGAAGTTCTTCCGGAGAACGCCTCCGGTTTTGCCAAGAGCATGGGGGCGATCAAATTCGACTTGAACTGCCGGCACAGCTCGCTGACGCATGTCGCCTGGAACCAAAACGGCATACTTTACACCTTCGACGAATATAAACGGAAATTCGGCCGGCCCTGACGTCACGGGCGCAGCCCGCGTTGACCGTCCGCCAGGTAGAGCGGCATGCGGGATCTCTGCCATTGCTACCTCTCGGATTCCCCAGCGGACGGATCTGCGAGCGAGCAAGACAAGGGCCGCAAACGATCATCTCTGCCGATGCTTATGCGATCGGCGCCGGAACTCCCGTTCCGGGCCGAACCTGCGTGGTTCCCTTACGGCCCGCGAATGACCGCAATCGGCTCATCTCGCTCATTGTCGGACGACCTGGTGAAGGTCCCCTAACCGAGCCTCATAGCCGCCACTCAGCCCGGGGCGGCAGGAACCGCTCTTTATGCCCCTTTGCCGTCATTCGCCGCGGCACCCCGATCGGCTTATGCGCGTGGTTTGCGGACCTTGCATCCGGCCATCTGGTGGTGGAAAAGGCGCCTTCGAATGCGAGGAAAAGAAACAGGAGCGGGGATTGCCGGAGGAACTCAGCTTCAAGGCCGCCGCGGCGGCAGAGTACGACCGCGCCTTCGCACACGTCACGATGCACTTCATGCTCTTCTTGTTGCGCGCAGCCCACGTTGCGCCGGGTATGCGCGCCCTTGACATCGCTACGAGCACAGGGCTCTCGGCCGAGGCGGCTCTCGCCGCCGTTGGCCCGAGCGGCCACGTACCTGCCGCCGACCTCTCACCCGCTATGGTCGACACGTTGCGCCCCGGCGCCCAGCAAGAGCGATCTCAGCCGCATGAGCGCTCACCGGTGAGATTGCTTGCAACGCGGATCGCAATGACGCCTTGAATGGCTATCATTTCCGAGGAGCGGAGCGACGAAGCAATCTCGGCGTGAGGGTTCACTGCGTCATGGCAGTTTGCGCCGGCTGCATAACGGATTTGAGGACGTATGCACCGATCTTTTGCCCCATCTCTCGGCCGGCGATTGTTGAGAACCGGTAGTGAAAACCAGCGTAGATGCGGGCGTTGGCGACCTCGTCGGTGAAGGCCCGGAGATTGGTGAAGTGATGCGTGACCCCGGGGACGAGGGGGCTCGTCAATGCTACCTCGGGAATCGCGTCGCTGCCTAGCAATCCTTGGATGACCGCGGCAGCCGTAGAGCTCTGAACGCAGTGAGCACAGGGATATTCCGGATGCAGCGGCGTTGCGTCGATTGGCTCCCAGCTGGCGTCACGCTCGGTCGCGGGATTGCCGTCGATGTCGCCGTTGCGTATCGCGGTAATCGGCCGCCAGAACTCGTATTTGTATTTGGCATCAAAGAAGGCGATCCCGCAGTCGACCATAGCCATTGAGAAAAGCGCCATGAATCGTGCGCTGTCGAGCACGTCCATATTCTTGGCGATAACGATCTGTCGCGGCATCGGATGATATGCACGAGGGCCAACGAGCAGCCAGAACCGCGCGTCTTCGGTCTGCCGCGGTGTGCGCTTCGTGCTGTTCTTCGCCCCGAGGTCTTTGATCTCGTTGTAGTCTTTGGCCCATTCCGCGCTTTTCAGCGACGGCGGAGGTTTCGCCCGGAATTGCGAGGGACTGGCCAAAACGAAGGGCGTCATGCTGGCGACTTGCCAGCCAACCGGCATTGCGGTCGGGATATAGATGCCCGGCTTGGTCCTCGGCCGATAGGCGTCGGGGGCCGACGCACCATCGTTCTCCCGTGCTGCGAGGATCTTGGCCGCCACCTCCTGGCCGAGCTGTATGCCTTTGGCCTTGGCCTCGCCTTCCGGTACCGTAGCGAGAGAGCTCGCTAGCGTAGCCTGCACATCGGCACCGGCATCGGGAACCAGCTTCACCAATACCGCATGCGCCGCCGCCGCAGCCGCCGCTTCCTTAGAAATGTCCGGCGCCGCCGGGAGCTTGACCATGTACGGCTTGTAGCGCGGCTCGATCGAATTGATCGCATCGAACATCGCGACGTGAAGGATCGCCATCGTGCGATGCGAGGTGAAAGGCGGCCTTACCGTCCCGGTCTGCACCAGGCTGACCGCTTTTTCATCCCAATCGGTGACAACGTTACCGGTTGCTGTGTTGATCGGCGCCGCAAGCAACAGCGCAAACAGTATCCATTCCCGTCTTACCAGCATGGACGCCTCCCTCAACAGATTATCCGGCGGGATTTCGGGGACCTCCAGCGCCGCAGCACGGGCGGCAAGCTTACCCGGGAACCCTCGGACACCGTTATCCGCAGCCGGCAACGGCTATCCATAAAGGGCAAGAATCGTAATTCGCCCGATTATCGAAAATCGCGGGAAATCCGGGAACTGCGGCCCGTGCGTTTTTCGATCCCTTCGGACTGCGGTTCGATCCGATCGGATCGGACCGGCGCTCGATGCGCGGTTCGAGGGCGAATTGCTCTCCCTTATTTGTGCAGTTCGGTGCGGCCACGGTCGTCTGCGCGAACTGAGAGACGGGCTACGCGGTAAAACTCCCGATGCGGGTGGCTTCGAAGCGGTATGCGTGACGAAGTGGCCACCCTGCACGCGGGTGCCGTGCTCTCGTATATGCGGCTAACAAAAGACGAGAAACGCCTTGTCGTGACGGATCATTTGCTGGTTGAGACCTCGCCCCAGGTAGTGTCGTCCATGCGGAAGGCGACCACAAGATCCATGTGATCAACATCCAGGGTAATCATCTCGAGCGCGACCGACGGTTCGACGTAGATTTCAATCGGGATATCGCCACAGGCCTAGCACGACCGCACGGCGTGGTGCTTCTGCCGGATGTCAACCGCCAACAATCACTGACACGAACCGCCGCGCCGCCGCCGCAGGGTCTCCGACGGGCTTTCGCCAAAGCGTTTGCGGTATTCGACCGAGAACCGGCCCATATGGGTGAAACCCCATTTGGCGGCAACCTCGGTGATGCCTTCTTCCGGCTCGGCACGATGCAGGGCCTCCCGCACTTTCTCATAGCGCGCGATCCGCAGATAACGCATTGGCGAGCTGCCTTTGAAATCTCGGAAATGCTGCAGGAGCGTGCGCCCCGGCACACCGGAGGCCGCGACGATTTCCGCCAATCCGATCGCCGCATCGAGGTTCGCCCGCATATACTCGACGGCCCGCTTGACATCACGCGGCGCGGCCGGCCGTTCAAGCCGCTGCAATCTGTCGCGATAGTTATGCGGCTGATGGAGCAGCAGCGCGCTGGTCACGAATTCGCGGAACGACCGCGCCGTTATAGGCTCCAATAGGGTCGAATTGGGCCGCTCCAAATCAGCCATGGCGAGCCGCGCGAAGCGTACGAGGCTCTGTCCGTGCCCCTCCCGCAAACTTAGCGGTGCCGCGAATTCGAGCGGCGCTTTCAAAGCCTCGCCAAGGAGCGCGGCAAGCTGCCGACGCAGCACAAAGCCACTGAGAAGTATGTTCAGCCCGGCGGTATTGCGCTCGACCCGCACCAGACTGTCGAGCGTCGGCGAGACCAGCATTGCAGTGCCAGGCTGGCACGAAACGTCGTCATTAGCAATGCTGCCGCAAAGACGCCCGCGCAAAGGCGTCATGAAACGATAGTCGTCGTAATTTTGCGAAGTCCGGATCTTGGCCGCGGCGCCGTATTTGAGGCGGGCGATATACAGGCCCGGCAGAAACACGCTGTTAAGCTGCATGTCGAGATCGGCGGCATCGCGCGGCGGGATATCCAGCTGGAATCCGCGCACGCCGAGGTAAGCGCGGGCCTCTTCGGCGTCGCGCGTCACGAAGATCTGATGACGCTGCAAAGGTAGAGCGGCGCGGCGCGCCACGGCTGCTCCTCCCCGAACCGATGCCCGCCGCGCGCGATGATAGTGGCAGGGCAGCGCGGTTTGAAGCCGTGTCCCGCGGTTTCCTGCGATTTTCGGATAGCGGGCGCTCGTTTCGAATCCTGCGCTTTGCGGATAGCCGCTGCCGGACTCGGATATCGTCCGCACCGGCGGGAGCCTAGACTATTGCCGGAAACCGCTTCGCTGGGCCGGGGCCCCACACATGGCCAGTTATCTCCTCATTGAATCGCGCGACCCGTTCGAGTCGGCTGATGTTGGCTTCAGCCAGGATCTGGCGCGCCGCCTTGCTGCCGCAGGCAATGAAGTGACCCTTTTTTTGGTGCAAAACGGCGTCATGCCGGCACGGGCGGGGGCTGTGGCGCCGAAATTCGGCGAGCTGGCGCAGGCCGGCGTCGAAATCCTCGCAGACGACTTTTCGCTGCGCGAGCGCGGAATTCGCCCCGACCGATTGCAGCCCGGCGTCAAACCGTCTGCGCTTGATCTCGTGATCGACCGACTGGCGGGGGGCGCGAAGGCGATCTGGCATTAGGAGAACAGTATGGCCGAAAGGAAAACCCTCACCTTCGCGTTGATGGACGCGCCCTATGAGAGCGCCCGCACGACGACGGCATTGCGGCTCATCGATATCGCGGTGCGGCGCGGCTACGCGGTCAATGTTTTTGCTTACGAGGGCGCGGTGCTGCTCCCCTTCAGCCGACAACAGCCGCACCCCAACGCGGTGCACGGCCGCGATGTCGAGCAGGAGAACCATCTCCTTACCAAGGAAGTCGTTGCCGCTCTCGTCGCGGAGGCGGCGCGCAACGGCGGCGTGCTGGATTGGGTCAATTGCGGCCTCTGCGTCGACGAGCGCGGCGCCGGTGAGGCGATCGACGGCGTCAGGCGCGGCTCACCAGCCGATTTCTGGAAAATGGCCGAAGCCTCAGACCACACCCTGGTCATCGGCACGCGATAGGGAGACTTAGGTGAGGGCATTAAACATCATCGAAAGTGCATATCGCGCGACGATCGAAGAGCAGGACGACACGATCGTCTGGCTGACCCACGCGATGAAAGCCGCGGGTGCCGACCTCGCCGTGCTGTTGCGCGGCAACGCCGTCAATTACGCTGTCCGCGAGCAAGACGCAGCCGGCCTCGCCTTTGGCGGCTGGCGCCAAACCCAACCGCCGCACATTGCCGACGACATTGCCACGCTGCCGGCCAAGGGTGTCGCAGTCTATGTCCTGGTCGAGGACCTCGCCGAACGCGGTCTCGAAGCAGGCGATCTCGTTCCCGGCTTGGAGCGCGTTACGCGCGATCGTCTTCCAGGCCTCTTCGCCATGCACGACCAAGTCTGGCACTGGTAGTTGGGGAGGGGAATATCAAGCTCCCCATCCTCTCTCCAACGGCAATCGCCTTCTGGCTCGCCGTCGCCGCCTCGGCGCACGCCGTCTGCCTGCCGAACGTGCTGCCGATGTTCGGCGCGTCCGCGAACGCCAATTTTGTCCAGCAGCAGGACTGCGAGGCCTTGCCAATACAGGTGATGGCATCGGGGGCCAGCCTCACCGGCAATGTCGACGCGACGGCCATCGCCGGCCTTAGTCTCAAGGCGAAAGCCTTTGCAGTGTATACCGATCCGATCGCAGGTGAGGGCTCCAATATCGGCACCGCAAACGCCTTCTTTCAAGACCGGTTCCGGTTTCTCGTGCCGGGAACAACGGGGTTTGCGTTTCTGGATTTCACGCTGAACCTCACTGGGTTGGTTACGACTGTCGGTATGGCCTCGGAAGGCTCTGTAGCCGCGACGCTGTCGTTGGGAGATCAGTTCTTTTTTAACGCTTTTGAGCGGCTAACCGCGCCAGGAACCGTCGTGTTACCACTAGAAGTAGTACGTGGTGTGGAGTCATTCATCGATGCCCAGGGTACCCTCGCAGTCGAGGGCGACGTGAACGCGCCAGGCAATGTCACGATCGACTTCTTGGACACCTTCGACGTGACGAAGATCCAGTTGTTCGATACGAACGGCAATCTACTCGAGGACAACATTGTTCTGACGGATGATGCAGGCAACACGCTGGGAGGCCCGCCCAACCAACCGCCGGCGGTGCCAGAGCCTTCGTCCGTGCTGCTGCTGGCCGTCGCCTGGCTGGGATTCCTCACCGTTTCAAAATGGCGCGAGCGGCATTTGAAGGACGAGTCTCGCGCCCACATGAAAGGGGCGGGCATCAAGATGGGCGCGCCATGCTGAGGGTAAGGCGGTGGGTCACGAGTTGGCATATGCTGTTCGTGCTCGGCGAAACCGGAGCCAGCACATTGTGTTCTGCTGGTTCCTCACCCCCCACATTCGATGTGCCTTGCGGCCGGATCGGTCGAGAGCCGTTGGAGACGACGAAAACATCGAGGGTCAGGCGAGCTGCGACCCGGTAGATCTCCTCCCGGACCGGACACGCATCACCATCGACGTAGATATCAGCTGGCATACACCCTTGCCTTCTATTCAACGAGCATTAGGGCACCGAATGAATCACACGGTATATTAAAATGGGAGTTCAATCCGCCGTCTCTCAATGACCTTGACGGGCTTAAGGTCCTCGCCAAAAACCGGTGTAATGATGTAGAAGTTCTTTTCTTTGAAGTAAAAGTCAATGCCCGCAATAGGTGCACCAAACGAATGCACCTGACCCTTGTCGTCGGCAAATGCTAGGTTAATACACACAATACCCTTCTTGTGGTTTGGTTTTAAGGGTGGAGGTGGTACATTTTCCGAGAACATGGTGAACATTAGATTTTGCGTCACAACCTTCCCCGGCTCTATAACAGCCGCAGGTTGATGCATAGCCGCGACTACGGGTGACGACTTAGTATCCGTTACCCCGAATAGTATATGCCAATGTTTGTTTTCCGTTATATCGCAATTGGTCTTTTCTAATATTTGCCGGGTGATTTCAGTATCGGCATCAAAGAATACTGCCGTCGCAGAGGTAAGCGCGGCTGAACGATTTCCTTCGTTGTACATCACCAGCAACGCTGAAAAGTATCCGTTATCCGAAGAACCGAACACGTCCGCTTTTGATACAACGAAGGAGAAGCTTTCGTGCGCAAGAAATTGAAGACAAAAGGTAAAAGCGGACATCAAGAAGGCCACGATAGCTATAAAGCGACTGAGCCAATCAGCCATGGCCGCTACCTCGTTGAATCCCCCTTCGGACTCCACTACCTTCAATCAGTCTACTTCCCGTCCGCTGCCTTAGCACGTCAGCCACCCCGCTTCGACCACCGTCTCCATGCGCGCGCTCCTCGATGGCTATCGCCAACGCCTCCCGTTGTCTGGCATCTACCGGCGGCCCGGCCTGAACATAGTTCGAGTGCAGCAACGTCACTCAAAATCGCCCGCTTCGATGGGCTCCTTCCCGACCTGTCGTCTTTCCATTTCATGGCTATCCGGTTAGGGTCGGTCCCGTCGCACGTCGATGGCCGGCTTGTCCTCCCGCTCGCCCAAATAGATTACGTGCCGGAGCAGACCATCTGGCGTCCACTCTGCGTAACTGACCTCGACGATCATTTCGGGACGCACCCAATGGATCCGACTAAGCACCAGAGGTAGCCGAACCGGCTGGCTCGTGGCGGCGGAGCCGATAGCGGTAGGAGCCGGATGCTCGAATTGGGCTCGTCCGGATCCGGTGCAGCGAGGCTAGCTGCCATTCCAGCGGGTGCAAGTCCTGCCAACACAAGGAGTCCAGTCCATGTTGTAGTGATATCCAGCGGCAGTGAGGGTGACCAAACTGCCGGAAGCCTGGAAGTAAGAGCCCTCTGGGGCCGGGGAGACCTGGTCCGATCCGTCAAAGGGGGGCGAGCAACCTGGCAGACTGTAGCGTAAGTGAATCGGGAAGCCCCGAAATACGTGCCCCGCGTGAAGCGGATTGCGGGAATTTGGGGAGTGCCGAGCCGCTCAGATCTCGGCGAAGGCCATGTCGGCATCGGAGAACTGGACCATGACGATGATCGAACTCCCCGGGGTCATAGAGAGCGGCATGCCAGGAAGGAATGGTCAGCGA
>Ga0306920_100009914_pt1 | contig 12739 bp, 10 predicted proteins | sample flu12Cox44000170_FD_204666 | JGI IMG/M metagenome (GOLD analysis project Ga0306920, IMG submission 204666) | Lab enrichment of tropical soil microbial communities from Luquillo Experimental Forest, Puerto Rico - flux4day.12C.oxic.44.000.170 (v2)... | ecosystem: Environmental > Terrestrial >...
GCGAGCCGATGCTGCGCTCTATCTCGGCCATCAGCCGAAGACTCTCGCAATGTGGGCACTGCAGGGGAAGGGACCGCGGTCGCTCAAAGTGGGTGGCCGCGTGTTTTATTTCAAAGAAGACCTCGATACTTTCATCCGTGGTCCCAAGTAAACCGATGACCGGGACCAAGATCGCCGCCGCACGCCCCACGAGGCGGTCGAAGTCCAACCGGTGGTACCGAGGCAATCACGTCGACTTCGAGCGGGTAAATCGCGCTGCGCTTGCCGTTCTGCTAGCGTTGCTAGCGCGATGGCTGCCCGGCGGGCGAACAGAGGGCGCGAACGCTGCTCGAACGCTAGCCAGGGCTTCCCGAACGCTACAGCGTTCGATCCGAACGAGGCTCAGAACGGCGGCGTGTGCGGCGAGGCCGCACAAACCCTCGCGCCGAACGGTGTGAACGTTCCGAACGCTGTTTTGACTTCTCTCGGAGAGTGGCAGGAAGAGCTATGAACTCAGCCATCGATCTCCTGCAAGCTGCCACAGAGGCCGGCGCAAGGTTCACGATCTCCGGCGACCGGTTGACCGTCGCCGCACCTCGCCCGCTTCCCGCTGGGCTTGTAGACCAATTACGACGCTCGAAAAGTGAGGTTATCGCGTTGCTTGCGGGTGGCCCGGTAGCGGCGGCGCTTGACGAAGAGCGCGCCGCGATCGTCGCATATGGCGGTGGTGCCCCTCGCGCCTGGGCCGAAGGCTTCGCTCAGCTCGATCCCGACCGTCCGCCTGCCGACGTACCGCCAAGGCGCTGGCAGCAGTTCATCGACGATGCCAGCCGTTTCCTCGACAGCGGATTTGCCGTGAGAGCCGCGGCACTCGGCTGGGGGGCGTTCGACATTTTTGGTTGCGATCGAGACAGGCCGTTTGCCCGGATTGATCAGCAAGGGTTGTGCTGGCTAATCGCCGGCAACCGTCTTGTCGATCTATCCGAAAAGACAGCCATCATCGAGACATGGACGGGCGCACGACAAACCTGGCACCGCAAACCGAGCGAGGGCGGCCGGGTGTTAGCGTGGGAACTGGCGCGCTCAATCCGACCGCGCCACGGCTGAGACAGCGGTGCCGATAATCAGCGAGATTTCCAATCCGCAGCCCCAGCAGTTGTCTGAATACGTCACATCATATCGCTTCCCGTGCCGGCGAGATCACTCTCGCCGACAATGGCTCTGGCGTCCCGGCCGAAATCATCGACGGCATTCCCGATTATTCGATCGGCGTGTCGTTCCGCGAGGTCTATGTCAGCCCGACCAGAGGGGCGCAAGGCAATCCCATTGCCGTAAAAACCCAGGAAAACCGAGTGCTGGCTCGGGTAGAGCGCGGCAATCGCACGCGACGAAAAACAAGTGCTCACCAACCGATGCCTGCTCGTTGCGTATTATCGCATGACTCAATACGGCGCCATGTCTGACGCCCGCAAGCAGACCGCCCCGAGACTGCAGCGGATCGCGTTCACGACCTCGCGGCTCGCCGAGTTCTGCGGCGAGAAGGAGCTGACTGCGCAGACCGGTCACGCGCCCGCCGAATGGCCTCTCGTCATCGCCAAGGAGTTGGCAGACAACGCTCTCGATGTCTGCGAAGAGGCCGAGATCGCGCCGGAGATCAGTATCAAGGTATCGACCGAACGCGGCGAGATCGTCATTGCCGACAATGGTCCGGGTCTGCCGTCCGAGACCCTCGACGGTGTGCTCGACTACAGCGTCCGCGTCTCGAGCCGCGAGGCGTATGTCTCACCCTCCCGCGGCCAACAGGGCAACGCGTTGAAGTGCATCATCGCCATGCCCTTTGCGCTCGACGGCACACACGGCACGACGGTGATTGAATCGCGCGGGCAGGCTCACCGGATCGTGTTCGAGATGGACGCGGTTCGCCGCGAGCCAAGGATCCTGCGGGAGATCGCATCCTCCGATGTACAAAACGGCACTCGCATCACGATGCGCTGGCCGGAAACGGCATGCCATCTGCTCGAAGCCGCGAGAGGCCGATTTGTACAAATGGTCTGCGCCTTCACGACCTTTAACCCGCACCTCACGATGCGAGGCCGCTGGAATGACGAGGAGTTCCTCGACATTTCCGCAACCGATCCGCATTGGCACAAGTGGCGAACCTGCGACACAACAAGCGCCCATTGGTACAGTGCCGAGCAGTTTCAGCGCTACTTGGCGGCGCACATCGCCCGCGATGAAGACCAAGGCAGGACCGGCCGCACGGTGCGCGATTTCATCAGTGAGCTGCGCGGCCTTGCGCGCAGCGACAAGCAAAGGCTCGTCCTGGCGGAAACCGACACGTCGGGCGTCGCGCTTGCGACTTTCTTCGCGGGCGGGCGAAGCGCCATCGCTTCACTGCTGAATTCCTGTCAAGGGCACGCAAAGCCGGTGAAGCCGGAGGATCTCGGATTACTCGGCGCCGATCATCTACTGAAGGATTGTTTGGCGGTCGGCGCCGCGGCGGAGAGCTTCAGATACCGTAGGCACCTCGGCACGACGCGAGACGGTCTGCCCTACGTTATCGAGATGGCGTTTGGCTACTGCCCAGATGGGGCGAACCAATGGCGATTGATCACCGGCGTCAACTTCTCGGCCGGGATCGGCAGTCCGTTCGAGCGGCTCGGCCCCTTCGACGGCCTGGCATCCGCTGCAGGGCGCCAATACGTCAGGTACCATGATCCCGTGGTGCTCGTCGTGCACTATACCTGCCCGCGTGTCGACTTCGCCGATCGCGGCAAGGGAACACTTGCGCTCCCGCGAGAGGTCGCCGAAGAAATCGTGGGTCTCGTCGAGGCGGTCACGACAGACTGGGCGAAACAGCGTCGCGCAGAGCTGCGCTCCGCCTCCGCCGAAGCAAACCGTCGCGAACGCCTGCTCAAAGAACAGCGCCGTCCCGAAAAGAAGGGCCCGCCTGAGCCGACCGGGGTGTTGGGGCAAAAAATCTGCGCCGCGGCGGGTGAACTTGGGGTGTCGATCGACGCTCTTGCAGTGCTTTCGCCCGGCAATGACCCGTACACGGCATGGCGGCGACGCAGCGAGGCCGAATGGTTTGCCCGGCTATTCGATCGGTTTGTCGCGGCGGGAGCGACCAAGCATCTGCGTGGGTTCTTCTATCTGCTCGTCAGTTCGCCCGACCGCATCACGGCGCCGGACGGCAAACCACTCATCAACGACTACAAGCACTGGCAGGCGCTGCAATCGGCATCAAAGGCCGCGCGGTGGCTCGGGCTCGTTCCGTTCGAGCGCATCATCGACGAGCGCAATGCTCCACCGGAGATCTATGTGCCAGGCGTCACCGCGATCTCGACTGGTGTGGACCCGGGCGCCGGGTGCGAGATCCCGCTGACAGCCGAGGACGCTCTACCCAGTCTGCGCCTCACGGGATTTTGCGGCCGGCAGACCCATCGGATCATTTTCTACGGCGAGAAATCGTCGCTGTCGGTGGTATTGCGCCCAATCGCCGAGGAGATCGGCGCCGAGATGATCCTGGTGACGGGCGAGAGTTCGGATTCGCACATTGCGGGGATGGCCAAGCGGGCGAGCAAAGACGGTCGGCCTGCCGTCGTCTTCTATTTCTCTGACTTTGATCCGAGCGGCCACCAAATGCCGATCAGCGTTGCCCGCAAGTTACAGGCATTGCGCGACCTCTATTATCGCGATCTCAACGTCAAGCTCTATCCGGTCGCGCTCGCACTCGATCAGATCCGCGCACTGGGGCTTCCCAGCTCGCCGCTCAAAGAGACCGAGAAACGGGCGAGCCGCTGGCGCGAGACACACGGGCACGATCAGACCGAAATCGACGCGATGGTCGAGTTGCACCGCGACGCGCTACGCAAGACGGTCTTTGAAGCGATCCGGCCCTTCTACGATGCCGATCTCGATAGCCGCGTGCTCGCCGCCGAGATGAAGTGGCAAGAGAAGGCAGACACGGCGCTGCAAGCCCATCCCGACTACAAAGGCGCCAGCCAACGGATCAAAGCGGCATGGGAGAGCGTGACGGCCGCCGCCAGCAAATTGCACGGCGAGCAGCAGCAGGCCGCCGAAATCCTTCACGACAGCATCCCTTCGCCGCCGGAGCTTCCGGAAGCGGAGCCGGACCGCGAGCCAAAACCGGCGCTGTTTGACAGCGAGACCGATTTCGTCACCGCGACGCGGCAGCTGATCCGCCACAAGAAGCTGATCGGATCAGACGACAGCGATCAGTGAAGCCGGGCGCCAAGGATCCCATAAGCGCCGTAACCGAGTAAAGCAAAACGGGATCTGGTCTACGGTCTCGTCGCCAGAGGATCGCTGGCGGCAACGGCCGACACGAAGCGGTCCGGCGTATGGGCCAGCGGCGATCCCTACCGTCTCGCAACCATCGCGGGACTGCGGCGTCGGAAACGACGGTAATGCGGCCCCCGAGATCAAGATCATTCTCTCTACCATCAGGCAGGACCACGACCATCCGGCGGGTATGTCTGCATTGGAGGAGGCCCAGTAATCAGCACGCTCGTCTCAAAAAAAATTCAAGGTCCTCAACGCTATTCAAAGAACATGCTGTGACAAGCTCAACACCGCCATTGCCGTGCCCCAATTCAGCACTATAAATTATAGGCTCCTTCAATGCGCCCGTGTCGACGACAGATGCTCACCGTGTGACGGAAATTCACTCGAAAGAATCGTTAAGGCGGTGCCGTTTGTGATTTTTTCCCACAATAAAACGCGCGTAAAGGATCATCGAAATATGGCTGGGATAGCGGGCCGATCCGGCCGCAAGCCGTTTGTCCCGACGGCGGATCATCGCAACACGGTCAAGGTGATGAAGGGTCTCGGGATTCCCGAGGAGCAGATTTGTCTGACCGTGATCAATCCGACGACCGGCAGGCCTTTGTCGCGGCGAAGCTTGGAGGTGCATTTCAAGCGCGAGCTGGCGACCGGCGCCACCGAAATGACCGCCTTGGTCGGAAACTGGCTGGTCAACAGCATTCTGGGCCGAAAGCCGCCGTCGGGCGAGCCGGTCAAGAATGATCAGGCGCGGATGACCGGCGCGATCTTTTATTTGAAGACCCGCGGCGGATGGAAAGAGACGCAGATCAACGAGCTCATGGGCAAGGACGGCCGACCGCTGCACATATGGCAGCGCTACCCAGAGGATGCCGGCCTCTGAACGCAACGAAATGGCTCGGGCTGACGCCAAAGCAGCGCGAGGCCAATAGGCTGTTGTCCGGCGCCCAGCGTCATACCCTTCTGGTCGGCGGCGCACGATCAGGCAAAACCTTCCTTTTTGTGCGGCGGATCATGGAGCGCGGGTTTGCCGCGCCAGGCTCACGCCATGCCATCTTGCGGTTCCGTTGGAACGCGGTGCGCGCCTCGATCTGGCTCGACACCCTGCCCAAGGTCGCGCGGCTGTGCTACCCGAACGCAACGTTGATCGACCACGTCCGCGACAACTACGTTGAGGTGATTGGGCCGCATGGTCCCTGTGAAATTTGGCTCGGCGGTCTGGACGAAAAGGAGCGAGTCGACAAGATCCTGGGGCAGGAATACGCCACTATCCTGTTCAACGAGGTCTCGCAGATCGCTTATGGCTCGGTGCTGACGGCGCGCACCAGGCTCGCGGAAAAAATACCGGTCATTGGCAGCAACCAATACGCCTTCCTGCCGATCCGCGGTTATTACGATCTGAACCCGACCGGCAAACGGCACTGGTCCAATTTACAATTCATTGAACACGTCGATCCGGTGACACGCCGGCCGCTGCCAAATGCCGATAATTTCAAATATATGTTTATCCCGCCGGAGTCGAACGCTCAGAACCTGCCGGCCGAGACGCTTGAAGAACTGGAGCAATTGCCGCCGCGCCAGCGCAAGCGGTTCTGGCTCGGTGAATATTCCGACGAGATCGAGGGCGCACTATGGACCTTCGAATCGTTGGACCGGGCCCGGATCGATCCTGCTGAGGTGCCGACGGCTTTGCGCAATGTGGTGGTCGCGGTGGATCCCAGCGGCACCTCTGGCGATGAAGAGACGCGCAGCGATTCAGTGGGCATCGTGGTAGCGGGCCGCGGCGATAATGGCATCGCCTACGTGCTGGCCGACCGCACCTGCGATCTGCCACCCGAAGGCTGGGGTCGCATCGCGGTCACCGCCTAACATGAATTCAAGGCCGATCACGTCATCGGCGAAGCCAATTTTGGCGGCGACATGGTGCGCGCCGTCATTCATTCGATCGACAAATCGATTCCCTATCGGCCGGTCGTCGCGAGCCGCGGCAAGGCGGTACGAGCCGAGCCGGTATCATCGTTGTACGGCCACGTCGAGTCGAGCGGGAAATGGGTCAAGGACCAGGTCAGGCATGCCGGGCAGTTTTACGAGCTGGAAGGCGAGCTATTGGATTTTTCGACCGCCGGCTATGTCGGGATGCGCTCGCCAAACCGCGCCGATGCGTTAGTCTGGGCGCTGACCGACGTCATGCTGACAGAGATGAAGGGCGCGGCGTTCTACGAATTATATCGCCAGAAGGCCGCCGAAGTGGCCGCGGCCAAAGAGGCGGCTGACGCCTAAAATCCGCGGCGATCGATCTCCCGCTTTATGCGTTGCGCAGTGCCAGTGCCGACGCCGCAGATTTTCGCTGTTTTGAGAATGCCCGTCCCGCGGCCGAGTTCGGCGCGGACCGCAGCATCTTTTCTTTTGTCGAGCCACGGCCGGCCGATTGGCTTGCCGCTTTCAGTGCCCTTGATCCGCGCCCTTGCAATGCCGGCGTGGATGCGCTCGACGTGACGGAGCCGCTCCTGCTTGGCGAGCGAGGCCATCACCGCGAGCACGATGTCGCGAAGCATCTCATTGTCGGTCGAGAGCATCGGCTCGGTATAGGAGTGGAAGCCGACGCTGGCCGCGGCCAGCCGCTGCAAATGTCCGATCGTCGGCACCATGCCCTCACGCGAGAAGCGGTCGAGCGCCCAGCACAAAACAATGTCGAACTGACGCTTGTGCGCATCATCGAGCATTCTGGCGAATTCAGGCCGTTTATCCCTGCCCTTGCCGCCGCTCACGCGCTCGACGTACTCGCGCACAATGACGTGCCCGGCGTTGGCGCACCACGCCTGTAACTGAAGCAGCTGATTGTCGGTGTCCTGGTGGTGGCGACGGTTATCCTCGTCACCATTTTTTCCGTTGGTGCTAACCCGAGCGTATATCCCAACGCGCATCACGCCCTTTTGCCCATACAATAAGCGTGCCCTTTTTGTATGGAAAAACGGCAATGACCAGCAAGCCGTAATTCTGCGGTTTTCGCAGGGCAGTTTTTGACCGGGGTTGTTGTATGGCCACAAGCCGGGACAGGCGTTTCAGAACGCCATCCAGGCAGCTGATTAGGGAGGCGCCCGGGCAGTTGCTGGGCTCGAGCGTCGTCAGGTGTACCAGTTATTGACGCGTACCGGCTGGCTCGCAGTTATCGCCAGGGTCTGGGAACAGCGTTTCGACGCGACGACAACCGAGATACCTTGGCGCAGCAGCTTCAAAGACACCGCGAGCGGTTCGAGAGATATGGCACGATCCCGATCGCGATGCTGCCGATGCCGACGACGTTGGTCGTCGGGTCAAAGGTCGGGACGCTGTAGGCGGCCATGAAAATACAGAAACCGGCCCCGAGCAATGGCCAGGCGAGCAAGAAAATGAACTTTCCAACCGACGTCAGCGCCTGCCTGCGGAAATACCAGGCGCAAGCAAGTCCCGCCAGTCCGTAGTAAAAGGCGATCTGCATCCCGATGGCATTGATCGAATCAGCGATGACGGTTTTGATGCTTGGCAGGTACGAAGACAGAAACAGCAGCACGAGGCCGAGCACAATAATCAGCACCGTCGGGACCCACGGCGTGCGATAGGTTCGATGCAGCCGCGCATAGCGCTGGTGAAGCGCATTGTCTCTGCCCATGGAAAACATGGTGCGCGTAAATTGCAGGATTGAGGTCTCCAGCGTGCCGACCGTGCTCAGCATGACGGCGATCACCGCGACATAGTCCCAGGGATCCGGGAGCAGTTTCTCTGCTACTGCGAAGACGATGTTGATGCCGGCGCTCTCGATCTCTGCGTCGCTGAGTAAGAGAAGCGTGAGCGCATCGAAACCAACCAGGAGTACTGAGACGATCACCACCGCCGCAATGCTGCCGCGCCCGGCGATGCGTGTGCCGTCGCGCGTTTCCTCGTTGAGGTTGACCGTGACGTCCCAGCCGCTGAAGGCGAACAATGCGATCAGGGCGCCGCTCGCGAACAGGGTCGGGGTAAAGCCCGCGCCGGTAAACCATGCCAAAGAAAACGCATGCGCCGGGGCGGTAGGAAAATTCGCAGCGGCAAGCGCAATCAGCAGCGCCACCACAACGACTTCCACGACGGTGAAGACAATCTGTGTATAGCTGGTGAGCTTGATCCCTTTCGCGACGATACCGCCGATAACCACCAACCATGCCGCCGCAACCAGTGTAACGGCGTTCTGATTGTCGACCAGACTGGGCACGAACAACTTTAGCGTCGCGGTCGCGGCGGGGAGGGTGCCGGAGACCATGAACAAGATCGAACCGATGATCACCGACCAGCCGGCGAAAAACCCAAGCGCTGGCCCGAAAGCCTTAGTTACCCAGGCGTAGGAGGCACCGGCATTCACGTCCAGGCGGTTCAAATGGCGGAACGCGAAGACGACACCGAACATGATAAGGCTGCAATAAAGCAGACTTGCCGGTGCGAGCACGCCGACGGCGGCGATCAGTGTTGCTGTGCTTGCGGCGACGCTATAGGCCGGCCCGCTTCCGGCCACGCCCATGATTACCGATTCAACTAGGCCCAGCGCGTCCGCGCGAAGTCCTGGATCGTTTTCCGTCCGTATGGCCGAGCTCATTATCTTTGCTCTTGCAACATCTCTAAAGCCGCAGGCCCAAGCCTCAGGTCTTTTTTCAGATTCGTGTATAACCCACTGAATGCGGTGAACTTCTCGCAGCGGGTTCGTGGTCGTCCCACGAGGCGCGTATGATAAAATCCAACCCGCGGTCGATGCCCGACGCTGGGCGTCTAAAGATCTTCTGAGTTCGACGAGATTTGCCCCGCTCGCACGTTCTTTCTCAGTTCCCCTGGCGGGCGCAGCCATCACAACGACCCTCCAATTCCCGTCGCCGGCCAGTCCGAAATCCGTCGCCATCGCCTGCGGCCCTATTCTCTTTCGGCAACCCGTTCGGTGGGAGGAGTTCGTTGACGATCCGCCGTCCGCACCCCAGAGTAAGTGTTAATTCACCCAGGAAGCCGACGTGAGCACCAGAGACAGAAATTTTCGCCCGTCCCGCCGCCGTAGTTTCGACGACGACAACTACCAGCCGCCAACCCGCGACTTTGGATTTGCGTCGCGGCCGAGCGTTCCACGTTTTGAAACACCCTCTGGTCCACCTGTCCGAGCCATCGTCAAGTGGTACAACCCGGACAAAGGATTTGGCTTCGTCGAACTTGCCGACGGCTCTGGCGACGCTTTCCTGCATGTGAGCGTTGTCGAGCGCAATGACGGCAGCAGTGTGCTCCCCGGCGCGACGCTTGAGGTGCGCGCCGGCCCCGGACCGAAGGGACCGCAGGTGACGGAGATCCTGAGCGTGGACACCAGCACGGCGTCGCAGGAACGGCCCAGGCGTGAACGGCCGGAGAGAGCTGCATATCAACCGGTCGACCGAACCTCGGTCGAGGAGCACGGCACGGTGAAGTGGTACAACTCGAGCAAGGGGTTTGGTTTCATCGAGCGCGATGGCGGCGGCAAGGACCTTTTCGTGCACGCGTCGGCGCTGCAGCGGTCGGGTCTCGCCGATCTGGCTGAAGGACAGCGCGTCGCCGTTGACGTGGCAGACGGTCAGAAGGGACCCGAGGCTGTGAGCCTGCGGCTAATCTGAGCGCCAGAATCCCCAGCGGAGCGCCGCGGGAGTATCGGAGCTCCCCGTTGAGGTCCGCCGGAGAGATCTGCGCGACAGCCGGCGGAGCTCGCGATCTCCACCGGGTTGAAGGGGTGGTTCGCGAGCCCCGCGAACGTGGAGTTCAGTCGCTGCCGGGGATGACGAGCAACGGCAAGCCGGAGCCGAGCCCTTGCTAATGGATGCGGACGTCGCCTTTTTCGTAGAACGGGATGGCAGTTTCTCCTCGCGGAGTGTGTTTATGACTTGAGGAAATCGCGCACTCGCTCGATCTCGTCGATCGCGCCGAATTGCGAGCCGATCAGGATCTCCTCGAAGCCCAATTGCTCGACGCGTTTGATGCGGCGGCGGGCCTCTTCCGGCGAGCAGATGAAATTGACCGATGCCACCTTCGCCAGCTCCGCGGATTCAGGACGCTCGGCGAGGTCGATCGAGCAATTGGCGAGGACCGTATTGGTACCGCCGGCCTCGCGATAGATCTTCATGCCGTGTTCGAGATCGTCCCAGCTGCTGAACCGGCCGGACGGGGTCCAGCCCTGGGCTTCCTTGGCGGCGTAGGTGATCCAACGGGGGCTGCGCCAGGCGCCGATCAGGATTGGCGGTCCGCCCTTGCATCCCGGCCAAGTTGACAATGTCCCGCCGTTGACCGGCTCGCCGTTCCACGCGCGACTCATGATTTCGAGATCGTTTTTGAAGGTGCGGAACCGGTGATCGTAATCGTAGCCGAGCAGATCGAAATCGTCGCGCGTCGAGCCGCTGCCGACGCCGAGGATCAGGCGATTGTTCGACATCGCCTGCAGCGATTGCACGCGATGGGTGAGTTCGACCGGGTTGCGCAGCGGGAGTTGCAGCACGCTGATCCCCAGCTCGACCCGCTGCGTCACCACGGCGAGCGCGGTCAGTACCTGGAGCGAGTCCAAGGTGGGCCGGCCGCGGCCCACCGAATCCCCCACCCAAACGCCGGGAAATCCTCTGGCTTCGACCTGACGGCCAAAGTTCGGTGATACGGTCCACCAACCTGCTGTCGGGGTTCGCCCCGAGGCTGATCCGGATCATCGTGCTTACCCGCATGCGGCTTTTCCTCTTAATCGTTTCCGGACGCTAAGCACCGCGCCACATCGGCGGCCGCGCCCGGACGGGGTCGAGCAGCGACCAGTCGCCATCCTCCAGTACATGGCCCTTCGGATAAGGCGGCCGCGGTTCCAGGCCAAGAGCGCGGACGACGCGATCGTCGCGGTAATAACATTGCAGGACGACGCGGGTTAGCGCCGCCACCGCTGCCCCGCCCGTCGCACGCAGCTCCATCGCCACCGCCTCGCGCCGCGCCGGGTCGAGGCTGGCCAGCGGCCGGCCGGCAAGGCGCGCGAGCTGATCGAGCGCCTCCCGCACAAGGCCGGCGTCGCGGCCAAGGGTTGCCACGATGTCGGCCTGGATCGCCGAATCATCCGCCCCGGGCACATCGAATTCCAGACTGGCAGGGATGATCTCCGCCGCGATGGCGCGCATATCGTCACGCTGCGCTGCGGTGAGGGAGGTGTCGTCAGCGGACATGAACCACCTCAGTCGAACAGGTTGGCCAGGCGCTGCTTCATCTGATCGGCAATGTAGAGCGCCAAGGCCTGGATGGTGGAGGTCGGGTTCACGCCGCCAGAGGTGACGAACAGGCTCCCGTCGACGATGAACAAGTTTTTCACGTCGTGCGAACGCCCCCACGGGTTCACAACCGAGCGATCGGGGTCGGCGCCCATGCGTAAAGTGCCGAGAAGGTGCCAGCCGCCGTACAGGATCGGGCTGTTGATGCAGATGTCGCTTGCCTCCGCTGCGGCGAGGATCTCCTTCGCGCGGGCGATACCGTGCTCCATCATCCGCGCCGTGTTCTCGCCGATCGTGTAGTCGATCCGAGGTGCCGGGATGCCGTGGCTGTCCTTCAGCACCGGGTCGAGCGTGACGCGGTTATGCTCCTCCGGCAGGTCCTCGCAGATCGCGGACAGGCCTATGCGATGACCATTGAGGCGACGAAAGGCGGCGTGATGACCCGCGCCCCAGGGCAGCAGGCCCTTCGCTTCGCTGGCGACCGCCTCGACCACCGGCCCGACGCCGCGGCCGAACTGAAACGTGTAACCACGCACAAAGCCACGCGACGGGTCGGTTTCGTAGAACTCTTTGCTCCATAGGCAGGTCGGCGGCGCGCGATTGCTGTCGGTCTCCTGGTCCACATACCCGTAGACCTGGGCGTAGGGGTGGAACATCAAGTTCTTGCCCGCCAGCCCGCTGGAATTGGCAAGCCCGTTCGGGAACCGCCCAGAGGCCGAATTCAGCAACAATCGCGGCGTACCCACACCATTGCAGGCGAGCACGACCACCTCGGCGCTCTGATATTGCTCGGTTCCGTCCGCGTCGTAATAGACGACGCCCGCGGCCATGCCGTGCTCGTTCATCGTGATCTCGCGCACCCGGCAATGAGTGCGCAGCTCGACGCCGGCCCGCCGCGCCGCGGGCCAATAGGTGATGTCTGTGCTCGCCTTCGCCCCTTGCGTACAAGCCGGTGTGCAATGGCCCAGATTGATGCAGCGCGCGCGTCCCTCGTAATCCACGGTGGCGACCGTGGTATCGGATGGCCACCAGTGCCAGCCAAGCCGATTCATCGCCTTCGCCAGCATTGCGCCAGACCGACCGAGTGGAAGCGGTGGCATCGGCGGGTTTCGCGGCGGAACGCCGGGATCGCCGGCGAGGCCGGAGACCCCCATCATCCGGTCGTTCTCCTCGAAGAACGGGACCAGCGTGTCGTAATCGATCGGCCAGTC
>Ga0306920_100009915_pt1 | contig 12739 bp, 12 predicted proteins | sample flu12Cox44000170_FD_204666 | JGI IMG/M metagenome (GOLD analysis project Ga0306920, IMG submission 204666) | Lab enrichment of tropical soil microbial communities from Luquillo Experimental Forest, Puerto Rico - flux4day.12C.oxic.44.000.170 (v2)... | ecosystem: Environmental > Terrestrial >...
GAGGCGCCGTCGCCGCAGGAAACCGCCGAGCGCCTCGGTATCGCCGCGGAGGGCGAGCCGCTGGCCCAGGTGATCAAAACCTTTCACCTGCCGCACACCGGCAAGCTCTCCCTGGCACGGGTCTGGCGCGGAACCATCAACGAGGGGATGGTGCTGAACGGCACCCGCGTCGCCGGCCTGTTGCGGGTGACCGGCGGGCAGCATGAGAAGCTCGGCTCGGCGCAAGCTGGCGAGGTGGTCGGACTGACGCGCATGGAGGACATCGAGACCGGCACGGTCCTGACCCCCTCCGGCAAAGCCGGCCCATTGCAGCGGCCCGAGCGTCCGCAGCCGGTATTCGGCCTCGCGATCGCCTCGGAAAAGCGCGCTGACGACGTCAAATTGACCGGCGCTATCGGCAAGCTGGTCGAGGAGGACCCGACCCTCGAACTTGACCAGAACGCCGACACCCAGGAAATGGTGCTGTGGGGGCAAGGCGATATCCACCTGCAGATCGCAATGGACCGCTTACGGACCCGCCACAACCTGGCGGTCAACGGGCGACCCGCCGCGGTTCCATACAAGGAGACGATCCGCCACGGGACCCAGCAGCATTCCCGCTTCAAGCGGCAAAGCGGCGGCCACGGCCAGTTCGCCGACGTCACGATCGAGGTCAAGGCGCTGCCCCGCGGCTCGGGCTTCACGTTTACAGACAGCGTTGTCGGCGGCGCCATTCCGCGCAACTACATCCCGGCCGTCGAGGAAGGGGTAGTCGAGGCATTGCAGCGCGGCCCGCTCGGCTTCCCGGTCGTCGATGTGGCGGTCAACCTGATCACCGGCCAGTTCCACGCGGTCGACAGCTCAGACCAGGCGTTCCACACCGCGGGGCGTCAAGGCGTTCAGGAAGCGTTGCCGAAATGCGACCCGATGCTGCTAGAGCCGATCGATTCGGTCGAGATTTCTGTGCCCAACGCGTTCACGGCGCGGGTGCAGCGACTGGTCTCGGGGCGGCGCGGCCAGATCCTCGGCTACGACGCCAAGCCGGACTGGCCCGGCTGGGACGTGGTTAGCGCTCACATGCCGCAAAATGAATTGCACGATCTGATCGTCGAGCTGCGTTCGCTGACATTGGGGGTCGGCAGCTTCGCTCACCGCTTTGACCATATGCAGGAGCTGACCGGGCGGCCGGCGGAAAAGGTGCTGGCCTCGCGCACGGCCGACGCGGCGCAGTAGTTCCGGCGGGTGGCGCGCCTGCCGCTCGCGAAACCGTGACTTGGCGCGGGGTTCCGCCGCTCCAGATTAAGGATCGCGATAGTCTCGGAGGGCGGCGATGCTGATCAGGCGAAAAAAGGGTTGGGAGCTTCGCGAGAGCGCGGCGACGCCCGAATCGGCGTATCTCGACCGCAGGGCATTGCTCAAGACGATGGCGGTGGGCTCGATGCTGGCGCCCGCGCTCGCTCCCGTTCCGGCGCAAGCGGCAGAAGAGGATCCCTCGGCCGGGCTCTACCCGGTCAAACGCAACCCGCGCTACACGCTCGACCGGCCGATCACCGACGCGAAGTATTCAGAGCATTACAACAATTTCTATGAATTCGGCTCTGAGAAGTCGATCGCCGACGACGCCCAGGCGCTAAAGATCCGTCCGTGGACGGTCAAGATCGACGGAATGGTCGAAAGGCCGATCGAAATCGGGATCGACGATTTATTGAAGAAGATGCCGCTCGAGGAACGGCTTTATCGCCATCGCTGCGTCGAGGCGTGGTCGATGGCGGTGCCGTGGAGCGGTTTCCCGATGGCTGCTCTTCTCACTTTCGCGAAGCCGCTGGGCTCGGCGAAATATGTTCGGATGGAGACGTTTGTCGACGCCGCGCAGGCGCCGGGGCAGAAGCAGTTCTGGTATCCGTGGCCCTATATCGAGGGGGTCACGATGGCCGAGGCCAATAACGAGCTAGCCTTTATGGTCACGGGCATGTACGGCAAACCGGTGCCGAAACAAGACGGCGCGCCGCTGCGCATAGCCTTGCCGTGGAAGTACGGCTTCAAGTCGATCAAGTCGATCGTGCGGGTGTCGTTTACCGACAAGCAGCCGACGACCTTCTGGCAGACCGTGGGCAGTGACGAATACGGCTTTTGGGCCAACGTCAACCCGGAGGTGCCGCACCCGCGCTGGAGCCAGGCGACTGAGCGCGTCCTCGGCACCGACGAGCGGGTGCCGACGTTGAAATGGAACGGCTATGGCGAATACGTGGCCCATCTCTATGATGGGCTGCAGAACGAGAAATTGTTTATGTAGCTGCCTACGGCCCCAGTCCGAGGCGGTCGAGCGCGGCCGGCAACTTGGCGAAATCGTCGAGAAGAGCGTCGGCGCCCAGCGAAGCGAGGTCGGCGCGGGCGTAACCATAGCGCATCAGTACCAGCGGAAGCCCGGCCGACCGGGCCACCGCGGCGTCGTTCTCGCTATCGCCGATCATTGCCGCCGCTTCGGGCCGGGCATCGACCGCGCCGATCAATCCGAGGAGATGACCGGGATCGGGCTTTCTGACCGCGAAGCGGTCGCCGCCGGCGATCCCGTCGAATAGCGGCAACAGACCGAGGCCTTCCAGCACTGTGACGGTTGCGTGCTGTGGCTTGTTGGTGCAGATCGCCGTGCGGTAGCCGCGGCGCCGCAGCGCCAGCAAGGTCTCGGGCACGGCCGGATAGGGTTGGGTCAGCCGCACCGCATCGGCCTCGTACAGCTCGATAAAGCGGGGCAGCGCGCTTGCCGCGTCGGCAGGATCGGTGCCGCTCGCCGCGAGGGCGCGGGCCACCAGCGCGGGCGCGCCGTCGCCAATCATGCGCTTCACCTGCGGCAGCGACAGCGGCGGACGGCCGCGCTCGCGAAGCATCTCGTTCAGCGCGGCGCGCAGATCGGGGGCGGAGTCGACCAGCGTGCCGTCGAGATCGAAAACCAAAAGAAACTGTCCCATCGCGGCAAAGTCTGCGTCGCCCCGGCCATGCTGCGCAACCATTTCCGGCAAAGCAGCACCGGCCCCTCACCGTGCCGATCGACCAGGCGCCGCTCGGGAACGGCTCGACAACTTGTGCGTGGTTATGCTACATGATGTAACAATCTGTGTGTTGTAAGAGCGGCGCTGCCGCGCAACAGTGCGGCAGATGCTGAGCTGTCTCGATTGAGCCGCCATCGATGAGCCAATCCGGTTTTGCCGCCATCATTCTCGCCGCCGGCAGCGGCACGCGGATGAAGTCCTCGATACCCAAGATCATGCACCCGGTCGCCGGCCGGCCGATGATCGCGCATCTGCTTGGCGCGCTGAGCCCGCTGCGGCCGGCGGCAACGGTCGTCGTGATCGGGCCGCGAATGGAATCCGTCGCCTGTTTCGTCGAACCGGCGCAGAGCGTCGTGCAGGATCCGCCGCTTGGCACCGGCAACGCAGTGCGCATCGGGCTCACCGCCTTCGCGGGCCGCGCGGAGCCAGATGGCAAGATCGAGAGTCTGCTGGTGCTGTTCGGCGACACGCCGCTGCTCACCACCGAAACCTTGAGGCACCTGCTGGCGGAGCGACAGCGAACGAGGGCGGCAGTTCTGGTCGCGGCAATGCGGCCGGAAGACCCCGCTGCCTACGGGCGGCTCGTTTTCGCCGCCGACGGCGCGCTCGATCGCATTGTCGAGGCCGCCGAAGCGACCTGCCAGGAGCACGCCAGCGGGCTGGTCAACGGCGGGATCATGGCGATCGAAGCGCGTCACGCAGCTGATCTCCTGGGGGCGATCGAGCAGAACAACGCCAAGCGCGAGTTCTATCTGACCGACATCGTCGACATAGCGCGCCGCCGCGGGCTCCCTTGCCAGGCGATGGAGTTGCCGGTGGAGGAGTTGATCGGCGTCAACACGCGCGCCGACCTCGCCGAGGCCGAGGCGCTGATGCAGCGCCGGCTGCGCCGCGCGGCGATGTCCGAAGGCGTGACGTTGGTGGCGCCGGAGACCGTGTTTCTGAGCGCCGACACCACGCTGGGCCGCGATGTCGTGGTCGAGCCGAACGTCGCGTTCGGTCCCGGGGTGACGGTCGGAGAAGGCGCGCGCATCCGCTCGTTCTCGCATCTCGAAGGGGCGGCTGTCGGCGCCGGTTGCATTGTCGGACCGTTCGCGCGGCTGCGGCCGGGCGCGGTGCTCGCAGACGAGGTCCATATCGGCAATTTCGTCGAGATCAAGGAAGCCCGCCTCGGCGCCGGAGCCAAGGCCAATCACCTCTCCTATATCGGCGACAGCGAGGTGGGGCCCGGCTCCAATATCGGAGCCGGCACGATCACCTGCAATTACGACGGCGTTAACAAGTGGCGCACCACGATCGGCGCCGGCGCTTTCATCGGCTCGAATACCGCGCTGGTGGCGCCGGTCTCGGTCGGCGACGGCGCAATCGTGGCCGCCGGCAGCGTCGTTACCCGCGACGTTCCGCCGGACGCGTTGACCCTGGCGCGTGGCCAGCAGGTGAACAAGCCCGGTCGCGCGGCGGAGATCCGCGCACGGTTACGGAGGAAGATCTGATGTGCGGGATCATCGGCATCATCGCCAGGGAAGCAGTAGCTCCGGGGCTCATCGAAGGGCTCCGCCGCCTCGAGTATCGCGGCTATGATTCCGCCGGGATCGCGACCCTGGTCGACGGCCGCATCGAGCGCCGGCGCGCCGAAGGCAAACTCGTAAACCTCGCCCGACGGCTCGACCGCGAGCCGGTGCAAGGGGTGATCGGCATCGGCCACACCCGTTGGGCGACCCACGGCCTGCCGACCGAGACCAACGCGCACCCGATCGCCACCGATCGGGTGGCCGTCGTCCACAACGGCATCATCGAAAATTTCCAGGGATTGCGGCGCGAACTGACCGCCCTCGGTTATGTCTTTCAGACTGACACCGACACCGAGGCGGTAACGATCCTGACGACGCATTTCCTCGATCAGGGGCTGTCGCCGCAACAGGCGGTGGCGAAGACATTGGCGCGGCTCGATGGCGCGTTTGCGCTCGCCTTTTTGTTCGCCGGCGAACACGATTTGCTGATCGGCGCCCGCCGCGGCAGCCCGCTTGCGATCGGCTACGGCGACGGCGAAATGTTCCTCGGCTCGGACGCGTTGGCGCTGGCGCCCCTGACCCGCCGCATCACCTATCTCGAAGAGGGTGACTGGGCCGTGGTCACCGCGGGCGCGGTGACCATCTTCGACGCCGAAAACCAAGAGGTCGAGCGGCCTGTCCGCGAATCGGCCGCCTCCGGCGCGCTGATCGGCAAGGGCAACTATCGCCATTTCATGCAAAAGGAGATCTTCGAGCAGCCCGCGGTCATCGGCGACACAATCAATGCAATGATCAACCCGGCGACCCGCACCGTGCACCTCCCCGAGCTGCCGTTTGCGCTCGGTGGGATAGAGCGGGTGACGATGATCGCCTGCGGCACCGCCTATCACGCCTGTATCGTCGCCAAATACTGGATCGAGCGGATCGCGCGGATTTCAGTCGAGATCGATATCGCGTCGGAGTTCCGGTATCGCGCGCCGGCAATGCCGCGCGGCGGCGTGGCAATCTTCGTCTCGCAATCGGGCGAAACCGCCGACACCCTGGCGGCGCTGCGCTATACCCGCACCCAGGCCCAGCGGATCATCGCCGTCGTCAACCAGCCGGAAAGCTCGATCGCGCGCGAGGCCGATGTCGTGCTGCCGACCCTGGCCGGCCCCGAGATCGGGGTCGCCTCGACCAAGGCGTTCACTACCCAGCTTGCCGTGCTCGCGGGGCTAACCGTGGCGTTGGCGCGGGCGCGCGGCGCGATCAGGCCCGAGCGCGAGGCTGAACTGGTCAGCTTTTTGACCGAGATCCCATCGCGGGCCGCCGAGGTATTGAACCACGACGAGCGCATCCGCGAGATCGCCGCGACCATCGCCGAAGCACGCGATGTGCTCTATCTCGGGCGCGGTAGTGCGTTTCCCCTGGCGCTCGAGGGCGCCCTAAAACTCAAGGAAATCTCGTACATCCATGCGGAGGGCTATGCGGCGGGCGAGATGAAGCACGGGCCGATCGCGCTGATCGACGAGTCGGTCCCGGTCATCGTGCTGGCGCCGCATGACGATCTTTTTGAAAAGACGCTCGGCAATGTCGAGGAGGTCATGGCCCGCGGCGGCCGGGTCGTCATGATCTCGGACATGGCTGGGGTGGCGCGGCTCGCCGACCGGCTCGCTTTCGGCATCGCGGTGCCGAGTTGCGACCCGTTCGTTGCCCCCCTGCTCTATGCGATCCCGATCCAGCTTCTGGCTTATCACGTCGCCGTCCTCAAGGGCACCGATGTCGATCAGCCGCGTAATCTGGCGAAGAGCGTCACGGTGGAGTAGCGGGGCTGGTGCAGTTGAACGCGAGGTCGATTCACGCACCGCGCTGGATCAGCCGAATAGCTGGCTGACGAATCGGGCGCGCCGTAGGCCCTCCGCGCAAGCGAGCACGCCCGAGACGAACAACACCGCGATCGCCGGCCACATCGCCCAAACGTAGCGCGGGATGCCCGCCTGCAGCACTGCGGTCAGCAGGAACGAGACTTGCACCAGCAGCCCGGTCACGAACCCAAGCCGCTCGAGCGGCGATACGGGAGCTCGCGTGACGGCGCTCGCGGCCAGGCGCCATGCCCACCAAAGCGAGCTGGCGAGCGCCGCCATCATAAAACCGTGCAGCATCCAGATCCCGACATCGCTGTGCTCCCGATGCCAGGCCGGATACCGCCCCAGATCCGGCAATGGGCCAAGCGAGGCAGTAAGCGCGCGGAAGTTTGCGAGCTGCCGGTGCGTCATCGCGTCCGGAAGCCACCACAAAGCCGCGTAGTTCAGCGCGACATCGCCGAGATAGGCAGCCGGCGCCGACGCGATGACCGCCAGCGACAACCGAAACATGGTCCGGTCGAGTGCGACCGGATCGTCTCTCGAGGTCCCGGTTCGCGCCGGCAGCGCCTGATAGAGCGTGTGCCAGCGCCAGACATCGTAATACGGGACCAATAAGCGGAACCGGTCAAACTCTGTCGGTGCACGGTCGATCACCGCGCGATCCGGCGCGACGGTCGCCGCTATCCATCGGATCGTTTCGGAATCCGCGCCCTCTCGCGTCACATTCACGACAGCCCCGGCCTTGCCGAAGAGATTGCTTCCGACAAATGACTGGGTGCGCCAGAGGCCGTGTTCGGCGTGGTAAGCCGCCATGCCCAATCCGAGCACGACCAGACACGGCGCCACAACGGCAAGAGCGGCCTGCTTTAAGGGAAGCGCGCCGCGCCAGCTCCACCAAGAGACCATTGGCAGCGCAACGAGCAGAGCGTAACCCGCCGGCCTGATCAGCACGGCCAAGCCGGCAACCAGCGACGCCAGTGCCAGAGTCGGCCAGCGCGGCATTTGTACCAGCCGGCAGAACAGGGCAAGCAGAAGCATAAGACAGGAAAGGAATAGCGACTCGGTCATGATCATGAACGACAGCCGGGTAACTTGACCGTTGGCGAGCAAAAGGACGAGCAGCAACCCGCCGCCGAGATTGCTACCGGATACACGCTTGAAACAAACGGTGAGGAGCCACGCGGTCACCCCGTAAAAGCCGAGCTGGAGGCACGGCAGGCCGAGCAGACCGCCCGGCAGATGCTCCACCAGGCCCAGGAACAGCGGATAGCCCGCCGTGCGGATCGCGGAAAAGCCCAGATAGCTCCCGCTGTCCGCCTGCATCAGTTCGGCCGGCGCAGGCCGCAGCAGCTGAAAACCGACCACAAGCACCGCAAACAGCGCCGTCACGCGGCCGAACCAATCCGGCGCGCGGTCAGTCGGCTGCATCGCCGGAGGCCCTTTCGCAGGTGGATCGCCCGACCGATCGGCTTTGATACGGCGGGCGCTCAGATGAACACTCTCGCGCGACGCGGCTTGTAAACGGTCATGTCGACTCTCTCACCGACCAGCGATTTCCCAGCGGGCGTCGCAGAATACCTAGCCTCAGTGAGTCGAGATATCGAGTTTGAAAGGGCCCTTTCGCCTTTCACCGAAACGCTGGCCGATAATCAGCAAATACTTTCCTGTCCAAGGCAATGCTTCATCCAATACAACGCCCCCAGGGTTTCCCGGAGCCCAATCGGATGCTGGAACACCGGCAAACCGGAGGTTAGCCTCGAGGTTCAGACGCCCAGAGGGCTTGAGGTTGATCCGCAGGCGCTGACCGGCGCGCGCATAGAGACAATAAATGATCTGTGCCTGGCCATGGTCAAATCGCCCAGGAATGACATGGACGCCAGGTACGCCTTTGTCCAACCGGATACAGCCGCCGTCGGCGGCGCCGGCCGACTGGCTGAGACCGAGCAAGCAAATTACCGCGGCGGCAAAGCGCAGCATGGAACTTGACTGCGGCCGTCGCTGCAATCCCCACAATCGCCGTCGATTATCCGCCGAAATTGGATGGATCCGGGCCAGGCCAATATTGGACGATTACCCCATCGAGATGTCGGGGGGCAGGATGCACTTGCTGAGCAGATCCTGGTCCAGATCGATGGACGGGTTTGTCTCGTCGCAATCGAAGCCGGCCCCGCCGTGACAGTCATCGGAATATTGCCACAGCAGTATTTTGAAATCAGCCGGGAGAACAGTCGGCCTCACCAGGCCGTCGTCGAAATCCAGCAGGTCGTGGCAACCCCTGACCCGCCATCGGGCGATCCAGGCGCCGTGAAATTCGACGCCTGAGGCAACGGCATCGACGACGGCCTGCCATGTCGTATTATCCGCTTGAGTGCCATAGACGCACGGCAATATGGTCACCTTGCCGTCCGAGAAATTCTGGCTATGCACGACCAGCGTCCCGGCCCAACCTTGGTAATAGGCAACAGACAAAGAAGGCGAGCCTTCTACGTCCAAAAACATCAATACCTGTCCACCCTGGGAGGCAAGATAATCCGCCCCGAAGGTAAGGATCAGGTCTTCTGCGTTGGCGGTAGCGTCGGCGCTGCCATCGGATACCGACCCGTTCACGTTCTTGGTCTGGCGCGCTATCGGCAGAACACGAATGTTGTTTGTCAGCAGCGCCTGATTTTCTTTCAAATGACGATATTCGACAACCCCAGTGGTCGCGGCACTGGTAAAATACCGACCCCAGACAACCGGCGCCTGGCCGAATAGATCCGTCGCCAGCCCAATCAAGTTCTGGCCGCCGATCTGGCTCGTGACCAAAGTCGAGCTGTCCGCCCCGGGCATGCCCTTTGCCATCGATGATCTCCCTGCCACCGACGACGGCTCGTCGGAGCCGGAAAGCTACCACCTCGACGAGGCAATCGTGTGAGCCAATTCACACATGCTGACGCTTTTTTGAACCCTGACGCCGCTGACGAGGCAGGACCCACTGGCGCAGGCGTATCTTGCACGACAAGGCCTAGGCCGGCTGAGACTCTCGCGGGAACATCGGCTACAATTTGTTCTTTGCTCTGTCTGGAAAGACATATCCGTGAAAGTCTTCGTCTTTGATCTGCTGGCCTATGGCGAGCAACTCGAACATTTGAAGGTGGGCAGCGAGCTGCCCTATCCGCTGGCGAAAAAGCACTTCAAGCCGGAGATCGCGGCGCGCACCTATGCCGAGCACCTCGACGCCTGGGAGGAGCTCGATCGGCTCGGCTATGACGGGGTCGGCTTCAACGAGCATCATTGCTCGCCCTATGGGCTGATGAATTCGCCGAATTTGTTGGCCGCGGCCGCGGCGCAGCGCACCAAGAACCTCAAATTATTGATCTACGGCAATCTGTTGCCACTGCACGAGCCGCTGCGCCTGGCCGAAGAGCTGGCGATGCTCGACTGCATGTCGAACGGCAGGCTGATCTCCGGTTTCGCCCGCGGCATCCCACGCGAATATCAGGTCCACCACGTACCGCTCGCCGACTCGCGCGCTCGCTTCGAAGAAGCGTTCGACATCATCACCCGGGCATGGACCGAGGAGGTGTTTTCGTACCAGGGCCGGTACTGGAGCTACGAGGACGCCGCACTGTGGCCGCGCCCGCTGCAGCAGCCGCGCCCGCCGATCTGGATGCCGATCGTCGGCAGCAAGGAGTCGATCGAATTCGCCGCCAAGCACAACCTGCCGATCACCCCCGGCCTCGGCCGCTCACGCGGCCTGCGCGATGACATCATTGGCTATTACGCCCGGTGCCTGGAGCGCGGCGGGCATCGGATCACCCCAGATCATCTATCGCTTGGGATTAGCGCCTACGTCGCGTCGAGCAAGACCGAAGCGGTGCGCGAGATAGGACCCCACCACCTCTATTTCAATCGCACCTTGTTCAGCCACGGCAATTTCACCGAGACCGAACGGCAGCGCGAGACCGGATATTCGACCGCGGCATCGACCGATTACGTGCGCCCTGAAAACCAGCGCGCGGCGCAATTCGCGCGCGATGATTTTCGCAACCTGACGATGGCCGATGTCGAGCGCCAGGCCGAGGAGATGCCGTGGGGTACGCCGGAAGAGGTGACGCGGCGGATCATCGACGCGGCCGACAGCGCCGGCGCCGACAATGTGCAGGTCAGCCTGAACCGCGGGGTGCTACCGCACGAGACATTCATCGAGCAAATCCGCCGCTTCGCCCGCGACGTGCTGCCGGCACTGCAAGCTCACAAGGTCAGCCGCGTCCCGCTGGCCGAAGAAGTACCCGCGTAACGCCGGCTCGGCGATTCGCGGCCGTGCTTCGAGGATCATGTTGAATGGCGTCTCGATGGCGCGGCGGACGTGGCGGACGCCGCCGCCAGCGGTGATGACCTCGCGCAACTTCTTCTCGCTGGCCTGCGCTCCCAGCACCACGCCCGCTTCCTGCGCCAATGAGGTCGGCACGACACCACTGTCGATGCAGCGCAGTAGATGCGGCCGATCGGGTTCAGATTATCTTCGCTACCGCACTCCGCCCAAAAATTCAGCTATGCAGCAGCGCCATCTCGACATGAGCGATCCCGAAATCGTCGAACGGCTCGGAGGTCACGGCAAAGCCGAAGCTGTGGTAGAACGGCACCAGATGCTGCTGCGCCCGCAGCACCAGCGGCCGGGCTGGGTAATTGCCGCGACATAAAAGCAGCGCCCGGTCCATCAGCATCCGTCCCAGCCCGCGCCCGCGCAAATGCGGGGCAAGCGCCAGCCGGCCCAAGTTGACCGACGGCGGCGGCCCAGGCATTGGCGCCAGCCGGAGATAGCCGCCGAGCACACCCGCTTCATGCAGCAGCAGATGCCGCGCGGTCTGGTCGAGGTTGTCGAGATCTGGGTAAGGCGATCCCTGCTCGACGACGAAGATGCCCTGACGGAACCGCAGAACGTCATAAAGTTTGTGTGCCGACAGCTGCTCGAAACAAAGCCATCGGAACGAGATTTCCGGAGTGATTTCTGGCAAGCTTTGTCTCCCGATCCTGTAAAGAGGGCAGCGTCATGCAGCCGCGCGACTATGGCCCGTTTCCGTACACCCCGATCAACGACCGGCCAAAACTCGAATGGCCGGACGGCGCGCGCCTCGCGGTGTGGGTCATCCCGAATATCGAATTCTTTCCATTGACGAAGAGCATTTCGGGTCATCCTGGCACACCGGCCGGCAATCCGCCGTCAGTGCGAGCCTGGGCGCAACGCGACTATGGCAACCGGGTCGGCATCTGGCGGATCATGGACGTACTCAGCAAGCACGGCATCCGGGCCAGCCCGACCCTCAATAGCGACATCTGCGACCACCATCCGCAGATCGTCCGCACCGCGGGCGAACTGGGCTGGGAAATCCTCGGCCACAACCAGACCAACAGCGTGTGGCTCGACGCGTTGAGCCCCGAGGAGGAACGGCTGACGATCGCCCGCACATTGTCCCGCATCGCCGAGATGACCGGCAGAAAGCCGCTCGGCTGGCTCGGCTCCGGTCTCGCCGAGACCTGGCATACGCTCGACTACCTCGCCGAGGAGAGTTGTCTCTATGTCGCCGACTGGGTCAATGACGACCAGCCTTATTTGATGGATGTCGGCGGCAAGCCGCTGGTCTCGATCCCCTATTCCTACGAAATCAACGACGCGCCGCACTTCAACTACCGCAACGGCACGATCGGCGAGTTCGAAGGGATGATCCGCCGCCAGTTCGACACCCTCTACGCCGAAGGCGCGCAGTCGGGCCGGGTTATGGCGATCTGCCTGCACCCCTATCTGATCGGGGTGCCGCATCGCATCGCCGGGCTTGACTCGGCGTTACAATATATCCGCGCGCATGACGGCGTATGGTTCGCCACCGGCGAGGAGATCGTTCGCCACTGGCTGCAGTCGGGCGCGACGTTCTAACCGCAGCCGTGCGCCCGGTTGTTACCTGCCGGGGGCGCGGTAGTTGACGGTTTTGGCAAGGGCTTGGTCGACTTCCTCGACGGTCAACAGCGCGGTGGTCCGAGTGTGCGCCAGCCCCGCCGCCGACACTGCGATTCCGAGCGCTGCGGCGGTCACATTGTCGGGCAAGTCGACGATCACATAGGCGTCGTCGGGGCCGAGCGCATTGTAGAAGCATTCGACTTTGCCCCCGACCCCCTCGACTGCTGTGGTGACCGCCTGTTTGCGGCCGGACGCCTTGTCCCGCTGCAAGCCACGCAAACCCTCTGCGGTGTAAGACGCCGAGATCAGATATTTGGGCATTTCCACACCTCCCTCAGATCGCCCGCTTTCCTGTGGGGCGCAGCCCGAATATTATATTAGGCTTATCGCGCCGGCCAGGGTTGCCGTCCCCCTCGACTGCGG
>Ga0306920_100009916_pt1 | contig 12739 bp, 7 predicted proteins | sample flu12Cox44000170_FD_204666 | JGI IMG/M metagenome (GOLD analysis project Ga0306920, IMG submission 204666) | Lab enrichment of tropical soil microbial communities from Luquillo Experimental Forest, Puerto Rico - flux4day.12C.oxic.44.000.170 (v2)... | ecosystem: Environmental > Terrestrial >...
CCCACATGCCTATCCACGCCAGAGCCACCAAGTTGGGAAAGAGCAGCGGGGCAAGCGGCGGCGCGCCGTTCACCAGCTTGTCCCACAGGCTTGCGCCCGGCTCCACCAGGTTGGCTCGCATGTGAAACCAGAACCCCAGCACGCCCATCGCTCCCTGGATCAGCATCACCACTATGCACAGATCCAGGAAGCGCCGCGTCACCGGCAGGATCAGCGGCACCAGCAGAAATCCCGTAGCGAACGCTGACGAAATCACCGGAATCCACTCGGTCCGCATGAAAAACCCGTTGGCGGCGTGGTCGGTAAGAGTCAAAACGAAGTTTCCGAAGAAGCCTCCCAACGCGAGGAATACAATCCAGCGGGCCCATTCCGTGGAGCCTGCACGGATCATTCGATTCATCAGCAGCAGGAATCCAAGGCCTGTGTACGCGAGGGGCGCCGCGAATGGCGCGGCATACGTCAGGCTCTTGATGGTTCGGTCGAGGAAAAAGCGGCTCTCCAGGTGATACAAGACGCCCGCAAGGCCCGTAAGGATCGCGAGCCCGCCGACGAGGTAGCCCACATCGCGCCACGGCGCGTCGAACCGGAATACCCACTTGAGCGCGATGCAGAGCGCGAGCACCGCAGTGCCGATGATGGAGAACCAGAGCGGAATATACTCGGCCGATTTATGAAACTGGTTCACCGAGTGGGCAACATAAATATCCGCAGCAAGAACGCCCAGGTTCGATGTCGCGAACACCTCCACCCAGAGCTGGGTGTCGTGGGCCCAGCGCAGGCGCGGATTCCTCAACAGTGATCGCACGCGCTCGCGAAAACTACTTGCGCCCATGCTCCCTCCGCAACTCGGCCGCGTCGTGTTCGAGCTGGATGGTCTTCTGCATCATGGGATAGTTGCCGTGCCACTGCACGAAATCCGCTCCGCCCATGAAGGCTCCGTGTTTCGACGTGCGCCCGTCATAGTGCCACAGGTCGAAATAGACGAAGTCGATGGGATTGGAGAACGGCTTGCCCGTCAGCGTGCCGTCCGCGCGCAGTGCGTTCACGATGTCCTGAGCGTGCTGCACCTTGGCGTTTGTGGCAGGCACCACTTGCTCAGCCTGCGAATACACCCGATCGATCGTCGCCTTGGAATGGCACTGCGTGCAGACTTGCTTCATATTCACCTGCGCCTGCGCGTAGTTTGGGCGCTTCCCGGTGATGGGATTGGCGAGGTAGTAGGAAAGCCGTTCCGACGGTTCGTGTGTCACCTTGAGGCCGTTGATCCCGGACATGTGGCACGTCGCGCAGGTGGGCACGAACATATCGCGCGTGGTCAGAGCCTTGGGCGCGGCCGCCAGGTTCAGCAGCCGCTCCTGCGCCGCGAACATAACACCGTGCTTCGACTCCTCGTAGATCTCGATCTGCGAGTGATCGGGGCCCATGTGGCACTGCGCGCACGTGGAAGGCAGCCGCGCCAGCGCAACTGAACTCGTATGGCGCGAGTGGCAGGCGGTGCAACTGCCGATGGTCCCGTCGTCGTTCGGCCTGCCGATGGCGTGGCACTGCTCGCATCCGCTGACCATTGCCGAGGCGCCCTCTGCCTGCACGAACGGATGCGGCGGCCGCTTCGTGCCCCCCGGCTGATACGTTTCGGAGAAGCTCACCTGTTCCGCGGTCAAGCCCTTTTCGCCGTAGATAGCCGCCCACGACGGAGCCGCGTGCCGGCTGCGCAGGAATTCCTGGTAGATCGGCTCGTGGCACTGCCGGCAATTGCCCGCGGTCAGGTGTTTCGCGATCACGAACCCGTGATGGTCCTGGCTTTCCTGCTTGCCCTGGGGCTGGTGGCAGTCGAGGCAGTTCACGCCCTTGGTGGCGTGCGCCGACATCTCGTACTCATGCACCACCGCGTACTGCAGGCGCGCGTGACACTCGGCGCATTTGCCCGACGCGCGTACGAAGTCCGCAGTAGGCTGATTCGTTTCGGCCGGCGGCCGGTTCCGGTTGAGGAGAAATCCGGCGAGGATCAGCGCAAATGCAATCGTGACTCCAATAAATACCGCACGAAAAGACATCTCGTCTCCACGGGAACATCGTGCTCTGAATCAATTCTGACGTAGGGCGCCCGGGGGTGCCCCAGGTCCCTGATTTTGGGACCTGGGATTGATCCTCATTCTACTTCGCGGTCTTGATCGCCTCGGTCAACGCCGGCACCACCTCGAACAAATCGCCGACGATCCCGTAATCCGCTACCTCGAAGATCGGTGCCTCCGGATCCTTGTTGATTGCAACAATACACTGCGACCCTTTCATCCCCACCAGGTGCTGAATGGCTCCAGAGATTCCCACTGCGACATACAGTTTTGGCGCGACTGTCTGGCCGGAACTGCCTACCTGCCGCTCCATCGGAAGCCAGCCGTTGTCGCAGATGGGCCGCGACGCCGCAATCTCCGCGCCGAGCGCGCCCGCCAGATCCTGCGCGAGCGAGAGGTTGACCGCTTCCTTGATGCCGCGCCCGACCGCCACGATCATCTGCGCCGACCCAAGATCCACCGTCTGCGCCGACCCACGGAACGGCTCGCCGGGTTTGGTGCGAATGGCAGAGGCCTCGATGGTTGGCGTGAATGTGGCGACCGGTACGGTGGCGGCGACCCCCGCAGATTCCGCGCGGAAGGCTCCCGCCTGGATCGAGAGGAAGCACGGACCGGCGCCGTTGTGGCGGTAGGCGCCGTTCATCTTGCCCTGGAAGAGCTGCCGCACGAACACAGGTCCCAGCTGAATCGCGGTTACATCGCTGATCAGCATTTCGTTGAATCGCGTTGCGAGACGTGGAACGAAGTCGCGGACCTGGTAGGAATGCGGAAAGAGGATGTAAGCCGGCTCCAGCTTACGGATGAGCTGCTCGAAAGCCAGAACGTACCCGTCCGACGTATAGCTCTCGAGCAATGGGTGCTGAATGGCATGGAGAGCAGATGGCGGCTGGCCGGCGAATGCGGTAAAGATGTTCTTGCCTGGATCGCCGATACTGGCGGCTTCCAGCGGCAAGCCGGTCAACTCCGCAAGTAGGCGGCCGGCAGCGAGGCTTTCCTGGAAGAATCGGCTGTTCCCGTCAGTTCGTGCTTCCTGAACTACCAATATGCGGCTCATAGTATGCGCGCCTCGAACTTCAATTTTTCAACCAGCGTGGCGGCGGCCTGCCTCGCATCGCCGTCAATCATCTGCGTAGAACGCTGCTTCTTGGGCACGGAGATTCCATCCAGCAGGGAAGAGGGCGCGCCAGCGGATTGCGGAGCATCCACGCGCCGCACCTCCTTGGTTTTCGCGCGCTTGATGCCCATCAGCGTGGCGTAGCGCAGCTTGTTGCCGCCCGACTGGATCGTCAGCACGGCCGGCAGCGGCATCTCGATGTTCTGGAACCATCCGCCTTCCAGTTCGCGCTTCACCTTCAGTCCGGAATCGGTCTTCTCGACAGTCAGGATCAGCGAGGCATGCGGCATTCCCAGCAATTCAGCCAGGATTACGCCCGTCTGGCCGAGGCCGATATCGTCGGACTGCAAACCCGTGAGCACCAGGTCCGGCGACTCCGGCTTGATGGCCTCGGCGAGAATGCGCGCTACCGCGAGAGCGTCGAGCGCGTGCAGGTTGTCTGCGTTCACGTGGATCGCACGATCCGCTCCCTTTGCCAGGGCCTCACGAATGGTGGTGCCCACGCGCTCCGGCCCGGCGGAAAGGACGACCACTTCGCCGCCGTGCTTCTCCTTGAGCTGAAGGCCTTCTTCCAGTGCATACGCGTCCGACTCGTTCATTCCGAATTGAACGTCGGCTTCCTCAATCCACTTGCCGCCGGAGTCAATGCGCACCTGCGCATCGCGCTCCGGCACTTGCTTGATGGCAACAATGATTTTCATTTTTTTAGACTCTCTGGACTAGAGTGTTGATCGGTCGGCAATGACCGTGCAACCAGTTGAGCGATATCAAGTAACTGCGGCGCTGGTTCATTGGATGCGCCCAGCGCATCGCGAAACATGGAGTTGCAGAACGGGCAGGCCGTACCGATCGTCGTTGCGCCGGTATCGACCAGCTCTTTGGCGCGCACCTGGCTGACGCGCTCGCCGGTTTCCTCGCCGAGGAATACCAGACCGCCGCCGGCGCCGCAGCAGAAGCTGCGTTCCCGCGCCCGCGGCGGATCGATCACCTTGCCGGCCGTAGCCGCCACCGCACGCGGCTCGTCATAAACATTGCGATAGCGCCCGAGATAACACGGATCGTGGAATGCTATTGTCTCGTGATCCGGCGACTGCTTCGGCAGTCGATCCGCGTACCTCGCCAGAAACTCGCTGTGATGCTCGATTGGCGGCGGCGTTCCATATGCCTTCCAATCCTCCTGGATGGTTCGAACGCAGTGCGGGCAGATGGTCACAATCTTCTTCACCTTGGATTGCGCCAGAATTTCCAGGTTCGCCTCCGCGAGCTGCTGGAAGACTAGATCGTTGCCCAGCCGCCGAACGGGATCGCCTGTGCATTTTTCCTTGCGCAGCACGCCGAAGCTCGTGCCCAGGTGCCGCATCACGCGCGCGAACGCGGCCACAATCTCGCGGCCCTTGGGATCGTACCCGCCCATGCACCCCAGCCAGAGGCAGTACTCCTGCGAGCCGTCGAAGATGGGCAGCGCCTCTTTCTGAATGAACTTGTCGCGCTCCGCCGCGCCTATCCCCAGCGCGTTGCTTCCTCGCTCAAGCTGGTTGAACAGCTTCGCGCCGTAATCGTCTTCCCACGTGCCGGTGTTCACAGCCCCGCGCCGCAGCCCGACCAAGATGGGCAGGTGCTCGATCCCCACCGGGCACTGGAACTCGCACGATCCGCACGTGGTGCACTGGAATACCGCTTCCTGCGAATTGTACTTGCCCAGCAGAGGCTCTTCCGTGCGCGGGCCGATGTCGTTCAGGTACGCCCTCACGCCGAGGATGATTTCTTTAGGGTTCAGAATCTTTCCGGTATTGGTCGCCGGGCAATGCTCGCTGCACCGCCCGCACTCCACGCAGGAGTAGGCCTGCAGGCTCACGATCTGCGTCAAATCCTGCCCCGCCACCAGCCCGAAATCCTCATCACCGACAAGCGGCGGAATCGCGCTGAAACCTTCCCGCGACAAAAACACCGTTGCCGGGCTTAGGACTAAATGCAGGTGCTTGGTATGCGGAATGATAGGCAGGAACGTCAGCAGGCAGAGCGTGTGCGCCCACCACAGCGTGCGCGCGGCCGGTGTATCATCTGTCGTGAAAAACGCCGCCAGGTAGGTGATCATCAGCGCAAAGATCAGGAAGGCGATGAATCCTGATTCGTAGGAGAGTTTTTTCCCAAGCCACCGCGGGCGCACAAAAAACCGCCGCAAAAACAGCCCGAGAATCCCCGCCGCGCACGCCAGCGCGAACACCGCCGCCAGCCAGAAGTAGAACCGCCCGAACGTGCCCACCGGCGACAGAAACCCGACCCCGAACCCCGACGCCAAATGGTTCAGCGTGACCAGCGCGAATGCGCAGAATCCCCAGAACACCAAAGCATGCGCAAGCCCCGGCAGGGGCCGCTGCTTGATCACTTTCGACTGCATTATGACTTCGGAAACGAAGTCCCACACTCTCAGGCCCAGGTTGCCGAGATGGAAGCCGGGATCCTTTTTGGATTTGAGGATGCGGTCGAGGACCACGCCGAAACGCCGCCAGAAAAGAGCGGCGGAAGCAATAATGAGCGCGGCGAGGAGAATCTTCTCCCAAAGCGCGAACGTTTCGGGCTCTGCCAGAGTGAACGAGAGCGAAAGCATCGTCGAACCTCCACAACTGTACACGATGGGACGGGGGAGCGTCAGTGCGTGCCGGGTTTCGCGCTAACCGGGCATGGGGCCGCCCGCCGGTCATTTTGATCCCGTCGTATGCCCAACCTGCACCGGCTCCGTCGGGCACTGCGGCTCGCATACACTGGTTACGTCCTTCCCGGATAAGTCACGCGCCGCTTCGCCCGCGTCTGGAGTGAGTTTTGGGATTTGTCGAGATTCGAAAGGCCCTTATTGTCCTTGCGTCTTTCGTGCCGCTGGCCGCCGCCGCTTCCGATCCAGAAGCGGTACGCCTGAACAACCGCGGCGTTGCCCAGATGGGCCAGCAATTCACGGAAAAGGCTGCCGAAAGCTTTGCGGCCGCCTTCAAGAAAGACCCGAAGCTGGCGCAGGCCGAGGTCAACGGGGGCATTGCCCTCATGACTCTGCAGAAGCTGGACGAAGCCAAACAGGCGCTTCAGACCGCCCTCAAGCTCGATCCCAACAGTGCGCAGGCGTGGTACAACCTCGGGCTGGCGCAGCACGCCGGCAACGAGGTTGAGGCCGCCCTCGACAGTTTCCAGCACGCCGTCAAGCTCGATCCCCGCGACGTGGATTCGTGGTACTTCGTCGGCGTTTGCTATGGCGAGATGAAGCAGTTCGACAAGGCTATCGAGACGTTTCACAAGGCGCTCGAAGTCAACCCGTTGCACGCCTCCGCCGAGTTCCAGTTGGCGCGCGCGCTGCAGCGCTCAGGCAAGACTCCCGAAGCCAAGGAGCACTTCAAGATCTTCCAGCACCTCACCAGCACCAAGATCTCGGCTGCGATCGGGCTCGCCTACGGTGAGCAGGGACATTACTCAACCGTGACTCCGATCGAGGAGCCTGAGTCCGGCCGCAAGCCGATGATCCCGGTCAAGCTGGTGGCGGAAACCATCGGTGGATCTGGCCAAACCCAGGTCTCAGAATCGAGACCTGGGGCACCCGGTGTGTCGCGGACCACTGGTGGCGCGTGCATGTTGGATGTCACCGGCTCCGGCAGGATGGACCTGGTGCTTATGCAATCCGGCGAGCAGGCCATCGGCGTGTTGCACCCGGACGATGCGGGCAAGTTTGCTCCACTCGATGCCGCGGCTGCCGGGCTCAAAGCTTCCGGCCGCGCGGTCGCATGCGCCGTGGGCGATTACGATGGCGATGGACTAAACGACCTTGCTGTCGCTCTCGAAGACAAGGTGCTCATCTTCCGGAATCTCGGCAAAGGCAAATTCGAGGATGCCACCCCGGAATCCGGCGTTACTCCGCGCAACAAACCCACGGGCCTCACCTTCATCGATTACGACCACGACGGCGATCTCGATCTGCTTATTACCGGCTCCCCCTTGAAACCCGGTGACACTGCCAACGTCCTCTGGCGCAACAACGGCAACAAGACGTTTGCGGAATGGACTGAGCCCACCGGCCTGGGCGGCGCGGGAATGACCGCCGCAGCCATCCTCACCGACTTCAATAATGATCGTGCGGTGGACATCGCCACGACCGGCGATGGGGCCGCCCCGCTCATCTACGTGAACCCGCGGGAAGGGAAGTACCCCACCCAGCCGCTCTACGATCAGAAACTCCCGCCAACCGTCGGCATCGCCGTGCTTGACTTCAACAAGGACGGCTGGATGGACATCGCCGTCACCCATGCCGGCGCGCCGGGGCTCACTCTATGGCGCAATGTCGAAGGTCCCAACCACATTGGCCGCCGGTTCGAGCGCGTGGACCTGCCCTTGTCTGACGCCGTGCGGGGATCGGGCCTTATGCCCGTCGATATCGACAACGATGGCTGGATCGACCTCGCCGCCATTGTCGAGACCAAGGCGGGCCCGCAGGTACGTGTCTTTCGCAATCGCGGCGACGGCACATTCGAGGACGTAAGCCGCACGCTCGGACTCGACAAGGTAACGCTTACCGCCCCGCGCGGCCTCATCGCCGCCGACGTGGAGAACAAAGGCGCCGCGGATCTGCTCGTCACCCAGGCAGGTGCCGCTCCAATCCTCTTCCGAAACGGAGGAAACAAAAATCACTCCGTGCGCCTCGACCTCACTGGCCTCGCAGACAACAAAACCGCTCTCGGGTCCAAGATCGAGATCTTCGCCAACGGCCACTGGCAGAAGTGGGAACTGGCCGGTGCTTCCGGCTATGCCACCCAGGCGCCACCGCAGATTCTCGTCGGGCTTGGCGATTCGCCCGGCATCGATTTGCTCCGCATTTTGTGGCCGACAGGCGTGCTGCAGGACGAAATCGACCTGCCCCAGACCAGGGTCATCGCCATGAAAGAAGCCGACCGTCGCGGCAGCTCCTGTCCCGTACTGTTCGCATGGGACGGCCACAAATACCGCCTCATCACCGACGTGATCGGCGCCGCCGTCGTAGGCCACTGGTTCACCCCGCAGCGGCGCAACATCCCTAACCCCGGCGAGTGGATCAAGGTCGAGGGCCGCCAGATCTCTCCCGTCAACGGCAAGCTGAGCCTGCGCTTTATCGAGCCCATGGAGGAGGTCAATTACATCGACCAGTTACGCCTCGTTGCCGTGGACCATCCCGACACCGTGGAAGTCAATCCCGACGAGCGCTTCCTCGACGATCCGCCGTTTGCTTCCGGCCGGGTTATCGCTTCCCAGGGCACGCGCCTGCCCCTCGGCGCATGGGACGGTAATGGCCGCGACGTTCTCGACACGCTCAGCCGCCGCGATCACATCTTTGCCAGCGGCTTCACGCCTACCCCGTACGACGGATTCGCCAATCTCCATTCGCTCACACTGGATCTCGGTGACCTGACGCCCAACGCTCCCCTGCGCCTTTTGATGACCGGCTACGTGAACTACTTCAGCGCGACCTCTCTCTACGGCGCATGGCAGGCCGGCATCAAGCCCATCTCGCCTTATGTCGAGGCGCAGTTGCCGGACGGTACATGGAAGACCATCCCCGGCGAAGCAGGATTCCCGGCCGGCCTCCAGCGCACCATCGTCGTCGATCTCACCGGCAAGCTGCCCGCGGGAACGCGACGCATTCGACTCCAGAGCAATCTCGAAATCTTCTGGGACCAGGTTCTCATCGACCAGAGCACCAATGCCGAATCGCGCACCTCGGAAGTGCCTCTGGCCTCGGCCACTCTGCATTTCCGCGGGTACCCGCTTCAGATCGAAGGCAAGAGCCCCGGCGATCTCGACTACGACTACGACCGCATCAGCCTTACCGGTCCCTTCCAGCACGAGCGCGGCAACTACACCCGGGTGGGCGACGTCACCTCGCTCGTCTCAGGGATAGACGACCGCTTCGCCATCTTCGGGAGCGGGGAAGAGATCGCAGCCCAGTTCGACCCCGCGAACCTGCCGCCGCTGCCTCCCCACTGGAAGCGCGATTACTTCTTCTACGCCAATGGCTTCGTCAAGGATATGGACTGGTGGGACGCTTCGCCCTTCACGGTGGCCCAGCTCCCGTTTCATGCCATGTCGACCTATCCCTACCCGAACACCGAAACGTATCCGGACGACGCGCAGTCTCTCGACTACCAATTGAACTGGAATGACCGTTTCGACTCCGGCGAGCCGCTGCGTTCGTATCGTTTTGACTACCGCGACCTGCCCTCAACCCCGGCTGACGACACCAAAGCCCGCATTCCGCACCCATAGCAAGACGGGCAGGTGTCCTTGGCTGCGGGTTATAAGCTGAATACAACGGATCTTTCATACCCCATTCGGAGGGATAGGACTTGGCTCGATACCTGGTCACCGGCGTAGCAGGCTTTATTGGCCGCTCCATTGCGGCTGCGCTGCTCGCTCGCGGCGAAACCGTCCGCGGCATCGACAGCTTTATCACCGGCAAGCGCGAGAATCTGGCCGGTCTCGATGGCCTCGAGTTCCTGGGCGGAGATCTGGCCGACCCTGCAGTGTGCACGCAGGCATGCGAAGGTGTGGAGATTGTCTTTCACCAGGCGGCGCTGGCTTCCGTCCCGCGCTCCGTGGCCGATCCCGTCACCACCAATGTGAACTGCGTGGACGCCACTCTGAACCTGCTGGTTGCCGCCAGGGCCGCCGGGGTACGACGCGTGGTGTATGCGGGCTCCTCGTCCGTCTACGGCGACACGCCCACGCTGCCCAAGCGCGAAGATATGCTTCCGAATCCCATCTCCCCCTACGCGGTCGCCAAGCTTGCCGGCGAGCACTACATGGGCGCCTTCGCGCGCGTCTACGGCCTGGAGACCGTCACTCTGCGCTATTTCAACGTGTTCGGTCCCTACCAGGATCCCTCGTCGCACTACTCCGGCGTGCTGGCCATCTTCTGCCGCAAGATGCTGGCGGGCGAGCAGCCCACCATCCATGGCGACGGCGAACAGAGCCGCGATTTCACGTTTATCGAGAACGTGGTGCACGCCAATCTGCTGGCAGCGGCCGCGCCCGCGGAAAAGGTTTCAGGGCGCATGATGAATGCCGCCACCAATTCGCGCATCACCCTTAATGAAACCTTCTCAATCCTGAAGGAACTCACCGGCTTTAACGGCTCGCCGGCATACGGACCGCCGCGCTCCGGCGACATCCGCGACTCGCTCGCCGATATCAGCCTGGCCCGCGAACTGCTCGGTTATGAGCCCCAGGTGGATTTCCGCGAAGGCCTGCGCCGCACCGTCGAGTGGTACCGGGAAGCTGGCCGATAACGCAGACCCTAACGCACAGTCCGCAGGCGCGAACCTTTGCCGGGAATTGAAACCAGCCGCTCCGAACCGGCTGCCGGGAACCAGCGCTGCGCCAGCCCTTGCACGCGATCGAGGAAGCTGGGCTCGACCGCGCAGGCAAGATAGATCTGCCGATTGAGGGACGCCAACAGCTGGATGGCCTCGAGCCGCCCGCGGTCCTGCCGGAAATTGCATCCGTCGTGGACGAACTCGTCGGTGAGGTATTCAAGCGCGTGGCCCAGCTTTTCCAGCCCGCGGCCCGCTTCCGGCGTGATTCTCCGCCGTACGGAACCCCGGGTTGCGGTGAGGCGATCTTGGGGAGAAGGCTCAGCAAACGAAGGTTGACGATGGTGCAGTGTCAAACCATTGGCTTTCACAATGGAGACATATAATCCGCATGGGTTCATGTTTGTCTTTGCGGAACAGCAAGTCAGCCGGGTCCTCAACGCGAGATAAGTCGCGCTCTGTTTCCTCTTCTCGTGTGACGATGCTCACGAACAATCGCGTTCAGGATGATTGACACTGCAAAGGACTTCGCCGCAGCGATTTGTGGCGCCGCATCCGCCCGATTCGCCCGTGACGTCGATCGATTGTCACTGAGGGCCAGGGGTCTTGCCGGAAACCTCCTTACTCGAGCATGATGCCGCAAAGGCCGGGGTGCACCCTGACAATGGGCAGACGCGTTCCGTCTTCATCCGATCTTCCGATTCCACGTCTCTTCGCGCCCTCGTTGAAATCCTTTCGCGCCGCCGCCGCCTGGCGCTCTGCATCCTGGGCGGCCTTTTGCTGGCGTGCCTGTTCTATTGCCTCCTGGCTCCCCGTGAATACGAAGCCAGGGCCCGCGTATCCCTGCTCACCGCGTCCGCCTCGTCGTTGACACTAGATGGCGCGGAACCAAAGGCGCCCTCGTCTGAAACCGCCGCCATGGTGCAGACCGAAACGATTGCCGGCATCCTGCGCAGCGACCGGCTGGCCTGGCAGGTGATTCTCGACCGCAAGCTCTATGCCGCGCAGGCCGTAATGGGCCGCTTTCCTGCGCGGTTTCCCGGCTTCCGGCCCGAGGCCCCCGCCCCCGACGCCCAGGCCTGGCTGCTGGAGCGCTTCCAGGACCGCCTCCAGGTGGGCACCATGCCGCGAACGCTGCTGGTGGAAATCCGCTTCCGTGCGCGCGACCCCCGCCTTTCCGCCGATGTGGTAAATGCCCTGATTGCCGCCTACGCCCGGCAACTGGCGGAGGATCGCGCCCAGGCCACCGGGGAGGCTATCGGCAGCCTTGATGACCGACTCCGAAGCCTCAAGGCCCGGGTAGACGAAGACGACCGCCGACTGGCCGTCTTTCAGAAGAAGCACGGCATACTCATCGCGCCTGAGACGCTGTCGAATGGTGTTCCCTCCACCTCGGGCCATCTCTCCGCCGTTGTGGCCGTCGATGAACTGGGCAGGGCACTGGCAGCCGCAGAATCGGAGCGCCTGCTGCGCGAAGCCGAGTTTCGAGCCGCCGCACAGGGCGACCCCGAAGTAGTGCTGGCGTTCGATCCCCGTATAGCTGCGGAGTCCAACGATCTTACCAGCGCATTCCGCCAATTTCACGCCCAACGGAGCGGCCTCCAGCAGGAGCTTGCCCAACTCAGCATCGAACGCGGCCCCAACTTCCCGCGCGTGCTCGAAATTCACCAGCAGATGCAGGACATCGACCGGCAGCTCGAAGCCGGCGGCGCGCGTCTCCGGGAGCAGTTGCGCACTGCCTGGATGGCGGCCGCAGATCATGAGCGCCTGGTGCGGCAGGCTCTCCAGAAGCGCACCGGCGAGGGCCAGGACGCCACCGAGGCCGCGGCCACCTATGAAGGAATGCGGCGCGAGGCCGATTCCACCCGCGACCTTTACATTCGCGTACAGGAGAAGGTTCATCAGGCCGCATTGGCCGCCGATTCGCATGGCGCCGACATCCGCGTGATCGACGAAGCCCGCCCGCCCGCGAAACCCGCCTCTCCGAACCTACCTCTGTATATGGCCGTCACGCTGTTCGCCGGCCTGTGGGTCTCAGGCGGAACCGCGTTTTTCCTCGAATCCATCCGGTCCTCGCACACGCGCCTTACGTTCGGCATGCTTGTTTGTATCCTCACTGCAGGATCGGCGCGCGCGCAGGCGCCCACTCCCAGCACCTCCGGCCTGCCTTCCGGGGTAGCCCGCATTCCGCAAACCCGCGACAACAAATCGGCTCCGAACCCCAAAGACGCGCC
>Ga0306920_100009920_pt1 | contig 12737 bp, 11 predicted proteins | sample flu12Cox44000170_FD_204666 | JGI IMG/M metagenome (GOLD analysis project Ga0306920, IMG submission 204666) | Lab enrichment of tropical soil microbial communities from Luquillo Experimental Forest, Puerto Rico - flux4day.12C.oxic.44.000.170 (v2)... | ecosystem: Environmental > Terrestrial >...
ACCGGCCTGGAGGCGCGACAGGTCGAGGAGGTTGCCGACGAGGACGTCGAGCCGCCTGGCCTCGGCCAGAATCGTCCCGAGCAGCTCGTCCCGGTCGTGCGGCTCGAGCTCGAGGTCCTCCCGCGAGAGCGCCGAGGCTGCGGTGAGGATCGCCATCAGCGGCGTGCGCAGGTCGTGGCTGACCGCTCGAAGCATCGCGGTCTTGAGCGCGTCGCTGCGGCGCAGCGCCTCCGCTTCGACAGCCTCCTGCGCAAGGCGCTCCCGATCGACGGCGACAGCGACCAGCGAGCCGAGCGCGGGCAGAAGCCGCCGGCGCGCGGCGGCGGCGCCGGAATGCCGTCCTTCGAGCGCCACCGATCCGATCTGTCTCGCCCCGGCGACGAGGGGATAGGCGCCTCCGTCGCCGGCCGAGGCTTGGCCGAGCGCGATCCGCGCCCGATCGGCCTGCATCGCCCGCGCCACGTCGGGAGCGAGCTGCTGCAGCTGCTCGGCGACGCTGCCGTGCGCGAGCAGCGAGGTTGCGATCTCCGCCAGCAGGGCGGACTCCGTCGCCCGCCGGCGCAGGCCCGCGGCCAGCTCGCTGACGACCACCGCGGTCACGAGGAAGACCGCCAGCGCGAACCAGTTCCGCGAGTCGGCCAGGGTGAGCGTGTACAGGGGCGGCAGGAAGAAGAAGTTGAACGCCAGCATGCAGCCGACCGACACGGCGATCGAGTACGCGAGACCCCAGAACACGGCGATCGGGAGCACGGCGAACAGGTAGAGCACCGCCAGGCTGAGCACCGGAACGTGCGGCTTCAAGAGCTCGATCACGCCCGTGATCACGAAGACGAGGACGACGCTCGCCGCAACGCCGCTCAGGCGGCGCTCCACGTCGGCGTTCGCGGTCATCGCTCTCATCATGCTACGACCGGCCCGCGAGACGGCCGCGAGTCGTCTGCGGCGCGACGCTACCTCGAGGCGAGCGCCGCCGGCTCGGCCGGGGACGGAACCGCGGCGTCTCCCTGCAGCCGTCGCCGCCAGCCGGCCAGCAGATCATGGACGCTCGTGGCGCCGACGATCGGTCCGTCGGGTGCCGGCAACTCGACGGGGTGCAGGATGAACGGCTGGGTCTGCGGGCCGCCCAGGCCGCCGTGGAAGGAGATCAGCTCCTCGAAGGCGCAGCCCTCGTCCAGGTCCGGGTCATAGAAGCTCCCGACCATGATGTCCGCGACGTGCGGAAAGCCGTCGGTGCGGAGGAGGTGCCGCGGCGCGTTCGGCGAGAACGGAGCGAGGGGATCCTCGCCCTCCACGCGCCCGTCCTCGAGGTAGTGGGCCCCGCGTCCCCCCAGCGCGACCGCGCCGTGCGCCTGCGAGTGGACGAGGAGCCAGCCCACGTGCGGGTGCTCGCGAAGCGCCGGGATCAACCGCGGATGCCGTTCGTCGATCTCCTCGAGAGTGAGGCGGCGCGGCTCCTGCATGAGATAGACGAGGCCGAGGTTGCCCGAGCCGAGCACGGCCGCCTGGCGTGCGGCCACCTCGCCTCCCGCCGGCCGGCGATGCCTCGCCGTGCGACCGGTCGCCTCGTCGAGCGCCAGCGCGGCCTTGGAGCCCTGCTCGTCGCCGCCGGCGATGCCCTGGACGGTTCCCGACTCGAGCGAGCGCTCGACCAGGTCCTCGAGCGAGTAGCCGTTGCGCTGCCTGAACGTGGCGCCCTGCGTCTGTCCATGGTCCGACAGGACGACGATCTCGTACGGGCGCGGAGCATACCGGCGGGCGCGCTCGATCCGCGCGAACTGCTGGTCGACCTTGCGCAGGGCCTCGAACGTGTCGGAGCGCTCGAGCCCGGAGTGATGCGCGACTTCGTCGTAGCTCGCGAAGGTGGCGTAAACGGCGGGACGGCCGCGCATCATGTCGGTCAGCACGCCGTAGACGATCAGGTCCCGGACGACCACGCACACCGCGGCGCGCAGGAGCGGATAGGTTCCGCCGCGGTGGCCGCGCGGCCGCACGTCGCGCCGAATCGCCCGCAGCGCCGCCGACCACTCGAGCACGATCTCCCACGCGAACAACACGAGCGTCCGGGTGACGTTGAACCCGTTCGCGAAGAACGCGCGATAGCCCGGATTGGCGCGCTTCTCGGCGCTGATCCGGCTCGACGTCAGGATGGACTCCTCCGCCTCTCCGGAGAACAGGTTCGCGCGACTCGACCCACCGTTGATCAGCAGCCCTACCCCGGTGGCGTGCTCGCGCTCGATCTCGGCGCACTCGGCGACACCGGAGCAGGCGATCACCCTTCCCGTCTCCTTCTCCACCCAGCGGAACGCCGGGATGTCGTCGTTCGACCCGAGCAGGATCCCCGCCTGGCTGGCGCCGGTCTGCGACGAGAGGTCCGGCTCCCACTCCACGAGACGATGCGTGCCGCTCGCCAGCCACGAGGCCAGGGTGGGGGCGCTGCCGTCGCGCATTGCGCGCCGGAGGACGGGGAGCGCAAGGCCGTCGATCTCGAGGAAGATGATCCCCGGGATGTCGGTCGCCACCCTTCCCTGCCGACGTGCGATTCGCTCGACGACCCTGAGCGAGTACGTGTCGTCGTCGTTCGTCCCGATGGCGACGTCCAGGACGACGCCCACGGCCGCGGCCACGAGCGCGGCCACGAGCGCCCACCCGAAGCTGTCGACGCTGATCGCACCCGGGCTGATCAAGGAGGCGAGCTCCAGCAGGGCGGCGTCGACGAGGAGCACGAGCAGAAAGCCGAGCAGAGCCATGAACGGAATGCGCAGCGCGGCGACGATCGGCGGCAGCACGGCGTTCAGGACGCCGATGAGGAGTGCCGCCACGACCGCTCCGGCGAATCCCTCGACGGAGACCCCGGGGACGATGTACGCCGCGACGAGGAGCGATGCCGCGGCGACCAGCCACGACAGCAGGAGCCGGAAGGGGTGGAGACGGGGCCGGGCCGGCTTCCAGGCCGGGCTCTCGCCGTACGGCGCTGGTTCCGACATCGCGACCGGGAGCCTAGACGACGCCGCAGGCGGGCGATCACCCCGACCGAGATGAGCGACCTCCGGCGACTCTCGTACCTGGGCCACTCGACGACCCTGGTCGAGCTCGACGGCGTGCGGCTCCTCACCGACCCGCTGCTCCGCCGCCGGGTCATGCACCTGTGGCGGGCGGCGCCGGCGGCCGAGCCCGGAGCGCCCGACGCGGTGCTGATCTCCCACGGCCATCACGATCACCTCGACCTGCCGTCGCTCGACCGCCTGGGTCGCGACACGCCGGTCATCGTCCCCCGCGGCCTCGGCCGGATCGTCACGGCGCGCGGGTTCGGCAACGTGCGCGAGGTCGACGAAGGCGACGAGGTCGCCGTCGGCGCGGTTACGGCCCGGGCAACGCACGCCGACCATCCCGGCCGCTCGCTGCGGGGCCGCTCGACGACCAGCGTCGGCTACGCCGTGCTCGGCTCCGCACGCGTCTTCTTCGCCGGCGACACGGGCCTGTTCGACGGCATGGCCGGGCTCGTCGCCGACCTCGACCTGGCCCTGCTCCCCATCTGGGGCTGGGGCCCGACGATCGGCCGCGGGCACCTGGACCCGCGGCAGGCCGCCGAGGCGCTGGCGCTCCTGCGGCCGCGTCTGGCCGTGCCGATCCACTGGGGGACGCTGCGGCCCTTCTATCGCACAGCGCAGGCGGGGTTTCTCCGGGATCCGGCGGACGCCTTCGTGACGGCGGCGCGCGAGCTCGCTCCGGAGGTCACCGTGCACGTGCTCGAGCCGGGTGAGTCGCTCGAGTTCTGATCGCGGTCGAACCTGGCAGAGTGCGCCCCGTGGCGACGATCGCCGACCTCGACGAGCTTGCACTCGCGATGCCGCAGGCAACGAGGAACGTGTCGGACGACGGCCGGCCCGTCTACCTCGTCCACGGCAAGGTCTTCTGCTGCCATCGCGGCCGCAGGCCCGATGCAATCGATCCTGGGACGGGCGAGCGCCTCGACGACGTGCTCATGTTCCGCGTCGCCGACCTCGACGTGAAGGAGCTGATCCTCTGCGACGACCGCGCCATCTACTTCACGACGCCGCATTTCAACGGCTACCCGGCCGTGCTGATACGCATTCCCGACCTGGCCTGTCTCGATCGGGAGGAGCTGCGAGAACTCGTGGTCAAAACGTGGCTGACCCGCGTGCAGAAGCGCGTCGCGAAGGCCTGGCTCGCCGAGCACGGCCTCGATGGCTGACGCCGCTACGGGCCGGTGGCCGCGCCCGGTACGACGGGCCCCGCGATGTGGAGCTTCGACGCGAGCCAGGTGAGCTGGTCACGGAAGGCCCGGCCGTTCAGCGCATGACCGGCGTCGTACCAGCGGAACAGCGCTCCGGACGGCGCCGCCGCCGCAAACGTGAGCAACGCCGCTTGCGGGACCACGTTGTCGAGGTGTCCGTCCTCGAGGAACACCGACGATCCCCGGGCGCGGGGAAGGTAACGCAGCGGGTCGATGCTGCTGAGATAGCGCCGAACCGGGGCCTTCAGCGCCGGCGGCGCCAGCGCCGTGTAGGCCGAGACGGGAGCCACGCCCCCAGACATCAGCACGAAGGCTCTCAGACGCGGCTCGACCCCGGCGAGGATCGCGCCCGTGTGCGCGCCCGCGCTCCAGCCGACGAAGCCGATCCGACTGGGATCGACGTCCGGGCGCCGTGAGAGCAGGTCGACCGCGCGGCGGACGGCCACGACGTCGCGCGCCTGGATCTGCACCTGCCGACGCAGGGACGCGAGCCCCTTCAGCCCGCTCTGCTGCGGAACCGTCGACGACGGCGCGGTGATCGCGAGCGCGATCGCGCCGCGGGCTGCGAGCCAGGTCGCCGGGACGACCAGCTCACGGCGATCGCCGCCGGCGCCGTGCAGGTAGACGACCGCGGGAAGGCGCCCGCGCGTCGCGGGCGGCCGCACGAGGAACGCGCTGATCCGGTCACGACCGGACGTGTAGGAGACGTCGTCGACTGCGATCGGATAGCCGTGGTTCACGCGTCCGCGGTCGACGAAGTCGAGAGGCCGGCTCGCGTCGTAGCCGAACGGGGTCTTGTCCGCAGTGGCCACGTGCGCGCTCGAGCCGCCGCATCCGGCGACGACGGCGATCAGCCCGGCGAGAACGACGCCCCAGCCCGAGCGGCGCCCCCATGCGAGTCGCCGACCTCTCCACACCGGCAAAGACATATTGGCGGTTACGTTACCGGCACCCGCCGGAGCACCCGCATGGGATCAGCCCGACGTGGGTCAGCACGCGGAGAACCTGCGGCGTTTGACCTTCCGCGGCGCGTCCTCGCCGCCTTCGACGATCTCGTGCGTCGCTCCCGGCGGCAGCTCGTCGCCCTCGTTCACGGCCTCGCCCCGCTCGCGCAACCCACGAACGAAGAGCTCCTCGTCCTCCTCCGGCGTACGCTCGTTCCTGTCTCCGGCTTTCTCGCGCGGCACCTCTCAAGCGTAGCCGCAGTCGAAACCGCAGTCGAAGAGCTTCCTGACGAGTACGACACCCTCTGCCTCGCGCCGGAGCTCGTGCGTCTTCCGCGCGGCCGGCGCCGTCGTCGCGGCGGCTCCCACTTTCACGCCGCCGAAGTCGACCCTTCCGCGGCGCAGGAGATCCTCGAGGAATCCGCTCGCGGCGACGTCGTGCGCTGGCGGCGTGACCGAGCCGGTGTCGAGCGCTGCGCTCGCCACGCTGAAGCGCGTCGGCTCCGCCGCGGCGTGGAGCAGGACGTCCGCGTCCAGGCCGTACGGGCTCCCTGCCACCGCGATGCGAGGCAAGGTGTCCGGCGCCGCGGGCACGGCACCTCTCCGCGACGACACGCGGCGACTCGCCGTTGAGTGGGCCGGCCCGATCGCCGCTGCCGACTGCAACGAGAGAATGCCGTGTCGGACGAAGCCGGTCTGCAGCGCGCTCCGGTAACGGCCCCCGAAGAGCGTCGCGTCGGCCTCCAGCATGTGCGCCGCCACCTGGCTGTAGTAGCCGGGGACGACCGGGGAGCTCCGGACCGCGGCCACGAGGAGCTGCCCGGAGTCCCTGCAGACCCTCTCCAGCGTGGCGTCCCCGTGTGCGCCGGCGTGCGCGTACATGCCGGCCAGCCCCTGGAGAAAGGCGGCCGTGAACACGCGCGAGAAGTTGTGCGGCTCGGACGACAGCAGCGCCGCCGGGGCGTCGGGCGGGAGCGTCGCCGGGTCGCGGTAGAAGAACGAGTTGACGGCGTTGCGCAGGCAGTCGGAATCGACCAGCTCGGGCCGGTATTGCCTGATCGCCCAGCCGAGCTGCTCTGCGAGCCGGGACAGGCGCGACGTCCGGAACAGGTTGCCGGCGGTCGCGAGCAGCACCTTCCGGCGGAAGGAGTCGAGCTGCATCGCCGACAGCACTGCGCTCATGTCCGCCCACGACTCGTGGAAGGCGGCCACCTCGATGCTCGCCGCGTCCCAGAGCTGCGGGCGCAACGCGTCGAGGACGGCGTGCCCGAGCTCGTGGCAGGTGACGTTCGGGCTCTCGCCCGAGTAGACGGTCGTCCCGCCGGCCGCGGCGTGGAAGAAGTGCAGGCCGTTGCGGTCGTAGTAGGCATTGAGGTCCTCGCCGTCGTCCAGCCTGACCGGCAGCTTCCGGCCGTTCGTCGGATGCCAGGTCGTGCCCGCCGGCACCAGCCCGCCCCAGAGATCGGCGGCGCGGCGCAATGCCTCGGCCGCCGTCCAGTAGCGGAAGCTCGAGGTGGCCGGTCGGTACTCCTTCGGCGCCGGTGCGCGACCCCGGATCGCCAGGGGCAGCGGCTTGCGGTCGAGCTTCGGCGCCGGCCGTGATACGGGTCTGAACTCGTCGGCCGGTGCGCCCGGATCGTCCTCCCAGGCCAGGATGGTCGTGCCTGCCGCTGCCGTCGAGGGCGCCCGCCTCCCTCGTCGCGACGTCCTCGCGACTGAACGTCCTCTCGCCATTCCGTCCACCTCCTCCTGCCGAGTCGCAGGACCGGCTCGGATCACCGCTCGGGCAACTGCCGCGCGGGTACGCGGCTCCGAGGCACGACGTCGTCGCGGAGGTCGCGCTGAGCCCATTCGATCCCAACCGCTCCTGCCATGGTCAACGCTTCCGAGGCTCGCCGTCAGGGCGGCGACCCTCGATCGGAAACTAACGGCACGCCGATTCTGTGACCGCCGGCGCACGAAGTCAAATTGCCGGCTCCAAAGCCGGCGCCGAGCCCGGCGCGCAGTCGACACGAACGCGGAATTTGCGGTCGTCCCCGGCAGGGCTCATACTTGCGGCCGCGAAGAGAACTCTCGCGCGCAGTCAGTCTCCGAAGGAGGGAATCCAGATGAGGAGAGGTTTCCGTCGCTTCCGGGCGACGTATCTGTGGTCGCTGCTGCTCGTCGGTGCGGTCGCCGCCGCCGCGTTGGCGACGGCCGGGACGGCGTCCGCCGCGACCACGTACCTGTGTACCGACAGCTCTGCCGATCAGGCCGGGCTGCAGGCGGTGATCAACGGCGGCGGCACCGTGAACGTCGTCGGCCATTGCCTAGGAAACTGGGACGTCGCCAACAACGTCGTGCTGCAAGGAGTGGGTGCGGGCGCGACGCTCGACGGCGACGGCACCGGTACCACGTTGACCATCGAGAGCTTCCTGACCGTCACGATCAGGACGCTGACGATCACGGGCGGAGTCACGACGTCCAACGGCGGCGGCATCGAGGCGTGTGACGACACGCTTACCATCGTCAACTCGAGCGTGGTCGGAAACAGCGCCGCCGAGTTCGGAGGCGGGATCGAGATCTGCGACTCGCTGCTCACGCTGACCGGCACGACCGTGAGCGGCAACTCCGGCGGGCTCGGCGGCGGCATGAACCCCTACGACGGCACCGAGACCATCGCCACCGCCTCGACGATCAGCCATAACACGGCCTCGATCGAGGGCGGCGGCATCTACAACGAGCCGGTGTCGACGCTGCTGACGCTGTCGGCCTCGCACGTGACCGCCAACGTCGCCCCGCTCGGAGGCGGGATCCTGAACGCCAGCGAGACCGACCTCCTGAACGGCACGAGCGTCGACCACAACACCGCGACGGTCGCGGGCGGCGGGATCTTCAACGTCTCCCCCGGAGAGGAAGCGCCGGCGCCGATTACCGGCGCCGCGGCGAGGAGGGGCGATCCGGCGGTCGCGCACCAGGCTCGGCAGGCAGCCCCGGCGCGGAGCGCCGTGCTGCGTTTCCAGCCCAGCATCTCGCCGACCGACGCGCTGCTCGTCATCGACGGCTCGACCGTCGCCTTCAACACCGCTCAGAACAGCGGCGAGAGCTTCGGCGGCGGCGGCGGCATCTACAACGACGCCGACGCGCTCGGCTCGACGGTGAGCGTGCTCGGGACGAACTCGATCCTGCGCGGGAACCTGGCCCGGACGGGAGCCGGCGGCGGCATCGCCAGCGTCAACTTCGGCGCCGATGCCGCGCTGGTCACGCTCGCGAACACGAACGGCTCCTCGGCCACCGGCTACCTGAACGCGAACGAGGCACTGTGGGGCGGCGGCATCTACAACTCCGCCTTCGACGGTACGGCCGACGTCACCCTGCAGCCGAAGACGAGCATCAGCCACAACACGGCGTCGATCAACGGCGGAGGCGTCTACGACGACTGCGCCGGCACCCTGACGGTCGTTCCGGGCGCGCTCCTGCTCTTCAACATGCCGAACAACGTCTTCATCAGCCCGGGCTGCCTCATCGACTGAGCCGAATACGAGCCCGAGTTCGATCGAGGAGGGCCGGCGGTCGGCCGGCCCTCCTCGGGGCGGCACCGTGCCGGCACGCGGGCCTTCGGCGCCCCGCTACTCCGTGTGCTTACGACCGATCTGGTGTAGTGACTGCGTTCTAGGCCGACGGTCTTCGAACCGCCGAGCAGCGTCAACGGCCCGTGCTCGCCGATCAGCGGGATCGCCGCGTCCACCTTGACCATCGGCAAGCGCGGAACCGCACTTTTCGCCCCCGTCGCACCTCCGCACGCAGATTCGAGTCCCTGCAACCGAGGTGCAGTAGGCGACGACGAACGGAAAAGGCCTGCAAACTCGCCATGCTCGGCCCTGCAACTTGCGACGAAGTGCAGATTGGGAGACGTGCCGGTAAGTTACAGCGTAAGTCGCTTCGATACCGAAACCGGTATTATATATGGCATGGACGACACGGCCAGTCTGATTCGTTACGCTCGGGTGCGCGCCCGTCTGTCTCAGGCCGAGCTCGCCCGCCGCGCAGGCACTTCCCAGCCTGCAATTGCCCGCTACGAGACGGGAGAGACGCTGCCGACTTTGCCAACCCTGGAGCGGCTCCTCTTGGCGTGCGGCAGACGCCTCGAGATCCGAGCCGTACGCGCCGCCGACCCGACCGCGCGCACCTCGCTGCGCGGGCAGCTTGGCCCGCGTGCACGCAAGCTCCGCCGTCAGCGTCGGCAACTGGTCGACGCCGGTCGGGCGCACGGCGTGCGCAGGATCCGCGTGTTCGGATCGCTCGCCCGCGGCGACGAGACGGCGACCAGCGACCTCGACCTCCTCGTCGAGCTGGAGCCGGGCAGGACGCTCCTCGACCTCGTCGCCTTCAGGCGTGAGGCTCGCCAGATCATCGGGATGCCGGTCGACGTGGCAACACCCGACATGCTCAAGGAACGCATCCGTGACGAAGTGCTCGCGGAGGCGCTGCCACTGTGAGCCGAGGCGAACCGGAGCGCCTGCGAGACATCAAGGACGCGATCACCACAATCCGTGAGTACCTCGCCCGCACAGGCGAGCAGCCCAGCGAAGTCCAGACGGCCCTTCTGCACGACGCGCTCCTCTTCCAGTTCGTCGTCATCGGGGAAGCGGTCAGGCACCTCACCCCCGAGACACTCGCCGCGACGCCAGACATTCCCTGGGCGGACGTCGCCGGACTCCGCGACCTGATCGCCCACAAATACTTCCGGATCGACATCGACCGAGTCCTGGCAATCGTCGAACGCGACCTCGCACCCCTCGAGCAGACCATCGACAGACTGCTCGACCAGTAGACGATGAGGGTCCAACCGGCATGTGAGTCTGTGGATCCAGAGCGCCGAGTCGGCAGGGTCGAGCAGCTTCCGGGTGCAGCGGAGAAGCATGGCGCCGGCGCGCGACTCAGGCGGCGAGCCAGGCGAGCGCGCCCGGCACGCTCCCCCACTGCGCCTTCGCGCCGGCGGCGTAGTCGACTGCCTCACTCGCGTCGCCGAAGCCGACGTAGTCGGGCAGTCCAGCCGGCAGTTGCTTGCGGCCGGAGAGGTAGCCGGGGACGTGCGGATTCTGCTCCCGTGCCTCGGCGAGTAGCCGCCTCGCCTCGGGCGTGTCACCCTGTCGGCGGAAGGCGGCGAGCGCCCTTGTGTACGCGAAGGCGGCGGCCGCGTCGCCCTCGTACGTCGTGAAGAGCTCGTCCAGCTCTTCGTAGCGCTCGAGCGTGAGCAAGTACTCCGCCTGCCGATAACGGACGCCCTGGTTGTCGTTCGGATTCAGGCGCAGCAACTCTCTCTGGTGCTCGACCGCCTCGCCTCGTCGACCGAGCGCCCACAGCGTCTCCGCGAGCGCCGCACGGACGCGCATGTACGGGCGCGTCTCGATCAGGCCCCAGAAGTAGCCGACGTCCTGCTCGAACGGCTCCGGGCCGAGCGCCCGCTCGCCCGCCGCGACGCCCTGCTCCAGCAGCTCGCGGGCTTCCTCAAGGCTCGACGCCGTCTCCTCGGCGAGAAGCAGGTACGCGTCGGCGCAGTCGGGCGAGATCACGAGCGCCTCGCGCGCGAGCCCGACCCGGCGGGCATCCTGCGCCTCGAACGCCTCGTACATCAGATCCTGCGCATGGAAGAGCGCCTCGCTGGCCGCGAAATGGGCGCCCCCGCAGCCAATCGCGGCCACCATGCCCTCCATCGCCCGCATGTCGGGAAGCGGCACGAACGGCGCCGACTTCATCCCCGGAACCCGCGCCTTCGCCTTCCTCCTGGCCACGGCCGCAGTCTTACAAGCCGGTCCGGACGACGCCTGGAAGCGACACGTTGGATCGGTTACGTCCCGTCGGTGGCATCACATGTCAGAAGGTGGCCCCGGGAGGAGTCGAACCTGCCCTGGGATTCCGCATGAATACACGCAAATCCGAGGTGCGCGCGATTCTGGGGCAGCACCGGGACAGCACGCCGCGAGCGCGTGCGGTCAGTTTTCGGCTGTTTCAACCCGCTCGCGCCAGCGTGCGATCGTGCGCTCGTCGTCGCCCGGCGTCCAGCCGAGCTCGATCAGCCCCGGCAGGGCGGGGTCGTAGTAGCCGCCGCGTCCGGTGCCGCGGCCGATCACGACCAGGACGAGGACGATCGGGACGCCGAGGGAGCGGCCGGGGGCACCGTCGAGCGGCGTCACCTCGACGACCTGCCCTTCCGGGTCGGTGAGCCAGGCGTGCTGGAATGGCGGTATCCCGTCGAGCCGCAGCAGCCCCTCCGTGTAGCGGAGCGCCGGCTCGGCGTCGCCAGCCGTGCTCGCGTACATGTAGCACTGCTGCGGTTCGCCGAGCAGGTGCGCGTACTGCTCGGCGAGGGGGCGGCCGTCCTGGGGTACGCCGTGCTCGTCGAGCCACGGCGCCAAGGCGAGGCTGTGCGCGAGCGTCTCGAAGGCGAGGCTCTCGGTCACGCGCTGACCGCCAGCAGCTCCGCGTAGTCGAGCTCCGTCTCGTCCACGAGGACGTGGGTGTACGTGTCGGCGGTCGTGGACAGGTCGCGCTGGCCGACGAAGGCGCCGATGACTGCCCAAGGCGTTCCGCGCAGGTGCAGCAGCGAGATCCGGCGGTGGCGGAGGTCGTGCGGAGACCAGAGCGGGATCGCGAGCGCCCGGCAGGCTTTCGCGATCGACGTCCGCAACGCGTCGGCGCCCGACCCGGGGAACAGCCGCCCTGCCGGGCTCCTCGATCGCCTCTGCGAGCACCGGGTGCAGTTCGACCCATAGGGCCTTGCCGGTCTTCGTCGTCGCCGCACGGAGCCGTACGCGCCGTCTGGGCTCGTCGAGGTCGCCGACCAGGGTCAGGTCAACGCTTGAGACGCGGGCGCCAGACCAGTCGAGCCACAGGAGCGGCAGCCGATGCTTCACCGGCAGGAGCCGGTAGACGGCCTCGACGTGCTCGGCGCTGGGCGGGTTGATCTCCTCACGTGGTTCACGCGGCAGCTTGACCGTGCGGTCGCGGGCCGGGTTCGGGTCGACCTTGGCGTGGTCGAGGATCATCGCCAGCGTCTGCAGCGTCTTCCGGATCGTGCCGCGCTTGAAGCCTTCGCCCGCGAGCGCGGCCACGAACCCGGTGACGTCGTCGGGCCCGAGGTCGGAGGGGTCGCCTGCGAGCAGACGGTTGATCCGTTTCAGCTCGACCCGGTGCCGTGTCATCGTCGACGGGGCCACATCGATCCGGGTTGCCAGCCACCGGTCGGCGGCGGCCGTCAGCGTCGGCGAGGCGATCACCTCGGCGGGCTTCGCGGGTTCGGGGATGCGGCCGGCGGCGAGCTCCGACTCCACGAACGCCGCCCTGATCCTCGCCAGCCTCCTCGTCGTGAACGACCCGGCGAACCGGACACGCTCCTCGCGGCCGCCGGGCCGGTACTCCACCCGGTAACGCCTCCCGCTCTTCGTGTCGCGGGCGCGGATCCACACGGACGCCATCAGCGACCCCGTTTGCGTGTCCCACCTGGGACAGACAAGAGCTGGCCGTTGCGTTGCAGCTCGTCCGCGGCCTGCTCCTGC
>Ga0306920_100009922_pt1 | contig 12736 bp, 13 predicted proteins | sample flu12Cox44000170_FD_204666 | JGI IMG/M metagenome (GOLD analysis project Ga0306920, IMG submission 204666) | Lab enrichment of tropical soil microbial communities from Luquillo Experimental Forest, Puerto Rico - flux4day.12C.oxic.44.000.170 (v2)... | ecosystem: Environmental > Terrestrial >...
TCGATGGGCCAGGCGAGATGTGGCTCTCTGGTGCATAATTCGAGCTTTGGGTTATCTCCCGGCGCACATGCTCTGTGCGATAACTAAAACCTGATTCCCGTTACCAGGCTTCCGATGCGTCCATTGTCCCTATCCCGGTGGCTCGGCGTGGTCGTGTTGACGTCCATTGTCGCTGCTTGCGGTGGCTCGAAGAAGGACGTCTACGTCGAAAAACCGGTAGACGATTTGTACAATAAGGCCATGGACGAGATGGTCGAAGAACGCTTCCCCGCGGCAGCCAAGACCTTTGATGAGGTCGAGAGCCAGCATCCCTATTCGGTCTGGGCCACCAAGGCCCAGATCATGGCAGCCTATGCCGAATACGAGGCGGGAAATTATGGCGAGGCGGTCATCGCTGCGGATCGTTTCATCCAGCTGCATCCGGGTCACCGTGATGTTGCTTACGCCTATTATCTGAAAGCAATCTCCTATTACGTTCAAATCACCGATGTTGGTCGCGACCAGAAGATAACAGACCAGGCCTTGAAGGCGCTCGATGAAGTGGTGCGGCGTTTTCCCGATAGTAAATATGCACGCGACGCCAAGCTCAAACTCGATTTTACCCGTGACCATCTGGCGGGTAAGGAGATGGAAATCGGTCGGTACTACCTTAAACGTGGTCAGTACCTGGCCGCGATGAATCGATTCAAACGCGTTATCGACAATTATCAGACGACGACGCATGTGCCCGAGGCCCTGGAGCGACTTGTCGAATGCGACTTGGCGCTCGGCCTCACTGACGAGGCCAAGGCCAATGCCGCAGTCCTCGGTTACAACTACCCGGGGAGCGAGTGGTATCAGGACAGCTATGCCCTGGTCACCGGGACCGGCAACCCAGGCCTACCCACGGGAGGGTGGTTTGCCCGTAATCTCGGGAGCCTCTTCTGATCTGCTCGGCGCAGCCGCATCCCGTAACATGAAAAATTGTTAATTTCAGACGGACGGTCGGCCGGCGTATTCAGCGCGCCGCTAGGTGCGTTCAATCCCTCTCGGGCACACCTCCGCTGCGGTTGGGATTCGTATCTGCAACGAGCTTGGAGCGTTTGAGATGCGGCGACGGCTTTTCTCGATCTTGTTTCTTGTCATTACGACAAGCGCGGCTGCTGCCGCCGAAAAACCGTCCGGCATCACCGGACTGTTTCTGACGACCAAGTATCCCGCTCTGACCGTACGAGCCGGCGAAACCACGACAATCGATTTGTCGCTGCGGAACTTCAACATGCCGCCGCAACAGCTGGTGCTGTCGGTTCCACAGGTCCCAAGCGGCTGGAAAGCAACGGTTCTGGGGGGGGGTCAGCCGGTCGAATCGGCGATTGTCGCGCCGGATAGCGAGGAAAAGCTGCAACTTCGCCTCGAACCGCCAGCGGGCACCGGACCGGGCAATTATCAGTTCCTCGTCGAAGCGCAAGGTGGCGGATACACATCGAAGCTTCCGATAACTGTGACGATCGGACAAGAGCTGCCGGCCAAGCTCAAGCTCACCACGAACTTTCCAGCGCTGCGCGGCACGGCAACGTCCTCCTTCAAATTCAAGGTCACCGTCGCCAACGACAGCGGGCGCGATGCGACGATCAATTTCAGCACGGACGCGCCCAAGAACTTCCAAGTCACTTTTACCGAGGCCTATGGCAGCCAACAGCTCACCAGCATTCCGATAGAGGCCGGCAAGTCGAAGGATATCGAGGCCGCCGTCGCGCTGCCCCGAGATACGCCTGCCGGCGAATACAAGCTCGTGCTGCACGCCAAGAGCGAGGCCGCGTCTGCCGATCTCGATCTCGCCATCACGATTATCGGCCAAGCCCGCTTGGCGCTCGCAGGCGAAGGCGGCCGTCTCAGCGGCGAGGCCTATGCAGGCCAGGACAGCCAGTTGACCCTCGTTGCAAAAAACGACGGCAGCGAAGCGGCGCGCGACGTCGAGTTCAGCGCGACAGCGCCGGAAGGCTGGAAAACGAGTTTCGATCCGAAGGAATTGCCCGAGCTCGGCGCCGGCAAATCACAAACGATCAAGGTTAGTTTGACGCCCGCTGCCCGGGCCATCGCCGGGGATTACCAGACGACGATCCGAGCCAGCTCGGCCGGCGGACAGTCCGAATCCGCGAATTTCCGCATCACGGTGCTGACCTCGACGGTGTGGGGCGCTGTCGGTATCGGTGTTATTGCCGCTGCCCTGCTCGTTGTTGTCTTTGCGGTCGCGCGGTTTGGCCGCCGCTAGCGAGGGCACCATGTCCAGCGAAGTCGTTATCCGCGCCGAAGAGCTCACCAAGCGCTACGCCACGACCCTCGCAGTCGACCATGTGGACTTCGAAGTTCGATCGGGCGAGATCGTCGGCATTCTCGGGCCAAATGGATCCGGCAAGACTACGACGATCCTGATGCTGCTCGGTTTAACCGAACCGAGCGAAGGGCGTGCCGAGGTTGCCGGGTTCGACCCGTTGCGCCAACCGCTCGAGGTCAAGCGCCGGGTCGGCTACCTGCCCGATTCGGTCGGCTTCTACGATGGTCTGTCGGCGCGTGACAACCTTGCCTATACCGGGCGGTTGGCTGGTTTGCCGCGCCGCGAGATCGACGAGCGGTTCGCCGAGGCCTTGGCCAGGGTCGGGCTTCCCGATGTCGGCCGGGAGCGGGTTGGGACATTTTCGCGGGGTATGCGCCAACGGCTCGGTCTCGCCGAGATCCTGATGAAGCGGCCCGGTATCGCCATTCTCGATGAGCCGACCGCGACGTTGGATCCGCATTCGACGCAAGAGTTTCTCGGGATGATCCGTGCGTTGAAGAACGACGGAACCGCCGTGCTGCTATCGTCGCACCATCTCGATCAGGTGCAGAGCGTGTGCGACCGAGTGGCGCTGTTCAATCAGGGACGGATCGCGCTGTCTGGCAGCGTGACCGACTTGGCGCAACGGGTGCTCGGCGGCGGTCATGTGATCGATGTCGAGGTTCGCGGCGCCGGCATTCGCGATCGCCTCGCCGGCATGCCCGGCGTCGTGCGGGTGCAGGTGATGGGGCCGCAACTTTATCGGGTCGATTGCGAGCGCGATCTGCGGCCCGAAATCGCCCGCCTTCTTGCTCCGTCGTCCGAACTGACGGGGATTCGTTTTGCCGAGCCCAGTCTAAACGAGGTGTACACTCGCTACTTCGACGAGGCCCGTCATGCGGCGTAGCGGCTCGCCCTTTACCGGGGCGGGGATCGTCCTTGCCAAGGAGGCGGCGGACCAGCTCAGCGGAATCCGCATGGTTGTGATCGAGGCGCTGGTCTTCTTGATAGCGCTCGTTCTGGCTTGGTTTTCCACGACGGCGATCCGGGAATCCATCGGACAAAGCCCGTTTCTGTTTCTTCGCTTGCTGACGATGGCGCCGGACCCGATACCGTTTTCGTTCATCGATACGGTCGGGCTGGTGACGCCGATTATCGCGATCGCGTTGGGTTTCGATGCGGTAAACGCCGAGTTCAATCAGCGGACCATGAGCCGGATCCTGGCGCAGCCGATCTATCGCGACGCATTGCTGCTTGGAAAGTTCCTCGCTCGACTGCTCGCGTTGGCAATCGCGCTGCTCTCGCTGTGGCTGCTGGTACTGGGTGTGGGCTTTCTGCGCCTCGGGCTCCCGCCCAGCGGCGAGGAGCTGGTCCGAATGCTGGGTTTCCTGGTCGCGACCATTGCCTATGGGGGTGTGTGGCTGGCGGTCGCGTTCTTGTTCTCGATCCTGTTTCGCGCGCCGGCGACGGCGGCGCTTGCGGCGCTGGGTCTCTGGCTCGTCTTCTCGTTCTTCTGGTCGCTGATCATCAAACCGCTTTTGGCGACCCTGATCGCCGGGCCGCCGGAAGACATCTTCGGGCCCAACCTCGCCTACATCCAGACCGCGCAGGTGCTCGATCGGATCTCGCCGAACACGCTCTACGCGGAGATCGCGCTGGCCCTGCTGCAACCGGCAACACGTACGCTCGGTCCGGTGTTCATCAGCCAGCTCCGCGGCGCATTGCTCGGCGCGCCGTTGCCGGCGGGGCAGAGCTTTATCCTGGTCTGGCCGCAGCTCACCGGCCTGATCGCCGCAATGATCCTGATCTTCGCCGCCGGCTATATCGTCTTCCAGCGCCAGGAGATCCGCGCCTGACCGAGGCGCCGTCCGGGCGTTGATTTCCGAGATGATCAGCGCATAGTGAAGCAAGACTGCAGATGGAGGAGTCCTCGACATGCTCGCGGCGCCCGGCTTTCATCACCTGCATCTGAACTCGATCGATCCGGATCGCGCGATCGACTTTTACACAAGGCAGTTCCCGAGCACGTCGAAGGGAAGCTGGGGCGGCATTCCGGCGCTCAAATCGCCCGACGACGTCCTCGTGCTGTTCACCCAGGTCGACGCGCCGCCGCCGACCGCGCCGCAGAGTGCGATCTGGCACTTCGGCTGGCATGTCACCGATGCCCGCCAGAGCCTTGCGACCTATAAGGCCCGGCCGGAGGTCGAACTGTTGCCCCTCTACACGACCGACGAGGGCGGCTCGGTGCTGATCAGTAGCGATACCTGGCCCAACATCGGCAACGTTTTGGGATTGACCAAGGCCCAGATCGCCGAGGCTAAGGCCAAAGGTGTCGGGCCGGCCGGTGGTGGCGGGTTCTCTTATATGCGGGGTCCGGACAACGCCCTCGTCGAATATGCGGGAAACCACCCGGCCGAGCGCTTCAATCACGTGCATCTCTATCAGGAGGACGCCATCGGCGCTCTCCACTGGTATCAAAAGCATCTGAACGCGCCGGTACGGCCGGGCTATGCGCCGACGGCGGCCGAGGGCACTCTGACCCGGGGACCGGACCGTACCTGGCCGGCGCTCAATCGCGAAGGCATGTTCCGCACGCCGCGCGCCGGCGTCGAATTCGGCGACGTGTCGATGATGTGGTACGCCAATCAAGGCGATCGGCCGTTGGTCAGCTCGCGCGGCCAGCTCCAGGATCACATCGCGCTGAGCGTTGACGATCTTGACTCGTGGATCGACAAGCTGCGCGGCGAGGGCGTCAAAGTCCTCGAGGAACCCTACCCGCTCGGCGACACCCGCGCCGTGATGATCGAAGGCCCGAGCCGTGAAGCGCTGGAGCTTGTTGAAGTGAAGTAAGCAGAGCTCGCCCGGCGCCCTCTCAGTCCAGGGGGCGACCGTGGCGGGCGATGAACTCGGGAAAAGCATCCTCGGCTTTTGCGCCACGGACGACATGCGTCGTGAAATGCCGTTCCTCGGCCCATTGCTCTTCGAGGCTCTGCGTCATCTGCTTTAGCAGCAGCGTCTTGATGCCTATCACCGCCGCCCGGTTGTTGCCGGCGATCGTGCGGGCGAGCTCCATGGTTTTGGCCCGTAACTGGTCGCGCGGCACCAGGTGGTTCAAGAGACCGATGCGGTAGGCTTCCTCGGCTTCGACGACCCGGGCGGTGAACAACAGCTCCTTCGCAATCGGCCAGCCGACCTGGTTGGGCAGGCTCCAGGTGCTGTTGATCCGGCCATAGGCAGCCGCCAAGAAGCGAAACCGGCTGTCCTCGCAGCCGACGCGCATATCGAGCGAGGAGGCGAGCACCGCCGCACCCCCATACGCAAGACCATTGATCATGCCGATTGTCGGCTTTGCCGAGGCGGCGATTTCATAGCTGCCGCGGCGCGGCGGGCGGACCGCATCCAGCTCCTCTTGCGTGTAGCGGCGGTCGTCCTCGCGCTGCTCGTGGATGTCGCCGCCGGCGGAGAACGCCCGGGTTCCGGCGCCGGTGATGACGATGCAGCCGATCGTCTCATCGGCGTCCATGCGCTTTACCGCATCGTGCAACTCGCCCGCCAGCTTTCGGTTCATCGCGTTGAGCTTATCGGGGCGGTTGAGGGTCAGGATACCGACGCCGTCTTCCTTATCGACCAGGATATGTTCGTAGGTCATCCGTCCCTCCGATCTCAGGCGAAACCAAACTCGCGCTCGGCGAGCGACAGGCTTTCATCGACCACCGTGACCATCTCGTCGATCTCTTCTCTGCTGACGACCAGCGGTGGGCAGAGCTGGAGCGCCATGAAGACGCGGGTCAGCAAGCCACGCTCCTCCATCAGCTGCAACAGGCGACGGATATAGGGGTGGCCCGCGGCGGCCGGGCCGATGCCAAACGGCTCCTTGGTCGCCTTGTCCTTGACCAGCTCGACCGCGCACATCAGGCCGAGGCCTCGCACATCGCCGACCGTCGGGTGAGCCCGCAGCTCCTGCAGCAGACCGAGCAGGTATTTGCCTTGCTGCGCGCTGCGCTGTGGCAATTCCTCGCGCTGCAGGATCTCGATGTTCTTCAGCGCCGCGGCACAGGACACCGCTTGGCCGCCAAAGGTCAGGAGGTGGGCGAGCGCCACATCCTGCTTTTTGAACTCGTCGAACAGCGCCTCGCCGACCGCCACCGCGGCGATCGGTGCATAGCCCGACGACAGCCCTTTCGCCATCGTCATCAAATCCGGCACGACGCCGAACTGCTCGGTCGCGAACATCGTCCCGGTACGGCCAAAGCCGTTGATCACCTCGTCCATGACCAGCAGCACGCCGTGCTTGTCGCAAATTTCGCGGACCCGCTGCCAATAGCGCGGCGAGGGGACATGGTTCGAATTCGACACCGAGACCGGCTCGCCGATCACCGCCGCAACCGTATCGGGCCCCTGCGCCAAGATTTCCTGCTCGATCGCCTCGGCGCAGAGCAGATCGCCGGCCTCGCCCTCGACCCCGAAATCGTTGCGGTAGCGGTTCGGCGACGGCACAAAGCTGACCCCGTACATGAACGGGCCAAAGAACTTCTCGCTGCGCGAGGAGGTGATGCTCATCGCGCCAAAGGTCGCACCATGGTAGCCACCACGCCGCGCGATGATCTTGTAGCGCTTTGGGAAACCGCGCATCGCCTGGACCTGCTTGGCGATCTTCATCGCGCTCTCGATCGCTTCCGACCCGCCCGAGCAGAAGAAGAACCGGTCGAGATCGCCAGGGGTCAGCCCGGCCAGCACATCGCCGAGCTGCACCGCCGCCAAATTGGTGTAGCTGGCGGCGGACACGTAAGCCAGCTGGCACGCCTGCTTGGCCATCGCCTCGCCGATTTCGGCGCGGCCATGACCGACATTGACGACGTAGAGCCCAGAAAGCCCGTCAATATAGGAGCGGCCCTGCGCGTCGTAGAGCCGGCAACCCTCGCCGCGCACCATGACCCTGAGCCCGTCGCGCTCGGCAAGGTCGAGCCAGCGCGCGCTGTGGATCCAGACATGCTCGAGCGCCTGCTGTTCGATCGGCGAGAATTCGCGTGGCGTTATCGGGGTGTCGTCCATGGCGGCCAAGCCTTGTTGTTGCCGAGCGGGATCGTCTAGCATGCCACAAAGATCATGAAAGGACACCGACATGCCGAGCTTTGACCACCACGGCGCTCACATCTATTACGAGGAGTTCGGCCGGGGTTTCCCGATCCTGACCTTCGCACCGGCGGGGCTGGCATCGGTGATCGCAGTCTGGAGCGAACCTTCAGCGCCGATCAACCCCACCACCGAATGGGCGGCCAACTACCGCGTGATTGCGATGGATCAGCGCAACGCCGGCGGCCAATCCCGCGCTCCGATTACCGCGCAGGACGGGTGGGATGCGTATACCGGCGACCACATCGCGCTGCTCGACCACTTGCGCATCGACCGCTGCCACCTCTACGGCCAATGCATCGGCGGCTCGTTCATCGTCAACATGCTCAAGCATCACCCCGAGCGCGTGCAATCCGCGGTGCTGGCGCAGCCGATCGGCCGCGTTGGTGCCATGGCACAAGGCCGCCCAGCCCGGTTCAACGCCTGGGCGGAGTCGCTTAAGGACCACCCGGAGGCGACCCAGCCGGTGCTCGACGCGTTCTGCCGCAACCTCTACGCGCCGGGCTTCGTCTATTGTTCCGACCGAGACTTTGTGAAGACAATCCGCACGCCGTGTATGGTGCTGGCCGGCAACGACGAGGCCCATCCCTACCCGATCTCCGAGGAGCTCTCGAAGCTGATCCCGAATTGCGAGTTTATCCCGGAATGGAAGACGGGTGCGGCGCTGACCGCGGCCAAGACGCGCGTCGCGGCGTTTCTGGCGAAGCACACGCCGTCGCGGGCATAGCTCGGTCCGATTCTGTCCCCCGGCGGGCAACCGCCGGGGCGAAAACAACGAAAATCGCGCTTTTTGCAATGGAATGGCCACGGCGGGCCGGTATGGTCGCTCATTATTTCAATCGCTTACGAGGAAAATTCGTTACTTAGCGGAACAATGGAATTTTGCCGCCGATCAACGAATTTGAGCCGGCGTATCAATCGAAAAACAATCGAACTTCGTGCGGCTGCGAAAACGAGGCAATGTAGCGCTGTTGCACTTACATTGTAAGTGCAACCCGTGGGCAGGAGTTTCGAGGTCATGCCGGAAACGACCTTCACCTTCCGTGTCGATCAAAAATTAAAGAAGGCGTTTACGGAAGCTGCGCGCGCTAGTGACCGGCCAGGCTCACAGCTGTTGCGCGACTTCATGCGGGATTACGTAGAACGCGCCGAGCACGATGCTTGGTTTCGATCTGAGGTGGAGCAGAGCCTGAAAGAAGCCGACGATCCGAACGTCGAATTGGTCCCTCACGCGGACGTTGTGCGGAAGTTGAAGATACGCCGTGCCGAACTCATGAAGAGGGTCAAACATGAGCGGGGTCAGTGAAGGTAGTCTGGCTGCGCGCCGCGGAACGCAATCTAGAAGAGCAGCTCGAGTATATCGGTGAGCGCAACCCGCGCATGGCGGCCACGCTCGCGGACAAGATCGCAGCCAGCGTCGCACGCCTCGCGGATCACCCGCGCAGCGGCCGCCCCGGGCGGGTCGTAGGAACCCGAGAACTCGTGGTGCCAGGTACTCCTTACATCGTCGTTTACGCGGTGGCGGCGGGGTGCGTGAGGATCCACCGAGTGTTGCACGGCGCACAGCGTTGGCCGCCACGAAGATAGAAGCCGGCTCAGCTCAAGCACGGCTTCGCCCTCTCAGGCTCGTTGCGCGGCGCGGATTCCCCGCCAGACCTTTTCGGGTGTGGCCGGCATGTCGAGATGAGTGACGCCAAGAGGGCTGAGCGCATCGACGACGGCGTTCATGATCGCAGCCAGCGCCCCGACATTGCCGGCCTCGCCGGCACCCTTGACACCCAACCGGTTGGTCCTGGTCGGCACCGGGTTCTCGTCCATCTCGAACGAGCACACCTCGTCTGCGCGCGGCAGACCGTAATCCATCAGCGAGCCGGTCAGCAGCTGGCCTGAATGCCGGTCGTAGACAAGCTGCTCGGCAAACGCCTGGCCGATGCCTTGTGCGACGCCGCCATGGATCTGACCTTCGAGCGTCAGCTTGTTGATCACGGTGCCGACATCGTCGACGACGACATAGCGCAAGACCTGGGTGGCGCCGGTCTCGGGATCGATCTCGACCTCGCAGACATGGCAGCCGTTGGGGAAGTTCGGGATCTCGGGCGAAGCGGCCGCGGCCACCTCCTGTAGCGAGACCGCGCGGTCTGTGCCGACGACGCTGAACATCGCATCCGAAAATTCGATGTCGTCCTCGGCCGCCTCCAATGTGTGCGCAGCGATCTTCTTCGCCTTGGCGACGATCTTGTCGGCCGCGATAGCCGTGGCACTGCCGCCGAGCACGGCGGTGCGCGAGGCATAAGTACCGCCGCCATCGGGGGCGAGATCGGTGTCGGAATGGGCAACCCGGATGTCGGCCTCGTCGAGCCCGAGCCGGTGGCTCAACAAGATCTTGTACATCGTCTCGTGACCCTGGCCGTGCGAGATCGAGCCCGGGATCACCGTGACCGTGCCGCCCGGATCAAGCCGCACCATGACCGTCTCGCCCTGCGCTTGCGAGGTCTGCTCGATGATGTTGGCAAAGCCGATGCCCTTGAGCCGACCGCGCCGGCGGGCCTCCTCGCGGCGGCGCTCGAACCCGGCGTAATCCGCCTTGGCGAGCGCGCGTTCGAGGTTCTCGCCGAATTCGCCGCAATCGAGCGTGTAAACGAGGCCGGTCTGGAACGGCATCGCGCTCGCCGGCACCGTGTTGCGGCGGCGCAATTCGGCGCGGTCGATCCCCATCTCACGCGCCGCGTTGTCGATCAACCGTTCGACTATATACGACGCCTCAGGCCGACCTGAGCCGCGATAGGGGCCGATGCTCGTCGTATTGGTGAAGATGGCCGAAACCTCGACGTAGATCGCCGGTGTCGTGTAGGTGCCGGCGAGCCCGCCCAGATGCATCGTCGGCGAGATGATGCCGCCTGGCGCCAGATAGGCGCCGATATTCGAGATGTTGCGCGCCCGTAGTGCCAGGAAATGCCCATCATGGTCGAGTGCCAGCTCCGCCTCGCTGACATGGTCGCGGTCGTGGTCGTCCGACAGCCCGCCCTCGCCGCGCTCGGCGATCCATTTGACCGGCCGGCCAATCTTGCGCGAGGCCCACAATACCAAAGCATATTCGGGATAATGCCCGCCCTTCATGCCAAAGCTGCCGCCGACCTTACCGGCGACAATTCGGAGCTGGGTTTCCGGGATGTGCAGGATTCGGCGTGCCAGGTCGGCGCGCGCGGTGTGCGGGCGCTGGGTCCCGACGTAGAGCGTGAAGCGGCCCAGCCGACCGTCCCAATCGCCGATGACGCCGCGCGGCTCCATCGTCGCGGCGGTAATCCGGTTGAAGACGAGCTTGAGGCGGCTGACGTGATGGGCCTGGGCAAAGGCCGCCTCGACGGCGCGCTTGTCGCCCAAGGAGAAAAAGAAGCACTCGTTGTCACGGCATTCCGCCCAGAGCTTTGGCGCCTCGGGTGACCGCGCTTCTTCCGTCGCGGTGATGGAGGGCAGCGGTTCGTAGTCGACCGCGATCCGCTCCGCCGCGTCTTTGGCGAGATCCACACTCTCGGCGACGACAAAGGCGACCGGGTCGCCGACCAGCATCGCGCGGTCCTTCGCGAGCGCCGGCTTGGGGCATCTCTATCCCCCCTCCGGAAACGAAGACCCGGACGAACCGAAACGCGACAGCGGCGTGCTGCCCTGGCAAGAGGACCTTTGGCGAGACATTGTATCCGCCGCTCTTCGAGGTGACACGCAGCCGGTACCTTTTGCCACACGCGACCAGTTAGAGGTGTCGGCTGCGAGCCGGTATTCCGCTACCACCCGGACTATTCTGAACTGGTTCCGACGACACAATGAAGACCTCCCCTATGCAGAGCAAATACGTCCCTTCGGCTTCTGACCTGGTTTCATGCGAAGCGACCTGAGGAGTATTTCTGGCAAGATGGGAGCGAGGCAGCGGCTTGGAACCCGCGAGCTCGGGCGCCAAAGCCGGTTGCGCCTTATGACCGCGACATATCAAAAGCTGCCGACGACGCCCATGACCGGGAAACCTGGGAACCGGTCTCGCGATCGTGGCTCCGCACCTATGGCGAAGCCCTGCGTCAATATCACGTTCACCCCGAAACGAAATTTCTCGGCGGAGGTCGCACCCAAACCGGACCGCTCAAGCGACGACACATTTTCGCGATTGCCGTTGAGTACATCGGCAAAGAGGCGGATCGATGGGAGGAGGACAGCCATTTCGGTACTGATGAGCAGTCGACAATCGCCTATCAAGTATCGCCCCAGGACCGAGCCAGCATGATTGAGGCGATTCGCCAGGCTGTCCGTCTCGAGAAGGTCGGGATAAAGCGTTTGCCCAAACGTGCACGCCTAACCGATCGCCCGGTGACCCGGACGGTAGCGGGTGATTCGGTGAATTCTGATGAGATCCTGAGCATATATCGGGCGGCAGAGGACCTGCTGGCACAAAAGAGCGCCGGCGATGATGAGATTGCGTTGCTGCTCAAGTGGGCTAGAACTCAACCACAAAGCTCGCTTGCTGCCGAGTTGGGGTATGATCTGTCAAACTTGGGGAAGCTCCTCTCCGGAAGGATTCGACCGAAGCACGTGCTGACGAGGCTATTTGAATCACGCGCACGATTCCTGAGCTTAGCGCCGACCGATGCCGAAATTAGAGCATGCTGAACCGTTGTACTGCGGCTAGCATCCACCGTGACGATAGTCCCCGGCCTTAAGCCCTTTGTTTCCATGCAATCGCGCGCGGCGCGAGGGATTTCAGCAAGCCCACGGCGAGTTGGACGTTTCGGTCAAAGTCTTAGACACCCTGCCATGTCGCAAAACCGTCGGCCATCCTGCTGCAGATCTTGCAGACCTATGCCTCAGAGAATTCCGTGTGAATCATCCACCACACTGCCCGCCATCATGGTCTCACGCCATGGACAATACTGAGCTTGTCGGCAAACTTTGGTCCCTGTGCAACGTCTTACGCGACGATGGTATCACCTTTCATCAGTACCTCTCTGAGCTGAGCACCTTACTATTCCTTAAAATGGCAAAGGAGACTGGTACCGAAAGGCCGATTCCAGTCGGTTGGCGATGGTCAGACCTGAAGGCGTTAAAGGGAAAGGCGCTATTAGATCACTATCGCCATTTGTTTACTCACCTAGCGTCACACGGATCGGCCTGCGTTCGTTCACTATTTGCAAACACTCGCACTGATCTGAGCCGAGCAAACTCTCTCGAAAAGCTGGTACTCAATATCGATCGGCTTGATTGGTTTTCCGTTAGGCGCGAGGCATTAGGTAATATTTACGAAGGCTTACTAGAAAAAAATGCAACAGA
>Ga0306920_100009923_pt1 | contig 12734 bp, 15 predicted proteins | sample flu12Cox44000170_FD_204666 | JGI IMG/M metagenome (GOLD analysis project Ga0306920, IMG submission 204666) | Lab enrichment of tropical soil microbial communities from Luquillo Experimental Forest, Puerto Rico - flux4day.12C.oxic.44.000.170 (v2)... | ecosystem: Environmental > Terrestrial >...
GTCGGCAGCAGGATCGGCAGGTCGGCCGGTTTCTCGCCCTTGAGGACGCGTGCTGTGTAACCGCCGATCTGGCGATACACATCCGGCACGCTCGGACCGTAGCTCATCAGTCCGCCGGCGAGCACCGCCTCGCGGTTTTCGTACATCGCCGGGATTTTATGGCGTGCCGCCAACGCGAGGAGTTGATTACGCCGGGCGTTGAATAAGGCACCGGCACCTATGGCCAGCGCGACGGCTCGCATTTGCACAATCGTTGTGAAGGCCACGTCGATCTCGCTTGCGCTGCTCGCATGGATCACCTGGATTTGCCGCCCAAGCGCGTGTGCCGCGGCCTGCACCTCTTTCAATTGTCCTTCGGAGTCCGAAATAAATCTCCGATCGAGAGTACTGCGATCAAGCCGGAGGGAACGAGCTCATGCAACAGTTCCAGCCGCTTAGCTTCGAGATCAATGCTGGAAACGCCGACGCCTGTGACATTCTTTCCCGGCCGATTGAGGCTTTCAGCGTAGCCGAGCTTGACCGGATCGCCGCCAAACGAGGCGACGATCGGGATCGGGATCGTTCCGGTCGTGGCGATCGCAGCAACGGTTGCACCGCCGCCAGCGACGATCACCGACACCCGTCGGTAGATTAGGTCGGCTGTCAGCGCCGGCAACCGTTCGGTTTGCCGCTCGGCCCAGCGGTACTCGATGGCCACGTTCTGGCCTTCGACGAATCCGCCTTCGTTCAGGCCATGATGAAACGCGGCCACGAGGTACGAGACGTCGCCGGGGGTCTGGGCGTTGAGAAACCCAATCACCGGCATCGTCGTCTGCTGCGCTCCCGCCGCAAGCGGCCACGCCGCCGCGCCGCCGAGCAGCGTGATGAACTCGCGCCGTTTCATTCAATCACCTCGTCGGCACGGGCGAGCAGCGACGGCGGCAGCTCGATGCCGATCGCTCTGGCGGTCTTGAGGTTGATCACCAACTCGTACTTCGTTGGCGCCTGCACCGGCAGATCGGCGGGCTTCTCGCCCTTGAGGATCCGGTCGACATAACCGGCGGCGCGCCGGCATTCGTCCAGGGTATCGGCCCCATAGGAGATCAGGCCGCCGCCGGTGACGTAGAAGCGGTCGTAGTAGACTGCGGGCAATCGGTGTCGGGCGGCCAACATGATGATTAGGTTGCGATGGATCGTCGCCGACGGGCTCCCGCTCACGATCAGGCCGTTGTTCGATCCTTTGGCGAACTCCCCGATGGCTCGCTCGATCTCGCCGGGCTCGTGCAGATCGACCGGGTGCAACTCCATACCAAGTGACGGCGCCAGAGCCTGCATGGCGCCGAACTGGCCGGGCCCGGCCGCTATGGCCGAATCGCGAAGGACCGCCACGCGCGTCACGCGCGGCACGATCTCTTTGAGCAGCTCCAGCCACTTCCCGCTCACGGCATATTCATAGGCGGTAAAGCCGGTGACGTTGCCGCCCGGCCGGACCAGGCTCTCGACAAAGCCGGCCCCGACCGCATCGGCGACAACAGCGAACACGATGGGAACGCTGCGTGTCACCTCCCGCAACGGCGCCACTGCGCCGCTGCTAACCGCCATGACGACATCCGGTCCGGGCGCGACCAGTTCACGCGCGTAGGTGCGAGTGAGGCTCGCATCGCCCGCACCCCAGCGGGTGTCGATGCGGACGTTGCGGCCGTCGGCCCAGCCCAGTTGCCGCAGCCCCTCTAGGAACGCCGTCAAACGGGCCTGGCCAACCGGATTGTCCTCGGCGTACGGCATGAGCACGCCGATGCGCCGCATACGCTCGGGCTGCTGCGCCCGCGCCCCTAGCGGCCACGCCACCGCAGTGCCGCCGAGCAGCGTGATGAACGTGCGCCGTCTCATTCGATCACCTCGTCGGCGATAGCAAGCAGCGACGGCGGAACGGTGAGGCCAAGTGCCTTGGCGGTTTTGAGGTTGATGACCAGCTCGAATTTTACCGACTGCTGGACTGGCAAGTCGGTTGGCCTTTCGCCCTTGAGAATCCGGCCCGCGTAGACGCCGGCGAGGCGATATGCATCGATGAGATTGGTTCCGTAACTGATCAAGCCACCCGCGGCGACGAATTCACGAAGTTGGTAGCTCGTGGGAATTGCGTGGCGGGCCGCCGCCGCAATCAATTGATCGCGTCGGCTCAGGAAAAACGAATCGCCGGCAACTAAGATGGCATTGATATGCTGTTGAGCGAAGCTCGCGAATGCTGTTTCGATGTCGCGTTCGCTGCTCGCGTGCAGGATTTGAAGCTGGAGCCCAAGTGCGCCCGATGCGGCCTGCACGTCTCTTATCTCGGGTTCGGAAGCCGGGTTCGTCGGATTGAGGAGAAAACCCATTAGGGTGGCGCCCGGCACCAGCTCGCGCAGCAATTCCAGCCGTTTCGCAGCAAGTGTCTTGACCAGAAAGTTTACACCGGTAACATTGCCGTCGGGTCGGCTGAGACTGGAAACCAGACCAAGCTCGACGGGGTCCGCGCCGGTCATGAAAACGATCGGAATAGTTGCGGTGGCTGCTTTGGCCGCCAACGCAGCCGACGGCGCGATCGCAATGATCAGGGCCACGGGGTCAGCCACCAGCTCGCCTGCCAGTGTCGGCACTCGGTCGAAGTGACCATCGGCCGAACGGTGTTTGATCGCGACGTTGCGACCTTCGATATAGCCCGCTTCCTTGAGCCCCTGCCGAAGGGCGCCCAGCCATCGATCATCTTGCTGGGAACCGGTCAGCAAGCCGACTAACGCCATCGCCGGCTGCTGCGCGTGCGCCGCGAGCGGCCACGTCGCCGCGCCGCCGAGGAGCGTGATGAACTCGCGCCGCCTCATTCGATCACCTCGTCGGCGCGGGCGAGCAGCGTCGGCGGTATCTCTAGGCCGAGTGCCTTCGCGGTCTTGAGATTGATGACCAACTCGTACTTGGTGGGCGCCTGAACCGGCAGATCACCCGGCTTCTCGCCTTTGAGGATGCGGTTCACATAGGATGCTGCTAGCCGCGACTGCTCGACCTGATCAACGCCGTACGACACGAGGCCGCCCGTCGTTGCGAAGTACTTGAACGGATAAACCGCTGGCAAACGAAGTCGCGCTGCAAGCGCAATGATTGATTGACGAAGGGAGATCGTCGCGAAATCCGGCAATACGACCATGCCGCCGTTCGGTTGCCGTGCAAACATGGTGAGGGCGCTTTCCAAGGCCGCGCGTTCTTGGTCCGACCCATCACGAAATGCGATCGGAGTGACCTGAACCCCTAACGACGATGCCGCCGCCTCGATCACGCCGAGATACCCACCTTGACCGGGATTATCGGGATTGATGATGACGGCCACGCGCGTGACGCCAGGCACGACTTCCTTGAGCACCTGAAGCCATTTGCCGCCTGTGAGAATTTCGCTGCTGCTGAAACCGGTGATATTGCCGCCGGGCCGCGCCATGCTGGTGACGAAGCCCGATCCGACTGCGTTGCTGACCTGGGTGAACACGATTGGGATCGTGCGGGTTTGCCGGCGAAGCGCTGATAGGCCGGGCGGCCCATAGACCAGGATCAATTCTGGCGCGAGCCCAACCATTTCCACAGTGGCCTCGCGAATTTGATCTGGGTCGCCAGCATACCTGCGAATGTCGATCGTAAGGTTGCGGCCCTCCGTCCACCCCAGGGCATCAAGCGCCCGTCGAAATGCCGTGAGGCGGACCACCATTTCCGGGTCGTCGGCCGCCAGATTGATGAGCACGCCGATGCGCCGCACGCGCTCGCCCTGCTGCGCATGCGCCACCAGCGGCCACGCAGCCGCGCCGCCGAGCAGCGTGGTGATGAACTGGCGGCGCCTCATTCGATCACGTCGTCGGCGGCCACGAGCAGACCGGGCGGCACGTCGAGGCCGAGCGCTCTGGCCGTTTGTAGGTTGATGACGAACTCGAACTTGGTCGACTGCGTAACCGGCAAGTCGGCGGGCTTTTCGCCCCTGAGGATACGGCCAACATAGACCCCGACCTCGCGAAACGACTCGGTCACATTTGTTCCATAGCTCATCAGTCCGCCGGCTTCGGCATAGTCGCGATTGGCATAGGTCGCGGGAATTCCATTTCGTGCCGTCAAGGTGGCAAGCTGCACGCGCCGGCTGTGAAAGAAGAAGTCGGGGGCGACGAACAGCGCTTCGGCACGCTCGCGCGACATCGCGGCGAAAGCCGCATCGATCTCGCCGCTGTTGCTGGCGTTGAGGACCTGGATTTTCAGCCCGAAAGCATCCGCGGCTTTCTGTACCTCGCGCAAGGTGGTCTCGGCAGTCACGACATTGCCCGGGTTGATCATGGCAGCGATGCGAACCGCTCCAGGTACGAGATCGCGCAGCAGCCCCAGCCGCTTCGGCACCGCCTCGCTGACGAACATGTTCATGCCCGTCGCATTGCCGCCCGGCCGTGCAAGGTTGTCGACAAGACCAAGCTTGACCGGATCCTCGCCGACGCCGAAGACGATAGGGATCGTCGCCGTCGCGGCCTTGGCCGCTAACGCCGCCGGTATGCTGCCCGGCGCGGCAATCACGGCCACGCGACGGCGAACGAGTTCAGCCGCCAGCCCGGGCAGTCGATCGTTTTGACCTTCCGCCCAGCGGTACTCGATCGTCAGGTTCTGACCCTCGATGTAGCCGGTTTCATTCAGGCCTTTGCGAAACGCGGCCGCTTGCTGCTCGGAGCCAACGGCCGACGCGCCATTGATGAACCCAATTACCGCCATCGCCGGCTGCTGCTGCGCTCGCGCCGCGAGCGGCCACGCCGCCGCTGCGCCACCGAGCAGCGTGATGAACTGGCGTCGTCTGATGTCGAGCATGGGCTCCCCCCCGGAACCCGCTGTCCAGCTTATCGCAGGCTCAGGATGCCGCGGAAGCGTCCGCAGGTCCTTGGGGCAGACCTGAATCGTTCTGAATCGAGCCGTCGGGCCAGACGCCGTCGGGCACACAATTGTACGCAGATGCGACGGCCCGGGCCCGAGCGCGGGCCGTTTTTATTCGCTCACTCCGCCGGCGCCACCGCCCGCCGCGCTTTCTCGACGCCGTTGACCAGCACCGCGATCACGGCGGTCGCGACCACGAAGCCGAGCGCGATCGTCGCCGTTGTTGCCAGCACCAAGGCAAATCCGCCGCGCCCGTGCAGGAAGGCGATCGTCGACACCGCCGCGCCCGCGGCCAGGAAGGTGAGAAAATAGCGCACGGCGTAAATGCGCCCGCGCCAGGCGTCCGCGGTGTAGCGCGCGATTACCAGATCGTTGACGGTGACCTGCGCGTAGATCGCCGCCATCGTGACGGCGAGCGCCACGATCAGCACCTTGCCCGTTGCCTGCGCCACCCACAGCACCCCAAGGAACTGCAGTGACGCGATCACGGCGAAGAGGATGTGGGGCGGGAATTTCTCCACGAGCCGGCCGACCGCAATCTGGGCGAGCGCCCCGCACATGAATACCCCGGTCGCAAGGCCGCCGACGAGAAGCAGCGGCACGTCGGCGCCGAGCCGCTCGTCGAAGATCTTCGGCAGGGCAACCGAGACGATGTTGAAGACGAGTCCGGCGCAGAGCGCAACCACGACGAACAGGCCGAAGATGGTCGCCGCCAGCGTAGCGCCGAGCGGGACATCGGCCACCGTGCCGCGGCTGGCCGCTTTTCGTGCTTCGTCCGGAACGAGACGCAGATAGGCGACGGCCGTCGCGATGCAGATCGCTCCCGGGACCACGAAGGCTGCGCGCCAGCCGAACGCGGCGACCAGCGCCGCGGTCATGCCGGCGGCGAGCGCCGCCCCGAGGTTGCCGCACACGCCGTTAAATGCGAGCGAACGTCCGCGCAAGGTGGCCTGCTCGATCAGCATGGCGGTGCCGACGGGATGATAGATCGCCGCGAATACTCCAAGCGCGCTCAGCGCGATCGTCAGCACGATGAGATTCGGCGCAAGGCCCGCCGCGACCAGCGACAGCCCGCAGCCGGCATAGAACAGCGCCATCATGTTGCGTCGGCTCCAGCGGTCGCCGAGCCACCCGGCCGGCAGCGAGAACACGCCGAAGGCGAGGAAGGCGGGGGTCCCGAGCGCGATCAGCTCGGCGTAGCTGCGCCCGTAAACGAGCTCGAGCCCGATCACCACCGTCGGGAAGATCAGCATGACGTAGTGATCGAGCGCATGCGCCCAGTTGATGAAAGCGATGGAGCGCTTGACGTCGTTTGTCTCTGCAGTCGCCATGACTCGATATTGCCCCAAGCCCGCCTATTCCAATCTGCGCCAGGCAGCGCGTGAACCGCCTGCATGCATATAGCCTGATTTATTGCCGCCCATCCATGTCTAAATCGCGGAGCAGATTTTCGCGGAAGCTAAGACTCGCGCGCACCGCGGGCCAGCATGTCGCGCAGCACGTCCTCGAGGGGACGCGGCAATATTCCGAGCTCGGCAAACCCGGGCATTCCGGGCGAAGCGACCGTGTCGACCTGCATCAACTCGATCTGGTTGCGCGTCACGGGAGGGTTTGGAAGCATCTCTGCCACCGCCGCCAGCGCTTCCCAGGCGGCAAACGGCATCGGCACCAGCCTCGCTTCGAGGCCGGCTTCGCGCGCGACCGTTCTGAGCAACTCCTCGTAGGAATAAATGCGAGGCCCACCCAACTCGAACGTGACAGGCCGTCTGTCCGTCCGCGCAAGCGCCCCGGCGATCGCCTCCGCCACGTCGCCCACATAGGCCGGCTGCAATCGGGTGAGGCCGCGGCCGAACATCGGAAGAATGGGAAGCTTGCGCAGCAGCGCCAGAATGGTGTTCAGGAACGAATCATCCGGGGCGAACATCACCGCCGGACGAACGACGAGCGCATCGGCAAAGGCGGTGCGTACCGCCCGCTCGCCTTCCCCGCGCTTGCGAACGTACAGCGACGGCGAGGCCGGGTCGGCACCGATTCCGGAGACCTGAACCAACCGTTCGACGCCACCCTGTTGTGCCCGCGCCGCCAGACGGCGCGCCGCCTCGACATGCACCGCATGAAACGTCTCCGCTCCCCGCTCGACGTAGAGACTGACGGCATTGACTGCGGCGAATGCCCCGGCAAGCGCCTCCGCAACAGCATGGGGATCGCGAATGTCGGCTTCGACCGATTGAACTTGCGCTCCGTCCGGACCGAACAGGTCCCGGCTGCGGCGTGCATGCCTTGATGCGATTCGAACAAAAAATCCGTGCTGGCGCAGATGATCGACGACGCGGCGGCCGAGAAAGCCGGTTCCACCAAACACGGTGACGACGCGCCCAGTCATGACGCGAGCATGCGGTCGATCTTGCTCGCCATGATGAAGTCGTTCTCGTGCAGTCCCTTGATCTTCTTGGTGCGCAGCGACACGGTCGCGTAGCCCCAGCCGAAGCTGATGTCGGGGTGATGCCCCTCGCTTTCGGCCAATTGGCCCACGCGCTGCACGAAGGCGAGCGCCTCCTGGAAATTGTGAAATCGGAATGTGCGCTCGATACGATGCGCATCATCGCGCAGCTCCCAGTCGGGAGCCTGCGCCTGCAGCCGTAGCGCCTCATCAGCCGTCAGCGGCATGACGCCGCCGCGACACGGCGTGCAGCTCTTCTCGGCCAAAATCTCGGTCATAGGCCGTCTCCCCCATTCGCCTCGCACAAGGCAATCCGGTCAGCGGTCGATCTCGCCGAACACAATATCGAGCGAGCCGAGGATCGCCGAGACGTCGGCCAGCATGTGCCCGCGGGTCAAGAAATCCATCGCCTGCAGATGGGCAAATGACGGCGCGCGGATCTTGCACTTGTAAGGCCGGTTGGTGCCATCCGCCACCAGGTACACCCCGAACTCGCCTTTGGGCGCCTCGACCGCGGCGTAGACCTCGCCCGCCGGCACACGATGGCCCTCGCTGTAGAGCTTGAAATGGTGGATGGTCGCCTCCATCGAGCGTTTCGTCTCCGCGCGCGATGGCGGAACGATTTTGTTGTCCCTGATCGCAACCGGCCCCGCGCCTTCCGCCGACCGCAGCTTTTCCAAACACTGCTTCATGATGCGTACCGACTGCCGCATCTCCTCCATGCGCACGAGATAGCGGTCGTAGCAGTCGCCGTTCTTGCCGATCGGAATGTCGAAATCGAGCTCGGAATAACATTCGTAAGGTTGCGCCTTGCGCAAATCCCACGCGGCACCAGACCCGCGCACCATCACGCCGGAAAAGCCCCACGCCCAGGCATCGGCCAGCTTAGCCACGCCGACGTCAACGTTGCGCTGCTTGAAGATGCGGTTGTCCGTTAAGAGCACCTCGATATCGTCGCATACCTTGAGGAACGGGTCGCAGAATGCCCAGATGTCGTCGAGGAGCTTCGGCGGCAAATCCTGGTGCACGCCTCCGACGCGGAAATAATTCGCGTGCATGCGCGCGCCCGAGGCTCGCTCGTAGAACACCATCAGCTTCTCGCGCTCCTCGAAGCCCCAGAGCGGCGGCGTCAGCGCGCCCACGTCCATCGCCTGCGTCGTCACGTTGAGGATATGGGAGAGCAGGCGCCCGATCTCGCAGTAGAGCACGCGAATGAGCTGCCCGCGCTTGGGCACGACGATGCCGAGCAGCTTCTCGGCCGCCAGGCAGAACGCGTGCTCCTGGTTGATCGGAGCGACGTAATCGAGCCGGTCGAAGTAGGGCACCGCCTGCAAATAGGTCTTGTGCTCGATCAGCTTCTCGGTCCCGCGGTGCAAGAGCCCGATATGCGGATCGACGCGCTCGACCACCTCGCCGTCGAGCTCTAAGACGAGACGTAGCACGCCGTGTGCCGCCGGGTGCTGGGGCCCGAAATTGAGGGTGAAATTACGCGATGCAGCTTCGGCCATAACGGCCTCACGTCAGCTGCCGGGCCAACGCCGCCATCTGACCCCGGTTCCAGGCATTGTTCGCCTAACGCCGTCTCTTTTAGCCACGGTTGATGCGGCCAGGCGTCATCAAGTTCCCCTCCTCGAACAATTGTTCCCTGCTGCACGACATGTCTTCTCGACATGCCACGATTGCACGATGACCTGGAACTGCTTCCCCCGGGATACCGTTTGCCTGCGGCGCTGTATTCCCGTTCTTTTCGCAAGCGGCCACAGCGTGCAGGAGGCAAACGATGCAAATCTTCACACGCTGCGCCGCTGCCATGGTGCTGATCGCCGCGGGGCTTCTGCTTGTCCCCGCAGCGAACGCTGAGGTGCAATCGCCGTCGCCAGGCGCCACGGACCAGCCGTCGAATATTCCGGACCAAAAGATCGACGCAGCCGCCGCCGCCATCCAGCAGGTGGCCAGTGTCAAGCAGGACTATAAACAGCGGATCGCCGCGGCAGCGCCCGCCGACAAGGAGCGAATTTTGAACGAGGCGATCGGCGCCCTGGAGAAGGCCGTTACCGACCAGGGTCTGTCGGTCGAGGAATACGATTCGATTTTGAAAGTGGCGGAGAACGATCCCAAGGTTCTCGAAAAAATTCGTCAACGCCTGCGCGCTCCAGCCGATTAGTCGCTGTCGGGCATCGGCCGATGTGGGGGAGATCGCCATGAGCACATTGACGCGCAAAGACGTGACCGAAATGTTCGGTGAACTCGAGGACGTGGTCATCGCAAAGGTCATCGCCACCGGAGCGACCAGCGAGGAACTCGCGGAAGCGCACGCTTGGCTCGCCAACGACGAGCCATTGATGAATGCCGGTCGTTCGCTCCCGAGCGGCCGCGTGGGTCGTTTGGTGGACATCATCGCGGCCATCAACGAGGAAGAAGAACAAGAAGAAGCCGCACCGCACGGCTGAACGAACCGCCGCGCTTTTGAGTTCCGTCCGGCGCCGCACCCATCCAACGGTTCCGATCTGTCGAGGAGAATTCGCGGGACGTTTCGGCCGGTCCGCAGGCCGCCGGGAAAAGTTCCTGCGGAGGAAAGAGCCCATAGGAAAACGGTTGAGAAACTCTGGAACTGCCGACGCTAGAGCGCGTTCGCAAGGAGAACCCGTGGTCGCGATCATGGAGGGTGACATGAGCGCCACCGGCCTCGACGTGTTCCACCGCCTCGATCCGCACCAAATCGAAGAAGTTCGGCAAGCCCTGCCGGACGATTCCGTCGTGCGCCATGAGGCGCACCGCGTCTCAATCGCTGCAAACCACGTGAGGAGAGGAGAAGTGTCATGCAAGTCAACGAAGCGATGACCAGCGATGTCAAAGTCGCCAATCCCAGTCAGACGATCTGTGACGCCGCGCGCTTGATGGCGCAGATCGACGTCGGCGTGTTGCCCGTCGGCGAGAACGACCGATTGGTCGGCATGATCACCGACCGCGACATCGCCATCCGCGCCGTCGGTGCCGGCAAGGGCCCGCAAACGCCGATCCGGGAGATCATGAGCAGAGAGGTGATGTATTGCTTCGAGGACGACGACCTCGACGACGTCGTGGCGAACATGGCGGACATAAAGGTGCGCCGGTTGCCGGTGCTCGATCATGACAAGCGCCTCATCGGCATCCTGTCGCTCGGCGACATTGCCCTGACCGACGGCGCCGGCAGCGCGGGCAGCGCCCTGTGCGGCATCTCCGAGCCCGGCGGCGACCATTCGCAGTCCATGGACGGCGGGCGCGGCCTGCGCGGAACCTGACGCGAGCAAGCCGCGGCTGAGCTGCCCTTTAGCCAAGGGATGTTCGCGCAGGGATAAGGCTGCAGGGGCTTCGGCCCACTCCGATTTGGTTAACCACATGAAGTGGCCGGAAGACCTGTGCCCTTAATTTGGTCAAATGAAGCGGACAGGGAGACGCGGCATTGCCCGGGGCACCGGGCCTGGAGCCTGAGGGGGATTTAATGGGACGGACTCTCGCCGCGTTTGTCGTTGCCGCTTCCTTGTTGACAGTCGCCTCGTCCGAGGCCTCGGCGTGGGTTTGCTTTGCTACCGGCCTCGGCTCGAGCGGAACGGCCCGCGCCTACGACATCATCGACGCCAAGCTCTTCGCGCTACGCCGCTGCGAGCGCAACAGCCCGGTGCCGCTTTGCACGCTGGTGTGGTGCCGGCCCGGCCGCTGACGGCACTTCGGCCGCGCGATCGCTCCCCCGGCTTAGGCCGGGGGAATTCATTTTGAGAATGTGCCTTCGATGGCGGCCTTGACGCCCACGAGGGCATCCGGCGTGTCGACGTCCACCAGCGCGGCGCGCCCCTCGAGCGGTACTTCGACCACCGCCTCGCTGTAGCGGCCAATGAAGTGGCGCGCGCCCACGTCGCCTTCGACCGCCATCAAATCGGGAAAGAACCGGCGCGACCACAGCACCGGATTGCCACGCCTGCCCTCGACCGTGGGCATCACAATGAGCGCGCCGCGGTCGGGGTCGAACGCGGCGATGAGGCGGTCGATCAGGCTCGCATCGACTTGCGGCATGTCGCCGAGGCACACGATCGCGCCATCGGCCTCCGCGGGCACGGCGGCGATGCCCGCTTTCAGCGATGTGCCGAGCCCCTGCGCAAAGTCCGGGTTATGGACAAGCTGCACCGGCAAACCGGCGAGCGCCTTCTCGACCTCGGCGCGCTGATGCCCCACCACAACGATGACCGGTTTCGCGCGCGAGGCGAGCGCCTCCTCCACGACGATGCGCACGAGCGGGCGGCCGGCGATTTCGGCGAGCAGCTTGTTCGGTCCGCCCATGCGCGTCGAGCGCCCGGCCGCGAGCACGACGGCGGCGATGCGTCGGCCGGCGGCGACCGGCGGCTCGGCACGCGGCTGCGGCCGGGTGACGATTTCCATGAGCAGCCCACCGACGCCCATGCCGGTGATCGCCGCCCGCGGCACGTCGAGGCCGGCAAGCAGCCGCATGAGGACCCAATCAAAGCCGTTTTCCTTCGGCGAGCGCGCGCAGCCCGGTGCGCCGAGCAGGGGGCGCCCGCGCGCGGCACCGATCAGCAGCAGATTGCCGGGATCGACCGGCATCCCGAAATGTTCGATGCGTCCGCCGACCGCCTCGACCGCGGCGGGGATGACGTCGCGCCGGTCGGCGATGGCCGAGGCCCCGAATACGATGACGAGTTCGGCGCCGTCGCCGAGCACCTCCTCGATGGCGCGCGCGAGCGCGCGCTGCTCGTGCGGCACGCGTCGCTCGGCGACGATGCTCGCGCTCGCCGGCGCCAGCCGTTCCTCGGTCACCTTCAACGTCTTTTCGATGACCTTGTTGGCGAGGCCGGGCAGCAGCGTGGAGACGATACCGATCTTGCGAATGCGGTAAGGCGCAAGGCGCACCAGCGGGCGTGCGGCATTGGCGACCGCGAGCGCCGCATCGCGCGCTTTCTGCGCGACCGCGAACGGGATGATCTTGACGGTGGCGATCATCTCGCCGGCGACGACCGGCTTATAGGCCGGCAGCGTGGCGAACGTGATCGACTCGTCGACCTGATTGAGACGGTCGACCGCGTCCTTGTCCACCACCAGCACACCGGCGGTTTCCGCGAACAGATTGGCGCGGCCGGTGAACGCGCGCTCGACATGCACCCCCTCGCCGGCGACCGCCGCCGCGATCTCGGCCGCGGCCGCGTCCTCCGACACGTCGCCGGGCTCGATCCGCGCGACGACGATCTCGGCGATGCCGGCGGCCTTGAGCGCGGCGATTTCGGTCTTGCCGATCAAGGTGCCTTTCTTCAAGACGAGGCCGCCCTGGCGGATCGAATGCACCGCAACGCCTCCTTCGGCCTTCGCCACCGGCACCGCGCCGAACTTCATGCCGCCTTCTCCGCAGACT
>Ga0306920_100009924_pt1 | contig 12733 bp, 10 predicted proteins | sample flu12Cox44000170_FD_204666 | JGI IMG/M metagenome (GOLD analysis project Ga0306920, IMG submission 204666) | Lab enrichment of tropical soil microbial communities from Luquillo Experimental Forest, Puerto Rico - flux4day.12C.oxic.44.000.170 (v2)... | ecosystem: Environmental > Terrestrial >...
GCGCCGTGCGAGCGCCGCGGCGACGGCCGCGCTGTCGGCCAGGTCCACGAGCTCGAGGTGTGCGCCGCGGCGCTGCACGAACACCTTGAACTGCTTCAGGGAGCCGTAATAGCCCTCCTGCGAGGCCACGAGCAGATCGCCCGCACCGAGGAGCTCGAGCACCGCCATGTTTGCCGCCAGCCCCGAGGCGAATGCCGCCGCGCCCGCGCCACCCTCGAGGCTCGCCACGCAGGCTTCGAGCGCCGTACGGTTCGGAGTGCCCTCGCGACTGTAGCTGTAGCCCCGCGGGTAACCACCATCGACGTTGCGCTCGAAAGTGGTGCTGAGGTGAATCGGCTCTGCCACCGCGCCCGTCGTCGCATCGGGCGAGTGGGCGGAGTGGACGCAGAGCGTATTGAGACCCGCTGGCTTGCTCATACCTTCCTCGCGCCGACCCGCGTCGCGGCGTACGTCGTCGGGTGCGCTTACTCTACACTATGGGTCCGGCCGCTCCCTGCGAGTGCCGGCAACGCGATGGAGGGAAAAGCATGGAGCGCGAGCGCAATGCCTGGCCGGATCTCACCTATCAAACGTGGCGCGAGACCGCCGCGACACTGCAGCTGTGGACTCAGATCGTCGGCAAGGTGCGGCTGGGGCTGGCTCCGTGGGTGAACCACAGCTGGCAGGTGCCGCTGTACGTCGCGGCGCGCGGGCTCACCACCTCGCCGATGCCATTCGCCGGCGAGATCCTCGAGATCGAGTTCGACTTCGTCCACCATCGGCTGCTTGCACGCACGAGCCGCGCCGAGGAGCGCAGCTTCGCACTCGAGCCGCAGACGGTCGCCGACTTCTACGCGCGCGTCGGCGCGCTGCTGCGTGAGCTCGGTGTCAAGGTCGAGATCAACGACCGACCGGTCGAGCTCGCCAACCCGATCCGGTTCGCCGCGGACCGCACCCACCGCAGCTACGACGCCGACGCCGCCGGGCGCTTCTGGCGCGTGCTCATGAAGACCGACATCGTCCTGACTCACTTTCGCAGCGGCTTCCTCGGCAAGGTGAGCCCGGTGCATTTCTTCTGGGGCAGCTTCGATCTGGCCGTCACGCGCTTCTCCGGGCGGCGCGCGCCGCCGCATCCCGGGGGCATACCGGGACTGTCTGATGAGGTGACCCGCGAAGCGTATTCGCACGAGGTGAGCAGCGCCGGCTTCTGGCCGGGCAATGACGCCTTCCCGCGCGCCACCTTCTATTCCTACGCCTACCCGCAGCCGGCCGGCTTCTCCAGCCAGCCAGTCACGCCCCCGCCTATTACGATACGGGACTCGGTGAGTTCATTCTCCCGTACGAGCAGGTGCGTCAGGCTGCGGACCCTGAGGCGACCCTGCTCGATTTCCTGACACGGACCTACACCGCTGCCGCAGAAGCGGCGCAGTGGGACCGCGCAGCGCTCGAGTGCAGGCTCGGCGTACCAGGGCGGGTTCGGCCGGTGCCACAAGAATCGGTCACGGGGTCGAGCCGGTGAAAACGTTGGGAAGCAGAGCGGAGGGCGCTCGCCTCGAGCGCCTGAAGGCTTCGCCGCTGTGGACGGGCGAGCGCTTCGGCAACCGGCACCCGATCCTGCCGGGGCTGCGCGATCCCAACACTCCACCACCAACGATGCGCGACTTCCTGTGCAACAGCGACCGGCGCGTGCCGCCGTCACCGCTGCCGGCGGTTGATCCGCTCGCGGGGTGGGGCAAGCCCTGCGGTAGCGGCCTGCGTGTCACCTGGCTCGGTCACTCGACGGTGCTCATCGAGATCGATGGCGTGCGCGTGCTCACCGACCCGGTGTGGGGGCTGCGCGCATCGCCGCTGCGCGTCGCAGGTCCGCGGCGCTTCCAGCCGGTGCCGGTACCGCTGCGCGCGCTGCCGCCGCTCGACCTGGTGCTGGTGTCGCACGACCACTACGATCACCTCGACTATCCGACGATCCGTCAGCTGCGCCGGCGCGGGATGCCGTTCGTGACCTCCCTCGGTGTCGGCGCGCACCTCGAGGCGTGGGGCGTGCCGGGCGAGCGGATCATCGAACTCGACTGGTGGGAGTCGTACAGGCTGCCGCACGCGGAGCTGACCATCACCGCGACGCCCTCGCAGCATTTCTCCGGGCGCACGCCCGGCAGCCGCAACAGCACGCTGTGGTCATCGCTCATCATCCGCTCGCCGCGACACACCTTATTCTTCAGCGGCGACACGGGACTCACCACCGAGTACCAGGCGATCCGCGAGCGATTCGGACCGTTCGACCTGGTGATGCTGGAGATCGGCGCGTTTCATCCCGCATGGGGCGACATGCACCTGGGTCCCGAAAACGCTCTCAAGGCGCTCTCGTTCCTCGGCGGCGGTGCCTTCCTGCCGATCCACTGGGGGACCTTTGCGCTCGGCATGCATGCCTGGGACCAGCCCGCGGAAGCGCTGTTGCAGCTTGTGCCGCGTGCTCGAGCACAGCTCGTGATGCCGCGTCTCGGGCAGCCGGTGGAGCCGGCCCAGGCCGAGCCGGCCGAGCCCTGGTGGCGCGCGGCGGCGGAAGGCCGGCGGCCGCGCGGGCTCGGAGCGGTGGTGGGCAGCACCTTGCCGAAGACGCTCCCCTGGCCAATGGATTGAGCTCAGCTCGCCGCTTCAGCTCGAGACAAAAATGCTCTTCGGCAGCCGCACGTGCACGCCGACGTTCGGCTTGTCGACGAGCTGCGTGATCGCCACATTCCCGGCAATGCTCACGAGCTGATAGGCCTCGTGGCGCGTGAGATGTTTCTCGGCCATGAGGAACTCCACCATTTCCTGGATGGCGAGCCGCGTCGCGAGGAACAGGTCGGGGTCGGTTGCCATGCTGATGTAGTCCGTCGGGGTTTCCGCGCGCGGCCAGGTGAGCTTCAGGTCCTTGCGCACCGTGAGCTGCAGGCGGCCGCGGAGCGATGTCTCGATGGCGGTCTGATCGACTTCGCCATCGCCCTGCGCCACGTGGCCATCGCCCACTTCGAACAGCGCGCCTTGGGTGAACACCGGAATGAACAGCGTGCTGCCCGCCACGAGCTCGCGGTTATCGAGATTGCCCGCGTGACGCCCGGGCGGATTGCTGCTCACGCGGCCGGCTTCGGGCGCCGGCGCGACTCCCATGCTGCCGAAGAAAGGGCGCAGCGGCACCACGATGCCCGGTGCGAACGTAGCGCGCATCGTGGCTCGGTCGAGCGGGATGATCCGCACCGGCTTTCCCGCCTCGCAGTTCTCCGGCAACACGCCGCTGCAGCCGTTGTAGCCATAGTCGATCGCCAGATTGATTGACAGGATCTTGACCTCGAGCACATCCCCGGGCTCAGCGCCCTCGACGTACACGGGGCCCGTGAGAATGTGACCGCCGGGGCCGCGGCGTTCGCCGGTGACTTCAGCAACGATCGCCTTGAGTGAGGGCTGGATCTGCGCCTCGGGCACCCCCGCCTTGGCGAGTCCCGCGGGCGTATTGGTGAGGAGCGTATCGACATCGATGATGTCGCCCGATGCGATGTGCAGCACCGGAGTGGCCTGCGACCAATAGTAACCGTATGCCACGGTCGCCGGTGTGGCCTCGAGGCGGTGCGTCTGCGGCGCGCCTGCGGTGACGAGGGTCGTTGTCGTTGTCGCACAGAGGAAGCCGACGGCGAGGAGCAGCGATCGCATGAGGTCTCTCCGGGAAGTGTCGGGTCGCGCGCCCCGGCACAGCGAATATAACGAGGCGCTCGTGCGAGCGCGAATGCCACACGGGGTCGCGCGGAGCGGACGCTCAGGCACCCCCGCGCGCCAGGGTGTTTTGCTCGATAGTTAGGTCGTTACCTAACTATTGCCGACCGTAGTCGTTGCCCGGATGCGCGGATGTTGCCGCTGGACGGTACGGTGTCATTTAGAGATATGAGTGGCGAAGATGACCGCCGTCCGAGGATGCGCCCCGCGATGGCGGCTCCGATCAGCTTGCCGCTCACCTCCGCAAGGAGCAGCACAGGGCGGCGAGCAGCACGACGCTCCCACCCAAGTCCCAGTTCGTGCGCAACCCCGTCGAAAGAAAGAACACTGGCATGAATGCGAGCAGCACGTAGTGCCGGAAGCGGTCCATTTCCGCACGGTCGACTTCAGAGCCGCCTGAGGTGGGATCCGGGGCCCCCCGGAGGGCGGCCGAACGGCAACGCCCAAGCCTGCTCGTTCGGCCGGCCTCAAAATCCGGGGGTCGGCCGGGTCGACCTACGCTCACCCCTTGAAACGAGGGCCCCCGTTTTCGGGCATAACGTCCGCCCTGTGCGCTGCGACTTGCGCACGCGGACGCACGTCACAGCGGGGGAGGGCCCGGGCGATGGAACCTCTGGGCGTGCCGCGCGTCACAGCAGTGCCGGGTGCGGTCTGCTTTCCTTGGAATATGTTCGCGACTTTCTCTGGCGCAGGGCGGGGACGCAGGCACCTTCCGGTGAGGTCGGCGGTTCAGGTGACGCCGGCCTACGCGGTGTACGCCATTGACGCACGTACGCCACTGACATATAAATGCGTCCATAAGAGCTACGCCGCGGCCTCGTTGGCGAAGCGGCACGTTCACCCCGGGTGTGCGACAGGCGCGATGAAAAGCGACATCCTTCGGTTCGATGAATTGTTGGCGAACGTCCGCCAGGCAAGTGCCCGCTCTGGGAGCACGCGGCGTGCTGCCCGGTCCAACGAGATCAACGCCCTCACCGTGAAGCGGCTGCGCGGCTGGACGGGGCTCAGTCAGCCGGAGTTCGCGCGCCTCCTCGGAGTGGAACTCAGCACGCTGCGCAACTGGGAACAGGGGCGGCGCGAGCCGACCGGACCGGCGCGGGCGCTGCTGCGGGCGATCTGCAACGATCCGGAGCACGTGCTGCGTGCCTTGCGGAGCGCCGGTACACGAAGCGGGTCGGCAGTGCGCCGCCGGGCGGCTGCGGCATGATCGGGATAGTTGCCATGCGAGCCCGCATCAGCCGCGCATTGCGCGCGATCCTGCCGATCCTGGCGGGATGCGCCGTGCTTGTGTGCGCGGCGGGGAATGCTTTCGCCGGTCCCACCGCCGCGCCGTCCCCGCCTGCTGCCGCGACTCCCTCCAGCCTTCCTTCGGCGAGCACCCCCGCGCCGACACTGGCCGAGGCGAGCGGAGCGCTGCGCGAGCCGCAGGCCGTGCTCTTCGATCCGTTCCTGAGCGAGCTCGAGGAGCGCACGTTCCACTACTTCTGGGAAACGGCCAACCCGAAGAACGGCCTGATCCCCGACCGCTACCCGACGCCATCCTTCGCCAGCATCGCGGCGGTCGGCTTCGGACTCACCGCCTATCCGATCGGCGTCGAGCGCCACTACATCACGCGCGCTGAGGCGCGCGACCGGGTGCTCGCTACGCTGCGTTTCTTCCAGAAGGCGCCAAACCAGCACGGGTTCTTCTACCACTTTCTCGATATGAAGACCGGCGCGCGTGCCAACGACAGCGAGGTGTCGACGGTCGATACCGCGTTGCTGCTGGCGGGGATGCTCTTTTGCCAGAGCTATTTCGACACGCAGCACCCGCGCGAGGTGCAGATCCGCAAATTGGTCGATGAGATCTACCGGCGGGTCGACTGGACGTGGGCGCAGCCGCGGCCGCCGGTTGTGGCGCTCGCCTGGACTCCGGAAAACGGCTTCTCCGGCCTCGATTGGCAGGGCTACAACGAGGCCATGCTGGTCTACCTGCTCGCTCTCGGCTCACCCACGCACCCGATCAGCCCGCAGGCGTGGACGATGTGGACCAGCACCTACGACCAGCATTGGGGCACGCTCTACGATCAGACGTACCTGAGCTTCGGGCCGCTGTTCGGTCATCAGTACACCCACGTGTGGGTTGACTTCCGCGGCATCCGCGACGCCTACATGCGCAAGCACGGGATGGACTACTTCGAGAACAGCCGCCGCGCGACCTACACGCAGCGTCGTTACGCCATCGCCAATCCCAAGCACTGGCAGGCGTACGGCAAGAACATCTGGGGCATCAGTGCCTCCGACGGGCCGGGTGCGAGCGAGCCCTACGAGGGCCGCGAGACCTCCTTCCTGCACTACGCTGCGCGCGGCGTCGGTGTGGGCCGCATCGTCGATGACGGTACCATCGCCCCGACCGCGGCCATCAGCTCGCTCCCCTTCGCGCCCGAGATCGTCCTGCCGGCGACGCTCGAGATGTACCACCGCTTCGGCTCGGCCATCTATTCCTCGTACGGCTTCCTGGATGCCTTCAACGCCAGCTTCCGCACCTCGACGGACTTGTTGGGGGCGACGGCGACAGCACAGGCGCCGAATGCGGCTGCGCAAGGCGTGGGGGAGGGGTACAAGGGCTGGGTCGACCCTGACTATGTCGGTATCGACCAGGGCCCAATCCTCGCGATGATCGAGAACTACCGCAGCGATCTGGTCTGGCGCGTGATGCGCTCGGATCCGTACCTCCGCCAGGGGCTGGAGCGCGCCGGGTTCTCGGGCGGCTGGCTCGCACCCGGACAATGACTGCGGCCGCAACCGCGGGCACGCAGCCGTGAGCGCCGCGCGCACTCTCGTCGTCATCATCCTGACACTCGCCGCGACGCCCCTCGCGGCGCAGACGCGCGAGACCGTCACGGTGGACGCGAGTGCCCCGGCGCAGCCGTTTCCGCACTTCTGGGAACACATGTTCGGCTCGGGACGCGCGGTCCTCAGCCTGCGCGAGAGTTACCGCGAGGACCTGCGCGCGGTGCACGCGGTCACCGCGGTCGAATACGTGCGTTTCCATGCCGTGCTGCATGACGAGATGGGCGTGTACAGCGTCAATGCACACGGCGAGCCCGTCTACAACTTTTCCTACATCGATCAGGCCTACGACGGTCTGCTCGCCAACGGCGTACGACCCTTCGTCGAGATCAGCTTCATGCCGGCGAAGCTTGCCGCACGCGACATCCGTCATAGCTTCTGGTATCGGCCGATCGTCTCGCCCCCGGCGGACTACAAGCGCTGGGATGCGCTCATCACGGCGCTCGCGCGCCATCTCATCGAGCGTTACGGGATCGATGAGGTCAGCAAGTGGTATTTCGAGGTGTGGAACGAGCCGAACCTCGACTTCTGGGCCGGCGAGCCGAAGCAGGAGACTTACTTCACGCTCTACGATCACACCGCCCGGAGCCTGAAGGCGGTGGACGCGCGGCTGCGCGTCGGCGGGCCCGCGACCGCGCAGGCCGCCTGGGTCCCGGCCTTTCTACACCACGTCCAGGACAAGCACGTACCGGTAGATTTCGTGTCGACGCACGTCTACGGCGATGACACGGCGAAGGATGTCTTCGGCACCAAGGAGCTGATCCCGCGTCGACAGATGGTCTGCCGTGCCGTACAGAAGGTGCATTCGGAGATCCAGGCGTCGCCGCTGCCATCCGTGCCCCTCATCTGGTCGGAATTCAATGCCAGCTGGAGCAACCATCCGGAGGTGACGGACGCCCCCTTCATGGGACCGTGGCTCGCGGAGACCATCCGCAGGTGCGACGGCTTCGTGCAGGAGATGTCGTACTGGACTTTCTCGGACGTGTTCGAGGAGCAGGGCGTCGTGAAGACGCCGTTCTACGGCGGCTTTGGACTGATCGCTGCCGGCGGGATCCCCAAGCCCGCCTTCAACGCCTTCGCCCTGCTGCACCGTCTCGGCGAGCAGCGCCTCGCCAATGACGCTTCGGGTACGCTCGTGACCCGCCGCAGCGACGGCGCGCTCGTGGTCGCGCTCTGGAATTACGCCGAGGTCGGCACCACCTCGCCGCTACGTAGCGTGGCGCTGCGATTCACCCACAGCACGGCACGCAGCGCGACCGTGCAGCAGATCGATGCCATACACGGCAACGTGCGTGTCGCATACGAGCGCATGGGATCGCCCCGTTACCCGACGCAGCGCGAGCTCGCCCAGCTGCGTGAGGCGGCGGCGCTGCCGGCCCCGATCACCCATGCCCTGCAATCAGGCGAGCTCGAGCTCGAAATTCCCTCCGATGGACTGGTGCTGGTGACCCTCGCCTCCAACCCCTAGGTCTTCGCCGTCCAGGAGACGCACCAACCCGAGGCTTTCACCGCCTTGCCGGGGAACAGCAGGCACGGACCCTGAGCTGCGCCCGCGGCCCCCTGGTAGAGCTTGCAGTTCTCGCACTTGCTGCCGGGTTTCGCGTCGGTCGCCTTGCTCGCATCCGTGACGTATTTCAGTGCCTTGGCGGTTGGATCATCCGCCGCAACCAGTGGCAGGTCTGCCGCCCGTGCCGTTCTCAAGGCCGCTCCCGCGATCGGGGCGAGCGCGACGCCGAGAGAAACCCTTTTCAACAGTTGGCGACGCGATTCATCGAACTTGAGCTTCATCTGGCTTCTCCATGGCAGAGTAGTGAGCTGCCCGCATTGGCAGTATGTATCAACCCGCAGTTCACAGAAACGGCGGTGGCACGGCGCGGGCCGCGATTGCTGCGCCGCGGGGGCGTCGCGCGCCGCCGCGCAGGTTGCGGGACCGCGTGGCGGTCACCGCCGGTGCGCGCTCGATGCCCGACCTGAAGCCTCGCGGTTTCACGATGAGCGCATCGCAGCTGAGCCGATCGAGTGTTCGCTCCGCGGTGTTGCCGATGAACCAGCGCATGATCGCCGAGCGCGACACCGCGCCCATGACGACGATGGCGGCCCCGCTGCGCCGCGCGAAGGCACTCAGCGACTCGGCGACCTCGCCCATGCGGACGTGACAGCGGTTGCGCGGAATCCGGGCTTTGTCCGCCAGCTGGCAGATGGTGCGCATGACCTGCTCGGTGTGCGCCTCCTCCGCCTCGGGCGGCAACATCACGATCGGCGCGGCCGCCATGGCCATGGGCTGGACCGAGACGAGCGGCATGTAGGCGTGGAAGACCTGAAGACTGCCGTGCAGCAGCCGTGCGATCTCACCACCTGCCTGCAGCAGCCGCGCATCGAGATCCGCCGGTTTAGCACGCGCGTGGTAGGGATCAACCGCGGCGAGAACCAACGGCCGGCGGTAGGCACGCGAAGACTTGACGAGTAACAGCGGAACGGGACAGTGGCGGATCAGCTCCCAGTCGGTGTTCCGTAGCAGCAGCCCTGCACGGAAACGGTGACCGCGGGTGGCAGCGATGACGAGATCGCTGCGCGCTGCGAGCGCACGACGGATGATCGCGGCGTGCAGCGGATAATCCCAGGACGCCGTGCAGCGCACCGTCACACCGCGCAGCGATGCGTCACGGCCGAAGCGTTCGAGTCTGCGCCGATACTTCTCCACGATGGCGCCACGCTGCTGGTCGACCTCTGCCTGCGTCGCCGTCTCCGGAAAACTCCTCGCTGGGTCCGGCTCGTCGATCGCGTGGAAGAGCTCCACGGTCGCGCGCGCTGCGCGCGCGAGCGTCCCGGCCTTGCGCAACTCGCGCTGCGGAGCGCGCCGAACGTCGCCGATGGCTACCAGGATGTGCCGTATCTGCGTTGCCATGTGCATTGCCCTCGCAAACGCCGCCTGACTCTAGTGTGCGCAGACGGCACGGTCATCGTGGAAAGTGCTTAGAAAGAGATCGCCGCTGCTGCGCATTTTGCAGCAGAATGGGTTCAGCTGCTTTCACGTATGTCCAGTGCGCAGCGCGTTACCGGAACACAGCCCAGGGCCCCCGGCCGCCGGGTACGAAGCGCGCCCCGCGGCGGCGCCGCGGCACCTTGGCGCGAAAACCCCTCGGCTTGATCACGAGCAGATCGCACGGCAGGTAATCCAGCACGCGCTCGGCGGTGTTGCCGATCAGCAGGCCTTTCAGGCCGGAGCGCGCCAGCGCTCCCATCACGACCAACGCGCTGCGGGTCTCGGCGGCGACCTGCTCGATCGCATCGCTCGGGTGACGGGCGACGAGATGACGGCGTGCGGAGGAGATCCCTGCCGGGGCTGCCAGTCGCTCGAGCTTGGCGGCTGCGGCCTGCGCCGAGCGGCGCTGCAGGTCTCTTACGATGTCCTCTGAGAGCGTGCCGCGCGTGTAGGCGGTGAGGGGAAGCGGTGAATAGGCGTGGACAGCGTGCAGCGCGCCGCGCAGCGCGCGCGCGAGCAGCGAGCCCGCCTGCAGGATCTCCCGGTCGAGACGCTCGGGCTTGGAGAAGCGCCGATCGGGATCGACGGCCGCGAGCACGAGCGGGCGGCGGTAGATACCGGGACGCTTCACGAGCAGCACGGGGACGGGAGACAGCCGCAGCAGCTCCCAGTCGGTGAGATGCAGCAGCCCCGCGGCGACGTGCCCGCCGGCGTGCCGCTCGGCGACGATCAGATCGGCGCCGGCACGGCTCGCTGCGCGCACGATGGCCTCGTAGGCCGGGTAGTCCCATTCGGCTGACACGCTCACGCTGATGCCGAGGCTTCGCAGCCGCAGCGCGCGCACCTCGAGCTGCGCCATGCAGGCAGCGCGTGTACTGCGCTCGATCCCAATGAGACCGCTGGCGACGTTACTTTCGAGATAGAGCGGCGCGGCGATTGCATGAAACAACACGAGCTCGGCATCGAGGCCCCGCGCCAGCTGTGCCGCCTTGGCGAGCACCGGCAACGCTTTCGCCGCCGGATCCTTGACGGCCACGAGGATGCGTCTGATGCGGCGCATGGTTGGCGTTCGTTGCCGTGCCGCGCGGCGAGCGGTCTACGGCTGCGCCTGGAGGAACGCCGCCACCGCCTCCATTTCTGGGCCGCGCAGGTTCAGCGCCACGCCGTGCATGATCGCGACGTTGCGCATGTTGCTCTGGAACGAGCCGAGCTGCTTCAGGATGTACTGTGCGTGCTGCCCGGCGAGGCGCGGATACTCCTGCGTTCCGTGCGCGTCCGGCCCGTGACAGGAACTGCAGGCCGGCACGCCCTCAGCGGTGATGCCGTTCTGGTAGATCTCGCGTCCGCGGGCGATGGCTGCCGCATCGCCGCTCGGGCTGGCCGCGGTTTTCTGCGCCGAGTAGTAAGCGGCGAGCGCGGCAATGGTGTTGTCGTCGACCTCGGCGGCCATGCCCCACATGTAGCCGATGGCGTCGGGGTCACCACGGGTCTGGGAGCGGAACGCCTTGAGCTGCGCCGCGAGATAATTGGCGTGCTGCCCGGCGAGGACCGGGAACTTCGGTTGCGTGTTGTTGCCGGTAGGCCCATGGCAGGTGCCGCACACGGTGACGGCGACCTTCTGTGCGTGCAGCTTATCTCCCGCGTCAGGCTCTTCAGCGCGGACGGCGGAGCTGGTGCTCGCGAGTACGGCGGCGGCGATGAGCCCCAGCATGGCGTTCACGCGGCCGGCGGTGAGCGGGCGATCTGTGTTGGTTTTGCAGTTGCGCATGATCAGGCCCTCAGTACGCGAACCAGAGCAGCAGGTACCACGTGTTGTTATCGGAGGCACTGCGCCCCACCCCGTCGTAGTTGGTGCCGGCACCGTTGAACTTGCTGTAAGCGGTGTATTGCGCCGAGATCTTCACGTTGAGCCACGGCAGATAGTTCACCTCGGCGATCCAGCCGCGCGTGTCGGGCGAGCCGTTGGCGCTATACACGACGCCCGGGCCGCCCGCGGGATTTGCCGGATAAAGTGCCGTGTCGGCGCTGCCGGTCGTGGAGAAGTACCCGACCGTGCCGCCGATCTTGCGCCGGTAGTAGTAGGTGGCCCAGGCCCGCGTGGTCGAGAGGTTATTCTTCGGGTTCGCCGCGCCGCCGTTCGCGAAGCTCGCATCGAGCGTCATCGACTCGTGAATATGCGTTGCCGCGAGCGTCAACAGGTTCTCGTCCCCGACGAACTGATACTGGATGTCCTCGGCGATGTCGTTGAAGCGGTTCAGCGGTCCGCTCAGGGGCGCGGGGGTGTCGGGGGTGCCGCCTGGAAATAGTCTGAACTGGGCTCCGTACAACCCTGCCTCGAGGGAATTTCGGTCCCAGTTATGTTCGTAGGCCACCCGCCAGTACGGCGCGATTCCCGACATGACATTCGATGCCGTCCCATCGAGAGGTCCTGCGCCGCCGGTGAGTGCGTTCGTCTGGCCCTGCTTGGCAGAGCGGTAGCCGCCGAATTCGGCGTACAGCGATTCGTTCCAGAAGAGATACCCGGTGATTCCCGCGACATCCTGCGCGAAGGCGCCATCGATCGCCGTGCCGGCGAGCGGTGAGACGTTGGCGTTGCTCCCCGAGAACGGGAAGCCCCACGCCGGGGTGGTGTTCCACAGATCCTGCACCGTCGGGTTGTTGTTGAGGGAGATGCCGTAGGTGAGGGGGCTGTTGTTCGCCAGCAGCGTCGTATCCGCAAACCGCAGGTCGGTATTGTCGATGCCGATGGTGCCGCTGTCATTCGCGTAGGTGAGCTGGAAGAAGGCGCCGAAATTCGGTGCGATCTTCCCCGCGTAGAACAGGCTCAGCTGCTGCGGGAAGCCGGCCGTGCCGTTCTGCGCCACACCGGGTGCACCGGCACTGGAGAGATCGGGGACGCCGGTCTTCATCTGCGTGTAAGAGATCTGCGCCATGATGGAAAGTGGCACCGTCTGCGCCAGCGACAGCAGCTCCTCCTTCTTGCCGGTGACGTCCCGCACCTGCTTGACGTTGGTGAGGATGTAGCCGTTGGCCTTGAAGACGCGCCCGAAGTGCGTCAGCTCCGGGTATACCGTATGGCAGGCCTCACACGCCATGCCGGTCTGGCGCGCAAAGCTCGGTACCGCTCCCGCTTCCGGTGCCGCCGCCAGCAGCGCCGCCGCCAGGATCGTGACCGCCGTGAGATTCCGGGAGACC
>Ga0306920_100009925_pt1 | contig 12732 bp, 12 predicted proteins | sample flu12Cox44000170_FD_204666 | JGI IMG/M metagenome (GOLD analysis project Ga0306920, IMG submission 204666) | Lab enrichment of tropical soil microbial communities from Luquillo Experimental Forest, Puerto Rico - flux4day.12C.oxic.44.000.170 (v2)... | ecosystem: Environmental > Terrestrial >...
CGTGAGCTCATCGGTGTAATAGGTTCGGTAGTCGCCCGGCGGACCGACGCGCTGTGGCTTTCCGTGCCTGTATTGCAGGCCGAACGCCTCTACCATTGCATGCAAATGTGAATCGAGCGACGCCATGCAGTTCAGCCAGCTGACGACGGCAGCACCGGACGGCTGCGCGAACAATTGATAATGCAGGAGCTTGCGGCTCGGCCAGATCGCGTCGCGATCGGCAATTGTCTTGAGCAGATAATCGAACCCTTTGCTGGCCGCGAGAAAATCGTAGTGATGGGGATTGCGGTATTGCTCGATGCTGCCGGCCGCGTGATGCAAATAACTTACGAAAAAGGAGAAGGGATTTCGGACGTTCGAAAAGACAATGCTGCCGTGGAGGCAAGCTCTGGGAATGGCCTGCGCTTCGCCGAAAGGCGCCGGGACGTCCCAAAAGAGCCGCCAATCCGGATCGACCACGGTTGCATGCCCGAGACTGCGCAGCGGAAAGACGACCGAGCGATCGAAGTTCTCGTACTGCGAAACGTATGTTCCGCCGGTTTTCGGGATATGGATGAAGCAAAGCTTTGCGGGCCCGCCTTCGGTCCCGTCGACGTCCGCCTCGGCAAGCCACGTACGCAACCGACGAGCCGGGCGGGAGCGCATCAATTGACGCAGGAATGGCTTCACACAGGAAGGGCCCCCCGACCCCTAAAGCGCATCACTCCGCGTACGAAAACACCGTAATGGGCGCGGTCCTGCGGTCCGCGCTGATTGTTCTTGCGGAAAATGTCTGCCGACCGACTCACCGCTTCCGCTACTTGGCCGTCGAAGAGCGACAGCGAGAAATGTCTTCCATCTACTAAGCATAGCGCTACACACGGTAACATATAGCCGGCGTGCCGGCAAGGCTGCGGCCGAGCAGTCCGACGCGCCGTTCGGGAACCTGCGCAGTGCGCCAAGTCCGACGCGCGGCTCAATCTCAGGAGGGTTCGAACTCCTCGAGGAGCCGAGTCGCCTTGGCCAATTGGGCGGCAGCGAGGACGCCGATGTCCTCGTAGCGCGAATGCGCGGCGACTCGGTGCGCGCGCCGTCCCGGCAGCAGGTCGCTCAGGACGATGGCGCACCAGCGCAGGGCAAACAGCGGCAGCAGCGCGGCGAGCCGTTCGGCATGGCCCGTCCCGAAGTGGGCCAGCAGCCGGTCGCGGTAGAGGCCGCGTTGTGCCTGCGTGAGCTGCATGCCGGGATGGAGCACGAAATTGCCGATGCTGGTGAGCGGATCGTCCCAGCCGAAATATTCAAAATCGAGGAAGGTCAGTTTTCCGTCCGCGCCGCGAAGCGCGTTGTGCGCGCCGAAATCGGAAACAATCAACGTCTGAGCGGCGAGGGGACGATCGGCGGCGAAATCGAGGCCGCGCTCGTCATAGATGGCGCGCGCGCGCTTCTCGCAAGCGCTCAGCGCGGGAAGCAACCGCGACTGGAGAAACACGCCCAAGGCCGGCAGCTCTTCGCCGAAGGCGTCGAGCGGCCCGTAGCGGCCGCAGATGTGAGAAAGAATGCGCGCGCCCGAGATGCACGCCTCGGCCGCCGGGCCGATGTCCCGTTGCGCGTCGGCGTCGAGCGCGCGGTCGAGATCGATCTGGAATTGAGCGAACTGCGCAATGTCCGCGTCGGAAATTTCCCCGATCGCCGTGCCGTCGATCCATGAGAGCAAGCTCGCGTACGCGCTTTCGTCGGCGGCGAGGAGGCGCGGAGTTCGCCCCAGCTTTGCGCGTGCGACAAACGCCAGCGCGCGGGCCTCGGCGCCTTGCCGGTCGCGCCGGTCGTCCGCCGGATAGATTTTCAGCGCGTATGGCCCCGCCGCGGTAACGACCTTGAACACGCGGCTGTTGCCGCCCGTGCCCACTTGTTCGATTGCCGTCACGGGGGCAGGGGCGAGCCGCTCGGCTGCCCGCGCGACGTCCTCAGGAACGAGGGAAGACGGCGGCACAAACTTCGATCCAGTTGGCGGCGCGCTCGAACGGGCCGGAATGTTCGGTCGAGAATAAAATCTTGCGGCAGCCCGCCGGCATGGCAGCGTGGCCGAGCACCTCGGGAAGATCGTCGACGAAGATCTGACAATCGAGCGCGCCGATGCGGCGGACCTTGGCGTCGCGCGTGTCCTCGAAAAACACGCGGCTTGCGTCGAGGCCGAAGCCGTCCTTATCGAAGAAGCCCTGACGCCGCATCCAGCCGAGTGCGCTCTCGCGCAAATCGGTGCGCAGTGGATCATGGTGGGCGAGCAGTGTCTTATGGCTCACCACGTAGACCTCCCAGCCGTTGCGTTCGCGGCAGCGCCGGAAGAATTCCGCCGCGCCGTCGTATATTTCCGCGCGATCGATGAGTCGGCCGTAGACGAGCCCCTGCAAACGTTCCCACAAATATCCGTCCGGCCGCTCGTGCAGGAGGCGGCGCTTGGCAGCGTGCTTGCCGCCGGCGAAATCGGCCGGCAACAACCCTGCTTCCTTGCCCACGGCGGCGAAGGCGCGGTCGTAACAGACGAGCGTGTTGTCGAAGTCGACGCCGATTCTCATAGCGGCACAGGATCACTTACGTGGAATATAGCACGCGGCCTTAGGCGGAAGTTGCCCGCGGGTAAGCGGAAAAAAGCTGCTGCAGCACGCTGGCGGCCGGCCGGATGGGAAAGCCTAGAGCGGCAGCAAGCTTGCCCGCGTTGAGCGCCGCATAGCGATGGCGATGAATCGGCGCGACCTGCGCGTCGCTCACGTCTTCGCCCCGCACCAGTTCGGCGGGGAACCCGCAGATCTCGGCCATGCGGTGCGCCGCCTGCGCATAAGCGATTTCGTCGGCCGAAGAGAGATGCCACGCACCGAGGCGCTGCTCGAACGCGAGGCGCATCGCGGCCTGAGCGACGTCCTCGACCGACACCGGGGCGAGCGTGATGTTGGTCGCTGCGACCGCCGGCTGCCCGGCGGCTAGCGCGCCATGCCAGGTCCGGAACAAGCCGACCGGCACCGGCGCCAGGATCTTCGTGATGCGCAGCGCCGCAGCCGGCAGGCGCTCGCGCACGATTGCCTCCTCTACCTCGAGCTTGTGCCGGCCGTAAAGGTTTTTCGGACGCCGCGGCGCGGTTTCGCCGGGGCGGGGTATTTCGCCGTCGAACACCTGGCCGCTGGAGAAGAACACGAGATGCGTGCCGGCGTGCGCCAGCGCCCGCATGACCTTGAGGGTGTTCTCCACGTTGATGAGGTGCGCGCGTTCGGGTGAGCGCTCGCAGGTCTGCATGCCGGTCATGGCCGCGCACACGAACGCGCAGGCGAAGCGCTCGCGCGTGAGCCGCGGCAGATCGGGATCGGCGAGATCGATCTGGATCGCATCCGCGCGCGCGCGGCGCGAGGTCGTGCGCACGGCGTAACCGGCCGCGCGCAGCGCCTGAACCAACTCGGCGCCGACGAGGCTGTCCGCGCCGATTACCAGGGCGTCGTAGCGTGTCATCTGCTCTTCGCAGCCCGCATGGAGCGCAGCGGCCCGCGGCGCGGGCGCTCATCCGGGCTACGGCCTCACGCGAGGTTGAGCCGCTGCATCATCTTGATATTGAAGTAACGCGGATCGTCGAGCGAATTGGGCAATTTGCCACGCGCGAAGGCGCCGATCAGGTCGCCCACCGCTTCGTCGATGGCGTGCCCTGGCGCGAAGCCCAGCTCGCGCTGAATCTTGCCCGACGACACGTGGTAGGAGCGCGGATCGTTGGTCGGCTTAACCACGAGCTTGACGTGCTCGCCCACCTGCGTCCGCACCATGCGCGCGAGCTGCATGACCGTGTGGTTCTCGTAACCGGCGTTGAACACCTTGCCGTCGATCTTCTCTGCCGGGGCGGCGAGCAGCAGCAGATAAACGTCGACCATGTCGCCGATGTGGATGTTCGGCCGCAGCTGATCGCCGCCGAACACGCAAATCTCGCCTTTGTGGTAGCCGAGGTTGGTCAGGATATTGACGACCACGTCGAGACGCTGGCGCGGCGAATATCCGCACACGGTCGCGGGGCGCACCGTGACCGTGACAAAGCCGCGCTCGTGTTCCTTGTCGAGCAGGTCCTCGCACTCGGCCTTGTAGCGCGAATAATCGGTGAGCGGCTCGCGCGAGAGTTCCTCGGTGACTTCGACGCCGTTCTTGACGCCGTAAACCGACGACGACGAGGCGTAGATGAAGCGCTTCACGCCTGCATCTTTGCTGGCGCACACCAGCGGCACGAAGGCGTCGAGATTGATCGAACGGCCGAGCGCCGGATTGAGCTCGAACGACGGATCGTTGGAGATGCAGGCGAGATGGATGACGGCGTCGCAGCCCGAAAGCGCACGTTTCACCATATGCCGATCACGGATGTCACCCTTGATTTCCGTGAGCCCCGGATTGCCGTGCACCTGCGCCAGCACGTTCTCGCCGTAGATGTAGAGATCGAGCACGGTGACGCCGTAGCCGGCCGCGAGCAGCGCCGGCACCAGCATGGCGCCGACGTAGCCGCCGCCGCCGGTGACCAGCACGCGGTTGAGCGAGGGATTTTTCACGTGCATCGAATATCAGTCGCGCCGACGCGCGGCACCGCGGCCGTCCTGCTCCATGCTGTAGTCGAGAATGGCATGGCACAGTGCCAGATGTCCGATCTCGACGATGCCATAGAAGTCGGACGGCAGATAAATGTTCATGTCTCCTTCGCGGCGCAGCGGGTTATCCGGATCAAACCCGCTCATGGTCAGAATTGTGCAGTCGAGAGCCCTCGCGGTGCGTGCCGCGTTGAGAATGTTGGGCGATTTGCCGGAGGAGCTGATCGCCACCAGGAGGTCGCCCTTACATGCGTGAAACTCGACCTGCTTGGCGAATACGTCGGCGAAGCTGTAGTCGTTGGCGAGACAGGTGAGCATGCTGCTGTCGTTGAGCGAGAGCGTGCGCAGGTTGCCGTTCTTGTTGTAGTCGGTCGCCATATGGCTCGCGGTGGTCGCGCTGCCGCCGTTGCCGACGAACATCAGTTTGCATCCCGCATCGTGCGCGCGGCGCGCCGCCGTCGACGCCCAGTGTACGACTTCGTCAACCGGCACGCGCTTGCCGCTGCGGTCGCTTGCTTCGGCGCCCTTGAGCGCGGTCGCGAGCGCCTGAGCGTAGCCGTCGACGTAGGACGCGCGAATGCTGTCGAGCATCGTCCGTTCCTCAGCTCTTTCGAGCCGCCTGTCGGAAATCGGCGCCTGCTTTGATGAATCCAGGCGGGCCACCTATGCCCGCGCAGACCAGAAGCGTCAAGAAGAGGGGGATTGCCGGTTTCCCCATGTCGGACCAGAGATATTCCACCGTTTCACAAGGCGCGTGGCCAAAAATTAACTGACTGAAATATCACAGGAAAATTGGGTTCGTTCTGCCAAATTTCGTTTCTTGCCGCCTATTTTAGATTGCATAGTATTTTAAATGCTCGCGAACGTCGCGAGGCTGCGCGGCGCTCATAGCGGTCGAGTTTCATCAGCTCTGGGAGCGCGCGTCGCAGTGCCTCGTCGTGCGGCTCAAGCTGTTGCGGCGCGCTCGGGGCCGGCGCGGCCACGCCTGGCACGGCCGTGTCAGGCCTGACGCCGCGGTTGCGCGGGTCGGTAAGAATGAGGTCGGGCGCTGCATTTGGATCGAGCGCCGGCTGCAAATCCTCCGCGCCGAACGCAACGATCGTCTCGATCAAGGCCACCTTGGCGTGGCGCACGCGGGCGATTTCAACCGACCGCTCGGCGACGGAGCGCGCGTACGCGTGCGCGATCGGGCTATCGCGGCCCTCGAGCATCTTACCGGCAAGGCGCTCGATCTCGGCGGCGAACTGCGGAGCAAGCGGAATCGCGGCCGCAAGCCCGTGTCGGTAGGCGTTTTGGCTGGCGCGCTTTTTACCGCCGGCGGAGCGAGGCCCGGAGCTGTTAGCGGCATTGCGCCGGTTGGCGGTGAGCTGGCGTTCGCTGGCCATAAATCGCGCAGCCGAAGAGTCACGCCGCTGAGTTTGTGTTCGCCGGCGCCGACACGTCCTCACGTTCCGCATCGATAATTCGACCAGCGCTCGCACGTACCCGCTCCGCGAAGCGTTGTCGATAAGCTTCGATCTGACGCAAGCATTTGTCACGCCGGTTCTCTAACGAGATCGGCATCTCATCCAGCAGCTCGAGATCCTTCCATGCTGAGCGCATTGCGCGTGCGTCAATGATGGATCATCGAGTCCAAACTTTGCGAGCTTTCGTGCGACGCCTGTCTTGGCTTTTTTATCATGGAACCAATCGAAACGGAGATCTTCGCGTTCCTGTTCCTCTTCCGTGTAAGGGCGAGAGTCAATATCGAGTCCGCCAAGCTGAAAAGTCGATGTTTGTGGCTCTTTGAAAGCCTGCTCAATAACATCCTTCAAGACGTCGAAATAGGCAGCGTTGATGATCGCCGTCTTACACCGGCGCAGTCGTAGAATTTCCCAAACGATGGCTGCGATCTCGGCCACATACATGTCTTCGATCACCCCCTTTGGGTTGAACTCCCGCCTCAGGGCCTTAAGTAGGTCATCGAAGTCGTCGCGATTCTCGGTCATAAGCAACGGCGGCCGCGCCAAAAATCCGAGGACCGCGTCAGCTGGCGCGAGAATTTCCATTTTTCCGGTGCTTTTTGCTATTCCCACTTTCTTGGCCATCTCTTTGACCTCATCAAATCTGCGGATATCGCATCCGGACCCGCGCCTAGAAGCTCGGAATATACACCGGCGCTGCCGCGCGGGTGCCTATTTCAGCAGGCTGGTCAGGTATTTAACGACTTCGGCCCGGGTTATGTAGTGGCGGTGCCCGACGATGCGAATCTTCATGGCGCCGACCGCGTTGCCAACGAACCCCGCGAGGAACGGGTCGCAGCCGCTGCCGACCAGCGGCGCCGAGAGCGAGAAGAAGGCGTCGCCGGCCCCGATGGTATCGACGATCTGCCGGGTGAGCACCGGAATGGGCTCGATCTCGCGCCCGTCCGCGGCAACGACCGAGCCGAACCGCCCGTGGGTGATTATGAAATTGGGGCAGTGCATACGGCAGCGCAGCTTCTCGACCACCGTGTCGACCGAAGAGTAGCGGTCCGCCACCGCGAGCCGCGCTTCCGGCTCGTCGATGCAGACAAAATCGGCGCGCGGATATTTGGTGACGAGATTGAAGCCGCGGTTGGCGCTGTTGGTTTGCGCATTGACCGCGAGGAAGCGCGACTTGCTACAGAGAATCTCGATCAGGGCATCGTCGATCAGGCCGTGGCCGAAGTCGTTGACGATCACCATGTCGTAGTCGGCGATCGTCTCGTCGACCTTGCGGTTGATTGCCGCCTGCGTGGCGGCCATCAGCGGGTCGTCGGTCAAATAGTTTATTTCGATGAGCTTCTTGACGTAGCCCGGATCAACCAGGCGGCTCTTCAGGGTGGTCTCCGCGCCGTCGCGATAGAACGGAATGAGGTTCACGTTGGGCGCCAGGGCGCTGCGGATGAAATCCTCTTGGCTGTTGGCGGCGCCGAGCACGGTCACGAGATCGGCCGCTTCGCAGAACTGCGCGACCAGATTGGCGGTGGCGCCGACGCCGCCACAGAATATCTCCCGCTCGAGGTAGCGGGTGGAGATGATATGCTCCTTCGACGGCTTCCCCAGCGGCTCGACGTAGATGTATTCGTCGAGAATGGTGTCGCCGACGATCAGGCAGCGTTTGCTCGCCAGCGCGTCGAGCGGGGCGGTTAAATCGTCGATGGTGATGCGCCGGCGCAGCGCATTGAGAAATTCATTGGCCTCTTCCGGATAGATTTGCAGGGCGAGATTGGCGAGGTTCGACGAGCTGAAAGTAATGTCGTCGGTGAACAGCAGGCGGCCGCCGTATTTCTCCACCGTCAGCCGCTCGGTGGTGATGCGGCCGGTGACGTCCTTTGCCTCGGCGCTGTATTCGGAACCTTTGAGGTAGATATCCGGCCTGATCTTCTCGATGACGTATTCGGCGCTCGGATTGGGCGAAATCCCGACCGCGTCGACGATTTCGAGCCCCGCCAGCATCTCGGCGCGCAGCTGCTCGGGAAACACCGGCCGCCCCGGGCCTTTGTTGACGTGGCGGTCGGTCGTGATGGTGACGAAAAGCAGTTCGCCGTTGCGCTTGCCGAGCTCCAGGTGCCGCTTGTGGCCGACGTGCAGAATGTCGAAGACGCCGTGCGCGAGCACGACCTTGCGGCCGGCGGCGCGCGCGTCGGCGGCTACCGCGGACAGCTCGTCGATCGATTTGATCTTGTCGCCCATTCCCTTAGGCTCGTCGCGCGGCGAAATAGCCAATCTACTGCCGATTGCCAAGGTAATCGAACCATTCGGCGGTGGCGGTCGCGATGCTGGCGGGCGTCCACACCGGCGCGTCGCGCCAGTATTCGATTGCCGCGAGCATGTGCTCGACCCCGCGTTCGATCGGCACCCGCGCCGACCAGCCGAGCTCGGCCTTGATGCGCCGCGTGTTGGCGAAAGTGCAGTCGGGTTCGCCGGGGCGCTTGGGGATGTGCACGGTCTCGCGCGCGCCGATGAGTTCGACGAGGCGATTGACCGACACGGGACGATCGCTGCCCACGTTGTAGCAGCGGCCGGTCCGTTCCGAATCGGCGGCGGCGATCAGCGCCTCGACCGCGTCCAACACATAGGTGAAGTCGCGCTGTTGCGTCCCGTCGCCGACGATAGTCAGCGGCTTGCCGGCGAGGAGTTGCGCGAGGAACACGCCGAACACCGCGCCGTAGGTGCCGCTGGTGCGCGCGCGCGGCCCGTAGATGTTGAAGAAACGCAGCGAAAGCGCGGGCAGGCGGTACACCTGCGCCCAGTGCATCACCAAACACTCGCCGAGCCATTTGGTAAGAGCGTAGGGATACTGCGGGCGGATGTCGGCTTCTTCCGGTGTCGGGTAAACGTCGGGAATGCCGTAGCAGGAGGACGACGCGACGTAGACGAAGCGTTTGACGCGCACGGCGCGGGCGGCCTGTAGCACGGCAAACGTGCCGCCGACGTTGGCGCGGAAATAGGCTTCCGGTTTCTGGATCGAGGGAACGATGTCGGCGAGCGCCGCGAGGTGAAACACGCGCTCGACGCCACGTGCTGCTTCCAGCAGGGCGGCGGTATCGGCCACATCGGCCGCGACGATTTCGACAGCAGCCCCGCCCTCGTGTTGCGCGAGGTTGCGGCGATGGCCGGAGGCGAAGTTGTCGACCACTCGGACCCTGCGCCCGCGTGCGATGAGGGCATCCACCAGGTGGGAGCCGATGAATCCGGCGCCGCCGGTCACGAGATCGAGGCTCACGCCAACCTCACGCCGCTTCCGGACGCATGGTCATCCGGCGCAGGAGGCGGCGGCCGCTGCGCGGCAGCATCCCCCTCCAGCCGCTGCGCAGGAGCGCGACCCACAAAGTATCCGCGCTGACGATCGCGCGCGCCCGCGGGTCGCGCAGAAGTCCGAGCAGGACCGGCAGGCCCAGCTCCGAGAACGCCGCGCTGCGGCGTAGCCGCGGGAGGACCTCCGGAGCCTCGGCAGCGATTGCCTGCACGGTGGCGGCGGCGAGTTTGACACGGGTGCCGCGGTCGCGCGGGCGGCCGGAATAGGCGTCGGCATGAACGCGTGCGTAGGCCATGACACGCGGCACGTAGACCGCCCCGTCGCGCAGCGCCGTCACCATGCAGGCGAACCAGTCGCCGTAAAGCTCGAGTTCCGGCCTGCATCCGCCGGTCGCTCTGATCGCAGCGGTACGAAACACCACCGTGTTGCTGGAAATGTGAAACGGCCGGCTGCGCAGGCGGGCGGCAAAATCCTCCGGCGCGAGCCACGTCTCGCGCGACGCAAGATGAAGCGGGAAAGGCTCTCGTTCGTTACCCGGGTCGGTGACGATGCCGGCATCGGAGAAACACAGCCCGGCGCGCGGCTGCCGCTCCAGCGCCTCCATGTTTGTTTGCAGAAAGTCCGGCTCGACCAGATCGTTGGTGGAGGAGAGATGAACGAATTCGCCCCGGGCGCGATCGAACCCCGCCTGAAGAGCGGCCGGCACGCCGCCGTTCACGGCGCGGCGCACGACCGTGATCCGCTCGTCATAACCCGGCCAATTTCGCACCATCGACTCGACCGGCTCATCGGAGCCGTCGTCGGCAACGACGATCTCGAGGTTCGGCCACGTCTGGGCCTGGAATCGTTCGATCGCGCCGATCAACAGATGAGCGTCGTTATAGGTGGGAATCACCACCGTCGCGAGCGGCGCGGGCGTCCTCGCCGCCGTCATTGCCGCGCCCGCGCGAGGCCGTTCGTCACCGCGCGGGCGATGCCGTGCGGATTGATGCCCCATATGTCCATGAGTTTTTGCTGATTGCCGTAATGATGCGCGAATTCGTCGCCGATGCCGAGCCGGCGCACCGGCGGCATTCGTTCGCCGGTATCCGCCAGCGCTTCGAGCACGGCGCTGCCTAGCCCGCCGACGATGCTGTGCTCTTCGACCGTCACCACGAGCCGTGCCGTACGTGCGGCGTCCACGATGGCTTGCGTATCGAGCGGCTTGATCGTGTGCACGTGGAGCACGCGGCAGCGCACACCGTCCGCCGCGAGGCGTTTACCTGCTTCGAGCGCCGCCGTGGTGGCGACGCCGGTCGCGACGATCAGCGCCTCGGCATCGCCGGCGTCTTCGCTCATGTCGATCGCCTTGCCGATGGCAAAATCCTTCGCTGGGCGGCTCACGATCGGATCGCCGCCTTTGGCGAGGCGGATGTAGATCGGGTGGGGCCAGTCGAGGCTCGCGTTCATGAGCCGCGTCATCTCTTCGGCGTCGCAGACGGCGGTGACCGTCATGTTGGGCAGCGCGCGCATGATGGCGAGGTCCTCGATGGCCTGATGCGTCGGGCCGAGCGGCGCATAGACGTAGCCGCCGCCGTTGCCGATCAGCCGCACCGGCAAGTCGTGCAGGCACAGATCGAGCGCAACCTGCTCGTAGCAGCGGCGCGTAATGAAGGTGGCGATGGTATTCACGTATGGCACGAGGCCTTCCATCGCCATCCCGGCTGCCATGCCGATGATGTTGGCCTCGGCCACTCCCTCCATGTAGTAGCGCTCGGGATAGGTCTTCTTCATTTCGCCCAACAAGCCAGGCGAGAGATCGGAGCCGATGAACACCACGCGCTCGTCGCGTTGCGCCAGCGTGTAGACCATGTCGAGGCAGCGCTTGCGCATGGTCAGTCTTTCAAACCGATCGCCTGACGCACGTGGTCGGAAAGTTCGGCCTTGTGGTGCCACGACGCGTTGTTCTCGGCCGCTGGAATCCCCTTGCCCTTGACGGTGTGACAAATGACGACGCGCGGCTGGTTGGGCGGCAGCGCCATGGCGCGCGCAAAGGTGCGGCGCAGGTCCGCCACGTCGTGCCCGTTCGCCTCGAGCACCTGAAAGCCGAAACTTGCCCATTTGTCAGCGAGCGGCTCCATATTTTGAATTTCAAACACGCTGCCGGCCGACTGCAGCTTGTTATAGTCGATGATCGCCGTGAGATTGCCGAGCCGGTGTTTGTCGGCGCAGGCGGCCGCTTCCCACACCGAGCCTTCGTTGATCTCGCCGTCGCCCATAAGCACGACGATGCGGCTGTCGCGTTTCTGGATGCGGGCCGCGAGCGCGAGGCCGATGCCGATGGGAAGCCCATGGCCGAGCGCACCAGTGCACGCTTCGACGCCGGGCGTGACCACCTCGGGATGGCCGCCGAGGATCGAATCGAAGTGACAGAACCGGTCAAGCTCGGCAATCGGGAAGTAGCCCTTGTCGGCGAGCACCGCGTAAAGCGCGAGGCACCCGTGGCCCTTGCTGAGAATGAAGCGGTCGCGCTCCGGCCATTTGGGCTCCTGCTGCCGGTGCCGCAGAACGTCGTCGTAGAGCACGCGGATTATTTCGACGAGCGAGAGCGCCGGTCCGATGTGGCCGCGCTTACCCTTGTCGATGGCACGGACGATCAGCCGGCGCAGATGAAGGCTGCGCTCGTCGAGCTGCTGATCCCGCACCCGTCCGAGATCGGTGGCATAGGACGATTTGATCGCGTCGTTCATGCCCCTCGCCGGGCCCGGCTGCTTAAGCCTCCCTTTAAAGAGGCATCGCCGAGGCCAACCATTCGCGCCATGCTCTAGGCAATCAGCCGTGGCCGATCAAGCCACCCGGCGTATGGCCGGCCAACCTCGTTTTTGGAAACGGTCTAACGGTAGAAAGCGAGCACCTCGCCCGCCACCGCTTCCACGTCCTGCGCGCTCATGTACTGATTCACCGGCAAGGTCAGGATTCGTTCCGCCTGACTTTCCGTCGCGGGAAAGTCGCCCTTGCGATAGCCGAGGCCGGCGGCGGCGGGCTGCAGGTGGATCGGTACCGGGTAGTGGATTGCGGTCTTGATGCCGATCGCACGCAGATGACGCTGCAGGTCGTCGCGCCGGTCCGCCTGGATCACGAAGGTGTGGAACGTGTTGAACTCGTCCTGCCGGCACGGCGGCACGAATATCTTCTCGTGCTTGATCAGGCGCTGATAAAGCGCAGCGTTCTCGCGCCGTTTGGCAATAACGTCGGGCAGCTTGTCGAGGCGATAGTCGAGGATCGCCGCCTGCAGCACATCCATGCGCGAGACGAAGCCCCATTCCTCGACGGTCTCCCGGTCGGCCATCCCGTGGGTGCGCAGGTCACGCATGCGCGCGGCGGCTTCGGCGTCGTTGGTCGTGACGAAGCC
>Ga0306920_100009926_pt1 | contig 12730 bp, 15 predicted proteins | sample flu12Cox44000170_FD_204666 | JGI IMG/M metagenome (GOLD analysis project Ga0306920, IMG submission 204666) | Lab enrichment of tropical soil microbial communities from Luquillo Experimental Forest, Puerto Rico - flux4day.12C.oxic.44.000.170 (v2)... | ecosystem: Environmental > Terrestrial >...
AGGACAACGGCCGACGCATATAGAGGATTCTCCCGACCTGCGGGGTTGACGCCCCCTCCTCGGAACGCCATTGAGCGGGGATCGAGGAGAGCGCCATGCCGATCCGCCTCGACAGCCGCGCAGCCGATTTCCCTGCCTCGTTTCACGCCTTCCTTGCCGCCAAGCGTGAGGTCATGGCCGATGTCGACGCGGCGGTGCGTTCTATCATTACCGATGTTTGCAACCGCGGCGACCGGGCTCTGATCGAATACAGCAGGCGCTTCGACCGGCTCGACCTTCGCCAGGCCGGCTTCAAGGTGAGCACCGAGGAGATCGAGATCGCCCTTGCGGCTTGCGATCGCAAGGCGCTCGATGCGCTTGCGTTTGCGCGCGAGCGCATCGAGGCCTTTCATCGCCGGCAGGTGCCGCGCGAGGATTACTTTACCGATGCACTGGGCGTCGAGCTCGGATCACGCTGGACGGCGATCGAGGCAGTCGGCCTGTACGTGCCGGGCGGCACTGCCGCCTACCCCTCCTCTGTGCTCATGAATGCGCTGCCGGCGAAGGTCGCGGGTGTCCGCCGGCTGGCAATGACGGTGCCGGCGCCGGAAGGCAAGATTGCTCCGCTCGTCCTCGCGGCGGCCAAACTTTGCGGCGTGGACGAGATCTACCGGATCGGCGGTGCGCAGGCCATCGCCGCGCTGGCCTATGGGACCAAGAGCATCGTGCCGGTCGCCAAGATCGTCGGACCGGGCAACGTCTACGTTGCGGCGGCCAAGCGTCTCCTCTTCGGCACGGTCGGCATCGACATGATCGCCGGCCCCTCGGAAGTGCTGATTCTGGCGGACAAGACCGGGCATCCCGACTGGATCGCGGCCGATCTCCTCGCCCAAGCCGAGCACGATGGGAGCGCGCAGGCGATCCTCATTACCGACGACGAGGGGCTCGCTGCCGAGGTTGAACGCGCGGTTGTGGCGCAGCTCAAAACGCTGCCGCGCGCAACGATCGCGGGCACCGCGTGGCGCGATTTCGGCGCCATCATCATGGTCGGTGCGCTCTCCGATGCGATCGCGCTTGTCGATTCGATCGCGCCGGAGCACGTCGAGATTGCGGCCGAGGATGCCGAGGACCTGGCGCGCCATATTCGAAACGCTGGCGCTATTTTTCTGGGAGCTCATACCCCTGAAGCGATCGGCGATTATGTCGCCGGCTGCAACCACGTGCTGCCGACCGCGCGCTCGGCACGCTTCTCGTCCGGATTGGGCGTCCTCGACTTCATGAAGCGCACCTCGATTCTCAGATGCGGCCCCGATCAACTGCGCGCGCTTGCGCCGGCGGCGATTGCGCTCGGCGAGGCCGAGGGCCTCGATGCCCACGCCCGCTCGGTAGCCATGCGCCTCAATGCGGGCTGATGCGGCTAATAGTTGAGCGTCGGCGATGACCCGCGAACGCACCGGCAAGGGCGGCAACAACCGTCTTGTTGCGGTCACGCTTGATGAAAAGTCGATCTCGTCCGTTAGCCGCGATGTCGAGCATGAGCGGGCGGCTGCGATCTATGATCTCCTGGAAGAGAACACCTTCACGCCGCACGGCGGTGCCGAGGGGCCATTCGCGCTGCATCTGAGCATCACGGGAAGCCGGCTGATGTTCGACATCCGGCGGGAAGACGGCACCCCCGTGATCGCGCATCTCCTGTCGCTCACGCCGCTGCGCCGCATCGTCAAGGACTACTACACCGTCTGCGACAGCTACTATGCCGCGATCCGCACGGCCACGCCCGACCGCATCGAGGCGCTCGATATGGGGCGGCGCGCGCTGCACGACGAGGGCTCGCACGTCCTGATGGAGCGTCTCAAGCGCAAGGTGCATGTCGACTTCGACACGGCGCGCCGGCTGTTCACGCTCATCTGCGTGTTGCATTGGCGAGGATGAGCGCACCTGGGCCGGCAAGGCCGCAGGCGGTCCTGTTCGCCTGCGGACTCAATGCCGTGCGCTCGCCCATGGCGGCCGCGCTGCTCAAGCAGATGCTTCCTCGCGCGCTCTACGTCGGCTCCGCCGGCGTGCGCAAGGGGGAGCTTGACCCATTCGCAAAAGCGGTCATGGAGGAGATCGGGATCGATATTGGCGCACATGATCCGATCACCTTCGAGGAGCTCGAGGACCTGGAGGGCCTCAATTTCGATCTGATCATCACGCTCTCTCCGGAAGCACACCACAAGGCGCTCGAGCTCACGCGCACGCTCGCCGTCGAAGTCGAGTATTGGCCGATCGCTGATCCGACGGCGGTGGAAGGCAATCGCGAGCAGCGCCTCGATGCTTACCGGGCCGCGCGCGATCAGCTGCTGGAGAAGATTCGAGCGCGCTTCGTCGCGCGAACCGCCGTCAATGAATGATGGTTGAGAAAACGGATGTGTTCCGCTAGCTTCCGCGCCGATCTTCCGCCATAGACGGACCGAATGCCCAAAGAAGAGCTGTTGGAATTTCCCGGCGTCGTCTCGGAGCTGCTTCCGAACGCCACCTTCCGGGTGAAACTTGAAAACGGACATGAAATCATTGCCCACACTGCCGGACGCATGCGCAAGAACCGCATTCGCGTTCTGGCCGGCGACAAAGTTCTGGTGGAGATGACTCCCTACGACCTGAGCAAGGGTCGCATCACTTATCGCTTCAAATGACTCGCAGATGATCGGACGACCTAAGCTGGTGCTCGCTTCCGGCTCGCCGCGCCGGGTAACTCTGATCAATCAGGCCGGCATCGAGCCTGACGCGCTTCGCCCCACCGACGTCGACGAGACGCCGAAACGAGGCGAGCTGCCGCGTGCCTGTGCCAATCGGCTGGCGCGCGCCAAGGCGGAGGCGGCGCTCGAGTTCGTGCGCGCGGATGAAGACCTCAACGGCGCCTTTGTCCTCGCTGCGGACACCGTGGTTGCCGTCGGCCGGCGCATCCTGCCGAAGACCGAGCTGCTTGACGAGGCGGCGCAATGTCTGCGCCTGCTGTCGGGACGCAACCACCGCGTCCAAACCGGGATTTGCCTCGTCACTCCGACCGAATCCTACCGCCAGCGTCTCGTCGAGACGCGGGTGCGCTTCAAGCGCCTCTCCGAGGACGACATCGAGGCCTATCTCGCATCCGGCGAATGGCGCGGAAAGGCTGGCGGCTATGCCGCACAGGGGATCGCGGGAAGCTTCATCGTGAAGATCGTCGGCTCCTACAGCAATGTCGTGGGGCTGCCGCTCTACGAAGTCACGACGCTGCTCTCCGGCGAGGGCTACCCGATCCGCTTCGGCTGGCTCAGCGCCGTTTGATAACGGCCGCCCACATCACCATCTCAGCAAGATGAATGAGACGAGCGAAACGGCGCATGCCGGCTCCTGCCCGATCTGCGGACGGCGCGCGGTGAAGGAGTTGCGGCCGTTCTGCAGCAGGCGCTGTGCCGACATCGACCTGCATCGCTGGCTCGGCGGCGTCTATGCCGTGCCGGTGACCGAGGAAACGGACGAGGATGGCGCGCCAGGCTCGGGCGGGAAGGACGACCATACTTCTTGAGCCTTACAGAGGAGCAAGGAGCGCATGATTGATTGCGATTTTGCCCACGCGGCGAGGCGCCACCCCGCACGGACGCGTCTGCTGCGCTCGTCTGGACAGCAACTGACCGAGCCTTTATAAGGCGCCCGTGCGCATCGCCCAGGTAGCTCAGTTGGTAGAGCACTGCACTGAAAATGCAGGTGTCGGTGGTTCAATTCCGCCCCTGGGCACCACCCCTAAGAATTTCCTTCTTATTTCAAAGACTTAAAAAAAGTGGGATACCAATCCCGCAAAAAGTGGGACACCTTTGTTCACGATTCTACCTCTTATCTAGCAACAGATGCATCGCATCTTGCGCGAGTTTTGTTTGATCGGCTTTGCGCGTGTAGTGCTCTGCCTGTTTGATCGTATCCCACTCGAAGATCGCCATTAGCTGACGCGCGGTCGCGCCATTGTTTGCCGCAATGGTTGCGCCCGCCTTGCGCAGTCCGTGCGCGGAACAGTGAGGCAAGTTCGCTTGATCGCACCAATCCCGAAACTTGTTACCGAACCCAGCGCCTGTGAATGGACGCCCAAGGTCATTCACAAGGAAAGTCATATCGCCACATGGTGACGCGTCAATGATCTCTTGCAACACGGGCAAGATCGGAAGCGTTAGCTTATGCGGCTTGTGGTTACGGCCCTTGTGTTGCGTGAACGTCAGTAGGCCACGTTTGGTGTGCTGCTTGCCAAACCGGATCACGTCCGAACGCCGCTGGCCGGTGTAGAGCAAGAGCGCGAATGCGAGCCGCGCCTTGGTGCCAATCGGGTGACGTTCCTCGAATTGCTCTACCTCATCCAAGGTCCAAGTGTGGAAGCCCTCCGAACCGGACTTGAGATAGGGAACCTCGCGCGCCGGATTGATCGGCGCATATTGCTTCCCGACGGCCCACTTGAATACCTGCCGCATGGCCTTCACGCGCATGTTGGCGGCTTCCGGCATCTTTAGCTTCCGGTCACGCAAAACTTCGACCGCGTTAGGATTCATCTTCGCAAGCGGCATATCGGCGAAGCGTTTGTCCGAATCCGGCCGGATCAATTCGTCAAAGGTCGCTTCAAGAATCTGTCGGCGGACGTGCTGCGTGCGGGGGTCCAAAAGTTTGTACTCAGTGCAGTCCGCGAAATAGCGCAGGCAGAGCCATAACCATGTGTTGGGGAGCACCGGCCGCGCGAGCACGCCTTGCTTTGCCGGGGCTGCGATCTTCTTGGCCGCGGCATACTGGGCCATGAATTCGGGGGTCCATGGGGTCCCGTGGAGGCGCACCTTACGAAAGCCCTTGCGGCGGTAGTAGATGCGAAAATTAGCGTACCGGTCACGGTCCTCGACACATCCGGGGGGTAATCTTCGGGGCATATCAGGAAACACCGCTCATAAAGCCACTTTCCATTCGTCATCGTCGGCGGCTTGGTCCTCATCCTTATGAGGCAGCGCTTCAAATGCGGCGTCAAGTTCGTACCGATCCCAAACGCAGCGCTTGTTGATGATCTTCGGCTGCGGCATGCGCCCATCGCCGACCAGTTGGTCAAATAAGTTAGAAGACACCCCAATATACCGTGCTGACTGCTCGCGCGAAAAGCCGCGTGGGATGATCCCCTGATGTAGCTTGATACTATCGGCTACATATTTTTCGTGGTCTGATTGCAAAACACGCAAGTCCAATTCCGCGCTATTTTTTTGTTTTCTTCATCACTGAGTGATAGGCTAGCAGTTTCGATAGGTTTGCGCTGACAGCGTTGAGAGCATCGGAAATGTTAATCATCGCAAACGCCTTCTTCGGGAATTCCACAACCTTTACGTCGGAACCGGCCGATTTCGCAGGTTTATGATTGCGTGCTGCGCGCTGTGCTGCGCTTGGGGAAGGCGTCGGTGCTGCCGGCGCCTGAGCATCGGAAACGTTACGCGGCGCGAACGCCTGCTTGGGCAATTCTACTCCTTCCGGAGTACTGGTCGATTTCGGAGGTTTATATTTGTATAGAGGTCCGTTCGGTTCCTTTCGCGCGCATAAGGTAACATTCCATTCTTCCCTGCCGGTTGGCATCAACATTGCGTAGATGTCCGGCTCTTCGGGTGCCGCCCTCTTGTTCAATTGTCTCCAGATTGCGTTCACCGCCTCGCGGGCGGCTAAAGGCGGAATGTGTAAGTCAACCAACTCTTTCATGAGCGCCGTCTTATAAACCTGTTCGACTGAATAGAGCCGGGTCCTGAGTCGTCGTCCTCCGGGTTCGAACCGGCTGATTAGATCGCGCCGGTTCCAGTTACTCAGAGTGTCCATGTCAATGCCGATCATTTTCCCCAGTTCGGCTGCACTGACCATGATCGTCGGATCACGGAGTAGCGTTATCGTTACGGCGTCCATGTGGTCCAACCCCCATGTCCTCTTGTCAGGACGGTTGACATGTATTATGTCACGTGACGGATACAAGCCATCATGCGACAGAAAAGAGGTCTAGCGGCGGAAGCGAAGCACTTTGGCGGGATGTCCGCAAGGGCACGGAGCCAATGAGCATGAGTTCCCGCACTTTGCGCAATTCCCGCAACTAAACGATCACGCCCCCTGACCGAACCAGCTGGCGACTGGGCTGAGCCCGATTGGTCGATTCTGGACGACCGGCGCGGGGACCTGCCGGAATTCCCGATAGATGTCTCGACACCCCCTTGGCAGGTCTTGCTCAGGCGTGCGTCCAAAGGCGCGGGAGTACTCGTTGACCATGTTGCCCTGCCGTTGTTTGGCATTGCGTCCAGCCTAATCGGAACGGCACGGCGCATTCGCGCATCGAGCTCGTGGTCCGTGCCGACAACATTGTGGTCTGCCGTAGTCGCCGCTTCGGGAGATGGGAAGACGCCCGGACTGAACGTTAGCAGGCGCGTCCTCGATCGTATTGAGAAGGACAACACAGACGCGATTAAAACCTTACAAATTGGACATGCAACATGTCGGCAGAGGGCGAAAGAAGCACGGCAGCAATGGGAAAGGCAGCGCAAAGAGGCGTTGAAAGCAGAACCGCCGCGAGAACCACCTCAATATCCGCTGGAGGCTATAGACCCGGGCGATTTTATCTATCCCCGGCTCTACGCCACTGACCCATCTGTCGCCAGTCTTTCACCCCTGGTCGAAGCGAGACCACGCGGCGTGATGCTGGTGCGCGACGAGCTCAGCGGACTGTTTGCCAACATGGTCAGGTCTGGCGGAGAGGATCGAGCGTTCTGGCTGGAATCGTGGGACGGCGGTCGCCACATTGTCGAGCGTCTCAATAGGTCAGTGGATATACCACACTTGCTCGTTGGCGTTGTTGGCGGATTTCAGCCCGACAAAGTGGCTCGCGCGTTCCAAGGTGACGAAGATGGGATGTATGCGCGATTCTTATTCGGGTTTCCCTCGACGCCGGAATACCGTCCTCTCAGCAATGAAGCAAATGAAGTCGAGTCAGAACTATACTGCGTGCTGAAGACTCTCATCCAGCTGCCGTCTGAGGACGCCCCGGAATGTCTCTCTATCCGAACCTGCTCTCGCGAGGTTCGAAGAGTTTCGGCGATTCATCAAGGAGAGCAAGCACCAATGGGACGGGCGTGAATGTCAATGGTTCGTCAAAGGCGAGACACAAGTGCTGCGGTTAGCCGGTACACTCGCGTACATGGCATGGGCAATCTCGCTGACCACACCATCCTCAAAGGGCGTTTCGGGGATTACCGACGCTCTGGAGCCAAACACCATCGATGAGCAGTTGATGGTGAGCGCCATACGGCTTTGGAGGGATTATTTCTTGCCGCATGCGCGTGCCGTCCTACGACAGATCGGCCTAACACAACGCCATGCCAATGCGCGCCGTGTGCTTCGGTGGATCAGTGCAAACGGAAAGACCGTAGTCTCGTTAGAGGACATTCGCCGCGATGCCCTCGGTCAAGCCTTGGATGCCGAGCAGACCCGAGACTTACTTGATGGGTTGGTCAAGACCGGATGGCTGCACAAGGAAATCACCAACACAGGCGGTCGGCCACGCCGCAGATGGCACGTAAATCCAAAACTGCAATCGATTAGCACTGCGGAAAGTGCGGAAAGTGCAGAAAGACACCGACAATGGTGTGGAGGTGATCCTTGCCGCACTTCTCGCACTTTCCGCAACCCCCCGGTGCCACCGCCAATGGAAAGCTAAAGTGATGGAAAGCGAAAATTTAGCGCTGGCCTTACCGGTTCCGAGTTCTTTCAGATAGGAAAATAAGCTGGTGAACTTCTCAGGGGGACGACTCGCGAAAGACATTTAGTTTTCCCTAAAGACACCTTTGAAAATGCACTCACCGAGCGAATTTCACCCGCTGGCTAGTATCTTCCCACTGATTCAGGGCGAAGAGTTTAACGCCCTTGTTTCTAATATCCGTCAGCATGGATTGCGTGAACCGATCGTCGTCTACGAGGGTCGGATCCTCGATGGCCGAAACCGCTATCGGGCCTGCAAAGCGGCGGGTCTAGAGCCGACGTTCACGGTGTATCAGCGCGACGATCCCGTTTCCTATGTCATCTCGCTCAACCTGCGGCGCCGGCACCTTAATGAAAGTCAGCGCGCGATGGTGGCAGCACGGCTGGCAACGCTTGGCCAAGGCGCCCGCACCGACCTTGCGCAAATTTGCGCAAAGTCTCAGGACGAAGCCGCCAAACTACTCAACGTTTCTCGTCGCAGTGTTCAGCACGCGACCAAGGTCCGCGACCAGGGATCTCCCGATCTGCAACGCGCCGTCGAGAGCGGGAAGGTGACGGTCTCACTGGCGGCGAAAATATCCAACGCAGAACCGGCCATCCAAGACGCTGTTGTCAAACGTGTTGAGATAGATGACATCAAGCCGCTGGAGGCCTTCCGCATTGAGAAGGCGGCTAGGCTCAATGAGCGCCTGCTCAAAAATCCCACCGGCAAGTTCCGCATCATCTATGCCGACCCTCCTTGGTCGTATGGAGACAGCCAACCCGCCTCCCACTCGCGCGAGCGTGACCACTACCCAACAATGGAACTTGAAAAGATATGCGAAATGCCGGTCAATAACTGGGCCGAAGATAACGCGGTGCTCTTTCTGTGGACGACGTCGCCAATGCTCAAAAAAGCTTTCGAGGTCGTTAAGGCGTGGGGCTTTGAATACAAGGCCAGTTTCGTCTGGGACAAGGTGGCGCACAACATGGGGCATTATAATTCGGTGCGCCATGAGTTTCTTTTGGTCTGCACAAAAGGGCAATGCCGTCCCGATGTGCGCAAGCTGTTTGACAGCGTAGTAACTGAGCGGCGCACAAAACACAGCCGGAAGCCCACCGTGTTCTATGACATTATTGATACGCTGTACCCGAATGGTACCCGATTGGAAATGTTCTGTCGCGGAAGTGGCCGCAAAGGCTGGCAGACGTATGGACTAGAGGCCTTAGAGCAGCAAGACGCCGCTTAGGCGTTGTTTGGCAACCTACTTTTCCGTTCGATGCCGAAAGAAAGGCTGCCGTTGACTTGGTCGACGGAATCGAGGTGGAACAATGAAAAATCGCACAAGTGGTCGCACTCAAAAACCCATTATGGAAGGAGCGGACGTGTTTGACGCGATGCAGGCCTTCCGCAACCAGGAACCGCAACCTATAGGATGGTGTCTCGAAGATGCTGGGCCACTCCTGGCTAAAATGAAGGTCGTAAATGCGCTGGAATGGGAATTCGGGGACGTGCTTGCGCGGGATGTGGCGTAATTCCTGCTAGGTCGATTATGAATTCTCGCCAGTCAATAATTATAAAGAAAACCGGAGGAGGTGCAACAACGAATCGAATGGCTGTACGGTGGGCCGTATCTGGAACTGTATGCGCGAAAGGCTGTTCTCGGCTGGACAACTTGGGGGAATGAGTTGCCTTGGAATCATGGACGCTTCAGGAACCTCAGATAGAACGCCCAGAACACCAGGACAATTCCGACGTTCACCATAAGCCGTTCCCAGAAACGGTTCCTGAAGACAGAACGTCCACGCCGACCACGACGGCGACCAGCGCCAGCACGTAAAGCACGACGGCCACCTGTCTTCCCATCCTTCCTTTCTACTACGTGCTGTGGAGTCCGCCACCCGGCCCAAGCCGCAGCGGCACGTCGCCGGATTGCTGCCGGGCGTGGCAATGACCGCCACACGTCGCGCACGAGGTCGGCCATCAACTCCGAGAGGCGGTCGAGCGTTTGCAGTGCGAGTGCCCAAAATAGCGCGGCAGCGCGCAGCACAATCATGATCGAACGCAAATGGCCCCCTTTGGCTAATATACCCCTCATCCTGGCGGCCCAGTGACCAGAGCAAAAGATCGATGCGAGTCGCAGTCACCGGCGCGTACGGATACTCCGGCCAGTACATGGCCAAGCGTCTCCTTGACCAGGGGCATGACGTCTTGACGCTCACCAATTCCACGCGTCGTTCCAATCCCTTTGGGGACAAGGTGAAGGCTGAGCCGTTCAACTTCTCCAACCCGGTGGCACTTGAGAAGACACTGCGTGGCGTTGACGTTCTGATCAATAATTACTGGGTTAGATTCAACATGCAGCCGCTGTTTACCCATGCGGGGGCTGTGCTCCATGCGAAGGCGCTGTTCGATGCAGCCAAACGGGCCGGGGTCGCACGTATCGTACAGATCAGCATCACCAATCCCGACCGCAGCTCGGATCTTCCGTATTTCAGTGGTAAAGCCGAAATGGAAGACCACCTCCGATCGATCGGGTTGTCCTACTGCATCCTGCGACCGACCGTGCTTTTCGGCAAAGGGGATATCCTGATCAACAATATCGCATGGTCCTTGAGATACCTTCCTATCTTCGGCATTTTCGGCGACGGTCGATACCGCCTGCAGCCGATCTACGTGGATGATCTGGCTGAGGCAGCAGTCCTCAAGGCACAGGAGCTTACCAACGCGACGATCGACGCTATAGGACCCGAAACCTTCCGTTATCGCGACATGATCGAGATGATCGCTGCAGAGATTGGCGTGAGGCCGCGCATCATCTCCCTACCACCTGGCCTGGCCTATCAGATGACGCGTGTCATCGGCTGGTTTGTCGATGATGTGGTCATTACGCGTGAGGAAATTAGGGGCCTGATGGAGGAACGGCTCTATGTGAAATCAAGCCCGCTGGGCACAACGAAGCTGAGCGACTGGGTGCACGCCAATCACCAACGGCTGGGGCTGAACTACACGAGCGAAATGGCTCGACGGCTGGATCGAATCAGCCAGTATCGGTCGAATTAGAGCAGATTCCGATCATATAGGCGCATAGCCGGCATCCCTGAAGTAATTGCGACATTCCGCGCTATGAAATGTGCGCATCGCGTGCTCCTTGAATTTTGCGCCTCCCGACACGGCTCAGCATTTAACCCGCTGAGGGCGGCCGGGCCATCCCATTAGGAGACCTGGGCAGGTGCAGCAACTTCCGCGCCGGCGCCCATGCACGACGCTTCAATGGCCCACGGACTACCACCGGATCATCTTGCCATCGCTACTCCTCAATGGCGCGCAACCTCTCCTGCCTCACCCTCGCCTCCGCAAAAGGCATGGTGCTGACCAACTGTAAGCGGTCTTCTGGGGAGCGCCCAGTTTCCGAGTCGAGCAGAAGAGAAGCGGATCGGAGGGGAAGCTAACAGAACAACAGAGCGAGGAGAGCGACTGCCAAGGCTGTGACAATCGCCATGCGCACCAAGGCAAGCGCAAATGCTCCGATTAGCCTAAACGCACACATTCCTCTTCACTCTTCGCTCGCACTTCCTCGCATGCTCGCCAGTGAAAACTTTCGGCAGTTGTCCAGACGTAAGAGTGCACCGGCACTCGTGGTGGGCGACCTTACCTTGAACACTGGGACTGCTTGCTCGCGCTTGAAGGTCCGTAGTCGTTACTGCAAAGAATTTTCAGTCCGAAGGGATTCAAGCAGTGCCTTTGGTCCAGCCATGTGCCCTTCAGGTGGATCAGACTTGATTACCACATCCGAGGTACCCGCGAAGTCACTTGCCTGGACCCCTGGTGATCCAACCACAACAACTTTGCGGATGCGATCGCGCTCGGGTGTACTCAGTTGTGCCCAAATTAGCCGAGCGTTGTACCCGCCGCCTGAAAAGCCATAGATTGCTTCTATGGATTGGTCCTCGCGGATGCGCTCTCTCGCAAACTGAACTTGTGCGCTGTTGAGCCCTGGGTTCCCAGCAACATCGAGCACTTGGCCTCGAAACCCAAGCCGCCGCGCGTACTCCAGCGCGGCTCGGTCATCAAGTTGGCCACGTGGCTTTTCTGAACTCGCTACGCCTCTCAGGATCAGCATCGCAGGTTCAGCGGAAACTTGCTCTCTCACGGGCCGCTCTGGTTGCGAAGAGCACCCCGCCATGAGTAGCATCGCAGATAAACCTGAGACCCAGCGCTTCATGGCTTCCCCCCCGTCCCTGCCGAAACATGGCCGATAACCTAAGAAGCGTGCCGTCAAGTCACAGCCGAAAAGACGATTGTGTCGGAAGTGGCTCCCTCACTCGCTCGTTACAAAGGCCTGCCGAGGCCCCATCGCTCTGCCCATGTGCTGGCGGGAGCGCGGATGGCACCAAATGCGTCGGTGATAAGGGCGGACGCGTTAGTGCTTGTGCCGTCGTCGCTTTCAGCAGTCCCTGCCGATGTCGCAGGGCGAGCCTTCGGCTTAGGTATCGCGCAGCCGGCCCTACCGCAGTTTTTCGGCAGCGGTGTCACGGTTGGCTCGGTGGGGCAGTCGCGGGGTCCGCATAAACCCAGCGTCGCGCGCGGTTCGGTCGTGCGCATCACTGAGAGCGTGCGCTCTGTCGTCTTGGCCAAATTCTCAAGGGCATTGGTTGGATGTACGCAGCCGATGCTGTTGCATTCGGTTAGTACAAGGGTGTCGCTGATAGCGCAGGCGGCGTTCTGGCACGCCATCGTTTGCGTGCTAGTGAGGACAAGTACGAAAGCAGTGAACAACGCAAGACAGTGCATCGGGGCAACTCAGCTCCTGAGCGGGAGTTGCTGCGAAGAATAGCTCAAACCTACCCACTCCGGGCCGCCCATTCAAAAAACGGTTTACGAGCAGTAAAAGCGCTTATAATCGTACCTCGATGCGTTCAACAGCGCATCACCCTTTCGAAGGCGCAAACATCGGCGCAGCCTGGAGGGGTATCATGCCAATCTACATCGAACGGCGGGAGTTGATAGCGG
>Ga0306920_100009928_pt1 | contig 12730 bp, 7 predicted proteins | sample flu12Cox44000170_FD_204666 | JGI IMG/M metagenome (GOLD analysis project Ga0306920, IMG submission 204666) | Lab enrichment of tropical soil microbial communities from Luquillo Experimental Forest, Puerto Rico - flux4day.12C.oxic.44.000.170 (v2)... | ecosystem: Environmental > Terrestrial >...
ACGCCTCTCCGCGACAACTTGGTCGATGTCGGGAACCTAGGTGCAAGGCAACCACACCGGAGCAAACCGCCGGCCGGACCAAGACCCACTCTGCCATTGCTGGTTTCGCTATTTCGTGATCCAACGATCATCATGCCGCTGTCGGCTCGCTCAGCTACACTATTAGATTTAGACCTAAGCTTGTTAAACAAACCGAATTCGCGCCGTGCAACAGACAGGTGACTTATCATCGTTTGCAGCCTCCGTTCAGAAAAAAGGCCTGTACTCGGTCTGAAACGGTTGTCGACGATATTTGCTCACCGACGGTTGTTGCTCGATTATATCCAACGCTGCCGTCGAGTGACGCAAACGCACACGCAACCCCGATAGCGGCGGCGACAACCCGGGTACGATTGCGTTGCCATCGTGACCGTTTTCGTGCCCGGCTCGCGGCGAAGGTTTCGCCCAGCGATGGCGATGGGTTGTGGAAGCGTTCCTCGTATTCGGTCATTGATCCTGACGCCTCTCGATGAACGGGTGCGGTCGGGCCTTACGATAATTCGCGGACGTTGCCGTCCGCCCCGTTAGCCGGCGAGATCTCCAGCCCCACGCGAACCGCCGTCATGTGAAAAGGTTCTTGTCGGAATGACGTTCGAGCGAGCCGGAAATCGACATGGCGCTCAAAAATGCGGCGGCCAGAGTCATGCCCAGACCGAAGGGCGGCCATCTGCCGGAGAGCCGATGCGAGCTCTTGGTTTCCCTAGATTGGATCGCGGCCGGGCGCTTACCTCCAAAAAGACCTGAATTGGTCTGAAAAGGTCGGATACAATCGCCGTCCATGGATCCCGAGACCGAAGCGCCAGCCAGCTTCGAGTTTGGCCGGTTCAAGATCCTGCCGCAGCACCGCGATGTTCTCGCCGACGGCCGACCATTGCGACTCGGCGGGCGCGCGTTCGACGTGCTGGTGGTGCTCGTCGAGGCCAATGGCGCCGTTGTCGGCAAAGACGAGCTGATCCGCCGGGTCTGGCCACGACGGATCGTCGCGGAGAACAATCTGCATGCCCAAATTCGGGCGTTGCGTAGGGCGTTTTCGGGCCAGGACGTTATCCGGACCGTTGTTGGGCGGGGTTATCAGTTCAGGGGCGAACCTCGTATTCCGGGAGCAAGTCGAGAGGCGCCGACGAGGCCGGCATCGGGTTCTGACACCCCCCATTTGATGCCTGCCCGGACGAACCTGCCGGTACGCACGTCGGATCTGATCGGACGAGGCGGCGAAATTGCCGCCATCATCCGCCTGGTAACCGATCATCGGCTCGTCACCCTTACCGGGTTGGGCGGCATCGGCAAGACGAGGCTGGCCATTGAGGTCGCAAGACAGCTTGAACCACGATTTGCCGATGGCGTGTGGATTGCCGAGCTAGCGCCTTTGACCGACGCCGGTCTCGTACCGCCTACCGTCGCTGCGGCGCTCGGCCTCGAGCTTGCGTCCGGCGTCATCTCGCCCGCGAGAGTTGCCGAGGCGCTTGGTCCAAAGCACCTCCTGCTGGTGCTCGATAATTGCGAGCACGTGATCGACGCAGCCGCGGCCATGGTCGAGGCATTGGTGCGCGCCAGCCCGACGGCATGCGTGATCGCGACAAGCCGCGAGCCGCTACGAGCCGAGAGCGAGCGCGTTTATCCTGTCCCGCCGCTCGACGTTCCCGGGGAAGACACGCCGGCTATGGAGGATGTACTGCGGCACAGTGCGGTCGCGCTGTTCTTCGCGCGGGCACAGGCGGCAGACCCGGCTTTCGCGCCGGACCGAGGAGCGGCTGCCGTCATTTCGTCAATCTGTCGTCACCTTGACGGCATCCCGCTGGCCATCGAATTGGCGGCGGCCCGCGCCGCGTCGCTCGGCCTGCAGCCGCTCGCTTCCCGGCTCGACGACCGGTTCAGCTTCCTCACGGGAGGGCGTCGCACCGCCCTTGAGCGGCATCAGACCCTCCGTGCGGCGTTCGATTGGAGTTATGAACTGCTCTCGGAACGCGATCGGTCGATACTGCGATGCTTGTCGATTTTCGCCGGCAGCTTTTCGCTCGGAGCAGCGTCCGCAGTCGTCGCTAGCGATGAGCTTCCCGCATCCGAGGCCGTCGACGGTTTGGCAGACCTCGCCACGAAATCTCTCATTACCGCCGACGTCAGCAGCCCCCTAGTCAGATATCGACTACTCGAAACGACGCGCGCCTACGCAATCGAAAAACTCGCCCAGGCAGGCGAATTCGCACAAGCAGCCCGCAGGCACGCCGAATTCTATCGCGACCTTTGCGCGCAAGCGGCGGCCGAATGGCAGACGCGGTCGGCCACCGAGTGGCAGGCTGATTACGGCACGCAGATCGGCAACGTGCGGACGGCGCTGGATTGGTGCTTCTCGCCGCAGGGCGACGTGGCGATCGGTGGCGCGCTCACCGCGGCCGCTGTACCGTTATGGTGCCAGTTGTCGCTGCTCGATGAATGCCGGGCGCGTGTCGAACAGGCGCTGACCCAGATCGCCGCTGAACTCCACCGGGATGCCACGGTGGAGATGCAGCTCGAGGCGGCAATGGGCCTGACGCTGTTTCATACAAAGGGTTCCACCCACGAAGCGGGCGACGCCTGGGCGCGCGCGCTTGCTATTGCGGATCGCCTGGAAAATGCCGAGTACCAGTTACGGGCGCTATGGGGTCTGTGGTCGTATCGGATGACATGTGCCGAATATCCGGTGGCACTGGCCCATGCGAAGAGGTTTAGCCGGCTTGCCGCAAAGCAATCGGACTCGGGCGATCGGCTGATCGCTGATCGGATGATCGGGACGGTTTTGCGCTACACCGGGGATCTGACCGACGCAAGGCGTCACCTCGAACGTATGCTCGATCGCTATGTCGATCCGCTGCACCGGTCGCATACGATCCGCTTTGTGTGGGACCAACGGGTGGCTGGGGAGATGGCGTTGGCGGTGGTCCTGTGGCTGCAGGGGTTTCCGGACCAGGCTATGCGCACGGCACGCCACACAGTCGAAAGCGCGCAGGCGCGGGATCACGCGATTTCGTTATGCTATGCGCTGACGAGCGCGGCGTGCCCGATTGCGCTTCAGGTCGGCGATCTCGACGCAGCGGAAGTTTACGTCTCTATGCTGCTCGATCATTCAACGAAGCTCGCCATGCGGATGTGGCAGGCCGAGGGTCGGTGTTTGCAGGGGGCGCTGTGGTTGAAGCGCAGCAGGATCGGTGAAGGATTAGAACTTCTGCGCAGCGCCCTCGACCAGCTTCATGAGACTGGGTGCATTTTGCGATACGCGGGATTTCTCGGCCTGTTCGCAGAGGGTTTGGCTGTCGCGGGTGAAGTCTCCGCCGGGCGGGCTGCGATCGACGAAGCCCTGACGCGATCAGAAAACAACGGTGAGCTCTGGTTCGCCGCGGAACTGCTGCGCATCAAGGGTGAACTCGTCCTGTTGGAGAACAGGGCGGACGCAGCGCTCACAGCTGAGGATCTTTTCCGGGAGGCGATCGATTTGGCTCATCAGCAGCGCGCGCTGTCGTGGGAGTTACGCGTCGCCATCAGTCTCGCACGGATGCTGCGCGACCGCGGCCGGAGCAACGCGGCGCGTCAGGTCCTCGCGCCGGTTTATGCCCGCTTCACCGAGGGCTACAACACGGTTGACCTGAAAATCGCCAAGGCCTTAATCGAGCAATGTTGATGTGGTCGCAGCTGAATGGCGGTGCTGCAAACACTCGTAGGGTGTTGTTCGACGATGCGAAAGGATCGGCAGCGGCGGAATCCGTCACGCGCAATTGCCGACCGATGGCGGCCTAGGCGCATTTGCGCACATTCGCGTCCAGTTCTTGCGCCTCCGTCCGCCCAGTCTTTGAAGGGCGAGTCGTCACGTCTGCAAAGCCGGGGGTGGCGCAGGGGTCCGGTTTGGGGCATAACCCGCCGTCGCCTGTCACCGAAACGAGCGCCCGCTAATGATCGAGCCCAGGATTATCCGATTATCCTAAGCCTCCACCTGTATTGCCGATCCCGACAAAATCGTCGCCGCCGTCTGGCGTGGGCACCAATGTTAGATTTGATCCCATCGGGAGAACGTCACAAAAGCTTCTCGCACCTGTGGCAATTTGGCAATCTGCGGGCCCCAAGAACGCGGGCATGGCGTCGAGGGGTCACACGGGGGACGCAGATGAAATGGACAAAAACCGGCGCCGCTCTCGTAGCCGTGTGCCTGGCGATGCCCTTCGCCGAAGCCGCGGCTGACCCGATCGAATTGCAATGGTGGCACGCGATGACTGCGGTCAACGCCGACCGGGTCAACAAGATCGCTGCCGACTTTAACGCCGCGCAGGACGCGTACAAGATCGTTCCGGTGTTCAAGGGCAGCTATGCCGAGACGATGAACGCCGGGGTCGCCGCCTATCGCGCCGGCAACGCGCCGCACATCATCCAAATCTTCGAAGTGGGGACGGCGACTATGATGGGCGCCAGGGGGGCGGTAAAACCGGTCTACCGGTTGATGGCCGAGGCTGGCGAGCCGTTCGATCCGAACGTCTATCTGCCGGCGGTGACCGCCTACTACAGCACCGCCGACGGCAACATGCTGTCATTCCCGTTCAACAGCTCGACGGCGATCACCTATTGGAGCAAGGACGCATTCAAGAAGGCGGGGCTCGATCCTGATAAGGCGCCCGCGACCTGGCCCGACACCCTCGCTGCGGCAAAGAAGCTGCGCGCCGCCGGCGTCGCCTGCGGCTTGACCGCGGCGTGGATCAGCTGGACCCAGATCGAGCAATTCACCGCTTGGCACAATATCCCGCTCGCGACCAAAGCGAATGGGCTCGAAGGTCCGGACGCCGAGCTCGAATTCAACAACCCGATCGTCGCCAAGCACATCGCCAACCTGGCGACGGCGCAGAAGGACAGAAACTTCGATTACGGCGGACGAACCAGTGAGGCCGAGGGCAAGTTCCTCGACGGCGAATGCGGCATGATCCAAACCTCGTCCGCCGCCTTCGGGAATTTCAAGGCCAACGCCAAATTCGATTTCGGCATGGCCGAGCTGCCCTATTACCCGGACATCGAGGGCGCACCGCAGAACTCGATCATCGGCGGCGCCAGCCTGTGGGTCATGGGCGGCAAAAAGCCTGAGGAATACAAGGGTGTCGCGAAGTTCTTCACCTTTCTATCGCAAACCGGTCTGCAGCAGGAATTGCACGAGGTCACCGGTTACCTGCCGATCACCAAGGCGGCCTATGCCGCGACAAAGGCCTCCGGTTTCTACGAGAAAAACCCGGGCCGCGAGATCCCGGTCATGCAAATGACGGCAAAGCTGCCGACCGAGAATTCGCGTGGGTTGCGCCTCGGCAACCTGGTGCAGATCCGCGACGTCATCGCCGAGGATCTCGAAGGGGCCTTTGCCGGCAAGCAGGAGACGCAGAGCGCCCTCGATGACGCGGTGAAGCGCGGCAACGGGCTGTTGCGTCAGTTCGAGCGCAACACCCAGCAGTAGCACCCAGAAAGTTGGGCAGGCCATGGACCGGCGCCGCCGCCAGGCGCGCCCTCGCCCCGCTTGCGGGGAGAGGGCTGGGGTGAGGGGTCTGTCCACCAAACGGTGCCCGCCGGTGAGCCCCTCACCCGGAATCCGCGCTGGACGCGGCTTCCGACCTCTCCCCGCAAGCGGGGCGAGGTGATTGCCGAGCGCACCAGATGGAGCGGCGGGTCGTCTTTCCGGGCTGGCTGTTCCCGGCGCTATTGCTCGCGCCCCAGCTGACGGTAACCTTTGTCTTCTTCTTCTGGCCCGCCGGGCAGGCGATCCGGCAGTCGTTGCAGCGCAGCGATGCCTTTGGTCTGTCGACCCGCTTTGTCGGGCTCGAGAATTTTGCGGTGGTACTGGCCGATCCGTTCTACCTCGCCTCGGTCGAGGTTACCCTGATCTTCAGCCTCGCCGTCGCTTTTCTCGCCCTGGCGGCGGGGCTGTTGCTCGCGGTGATGGCCGACCGGGTCGTGCGCGGCACCGCCTTCTATAAGGCGGTGCTGTTACCTTATGCAGTCGCTCCTGCGGTCGCCGGGGTGCTGTGGCTGTTTCTGTTCAACCCGAGTGTCGGCATCGTCGCGGCGGCGCTGCGGCGCGCCGGGGTCGACTGGAACTACCTGCTGAACGGCCGGCAGGCATTGCTGCTGGTGATCCTCGCCGCCGCTTGGAAGCAGGTCAGCTACAATTTCCTATTCTTTTTGGCGGGGCTGCAGGCGATCCCGAAGACATTGGTCGAAGCCGCCGCGCTCGATGGCGCCGGCGCCCATCGCCGGTTCTGGGGGATCGTCTTTCCGCCGCTCGCACCGACCAGCTTCTTCCTGCTGGTGGTCAATATCGTCTACGCGTTCTTCGATACCTTCGGGATCATCCACAACGTGACCCAAGGCGGCCCGGCGAGGGCGACCGAAATCCTCGTCTACAAGGTCTGGTACGACGGCGTCGTCGGTCTCGATCTCGGCGGCTCGGCGGCGCAATCAGCGATCCTGATGGCGATTGTCATAGCACTGACCGCGCTCCAGTTTCGCTTTATCGAGCGGCGGGTGCATTACGCATGAGCCGATGACATGGTAAGCAGCGGCAAAAGCGCATGGGTAGCGCATGCGGTGCTGCTGCTCGGGCTGGCGGTGGTGCTGTTTCCGGTCTATGTCGCCTTCGTCGCTTCGAGCCTGCCGCTGGCCGACATTCTCGACGCACCGATGACGCTCTTTCCCGGACCAGACCTCGTCGCCAACTATCGCAACGCGCTCGCACGCGGGACAGCCGGCACCAACGCCCAGCCGGTCGCGGCGATGATGCTGAGCAGCCTCGTCATGGCGCTCGCCATCGCCATCGGCAAGATCGCGATCTCGTTGCCTTCGGCATACGCGGTCGTGTTTTTCCGCTTTCCGCTGCGCCGACTCTGCTTCTGGGCGATCTTTGTCACCTTGATGCTGCCGGTCGAGGTGCGCATCATTCCGACCTACAAGATCGCCGCCGATCTCGGCCTGATCGACACTTACCCCGGCTTGGTTCTGCCGCTGATCGCCTCGGCCACGGCGACGTTGCTGTTCCGCCAATTCTTCCTGACGATTCCCGACGAGCTCGTCGAGGCGGCCAAGATCGACGGTGCGGGTCCCTGGCGTTTCCTGGTGCACATGGTCATCCCGCTGTCGCGGACTAACATCGCGGCACTCTTCGTGATCCTGTTCATCTATGGCTGGAACCAATATCTCTGGCCGTTGCTCGTTACCAACAGCCCGGCGATGACGACGATCATCATCGGGATCCGCCAGATGATCGGCAATGGCGACGCGCAGACCGAATGGCACTTGGTCATGGCGACCGCACTACTGGCACTATTGCCGCCGATCGCGGTCGTGCTGGCCGCGCAGCGCTGGTTCGTGAAGGGCCTGATCGAGCCGGAAAAGTAATGCGAGAGCGCCCGAGCGCTTCCGCGCCGGGGTCAACCGTAGGACAGCAGTCGATTGCGATGGCGCCTCAGCCAGGCGCGTGGCGCCGCGCTTCCCGGGGTTAGGCTCTCGACCAGCTGCCAGAAGAGTGTCCCGTGGTTCATTTCGACGAGATGCGCCACCTCGTGGGCGACGACATAGTCGAGCACCGGCTCCGGGGCGAGGATCAGCCGCCAGCTGAAGGAGAGATTTCCCTGTCCCGAGCAGCTGCCCCACCGGCTCTTCGTATCCCGTATGGTGATCCGCGACGCTTGGCGACCGATCCGTGCGGCCAATCGACGGGCGCGCGGCGCCAGTTCGACACGCGCGGTGAGGACGAGGTGGTCGCGCACCCGCCGCGCCAGATGGGCCGGATCGCCGCCGACCCGGATTTCGCCGTCGACGATTTCGACCGGCGGTCGCGCAGAATTGCGATCGTGACGAATCCGGTGGGGAACCCCAAGCACCGGCACGAACGCGCCTTCGACAAACGGCACCGGTTGCGGCAACGCCGCAAGGCGAGCGGCGATCCATTCCCGCTTTGCCGCCAGAAATCGCAGACCCGCACCCGCGGGGACGCCGCGGGGTAGAACTAGCTCGACCTTGCCGCCGACGGAATCGATGCGCAACGCCATCCGCCGCGCGCGCCGGCTGACCCGAACCATGACCGGGGCGCCGATCCCAAGCTCGCAGATTTGGCCAACCGGCCCTGTATTGCCACGCCGATCCAACATGTCACCCGGTGTGCCGCGCATTCCCGGGAAGGTAGCCGACCGCTTGCCCCGGCGAAAGCGGTGGCGGGAGTCCTTCATTCGATCGCCTCCCGGGGGGTTGTCCTTGGGTTGGACCGACGCCTGCCGCCCCCGAATCGGTGACGACTGGCTTGCCCGACCCGATGGTCGGTGCGAATGTATCGCGATCCCGTAGGGGGAGACGATGCTCAACCGTAGGAGGGTCGTGCAGGGACTGGGCGGCGTGCTGGCGGTAGCCGTTCCTGGCTTGGCACCGCGGCCGGCCTTTCCGGCGGCACCGTCCTATCTGACGTTTGGGTTGCCGGGCGGCGAATACGACACGGCTGTCCTCGATGCGCTGCCAGGCAAAAAACTGCTGATTAAACTCTCCTACCGCCCACCAAACTACGAGACGCCGGTCCCCTTCTTCGCGTCGCCGATCACCGCGAATGACGCCTTCTTTGTGCGCTACCATCTCGCCGACATTCCCGAGAAGATCGATCTGCCGCGCTGGCGGCTCCGGGTGGCCGGCGACGGCGCTGCCAACCCGTTCGAGCTGACGATGGCTGACTTGGAGAACGGGTTCGAGCAGGTCGAGATCACCGCGGTCTGCCAGTGCTCGGGCAATCGTCGCGGCCTCTCCGACCCGCACGTACCGGGCGTGCAGTGGGGGCTCGGGGCGATGGGCAATGCCGTCTGGAGAGGGGTTCGGCTCAAGGATGTGCTGGCCAAGGCGGGGCTGCGCAAAGAGACGGTCGAGGTCGTGCTGAACGGTGCGGACGGCCCGGTGACCGACAAGACGCCGGATTTCATCAAGAGCATCCCGATCTGGAAGGCGCTCGACGACAACACGATCGTCGCCTTGCGGATGAACGGGCAGCCGCTGCCGCATTTCAACGGGTTCCCGGCGCGTCTGGTGGTGCCAGGTTGGACCGGGACCTATTGGATGAAGCACCTCGTGTCGATAGATGCCGTGGCCAAGCCCTTCCAGGGCTTCTGGATGAAGAGCGCCTACCGCATCCCGATCGGAAAATTCCCGGTCATTGAGCGCTTCTTGTCTCAGGAGACCGATGCGACGACGCCGATCACCGAGATGGTGGTCAATTCGCTGACCACAATGCCCGTCGAAGGCCAGCGGTTCGACGCGGGCCAGCCGGTCGATGTCGGCGGGGTCTCCTGGGACGGCGGCTATGGCATTCGCTTCGTCGAGGTTTCGACCGATGGAGACGAGACTTGGCATCAGGCGAGCCTCGGCAGGGATGACAGCCGCTTTGCCTTCCGCCCGTGGAGCTTCCGCTTCACTCCGGCCGGTCCCGGCATGCACCGGATCATCGCCAAGGCGACCAACCGCGTCGGTCAGACCCAGGTCGACAAACTGATCTTCAACCCGGCCGGCTACCACAACAATGTCATCCGGCCGACGACGATCATCGTCGCTTGACGCGAGCGCGATGAAAGCCGCGCCGATCGGACTTGCCATGATGCTGATGGCGGCGGCGAGCGCGCGCGCCGAGCAGCCGGTGTCGCTGAAGGAAGCGCCGGGCCGGCCGGCCGTCGAAGAGAACTGCGCCGCCTGCCACAGCCTCGACTATCTGCGCACCAACTCGCCGTTTCTCGATCGCAAAGGGTGGCAGGCTGAAGTGACCAAGATGATCAGTGTCTTTGGCGCCCCCGTCGCACCAGAGGCGGCAAAGATGATCGTCGATTATCTGTCGGCGAATTACGGTATCGGCGGGTGATGCGGGCTGGTTCCGGTTGGAGCCGGCAGCCCTCGATCCGCCCGCTCGCGAGCCATCTCAGAACCGTTCTGATCGACCTCTGTTCTCGGTTATGATCTCCGAGTTCAACTTCGCGGGTTGACCGGAAGCGCCGATGTATTTCGACCGAAGACTTTGGGAATTGACGCGTGGGTTGCGCGGGTGGATCGCTTTGGCGGTGCTGCTGGGGCTCATCGCTGCGGTGGTCGGGATCGCGCGGTTCGCGATCCTCGGCGTATTGCTCTCCCAGGTGTTCAACGGCTCCGGCTTCTGGGCTGTGGCAATCCCGGCGCTCGGGGTTGCCGTTGCGGTGGTCCTGCGCGGGATCGTCGATCATCACCGAACGATGATCTCGCACCGCACCGCTACTCGGGTGCAGGAAGATCTGCGCGGCCGCCTCTACGACAAGATCACGGCCTTGGGGCCCGCCTGGTTCGCCGGCGAACGCACCGGCGGGGTCATGCTGTCGATCGTCGACGGGGTCGAGCAGCTGCAGACGTTCTTTGGCCAATACGTGCCGCAGGTCACCGTCGCGGTGCTGACGCCGCTGGCGATCTTCGCCTTCATCGCCTTCTGGGATGTGCCGGTGGCGGGGGTGATGCTGGTCTTCGCGCTGGCGACGTTGATCGGGCCAAGTGTGTTCCTCCACATCGAGCGCCGTTCCAGCCACGGGCGCCACGGCGCCCTCAAATCCTTCGGCTCGGAGTTTCTCGACGGCGTCCAGGGCCTGCCGACACTGAAGGCGTTCGGGCAGAGCGGCGCCTACGGCCGCCGGCTCGCGAACCGGGCCCGCGAACTGTGCGACACGTCGCTGAGGGTCATCTCGATCGGGGTGATGACCCGCGGCATCACCGATTGCGGAGTGGCGATCGGTGCGGCGGCGGCGCTCTCGCTCGCCGTCTGGCGGGTGTCGCACGGACTGATGAGCCTGCAAGCATTGCTGATCGTGCTAATGGCCGGCACCGAGGTGTTCCGGCCATTGCGCGATCTCCGGATGGTGCTGCATCAGGGGATCCTCGGACAATCCGCCGCTGCCGGCATCAATGCGCTGTTTGCCGCCGAGCCCCTGGTATCGTCGCGACCCGCAAACTCGTCTAGGCCGATCGGTCCACTTCTGCCGACGATCGCCTTCGAAGATGTCCATTTCGCCTATCCCGGCGGGCGCGGCGCCGCCCACGATGGGCTATCTTTTACCGTCGCCGCTGGTGAGAAGGTCGGCATTGTCGGTCCCAGCGGCTCCGGTAAATCCTCGGTCGCGCGCCTGTTGTTGCGTCTATTCGACCCGCAGCGCGGCACCGTGCGGATCGGTGGCCAGGACCTGAAAACGCTCGATCCCGAGGCGTTACGGCGGATGATCGCCGTCGTCCACCAGGACACCTATCTGTTCTACGGCACGGTCGAAGACAATTTGCGGCTCGGCAAGCCCGATGCCGATCGCGAGGAGCTCGAAGCCGCGGCGCGCGATGCCAATGCCCACGAGTTCATCATGGCCTTGCCTCAGGGCTATGCGACGATGATCGGCGAGCGCGGGGTCATGCTGTCCGGCGGGCAGCGCCAGCGTCTGGCGATCGCCCGCGCCTTGCTGCGTGATGTGCCGATTCTGGTCCTCGATGAGGCGCTGTCCTCGGTCGACGCGGAAAACGAAGCGGTGATCCAGCAGGCGATCGACCGGCTGTCGGCCGGACGCACGACCCTGATCCTCGCGCATCGGCTGTCGAGCGTGATCGGCGCCGACCGCATTCTGGTACTCGACAAGGGCCACATCGTCGAGACCGGCCGGCATGCCGAACTGATCCGGCGCGACGGCCCGTATCGCCGGCTGATGGGGGGGCAAGCGGAAGAACGCGAGGGCGAACTCGCCTTTGCCGAGGACGACCGCCCAGCGACGGAGCGCCGAGACCTTACGGAAATCGAGACTTCGGGCGCGACAGCGACGGAGGCGATGGCCGAGGCCGCGGCCGCTGTCGGCTGGGGCGCGACGCTCGGCACGCTCGTGCGGACTATCATGCCGTGGCGCCGTCGGTTCGCGATTGTCGTAACCTCCGGGATTGCCAGAGTCGCAGCGTTTATCGGGGTCGGTGTCCTCGGCGCGCTCGCCGTCGCTGCGGTCAAGACCGGCTTGCCGTTCGGCTATCTGCTCATACTGCTCGGGTTGGCAGCCCCGCTTGCGGGGCTGTTGCACTGGCTCGAATCCTGGCTCGCGCACGACATCGCCTACCGGCTGCTGGCGGAGATGCGGATCGGCTTGTTCCGTAAGCTCGACAGCTTGGCCCCCGCCTATCTGGTGCGCCGCCGGTCGGGCGATCTGGTGGCGCTCGCCAATCAGGACATCGAGACGATCGAGTTTTTCTTTGCCCACACCGTGGCGCCGACTTTGGTGGCGATCCTGGTACCGTCGACGGTGCTCGTTACTCTGGCCGTCGTCGCCTGGCCGATTGCCTTGGCATTGCTGCCCTTTGTCCTGTTTGCCGGGCTCGCGCCGGTGCTGATGCGGGCGCGGATCGATCGGCTCGGCATGCAGGCGCGCGACGCTCTCGGGCTGCTCGGCGCGTATGTCACCGAGACGATCCAAGGCCTTGCCGATCTCGTCGCGTTTCAGGCGGTCGAGGGACGGCGGCGGGGATTTATGGATCTGGTGCGCGACTATCAGAAGATCCGTCTGGCTCTGCTGCGCGATCTGTCGTCGCAGGCCGCTCAGCTCGAGATCGTGACCGGGCTCGGCGGGCTCGCGGTCGCGGTCGTCGGTGCCCGGCTCGCCGCCGAGCATCAGCTCGCCGCGACGACCTTGCCGTTGCT